>Ga0207932_1000053_pt1 | contig 35692 bp, 30 predicted proteins | sample NGESurdeep092012_FD_184480 | JGI IMG/M metagenome (GOLD analysis project Ga0207932, IMG submission 184480) | Arctic peat soil microbial communities from Barrow, Alaska - NGEE Surface sample 415-2 deep-092012 (SPAdes) | ecosystem: Environmental > Terrestrial > Soil > Wetlands > Peat ...
AAGGGCGACATGTGAGGAGCGAGGAGACGTTCTCCGCACTCCTCACGCGTCGCTCTTCGCCAGATCGCCCCTCACGCGTCGCTCATCGCCGTTTTTCGGAGAGCCCCTCACCCGTCGCTCATCGCCGTTCTTACCGTCGCCCGTCGCTCGTCGCCGATTGCAATGCGGACGTATCTTGGTGGGCGCTCAATGACTGACACCACTCGAACCTCCAGTTCTTCACTCGGCCGCGATATGGCGCGCTTCGGGACGGCGATCACGCTCACCGTCGCGCTCGGCGCGGTGCAGGTGTTCGTCCTTCCGCGCCGGCTCGACCTGGCGACGTACGGCGAGTACAGGCTGTTTCTCGTGTACGTCGCGTATTTCGGGGTGCTGCACCTCGGACTCGCGGACGGCGCGTTCGTGCGCTGGGCGGGGCGCGCGCCGGGCGAGATCCATCGCGAGTGGCGGCGCGCATTCTGGTGGATGCTCGCGATGGAGGGCACGCTGGCGATGGCGGCGGTGCTCGTGTGGATGGGAGCACCTAAATCGCGTGCGGCGATGTTCGCCGCGGCGTTCGCCCTGTGCGCGCTGTTCGTGAACGTGTCCGCGCTCTCGGCGTACGCGCTGCAGGCGGCGGGCGATTTCCGGCGCGCGGGCATCGTGGCGGTGATCGCGACGGCGTCGTTCGTCGCGGCCGTATCGCTCGTGCCGATGCATTCCATCACCGCGGTCTTCGGCACCTACGCGGGCTCGCTCGCGCTCGGCGCGCTCGTGGGCGGAGTAATGGTGGCGCGGCTTCCCAACGCGACCATCACGCCCCCCGCGAGCGATGGCAACCGGCCAATGCGATTCGGCTCGCTCCTCGACACGGGGATCCACGTGCTGGGGTCGAACCTCGCCGCCGGGCTCGCGCAGTCGGTGGACCGGATCCTCGTCAGCGTCGTCGTGCCGATGACCAGCATGGCGCTGTACGGATTCGCGTCGAGCGTCGCGGTGGCGGGGATCTCGGCGACGCAGACGATGTCGCGCGTCGCGCTCTCGCACGCGGCGCGGCGCTTGGGCGACGACCGCGCGCGGTTCTTCGGCCGATTCTACGATCTCACGCTCGCGGCGTACGGTGTGGCGCTGGTCGGGATGCCGCTGTTCGAGCACGTCGTGACGCGAACGCTGCCGGCGTACGTCGAGGCGCTGCCGATCGTGCGCGCGTTCGTCGCCGGCGCACCGTTCTGGATCGCGCTGCACGTGGTGCTCGTGGGGACGCTGCAGTCGCATGGGCTGGTGCGGCGACAGTTCGCGCTGGAGCTCGGTGGAGCGGCGCTGGTGTTCGTGGCTTCGGGCGTGTGCCTCCTGGCCCACACGCCGCTCTGGGTGGTCGCCGGGGTGGCGACGGGGGGCGCAGCGGTCACGTGGGGGGCCGGAGTGGCGATGGTGAACCGGGCGGTGCCCGCGGCGCAGGCGCAGGGAGCGGGGCGGTTCCTTGTCGTGTGCCTGTGGCAGAGCGGCGCCTGCGCGATTGCGATCGCGAGCGGACGCAGTTGGGAGCTGCAGATGATGTTTTACCTGGCGATTGCGATCGCGCCCACGGTGTCGGCGATTCGGCGCGCGCGCGGAGGGGTCAACTACTCACGCGGGTAATCGGTCGTTGGTCATTGGTCGTTGGTTCTTAGCTAAAAACCAATGACCAATGACCAAGTACCGATTACTCGCGGTGGCCTTTAGGCAGCGACGGACCGCTCCCCCGCTATCCGCGCCACATCCTCGAGCCCCACGAGCACATCCCGGGGCTTCGACCCATCCGGCGGCCCGAGGATCCCCGCGAGGTGCAGCTGATCGATGATCCGCGCCGCGCGCCCGTAGCCCACCTTCAGCCGCCGCTGCAGCAGTGACGTGGAACCGCCCTGGTTCTGCACGCACACCTCGGCCGCTTCCCGGAAGAGCTTGTCGCGATCGCTGTCTTCGTCGTCGCCACCGTGCCCCGCGCCCGCCTCCAGCGCCTCCTGCGCCCGGACCTTCTCGAGAATGTCCTGCTCGTTCGCCGTCTCTTCGATGTGCATGAGGCCCTGCGCTTCCATGGCGGCCTTTCTCACCTCACGGCGCGTTTCGTACCACTTCATGAGGCGTTCCGTGTCGTCGTTCGACAGGAACGCACCCTGAATGCGCGACGGCTCGCTCTTGCCGGGCGGGATGAACAACATGTCGCCATTGCCGAGTAGCGACTCGGCGCCGTTCGTGTCGAGAATCGTGCGCGAGTCGATTTGCGAGGCCACGCGGAACGCGATCCGGCTCGGGAAATTCGCCTTGATGAGGCCCGTGATGACGTTCACGCTCGGCCGTTGGGTCGCCAGGATCAAATGCACTCCAATAGCTCGGGCCTTCTGCGCCAGCATCGCGAGCGGCGTCTCCACCTCCGCCGCGCAGGTCATGATGAGATCCGCGAGTTCGTCGATGACGACGACGATATACGGCAGGATCCCGGCCTTGTAGGTGCGATCCTCGAATCCGACGTGCGGATCCTTCGGCTTCACCATCGGGAATCCGTCGCGCACTTTCTGGTTGAAGTCCTGGATGTTGCGCGCGCCGTTCGCGGCGAGGAGCTGGTAGCGGTCCTGCATCTCGATGACGGCCCACTTGAGCAGGGCGGCGGCGTCACGATTGTCCGTCACCACCTTGTGCCGCTGGTGCGGAAGCACGTTGTACACCGAGAGCTCGACCATTTTCGGATCGACCATCAGGAATCGCAGCGTCTTGGGCGTGTGCCGGTAGATCAATGACGTCACCAGCGTGTTCACGCACACCGACTTGCCCGAGCCCGTGGCACCCGCGATCAAGAGGTGCGGCATCTTGGCGAGATCGCCGATGACGACCCGGCCCTCGAGGTCGCGACCGAGGGCTATTGGCAGAGCACGAGGCGTATTCTGGTAGTCCTTGCTTTCGATCATGTCGCGGAACGCAACGATCTCCGCGGACGGATTCGGCACCTCGACGCCGACGGCGCCCTTCCCCGGAATCGGCGCGACGATGCGGATCGACTGCGCGCGCATGGCGAGCGCGAGGTCGTTCGCGAGGTTCGCGAACTGGCGGACCTTCACGCCCGGTGACGGCTCGATCTCATATTGCGTGACGGTCGGGCCCGTCGTGCGGCCCACGAGCTGGCCGTCGACCTTGAACGTTCTCAGCGCGTCCATGAGTTTTTGTCCCATGGCATCGAGGTGCGCCCTGCTCTGGTCCACGTTGCGCGGCGGTGCCGGCGTGAGGAGATCGGCCGGCGGCAGCTCGTCGGCCATCGCGTCCAATGGATCTGTACCGGCGTTGATCGCCGCGGCGACGGCCTCGGCGTGCTCGGCGACCTTCTCGGCCTTCGTGGCCTTCTTCTTCCGGCCGGACTTCCGCTCGGCGTGATCGTCGAGAGGAAGCTCGGCCTGCTCAACGGCGTCCTCGTCCTGCGCGACGAACGTCGCGACGTCCATCAGCGCGAGATCGAGCGCGGGCATTTCTTTCGAATCCGGCTCGAGACGCTCGGCCGGCGTGAGGCCGTCGGTCTTTTCACCGGTCGCCTTGCTTGCGCCGAACGCGCCGGCGACCGCTGCACCCAGTGCATCCGCGGGTGTTGCGCCGACCGCGGCGCGCCTGGCCGAGCCGCCGATGAGCATGCGGATCGGGTTCCACGCCAGCGTCCCGGCCATCAGCGCGGAGAGCGCCAGCGCGACGACGACCCACGCGCCGCCGAGTCCGAGCGCCTTGGCGAGGTAGAACGCGACGAAGCTGCCGATCAGGCCGGCGTAGGGATCGACCTGCGATGCATCGATCGTCGCGCCGCGCGCGAGGGCGGCGGCGAGCGGGACGATGGCGGCGAGTCCGATGGTGAAGAACAACCAGCGACGGTCCTCGCTCTCTTCGATGCGGCCGAGGAGTCGCAGGGCGTGGACGGCGGGGATGAACGGGACGATGATGGCGGACAGTGCGCCGAGGGTGAGCAGGACGCTCGAGCGCAGGCAGGCCCCCACGGGTCCGAAGATCCCGCCGGCGCTGGAGCACGACTGGCCGGCGGCGGCTCCACCGGCGAGGAGCGAGCCGGCGACGAAGACCGAGGCGAGGAGCAGGGCGATGCCACCGAGCTCGCGGCGCAAATGAGACCGCTTCGCCTGGGCCGCAATTGCCGCGTGATCAGGCGCGGCCGGAGTCCCGGTTTTGACGACGACTTTTCCGCGCGGTTTCTTGGACATTCGGCTCTCGGATGGTGGGCACAGGGCTACCGAGAAACAGACTGCCAGGGGACTGCGGGGGTCACACCGTCGCGCGGGGCGTTTTCACTCGAAAAGCGGGTAATCAGTCATTGGTCATTGGTTGTTGGTCGTATGCCAAAAACCAACGACCAATGACCAAGTACCGATTACCCGCCCTTGCTGTTTTATCCTTTTGGCTCAGCCATGAGGTGCGCCCCCTCACTCTCCAGGAACTTGGTGTGCACCTCGCCCTTCATGAAGTGCGGATCCGTCATCACCCTCGAGAGGAACGGAATGGTCGTCGTGATCCCCTGCACCACGAACGTATCCAGCGCCAGCCGCATCTTCGCGATGGCCTCGGCGCGATCGCGACCCTGGCAGATCACCTTGGCGATCATCGAGTCGTAGTACGGCGGCACGGTGTACCCGGCGTACACGTGCGTATCCACGCGAACGCCGTTGCCGCCGGGCGGGTGGAACACGTCGATCCGGCCCGGTGACGGCTGGAAGTTCTTCGCGGGATCCTCGGCGTTCACGCGGCACTCGATCACGTGGCCGCGCAGGCGCGGCGTTTCCGTCAGGCTCATCTTCTCGCCGGCCGCGATGCGGACCTGTTCCTTCACGAGATCCACGCCCGTCGCCATTTCCGTCACCGGATGTTCGACCTGGATGCGCGTGTTCATCTCCATGAAGTAGAACGAGCCGTCCTCGTCGAGCAGCATCTCCATCGTGCCCGCGCTGACATAGCCGATCGACTTCGCGCCGAGCACGGCGGCGTCGCCCATCTTCTTGCGCAGCGCCGGCGTCATGGCCGGACTGGGCGACTCTTCGATCAGCTTCTGGTGGCGCCGCTGGACGGAGCAGTCGCGCTCGCCGAGGTGGATGCAGTTGCCGAAGGTGTCGCCGAGGATCTGGAACTCGATGTGGCGCGGCCGCTCGAGGTATTTCTCGACGTACACGGAGCCGTTGCCGAACGCGGAGAGCGCCTCGGTGCGCGCCACCTGGAAGCTCCGCGCGAACTCCTCGGCGTCGCGCGCGACGCGCATTCCCTTCCCGCCGCCGCCGGCCGCGGCCTTGATGATTACGGGGAAGCCGATCTTCACTGCGTAGGCAAGGGCGTCCTCGACGTCCTCCACGGGGCCCGGGGAGCCGGGCACGACGGGGACTCCGTTCGCGATCATTGTCGCCCGCGCGGCAGCTTTGTCTCCCATCGTTCGGATCTGTTCCGGCGTGGGGCCGATGAACTTGATCTTGCTCGCGGCGCAGATCTCGGCGAACTCGGCATTTTCGGCGAGGAAGCCATAGCCCGGATGAATGGCGTCGGCTCCGGTGATCTCGGCGGCGGCGATGATGCGCGGGATCTTCAGGTAGCTCTCGCGCGCCGGCGCGGGGCCGATGCAGACGTCGTCGTCGGCGAAGCGGACGTGCAGCGATTCGCGGTCGGCCTCGGAGTAGACGGCGACGGTCTCGATGCCGAGCTCGCGGCACGCGCGGATGACGCGCAGCGCGATTTCGCCGCGGTTGGCAATCAGGATCTTCTTGAACATTCAGTCGGCCGTACGCGCCAGACTCACGGACGGATCACTTCGAGACGTCCTGCTGGAAGTTGTCCCAGCTGGTGTCGCTCGCGCCGGCCACGCCCTGCACCTTCAGCGCGAACTCGCTCGGGCTCGTCGCGTAGAAGAGCGCGCTCTCGTAGGAGATCACGCCCTTCGAGTACCAGTTCATGAGCGACTGGTCGAAGGACTGCATGCCGTACTGCACGGTGCCGTCGCGAATGAGGGCGGGAATGTTCAGCGTCTTGTCGAGGTCGCGGATGTTGTCGCGCACCGCCGCGGTGTTGATGAGCACTTCGCACGCCGGGATCCGTCCTCCGCGGTCGGAGCGCGGCACGAGGCGCATCGAGATGATCGCCTGCAGCGCGGACGAGAGCGTGAAGCGCACGTCGGCCTGCTCGTGCGGCGGATAGAACGACATCACGCGGTTGATCGTCTGCGTCGCGTCGGTCGTGTGCAGGGTAGAGAGCACGAGGTGTCCCGTGTCGGCGGCCTTCAGCGCGATCTCGAGCGTCTCGAGGTCGCGGATTTCGCCGATCATGATGATGTCCGGGTCCTGGCGCAGCACGCGGCGCAGCGCCTGACCGAACGAGCCCGTGTCGGTGCCCACTTCGCGCTGGTTGATGTTGCAATTGATGTCGCGATGGAGGAACTCGATCGGGTCCTCGATCGTGATGATGTTCGCGTGCCGGTGCTCGTTGATGAACTGGATCATCGACGCGAGCGCCGTGGACTTGCCCGATCCCGTGATGCCGGTGACGAGGACGAGACCGCGCGGTTTCAGCGCGATCTCCTCAAGCACCGGCGGCAGGTTCAGCTCTTTGATCGTCATCGCCTGGAACGCGATCGCGCGGAACGCGTACGCAATCGAGCCGCGCTGCTGATACATGTTCACGCGGAAGCGGCCGATGCCCGGCACGCCGATCGCGAAGTCGGCTTCCTTTTCGGTCTCGAATTCGCGGCGCTGCTTCGGCGGAAGGATCTGGTCACCCACCGAGCGAAGGTCTTCCGGCTTGAGGGGCGCGGTCTCGAGCGCCTTCAGCTCGCCGTCCACGCGCATCGTCGGCGGGCGGCCCACCTTGAAGTGCAGGTCGGACGCATTGTCCTGCACCATCTGCTGCAGGATCGTCTTGTAGTCGTACGGCGGGGACTGCGGGCCGGCGGGCGCGGCCGGGGCGGCCGTCTTCGGGCGCGGCGGGCTGGGGGTCTGGTCAGGCATTGGGATCGATCCGGAAGAGGACTTGGCCGTATTCCACCGGATGTGCGTCGGTGGCACCGATTTCCTTCACGACGCCCGAATACTCGGACTCGATCTCGTTCATGATCTTCATGGCCTCGATGATGCAGACGATCTCGCCCTTCTTGACCGTCGACCCAACGGAGACGTACGGCTTCGCGCCCGGCTCGGGCGCGCCGTAAAAGGTGCCGACCATCGGAGACTTCACGTCGAGCAGCGACGACTTCGGCGGTTCGGCCGCGCGCGCCGCCTCGGGCTCGGACACCGCCGCGACGCCGCCCGGCGGGCTCAGACGAGGCTCCATGATCATCGCGGGCATCGCCATCGGAGCTGCGACCTGCATCGTGCCGCGCTGAGACGGCGTCTTGCTGATGCGGATCTTCATGCCCTTGTCCGACGAGATCTCGATGGAGTCGACGCTCGAATCATCGAGCATCTCGACCAGCTTCTTTACGTAGCGAAGATCTATCATCTATTTCTGGATGGCAGATTGAATATCAATTCTCGGAGCCCTCAGACGACAGCTGCCAGCTGTTAGCTGTCGGAATGTGTCTGGCAGCTAACAGCTGACGGGTGTCAGTTGAAAGCCCCCAGATCACCCAAGTTCGATTAGTTCACGCGGAAAGGACGTGAGTATTTCTCTCCCCTCTGACGTGAGCAGCACATCGTCTTCTATCCGAACCCCACCCCACCCCGACCGGTAGATCCCTGGCTCAATTGTGACGACCGCACCCACCGGCAGTGGAGAATCGGCGGCCTTGGAAAGGCGGGGGGCTTCGTGCACTTCCAAGCCGATCCCATGGCCCAACGAATGGCCGAACGCCTCGCCCCAACCGCGGCGCTCAATGTAGCCCCGGGCAAGCGCATCGGCATCCCTTCCGCGCATTCCGGCCCGAACGCCACCCGAAGCGGTGGCATTTGCTTCACGAACTACGTCATGGACCTCCCGCTGTTCCGCGGTCGCCTTCCCCACGACGAACGTCCGCGTGATGTCGGAACAGTAGCCGTTGAACTCGGCGCCGAAGTCGATCAGGAGCAGGTCACCGGAGGCGGCCACCCGGCTCGACGAGCGGGCGTGCGGCAGCGCCGCGCGCTCCCCGCTGGCGATGATCGCCTCGAACGGATGCGACTGGCTGCCGCAGGCGCGAAGCTCGCCTTCGAGAATGCCGCAGATGGCGAGCTCGGTCATCCCGGGCCTCACCCTCTCTATGGTGAGCTCGAGTGCCTGCTCCGCGATGCGAGCGGCTTCGCGGATGTGGGAAATCTCCGCCTCGTCTTTTCGTTCGCGCAGCGACTCCACGAGATTCACCGACGGGCGCCACTGCCACCGCGCGCCACCCTGCGGCGGCTCGACGATCCGCTGAAAATCCGCGTGCGTCATGTGCGCCGACTCGAAGGCGATCGACTCCACGTCGGGCATCGCCGGCAGTTCGGCCCAGAGCCGCGACCAGAGCGACGTGGGCTCGATCACCACGCGGGAAACTCCGCGGGCCTCGACGTTGGCCTGGATCGAATAGCGGAAATCGGTCAGCAGCAGCGCCTCGTCCGTCGTGACGAGGAGCAGCGCACTCGACCCGGAGAAGCCGCTGAGGTAGCGGATGTTCGGCAACGAGCTCACCAGAAGCGCGTCGAGCTGGGATGCGTCTATCGCGAGTCGCAGCGCGGCGAGACGTCGCTCGCGCCCGGCCGTCATCGCTTGCCGGTACGCAGCGAGTGCACCAGCCCGCGCAGCGCCATCTCGTATCCGTAGGCGCCGAATCCGCAGAGCAGTCCGCGCGCGCCTGAGGCGAGCACCGAATGCCGGCGCTCCGGCTCGCGCGCGAAGATGTTGCTGAGGTGCACCTCGACGAACGGCAGCTTCACCGAGCTGAACGCGTCGGCGAGCGCGAGGCTCGTGTGCGTCCAGGCGCCCGCGTTCACGAGCGCGCCGTCGGCCTTCTCGCGCAGTTCCGGCGCGACTCCGGGCGCCGTGCCGCGGCCGCCGAGTGCGTGGATCGCGTCGATGAGGTCGCCCTCGTGATTGAACTGCGCGAAGGCAAGCTGCACGCCGAGCTCGTCGGCCACTTCGCGTGCGCGCCCCTCGATCTCGGAGAGTGTCGTGGACCCGTAGATCTCGGGTTCGCGCGTGCCGAGGAGGTTGAGATTCGGGCCGTTGAGGACCGCGATCCTCACGGTTTCTTCAGTCCCGTCAGCCACGACTGGAACTGCTGGAGTTCCGCTGGACTACCGGGTTCTCCTGCGGGCGACGAGGCCGGCAGCGGCGGCGGCGGTTCGGAGTCCTCACCGGCCGTCGCGAAGAACTGGTCGAAGCGAAGCGTCTGCGACTGACGCGGCACCGTGCCGGTGACGCGCGCGTCGGCTTCGCGAAAGACCGAGTCGAGCGACAGTTCACTCGCGGCGGGAGCGGTCGGCTTTCCCTTCACCGACGCGACGCCCATTTCGACGGCGCCCGCGACCTGCGCGAACGCGAGCGCGACGTGCTCGTCTTCGGGCGAGATCGTTCCGCCCGCGAACAGTTCGTCGAGCGACGTGACGCTCGCGCCAGACGATGCGGGCGTGGCGCGAGCCCGTCCGTTCCCCTGCACCGCGCGGCGAGCCGAGAGGCCGGCGAAATAGGAACGGGCGTTCAGCGGAGCCGCGCCTTCCACCGCGACGACCTCGAGCTCGGGAACTTCCTCGAGCGAAACGCTGGTGCGGTCGCCGCGTTCAAGCTTGCGCACCCGTTCCTTCAGGCCTTCGTCGTCGGGGCTCGCCGCCGAAAGCTGGCGATAGACGTCGAGCGCTTCGGCGGTGAAGCCCTGCTGCAGGTACAGTTCCGCCATCGTCTCCGTGACGAACGGCGGCGCGGGCTCGGCCGGCAGCGAATCGCCGAAGGGCATGTCGATGCTTTCATCGTACGCGGGAGCTTGCACGGCTTCCGCGGCTGGCACAGGGGGTTCGTTCGCCGAAGGAGTCAGATCGACGACCGGCGGCTCCCACGCCTGAAACTCGGGCGTCGTGGGCTCCACAAACGGATCCGCCATGAGGTCGCTGAGCGCCTCGGGCGTCGTGGGCTCCGCAAACGGATCCGCCATGAGGTCGCTGAGCGCCTCGGGCGTGGCCGGCGTGGCCGGCGTGGCCAGCGTGGCCGGCGCGGCCGACGGCGGCGTTCCCAACGCTGAATCGAAGTCGATCGAGATATCCATGAGCCCGATCGACTCGAGCGACGCCCGCGGAGGAATCACCGGCGGCGCCACCGGTAGCGCCCAATCCACCGGAGCCTGCAGGGTATCGACCGCGTCGATCGGCACGATCGGCGTCGGACTCGAGACGGGCGTATTCGAAAGCGGCGTGATGACCTGCGGCGGCCTGAATTCCGCGGCGCCGGCTTCATGCGGCGCGATCGACTCGGCCGACACGATCGGCGATTCACCCGAGATCCTCTTCGATTCCGCCTGGAGGTTTTCGAGCAGCGCGATGATCTCGTCGTTGCGCGGATCGGCGTCGAGGACGCGCTCGTACCACACGCGCGCCTGGTCGTTGGCTCCGTTCGTGCAGGCGATGTCGCCCAAGTGGCGCAGCGCGATGAGGTTTTCGGGATCGAGCGTGAGTGCGGCTTCGAACGTGACCTTCGCGTCGTCGTAGCGGCCGGCCTGGAAGAGGGCCTGACCATAGACGACGTGGCCGTTCATGTTCGACGGCTGCTCCGCGAGGTGCGTCTGGCACAGCGAGATGGCCTGCTCGAGGTCACCGGCTTTCCGATATTCGTTCGCGAGCGAGGCGAAAAACCGGCGAGGGTTTTCGTCGTAACGTTTCTTCAGCTCGTCGATTCGATCGGAAGAGGCCACTTTATCAGAGGGCAGATGGCAGAGGGCAGATGGCAGAGGGCAGATGGCGGACAACAGCGAATACCAAACTTCTGACGGCTGATAGCTGTCAGGTGACCGCTCCCAGTTGCTCTGGGTAATAGTGAGGACTCACGGAGCCTGCCTCAGGTAATCTGCAAAGTATACGCCACCCCGAGTGCCCGTCAATCAGAAGTGCCCGAGTCACTTGATTTTAGCCCCTGCGTGCCGGTAATTTTGAAGGCTCTGTCGAACCTCTGTACACCATCGAATTCTGCAAGGGAGTACCGCACGTGCTGCAACAGATGCGGAATCACGCAAAATGGATCTGGATCATCATCGTCGTCGCCTTCGTCGGCGGCTTCCTGCTGTTCCAGACCTCCGGCCTCGCCGGCCGCGCGGCGGTCACGACGTCGACCGCCGTTGGGAAGGTGAACGGGACCGAAATCAGCTATATCGCGTGGCAGAATGCCACTGCCCAGCTGTCGCAGCAACAGGAGCAGCAGCTCGGCCGCGGGCTCACGCTCGACGAGCGCGCCCAGCTCGAGACGCAGGCCTTCAACGAGCTGGTCAGCGACATCCTGCTCAAGCAGGAGTACGGCAAGCGCGGCATCCGCGTGACCGACGACGAAATCATCGCCGCCGCCAAGACGACGCCGCCGCCGCAGTTCATGCAGGCGCCGGAGTTGCAGACGGGCGGCCAGTTCGACCCCTCGAAATACCAGCGCTTTCTCTCGAGCCCGACGGCGCGCCAGCAGGGGCTGCTCGCCCAGCTCGAGACGTTCTATCGCGCCGAAATTCCCAAACAGAAGCTCTACAACGAGGTCGCGGGTGACATCTTCGTCCCGGACACGCGGCTCTGGCTGGTCTGGCGCGATGCGCACGACTCCGCCACCGTCGCCGCCGTGAACTTCAAGCCCGACGTCACGAAGGAGCTGAAGGATGCGGTCACCGATGCAGAGATGCAGAAGTACTATGACGCGCACTCGAAGGACTTCAATCATCCCGGCCGCGCGGCGCTCTCCATCGTGCAGATCGCGCGCCGGCCGACCGCGGCCGACACGGTCGAGACGCTCAGGAAGATCCAGGCCCTTCGCGCCGAGATCGCGAAAGGCGCGAAATTCGAGGACGTCGCGAAGCGCGAGTCCGACGACACGGTGAGCGGCCGCGACGGCGGCAAGCTTCCGAAGAGCGTGAAGGGGACGTTCCCCGCCGCGTTCGAGGAGGCGACTGTCAAGCTCAAGGTCGGCGAGATCTCAGGCCCCGTGCTCACGCCGTTCGGCTACCACATCATCCGCGTGGACGAACACAAGGGCGACTCGATCGCGATGCGCCATATCCTGAAGTTGATCAAGCAGGGCGATTCCGCCGCGATGCGGTCGGACACTCGCGCCGATACGCTCGCGAAGCTCGCCTCGAGCGCGACGGAACCCGCGAAGTTCGACAGCGCCGCGAAGAAGCTTGGCCTGCTCGTCTCGCGGCTGAGCATCGAAGAGGGCGCGCCAGCGATGTACCTCGGCCACGTCGTTCCGAGCGCGAGTGCGTGGGCGTTCGGCGGCGCCAAGGTCGGCGAGTCGAGCGACCTGTTCGACGACGATCAGGGATATTATCTCGTTCGTCTCGACTCACTCAGCGCCGGCGGCGTGAGGCCATTCGCGGCGGCGAAGGACGAGCTCCGCGAGATCGTCGCGCACCAGAAGGCGATCGACGCGCTGATACCGAAGGCGAAGGCGTTCTCGACCGCGGCCGCGAGCAGTTCGCTCGAGTCGGCGGCGAAAGCGCAGGGGCTGACGGTGGCGAAGGTCGGGCCGTTCGCGCGCAGCACGCAGGTGCCGGAGCTGGGCATGCTCAGCGAGGCGGTGGGTGCGCCGTTCGGGCCCGGACTGCCCTTGGGCACCGTGAGCGCGCCGATCAGGACGGACGCCGGCGTGTTCGTGCTCCGCGTCGACAAGCGGACCACTGCCGACTCGGCGAAGTGGATCGCCCAGAAGCCGACGCAGCGCGACCAGCTCACGCGGGCGCTTCGCGAGCAGCGGATTCGCCTGTTCCTCGAGGCGCTCAAGAAGGCGGCGAAGATCGACGACAGGCGGAAGGACTTGCAGAATGCACAGCGGCGGGCGGCGACGTAGAAGATCGAAGATCGAAGATGGAGGATGGAAGATCGAAGACGATCAGCTGCTTGACCAGAAAACGAGAAGGCCCCGCGGAATTCGCGGGGCCTTCTCGTTGTTCGATCTTCCATCTTCGATCTTCCATCTTCGATCTTCCATCTTCGATCTTCGATCTAGATCAGTCGCTTTGGTTCCTGCGCGGGCGTGCTTTCCTCGCGAACCGGCATTGAAGCCGGCGGCAGCGACGTTGATTGCGACGGCGCGTCGATCGAGTTCTGCACCTCGCTCATGTTCTTCTTGAATTCCTTGATTCCCTTCCCGAACGACCCTGCAATTTCCGGAATCCGCTTGGCCCCGAAGAGCAGCAGGCAGACCAGCAACAGCAGGCCAATTTCCATCGGGCCAAAGATCGAGGCTTGAAGTGGCATACCGTCTCCTAGAAAAGCGAACGCGCAATCAGATAGGCGATCAGGACCCCGACGAGACTCAGCAGCGACACGTCGAGCGCGATGGGCCCCAGCCCAAACTTGATGATAACCAAATCTATGTCGATATGCCCCAGCGTGGGCGTAACGGCCGTCGTCAGGAACTCTTTCACGGACCCCGACGGCAGCCATTTGCGGGCCCCGGCGGTCATCAAGCCACCGACGAGGAACCCGCACATCAGCACTATGGCATGATACCCCGGCCGATGCTTTGACGATCCCTTGGGCGCCATGGTTACGACCTCCGGTCCAAAACATAGGCGATGGCGTCCGCCAGCGACTGGCGCGCCTCGCTGGCCGGCAACCCCGCCAGCGCCTCCTCGGCTTCCTGCGCGAACTCCTCGCCCTTGCGGCGTGCATACTCGAGCCCGCCACACTCCGTAACGATCCCCACGACCTCCGCGATCTGCGCATCGTCGGGCACGGCGCTCTCGAACAGCGCGTCCACGGGCGCGCGTTGCGCCCCCGACATCGACGGCAGCGCGGCGATCAGCGGCAGCGTCACCTTATGCTCCCGCAGATCATTGCCGCTCGGCTTTCCGGTGACGCTTTCGGTCGCCGTGTAGTCGAGCAGGTCGTCCGCGAGCTGGAACGCCATGCCAAGCTGCTCGCCGTACCGTCGCAACGCCGCACGATGCCGCGGCGCGCCGCACAGCGCACCCACCTCGCACGCGGCGCCGAGCAGCGAGGCGGTCTTCGCACGGTTCAGCGCGAAATAATCACACTCCGAAAAACCGAGCGCGTCGTACGACGAAAGCTGGCGCATCTCGCCGAGCGTCATCTCGTTCGACGCCGACGTGAACGCGCGCAACGGCTCGAGATCCTCGAGTCGCACGAGCTCCGCGAGGGCGCGCGAGTAGAGATAGTCACCCATGATCACCGCGATCTGGTGCGAGAAGAGCGCGTTGATCGTCGGCTGGCCGCGGCGCACGTTCGAGTGATCGACCGAATCGTCGTGCACGACGCTCGCGAGGTGCACGAGCTCGGCGACCGCCGCCATCGATACGGCGCGGGGTGCCGAGCGGTCCTCGAGCGCGCTCGAGAGCAGCAAGAGCGTGGGACGCAGCATCTTCCCCTTCATCCCCATCAGGTGCGCGTTCACCGCGGCGATGATCGGCGCGTCCGCCTTCACGATGCGCCATATCTCGGCGGGCACGCGGTCGAGCTCGGCGCGGACCGGCGCCTGGATGTCGAGAAGCGCGGATGCGACCGGCGCGCGCAACCGCTCGCTGATCGTCACGACGCGAGCGCCTTGTCTACCGCGTTCAGCCGGTCGCCGACGTCGCGGAACTGGATGTCCACGCCGAACACGCGCTCGTAGTAGCCCTTCGCCTCCGCAGGCTTGCCGAGCGACTCGTTGATGTAGCCGAGCAGGTAGAGCACGCCGACGAGTTGTTCCTCGCGCGCGCCGGGCTCGCTGAGCGCGCGCTGCAGGATCGTCGCGGCGACCGGCAGCTGCTTCTTCTCGAGGAAACACTGGCCGAGCGCCTCGTAGGTGCGCACGCGATTCAGGTGACTGCGAATCGCCTTCTGAAACTCGGAGATCGCCTCGTCGAGCAGTCCCATCTCCTTGTAGGCGACACCGAGGTCGTAGTGCGCCTCGTGGTCTTCCGCGTCGACGTTGTCGGCGACGCCCTGCTTGAACTTCTTGAGCATGTCCGCGAAGTCGGCCTGTTCGTCGCCGGTCGGCGCCTCCTCGTCCACCACCATGCGCGTGGACTTCGGGCCCTCTTCATCGCGCAACCAGTCGCCGAGCGAGACGAAGTCGTCGTCGCCCCCGCTCGGGCTGGCGGCAGCGGCGGCGGGCTCGTCGAGCGGCGGCAACAGCGATGCGTCGAGTGCGGCCGTGTAGCGCCGTCCGCCCTTCGACGGAGTGGAGAGGCGCGCCGCCCGCGTCGCGCGCGTCGGGCGCGACGAGGAACGGGGCGCGGGTTGAACCTCGGTGGGGATGGGCGGCGTGCCGAACGACTCGAGCGCGGCGTGCGCGCGCAAGTCGTCGGGCGAGAGCTCGAGCACGCGCTGATAGACCTGCTTCGCCTTCTCGGCCTGGCCGTCGCGGAAGAGCGCGTCGGCGAGCTCCACGTACGCCTCGGCGAGACGCGGCCTGTCGTTCGAGCGGAACGCGTACTCGACACGCTTCTGGTGGTGCCGCACCGACCCGGGATTCAGGCGGATGATCTCGTCGGCGATCGAGCGTGCCGCCTCGAGATCGCCCGCCTTCTCGAATCCGACCAGCGCCGCCTCGAGTTCCTTGAGGCCGCCCTCGCGGTCACCGTCGTCGAGCAGCGCCTCGGCGAACTGCCGATGCAGGGCCCAGTTGTCGGGCTCGTCCTCGAGCCGGACGCGGAGCACCCCCACCGAGTTCGCGAGCAGCGACGTCGTGCGGCGCACCGGAGGCGGCAGCTCCTCCATCTGCTCGGCCGTCACGTCGGAGAACGCGGTCGGCGTCTCCGGAGCCTCCGCGACGAGCTCGATGAGTTCCTCGGACTCCCGCGCGATGATCTCGGCGGACTTTCTCTCCGCCCGTGCCTCGCCCAGATCGTTCACCTCGAGCATCGGGAGGTCGAGGTCGATCGTCGGCACCGTCGACGCGTCGGAGACGCGCGCGCTGCCGGCGGCCGGCGTTCCGTCGAGATCGATCATCGGCAGGTCGCCGGGGAGCGCGAGATCGCTCCCGGTCGCGTGCTTACCGGTCGGGGCCTCGGGGATCGCGCTCAGGACGATCTCCGCGAATTCGCCTGCCGGCAGCGGAGCCGGCTCGACGATCGCCGCGTCGTTCATCGACGTCGTCTCGAGTCCGAGGATCGCGCCCGAGGACGGACGGCTGTCCTGGGGCGCCGCACCGTCGACGCTCGTCGGCACGATCTCGACCGGCCGCGTCGGCGTCGGCGTCGGCACCATCTCGATCTTCGTGCTGATGCCGCGCGTGAGGCGCGAGGCGCGCGGTGTGGGCGCGTCGAGGTCGATGAAGACGAGGTCGTCGCTCTTGGCGCGCTTGCCCGCCGCCCCCGATTTCGCCTGGGCGTTCGGGTCGATCGCCTTCATGCGCTCGAACGTCGCCTGCGCTTCCGCGGCGCGCCCCGCGCCGTCGTAGCGCGCATAGAGCAACTGCAGCTGGTCGAGGGCTTCCGTCTTGCGGTCGGCCTTCGTGAGCTGCTCGGCGAGCATCAGCCGGATGTCGTCCTGATCGGGGCAGAGGTCCGCGAATTCCTTCAGCGCGCGGAACGCCTCCTCCATTTGGCCGACCTTCTGCATCCGGTCGGCATACTCGAGGAAGTTCGACTTCGCGTCGCCGTTGAACCCCTTCGCGGCGCTGATCTTGCCCAGTTTGTAGTAGACCGTCGCGCGCCCGGGAGAGGTGCGCAGGATCTTGTTGCAGAGCGCGATGGCGTTGTTGAAGAACCCGCCTTCGGCGTAGAGGTCGACCGCGCGCTCGTACAGCGTGACGGCGTCGGGCGTGTTGCCCTGCCGCACGAGGAGGTCGCCGACACGGTTGTACAGGCCGACGTCGATGTTGTCGTCGCCGCCGGCATCGAAGATGTCGAGGATTTCCCGGTACGCCGCGATGGCCTTGTCGAGCTGTTTCTTCTGCTCGAAATCGGCGGCCCTTTTTCTCAGCGTAGCGACGTTAGCCATTGTGCCGAAAGCTACGCCGTGCGCCCTAGCCGTGACAAGCGTTCCCGCGCGCCCAGGAACGACGGCACCGCTGGTCTCCGTACCAATAAGGGAGCTCGCGGATGTCGCCGATGTCGAAGAGGGCAAGATCGGCCGAGAAACCGGGGCTCAGCTGGCCCGTTTCGGCGGCCAGCCCGAGCGCCGCGGCGCCATTCGTGGTGGCCGCAATCAGGGCCTCCGCGACCGACAGGTGGAGCTGGCTCACCGCGAGCGTGAGCATCAGCGGGAAGTTCACCGTGGGCGAGGTGCCGGGATTGAAATCGGTGGCGAGGGCGATGGCGGCGCCCGCTGCGATCAGGGCACGGGCTGGTGCCTGCTTCGATTTTCCGAGGAACAGCATCGTGCCCGGCAAGAGCGTCGCCACGGTCTGGCTTGCGGCAAGGGCCTTGATGCCGGCGTCGGAGATCGCGGCCAGGTGGTCGGCGCTGGTCGCGCCGAGTTCGGCCGCGAGCTCGGCGGCGCCGCCCGGTTCGAGTTCGTCGGCGTGGAGCTTGAGCGCGAGGCCGTGCCTGCGCGCGGCGCCGAGGATCTTCCGGGACTCGTCTAGTGTGTAGACGCCCGGCTCGCAGAAGATGTCGGCGAAGGTCGCGAGCTTCTCGAGCGCCACGCGCGGGATCATCTCGTCCACCACCAGCGCGATGTACTCCTGGCGCATGCGCGGCTTCGCGCGGTACTCGAGGGGAATCTCGTGCGCGCCGAGGAACGTCGGGACGATGCGAATGGCGAGCGCGTGCTGGAGCCGCCGGATGACGCGCAGCGACTTCAGTTCATCGTCGAGGGTCAGGCCGTAGCCGCTCTTGAGTTCGACGGTGGTGGTGCCGTACGCGGCGAGTCGCCGGACTCGCGGCAGCGCGAGCGCGAAGAGTTCGTCTTCCGTGCGCACGCGAAGGTCGCGGACGGAGCTGTGGATTCCTCCGCCCTGTTTCGCGATTTCCATGTAGCCGAGGCCCGCGGCGCGGAGTTCCTGTTCCTCGAATCGCGGCTTGCCGAAAATGCCGTGGGTGTGCGAATCGACGAGGCCGGGCGTGAGGACGCCGCGCTCGCAGTCGATGCGGGTGGCCTTCGGGTGCTCGCGTTCGAGTTGATCCTGCGGGCCGACGGCGACGATCCGTTCGCCTTCGGTTGCGACGGCGGCGTTCCTGAGGACGCCGGCGTCGCGCAACTCGGCTGCGCGGCGGGCGCGAGGCGGGCCGGAGCAGGTGACGATTTGGGACGCGTTGACGAAGAGAGTCTGCGCTGGCATTCGCGTCGAATCTAGCTCACGAACTCGAATGGTGGCGCATGCGGCGCGAGGGTGCCGGGCTCGAACTCGGAGCGCGTTAGTGTGCATTAGTCTCGCGACGGCGCCGGCTCCGCGTCGCCTGCCCCCGTCCGGCCCCCGTTTCACCCCGCTCCGTCCGTCCGTCCGTCCGTCCCGTCCCGCCGCTCCCTCAGCCCAGCGAAGTGATGCCCCTGCGACCCGACTATTCGGCCCTTACAAGCGAACATACGCCCGACCGTACGCTCGGACGTACGCTCGGACGTACGCTCGGACGTACGATCGGACGTACGCTCGGACGTACGCTCAGACGTAAGGACCCGTGAGCTCGACAAGTTCAGCCCTGCGCGCCTCCAGGGATATTCACACGTTGAGCGAATTTCGCGCCCGGGCTGCCGCGTTCGTCGAACAAGTGCAATCGACGAACGAGCCGATAATCATCACCCAGCGGGGACGCGGCGTCGCGGTGCTGCTGGGGATCGCCGCGTATGAGACGCTGCTCGATGAAGTGGAACTGCGGCGCGACCTGCGCCTCGCCGAAGAGCAAGTCGCCGCGAGATGTGCCGCACCGCGCGAGCAGGTCGAGCATAGACTTCGCGCGATGCTCGGACGATGAACGTCGTCTGGACGCCGCTGGCGGAGGAGCGCGCTGCTCAGCTCGTGGAGTCGATGCGAGCGGATCGAACAGGGGCCGCGTGGCGCTGGCTACAGGGACTGCTGCGACGGATTCGCGGATTGTCCCAACTCGATGACCGCGGCGACGGCGTTGGCGAATCGTTCTTCGCCCCGTGCAGAATCATCTATCGAATCGAAGCGGGGCGGATCGTGATCCTCACACTCCGCTCAGTGGGGCGGCACCGGAAGAGCGCTAGGTACGAGGAACCCCCTCGGGCAGCGCGGCGCGCTGGGCGCGGTCGCTCATCAACTGCGTGACGAAGCGCTGTCCCTCACCGATGCGTTCAACCTCCACCGCGACGGCTTCAATGCCCTGCTCCATGCGCTCGAGGCGGTCGGAAACGTCCTTCGGGAGCTGCGGCTCGGGGGGACGGGTGGCGCGCTTCATGGCGATCAAGGCCATGGAGATGACCAGCGGAGCGGCGACAAAGATGATGCCGACGACTCCAAGGCCGGTAATCTGGTTCGAGGTGAGCGGGCCGAAGCGCGGCGATGGTGCGGTCGAGCTCGTCGTCTGCTGCAGGCCGCTCGGCGCCGCCGAGAGGGCGCGACCAACCCCGGCCATTTCGGACTCGATCGACATAATCCGAGGCCCGTCGGGTTTCGGAATGGCCGGTTCATGCCGGGCCCGGTCAGCCCTTCCCGGCCAGGTCGCGGAAGCGGCTGAGGGTCAACGGCGCCTGCGCCTCCCCCCGGCACGCGTAGTAGCACTTGTTGCACGAAATCGGCTCGTACCGGGTGTGCTCCGACCAGTGGTGCTCCACGGGGAAGTCGGGGCAGCGCCTCACATGGCCCGACGGATCGATGTGGATCGTCGTCTCGCCCGCCCTGCACGGCTCCGTCATTTCGCCGCGCAGATAGCGCGCGATCTGCGCGATGTACCAGTCCGAGTTGCTGAGCACGCCGCGGTGGCGGCGCTTGTACGCGAGCAGTTCGGCGGTGAGCGCCTCGACGCGCGCGAGCTGGCCGCCGCGGATGAGGTGCGCGGCGTTGCCGTTCTTGAAGTCGGTGTAGACCGAGAGGTTCACGCCCGCGCCGACCGACGCCGCGTGGCGCACGATCGGCATCACGTCGTCGATGTTGTCGTCCTTGATGACCGTGTTGAAACGCACGGTCATGCCGCGCGCGGCCATTTGCGGAACGACCGAGAGGATCTTCGCCGTGAGGCCGGGGATCTTGCGGGCCGTGTCGTGACGTTCGTCGAGATAGTCGAGCGAGACGTTGATCTGGTCGAGGCCGGAGTCCCAGAGCGCCTGCGCGCGCTCGAGCGACAGCATGCCGCCGTGCGTGATCAGCGTGAGATATGTGAACGGCGCGGCGCGATCGACTTCGGCGATGATGTCCTCGAGGTCCTTCCTCAACAGCGGCTCGCCGCCGGTGAAGGTGATCATCATCGGGGCGAATCGCCTGGCCGCATCCGCGAACGAGCCGAGTTCACGGGCTTTGTTCGCCGGATCGGTCTTCCAGTAGTCGCAGAAGTCGCAGCCCGCATTGCACCGCATGGTCACTTCGAAGTGCACCAGAACGGGCCTTCGCAATGCGCGCAGCTTTGCGTACTTGTATGCGAAGGGGATCAGGTGCCAGGGACGGTAGTTCTTACTTAACATCGACCGACGATGGAAGATGGAAGATGGAAGATCGACCTCATCAAGGTTCCATCTTCGATCTTCCATCTTCGATCGCGGTTCCGTCCATCGGCATCTTGATTCCGTTCTTGCGCGCGGTCTCGCGCGCGGTCTCGTATCCGGCGTCCGCATGTCTCACGACGCCGATGCCCGGGTCGTTCGTGAGCACGCGTTCGAGCCGAACGCGCATCTCGCTCGTGCCGTCGGCGACGATCACCTGTCCCGCGTGCAGCGAGTTGCCGATGCCCACGCCGCCGCCATGATGGAAGCTCACCCAGCTCGCGCCGCTCGCGACGTTCAGCAGCGCGTTGAGAATCGGCCAGTCCGCGACCGCGTCGCTGCCGTCCTTCATTCCTTCCGTCTCGCGGAACGGCGAGGCGACGCTTCCCGTGTCGAGGTGGTCGCGGCCGATCACGATCGGCGCGCTGATCTCGCCGCTCGCCACGAGGTCGTTGATCGCGACCCCGAATCTTGCCCTGTCACCTTGCCCCAACCAACAGATGCGGGCGGGGAGCCCCTGGAAGCGGATGTGCTCCTGCGCCTTCTCGATCCAGGTCCGCAGGTGTGTGTCACGCGGAAAGAGCTCGAGCGCGAGGCGATCGGTGCGTGCAATGTCAGCGGGATCGCCGGAGAGCGCGGCCCAGCGGAACGGGCCTTTCCCTTCGCAGAAGAGCGGACGGATGTACTCCGGAACGAATCCAGGGATCGTGAACGCGTCGGCGAGGCCCGCGTCGAACGCGACCGTGCGAATGTTGTTGCCGTAGTCGAACACGATCGCTCCGCGGTCCTGCATCGCCCGCATGGCGCGGACGTGCACCACGGCGTCGCGCGTCGCTCGGGCGATGTACGCGGCGGGATCGCTCGTGCGAAGCGCCGCCGCCTCGTCGAGCGACATCAGCGCGGGCACATAGCCGTTCAGCATGTCGTGCGCGCTCGTCTGGTCCGTGACCACATCCGGCGTGACGCCGCGCGCGACCAGCTCGGGAAGCACGTCCGCGGCGTTTCCCACGAGCCCGACGCTCAGCGCGGCCTTGCTCGCGCGAGCTTCGTCGATCCACACGAGCGCCTGGTCGAGCGACTCGGTCATGCGGTCGCAGTACCCGGCGGCGAGTCGTTTTTCTATACGCGCGGGGTCCACCTCCACGCCGAGAAACGCCGCGCCCTGCATCGTGGCCGCGAGCGGCTGGGCGCCGCCCATGCCGCCAAGCCCGGACGTCAGCACGAAGCGCCCGGCGAGCGAACCGCCGAAGTGCGCGCGCGCGACCGCGCCGAAGGTCTCATACGTCCCCTGCACGATTCCCTGCGACCCGATGTAGATCCACGAACCGGCGGTCATCTGGCCGTACATCATGAGGCCGAGCCGCTCGAGCTCGCGAAAGTGCTCCCACGTCGCCCAGCGGCCCACGAGATTCGAGTTCGCGATCAGCACGCGCGGCGCATGCGCGTGCGTGCGGAACACCGCGACGGGCTTCCCGCTCTGCACCAGGAGCGTCTCGTCGCCCTCGAGCGCGCGAAGGGCGGCGACGATCGCGTCGAAACACTCCCAGTTGCGCGCGGCCTTTCCCGTTCCGCCGTACACCACGAGATCGCCCGGACGCTCCGCGACCTCGGGGTCGAGGTTGTTCATGAGCATGCGCAGGGCAGCCTCCTGCTGCCATCCCTTGCAGCTGAGCGTGCTGCCGCGCGGCGCGCGCACGACGCGCGCCGCCGGCTCCGCGATCGCGCCGGTCATGCGGCGGTCTCCGTGAATTCTCCGCGCGCGACCGCGTCGGCGAGCGCCGCGATGTCGCCGGCGAGCACGCGGTCGTCGCCGAGGGTCGCCACCAGCGCGCGAACCCTGGCGTGCGCGCGCTCGACGCCGGTGCTCGAGCGCATCGGGCGCAGGTAGTCGATCCCCTGCATCGCGCACATGAGTTCGATGCCAAGAATGTGCTGCACGTTGCGCACGATCCGGCGCAGCTTCCAGGCCGCGCCCATCGCCATCGGGACGACATCTTCCTTGCCGCCGTCGGTGGGGATCGTGTCCACGCTCGACGGATGCGACAGCACCTTGCACTCGCTCGCGAGCGCCGCGGCGGTCACCTGCGCCATCATGAAGCCCGAGTGCAGGCCCGCATCGCGCGCGAGGAACGGCGGCAGCCCCTCGTTCAGGTCCGGATTCAGGAGGCGGTCGGTGCGCCGCTCCGACATCGTCGCGAGGTTCGTCATCGCGATCGCGAGGAAATCGAGCACCATCGCGACGGCCTGGCCGTGGAAGTTTCCGCCCGAGAGCATCGTGCCGTCGTCGAACACGAGCGGGTTGTCCGTCGCGGCGTTCAGCTCGCGCGAGATCACGCCCTCGGCGAACGCGATCGCGTCGAGCACGGGGCCGTGCACCTGCGGCATGCAGCGCAGCGCGTACGCATCCTGCACGCGCGGGTCGCCGATGCGGTGCGATTCGCGGATGGCGCTGCCCGAGAGCAGCGATCGCAGGAGCGCGGCCGAAGCCGCCTGCCCCATCTGGCCGCGGGCGTCCTGGATGCGCGCGTCGAACGCGGTCGGCGTGCCGAGCAGCGCCTCGAGTGACGCGGCGCCGGCGACGTGCGCGGTGTGCCAGAGCGTGCGGGCGTCGCCCACGGCGAGTGCGGCGACCGCCGTGTGCGCCTGCGTGCCGTTGATGAGCGAGAGCCCTTCCTTGGGACCGAGGACGATCGGAGCGAGCCCGGCCTTCCCGAGCAGCGCCGCGGCCGCACCGCGGTCCGCCGACGGACCGCGGAAGAGGTCGCCCTCGCCGATGAGTGCGAGCGCCAGGTGCGCGAGCGGAGCGAGGTCGCCGCTCGCGCCAACGCTGCCCTGCTCCGGCACCGGCGGCCAGAGATCGGCGTTGAGCATCGCGCAGAGCAGATCGGGCAATTGGGATCGGGCGCCGGAGAATCCCTTCGCGAGGACGTTCGCACGCAGCAGCATCATGGCGCGCACTTCGCGCCGCGGCAGCGGTGCGCCCACGCCGGCCGCATGGCTGCGCACGAGGTTCACCTGCAGCGCGGCGAGCTTGTCCGGCGGGATGGCCACGTCGGAGAGCTTGCCAAACCCCGTCGTCACGCCATACACGACCTCGTTGCGGGCGACGATGTCCTCCACCACGCGGCGCGTGACGGCCATTCGCGCGAGTGCCGACGGATGGACCGACACCGGCGCGCCGTCCTCCGCCACCATGCGAACCTGCGCGATGGTGAGGGTGCGGCCGTCGATGGAGACAGGTGAGGAAGTCATCCTCTCAAGAATACTCGCGGAGGATGGATGGGGAAACTGCGGGACCGCCGGCGATGGGCGACGTGCCGCTTCTCGCTACGGCTGCCGGTAGTCATTCCGGTTGTAGTTGAACTTGACGTCGGTCTCGGCCTTCAGCGAGATGAAGAACGTAAAGGAGAAGTTGCCGTTCGGCGCCTGCGTGAACCCGAACACCGCGCGCCAGTCGTGCAGGTCGCGCGCGAGCGAGATCGTCTGCGCGCCGAACTGCTTCAGCTGGAGGTCGTAGTTCGTCTCCCAGCTTGCGCTCCATTTCTCGGTGAGGTTGAAGGCCGTGCGGAACATCACGTTCATCTGCGGCGGGTACCGGATGACCGATCCGCCCGCCGTGGTCGTCGAGTTGGTCGCGTCCACCGGCGGCGCCGCGAGCGCCTGGCGCACGCAGAGGTCGTACTGGACCGGGTTGACCTGCTGCAGTGTGGCGCACTGGGCGGTCGGGTCGAACGGGATCACGTTGGCGCCGACCGGCGGACGCTGCTGGTTCTTGGTGAACGTGATCGACGCGTTGAAGCCCTGGTTGGTCGGCACCTGCATCAGCGACTGCGGACTGTTCGGGCCGGTCACCGTCTGCATCTGCGAGATCGTCGCATCCGACTGGTTCATTCCCTGCCGCTGCAGCGTTCCCGTCGTGTCGCGCCCGTAGCTGTTCGGCGGCGGCGGCGCGACGCCGAGCAGCCTCGCGAACATGTGCACGACCGGAGACTTCGCATCGAGGGTGAAGGTCGCACGTATGCTCGTGAGATACGGGGCGAACTTCGCCGAGTCGCTCAGGACGCTGCCCTGAAAGAGCGAGTAGTCGGAGCCGAAGTCGAAGCCGGGCAGCAGGTCGGAGCGCAGCGTATAGCCGAAGTTGTCCGTGCTGAATCCGGTCTTGTGCGTTTCCTGCGCTCGCTGGAAGTCCCAGGTCAGCGACGTGAACGTCAGCGACAGCACCTTCAGCTTCTTCGCGCTTTCGGGATGCGTGACGTCGGAATCACCGCCCTGCCTCAGCTTCGCCTCGATGTTGGTCGAGAGCCCCAGCGTTACCTGCTTCTGCGCCAGATCGCCGAGGTACCCGATCGGCGAGCGGCCCGTCGCCTCGAGATATTGCGCGCTCACCCTCTGCGCGGGCGAGAACGAGAACGAGAACGACGGCGTGATCGAGTGGCGCCACTTCGTGACCGGTCCGAAGCCGTCGAACAGCCCGTAGAACGTCGGCGAGATGCTGAGGCCGTACGAGAGCCGCTTGCTCTGCGAGACCCAGGCCGAGCCCGTGCGCTCGCTGCGCACGAAGTACGCGCCGGGGTCGACGTTGGAGATGGAGACGTTCGGCGAGATGTTCCACTGGCTCTTGATGAGCTGCGGCGTCGCGACGCTCAGGTCGAAATCCACCGTCTCGAGATACGTCCGCTGGTAAACGCGCACCGTTCTCGCGGCCGTGTCGAGCGGATTGAGGATCGTGCGTCGCTGCGGGTAATCGTCCTCGGTGTCGCCGGCGCGCACGGCGGCGGTGACCTGGAAGTCGCCGATCTTGAACGGCGTGTTGATCGCCATCTGCGTGTTGCGCGTGCTGCGGTCGGCCTTCGTACTGTCGATGGTGCCGTCGGAGAGCGTGTTGTAGCGGTACGCGAAGTCGCCCTGCGAATCGATGTGCTGGCTCTGGGCGGACGTGAACGTGAAGCTCGGCGTCCAGAGCAGCCAGCTGTTCACGTTGATCGGCTTTGACGTGATGTTGATGCTCGGGTAGTTCGCGTCGACCTCCGGGCGGCCGGGGTACTGCCGCCGGTCGCCGCCCACCTGCAGCGACATCGGTCCCATGTCCTGCGAGTAGCCGATCTGCGAGAGGATCGTGGCGAGCGGCGCGATGGGATTGATCGCGGTCTGGCGCTGGACCGTGGTATTCGATGTGTAGTTCAGGTTCATGGCCAGCCGCGACGCGAGCGAGAAGTTCTGCGCGTGCTGCCATGAGAGCGTGAAGTTCGACGAGCCGGTGCTCAGGTCCTGCTCGGCGGCCGAGATCGTCCCCGAGAGGAACCGGTCGAGCCACTTGTAGTGGAGCGTGCCGTGGTACCAGACCCAGCCCGGATCCACGTCGGTGGCCTTCGCGCTGCTGCGCCAGTCCATCGAGACCTGTGCGTCGTAGTAGTCGCTCAGCGCGAAGTAATAGCCCGAGTTGTAGACCGTACGGCGGTAGTCAGGACTGTTGCGCAGCAGTTCCGTGAGGCCGAACTGCGGCGTGAGGATTCCCGAGTGGCGTCCCGGGCGCGCGTCCTGGAAGATGAACGGGAACCACATCACGGGGATGTCCTGGATGTACAGGATCGCCGGGCGCGCGACCATCACCGTGCCGCCGATGCGCTTGATCTCGGTCGCGCGGAAGTGGTAGTGCGGGAACGTGTCGTCGCAGCTCGTGATGTCGCCGTTGAAGCCGTAGAAGGCTTGTCCCTGTGCGGAGGCGCTGTCGCCAGAGAATGCCGCCTTGTCCGCATAGACGTACCAGGTCGCGCCGCTCTTTGCGGCCGACCTGATGCCCCCGCCCCGCCCTTCTTTCCGCAGCAGGTCGTAGGTCAGCCCGTCGGGGCCGCCCGCGAAGACATCGTCGCTCCTGGATGGGTCGTGCAGGACGATCGAGTCCGGCTTGCCGCGCGCCAGCACCGTCTTCGAGCTGTCGGAATACCTGATGGTGTCCGCGACCAGCGTCATCGGGTCGCGCTGCACGGCTGCGCGCTCGGGCCCGTTTCGCATGAGCGTGATCGACTTGTCGCTCGCGCCGAACACGACTTCGTCGGCCTTGTAGCGGACGAGCTGGTACCCCTTGCGGCGCATCAGGTCTTCCCCGACCGAGTCCGCCAGTTCCCACTTCACGAGCGGCACGTTCTTGAGTGAATCCTTGCGGGCCTGCGCCGAATCGGCGGCCGTGCGCATCGGGTTCTTCGCCGGCACGCCCTGCGGCTGTTGCCGTTGCTGCTGGGTCGGCGGCGGCGCGCCCGCACCGGTCGTGCCGGCCTGCCCGCCGGCCTCACGCGGTCCGCCCGCGAGGGCCAGCACGGACACGACGGCCGCGGCCAGGATATGAACGCGAACGCGAGAGCCGCCCGGGCGGCGCATCACCCCGCGAGGCCTCCCGAAATCTCCGCCTCCCGCTCGCGTTTCAGCCGGGCGCGATAGACGAACCTCGAGACGATGATGCTCATCTCGTAGAGCCCGTACACCGGGATCCAGAGCATGAGCGTCGAGATGATGAAATCGCCGGGCGTCACGATCTCGCAGACGATCAGCGTCGCGACGATCGCGTGGCGCCGGTATTTCGTCAGGAACTTCGGCGTCACGAGCCCGATCGCCGTGAGCGCGAGGATGACGATCGGCAGCTCGAACATCACGCCGAACGCGAGCGACACGGCGAACAGGAAGCCGAAGTATTCTGACGCCGTGAGCATCGCATCGAGTGATCCATGTGGAAGCTTGTCCATCAGGCCCATCGTCACCGGCACGAACACGAACACGGACATCGCGATGCCGGCCAGGAAGAGCACGGCCGCCGCGATGAGCACGGGGATGAGGACTTTTCGTTCCTTCTTCGAGAGCGCGGGCGCCAGGAACGCCCAGACCTGGTACCCCACAACGGGCCCCGCGATCACCACGGCGAGCACGCCGGCGGCCTGCAGCAGGATGGTGAACGGCTCGACGGGGTGGGTGAAGACGAGATTCTTCCCGTGGAGGTACGGCACGATCGGGTGCACCACGATCGCGATGATGTCGAGCCCCGACGCGGTGCAGAGCCAGAACGTGAAGACGAACGCGATCGCGATCGCGAGGAGGCTCTTGAGAATGCGCCAGCGCAGTTCCTCGAGGTGGTCGAGGAACGGCATTTCGGCGGACGTGCCTTCTTGATCGAGTGCCAGGTGGTCGTCCCAGGTTTACCGACGTGGAGCGCCGCAGAAGCGCGGCGCGCTTACGTCACGGCTTCTTGAGAAGGTCGGGGACGGTGGCGGCCTCGGGCGAGTGCGGATAGTTGTCCAGGATCTGCTGGAACAGTGCCCTCGCGTTCGCCGCCTGATTGGCCTGTCTCGCCGCCATCGCCCGCTTGTACAGCGCGCTCGGCGCAAGCACGGACTTCGGATACTTCTCGACGACACGCGCGTATGCCGAGTCGGCGGCCGCGGCCTGGCCTTCGAGATCCAGGCTGCGCGCGATGCCGTACTGCGCAGCGCCCGCAAGATCGTCCGCCGGATACCGCTCGAGCAGGTCTCCGAACGCCGCGCGCGCCGCCGGATAGCTGCTCCGGTCCAGCATCGACTTCCCCATCGAGTACAGTTGCGCGGGACCAGTCGGCACGGAACCCGAAGGTGCGGCCGGCGCGCCGGGCACCGTGCTCGGCTGCGCCGCGGTCGCGAGCTCCGACTGCTGACGCTCGATTTCCGCCCTCACGTCCTGCAGGCGCTTCTGGTTCTGTCCGGCGAGTTCCTGGAGCGTGAGCAGCTGTTGCCCGAGGGTGTGCATGTTGATCGACAGGTCGCCGTTGAATCGCGAGACATCCGACGCGAAGCGCGCGAGGAACGCGTTCAGCGAGCGAAGCGAATCGGCCAGCGCGCCGGCCTGGATCGCGGCGGACTGGAACTGCGCGCGATGCACGGAATCCGACCGCGCGTTCTCCGCGCGCAGCACCGCGATGTCGCCCTGCAGCGTGCGCACGTCGTTGCGCGTGGCAAAACACGCCCCGGCCGTCAGCATGACGGCCGGGACGATCGCGGCACGGATCGACCGACGAATCACCGAGGCATCCTCAGGTTGTCACCGCCCGCGATGATCTCGAATTCGCCGCGGCGATTCTTCGACCACGCGTCTTCGTTCTCGCCCTGCGCGGCCGGCCGTTCCTTGCCGAAGCTCACGGTCTCGAAGCGCGACGCAGTCAGTCCGCGAGACACGAGATAGCGCTGCACCGATGCGGCGCGACGCTGGCCCAGCGCGAGGTTGTATTCGTCCGAACCGCGATCGTCGGTATGGCCGGCGATGCGCAGGCGCACAGCCGAGTTCGCGTTCATGATGCCGACCTTGGCGTCGAGCGTCGCCTTCTGGTCGTCGCGAATCTCGTCCTTGTCGTAGTCGAAGTAGACCTTTGCGGCGATCGTGTTGCGCACCGACTCCATTTCAGCGGCGCGGCGGCGCGCGTCGGCGTCGGCGGCGGCTTTCGCCGCGGCAGCGTCGGCGGCGCGGCGCGCGGCCTCGATCGAGTCCTGGTTGATGCGCGGCGCGACGGGAGCGGGTGCGACCGGTGCGGGCGCGGGTGCCGGTGCGGGCTCGGGCTTCTTCTTGCACGCGGAGACCGCGAAGAGTGTGAGCGCAACCGCGGCGATCGAGCGACGATAAGCAAACATGGTTGTTCTCCGAAGCGGGGAGGTCATTGGAGAGGCCAATTCCCGGGCGACTAGCGGCCGGTGTCGAGACGGGGCGACCAAGCGCCCAACCGCGCCTTGCCGGCGCGTGTGAGTTGGCGTGTGCGACCCGACTCGGTGTCGAGCACCCAGAGCTGACTGGTCCCTGAGCGCGTTGAACTGAACAGAAGATGGCGGCTGTCAGGCGCCCACGAAGGCTCGGTGTTGCGTCCCTCGCTCGTGAAAGCCTGCACACTCCGGTCCCGCAAGTTGATCGCCATGATTTGGAATACACCGCTGATCTGCGACTGGAACGCCACCCTTCGTCCGTCCGGCGACCAATCGGGATCGGAGCGGTACAGCTGGTCTCCGAACGACGTCGTCGTCAGCAGGTCCTGGTTGGTGCCATCGGCATCCATAATATACACCTCGGCATGACCGAGTCGACTGGACGTAAACGCCATTTGCCGGCCGTCGGGATTGAAGCTCGGACTCGCGTTCGAAGTGGCGCCCGGACCGGCCGTCAAGCGAGTGGTCGAACTGCTTCCGAACGGCGCGACCGTAAAGATGTCCGTGCCGTCGTCGCCGGAGGCGAAAGCAAGCGTGTTTCCGTCGGGCGAGAACGCCGGCGACATGTTGAGGGTATGGCGGGTCGCGAATCGGCGCGACGGGCCGCCCGTGAAGTCCCGAACGACGATGGTCTGATGCCCCGTGTTGGCCAGTTCATCGTACGCGATGTAACGGCCGCTCGGATGCCAGGCAGGAGAAAGGCCGCCCTCCGTCCCCGACACGGCGTGCGCCTGCGATCCGTCGGAATCGACGATCCAGAGCATGCCCTCGTGCTCGAACACGGCGCGCGTCGCCGCGATTCCCTTCGCACCGGTCACGACGCGCTCGACTCCGTCGGAACCGCGGTGCACCGCGAGCCGCCACTCAGCGCCGAGTGCCGGCGCCGGGAGCGGATAATCCGCCACGTCCATCACGCGCGCACCGCCGACGTCGTGCACCACGACGTGCAGCGATCCGGCCGGCGTGACCGAGGCCTGAACGACGGCTGCGGCGCCGAGGGACGCGTAGACCGGATAGTTCAGCGTGCCGGTGGGCGGCTCGCCGCCGTCGGACTGGATGACGGTGATGCGATCACCGAAGTCGAGGTCGCGGGCAAGCATCACTCGTACCGAGTCGGCGTTGGGGCCGCCGACGGGAGTGATGAGCACGCCCGGCCGCGTGCCCGGGGCGTACGTCAGACCGATTCTGACACCGCGGGTGACCGACGTGTCCTGCGACAGGACGGCAGACGGCAGGCAGCAGACGGCAGTGAACAACAGTGCGGCAATTCTCTGCATCATTTCAGTTTGCTGGGGTCGAAGCTGAATACGATCGGCAGGACGTCATCCGGGTATCCGGCGGGGAGCGTGCCGAAGCTGCGCGACGCGGCGTCGACGGCACCCTGCGCCTCGATGTCGAACGCGAAGTTTCCGCTGCGGCTGATGAACCTGAATCCCGTCACCTTGCCGTCGCGACGGATCATGAAGAACACCTCGGCGCGCAGCGCTCCGACGTTTCCTCTCGGAGAGAAGTTCAGCGCGATCTGGCGGACGATGTTCTGAAGATATCCGGGGAACGGAAAGTCGATCCCTTCGGTCTTGATGCCCTGCACGTCGGCACCCTTGCCGCCCTCAGGGCCGCCGCCCGCCTTCGGCGCGTTCTTCGCCGGGGCTTCCTGTTTCGTCGCCATCTTGGGCGTGGCCTGCAGCACCGGCTTCGCCGCCGTCTTCGTCTTGGCGGCGGTCTTCACCATCTTCGTCTCTTTCGTCACGGCCTTGGGCGGCGCCTTCGTCGGAACGGCAGGCGCCGGTGCGGTCGTGACCACGCCCACCGCCCGCTCGCCCGCCGGCGCCGCGATCAGCTCCACTTTGTACATCGGCGGCATCGATACGCTCGAAGCCGCGTGAACGAGCAGGAACGGAAGTATGATCGCCGCGTGCAGCACCGCCGATGCGCCGATGGGCCCGGCCAGTGAGCGGGGCGCACGGCGCAGCGTCATCATTTCACGACCTCCTCGGGCTCCGTCACGAAGCCGAGGTTGGTGACGCCGGCCGCCTGAATGATCGCGAGCACCTGCGCGACCACTCCGTAGTTGATGTTCTGGTCGGCGCGCAGATACACGCCGTCCTTCCCCTGCTTTCCCGCGAGACTCTTGAACGAGAGGCGGAACTCGCGGAGCGACATCTTCGTTTCGCCCGCGTAGATCGCGCCGTCGCGCGTGATGGAAATCACGAGGCCGCTCTTCGACTCGAGCGGCATCGCCTCCGTCTTCGGGAGTTTTACGTCGACCCCGCCCTGCATGATCGGCGCGGTGATCATGAAGATCACCATGAGCAGCATCATCACGTCGATCAGCGAGACGACGTTGATCTCCGCGTTCAGCGGCGTGCGTTCGCCGCGCGAGCGCCGGCGCATGCTAGATCCTCCCCTCTCGCGCCATCAGGGCGATCACCTCTGATCCGAAGCCGTCGAGCTCGCCGTCGAAGCGGTTGAGCTTCGTCGCGAAAATGTTATACCCGAACACGGCGGGAATGGCGACGGCGAGCGCGACGGCCGTGGCGGTCAGCGCCTCCGCGACGCCGGGCGCCACCGCACCGAGGTTTCCGGCGCCGCTCTTGGCGATGCCGAGGAACGCCGAGATGACGCCGAGCACCGTGCCGAGCAGGCCCATGAGCGGGCTCGCCGAGCCGATGATCGCGAGGCCGGGGATCGAGCGGCCGAGCTGGTCGCGCTCGGAATTCGACTCGGCGTCGAGCAGGAGGCGGAGCGCTTCAACCTGCGAGCCGCTGAGCGGCCCGCGGGGGCTGCCGCCGTCGGCCCCGGGGGGCGTCGTGTCGTGCAGGAACTGGATCGCGCGGGCGAACACGCGGGTGTACGGGCTCGGCTTGACGCGCTTCGAGAGCGAGACGACCTGCTCCAGTCGCGAGGCTTTCGCGAACTCGGCGAGGAAGGCGTCGCTGGCGTTGTACACGCGGCGGAATTCGAACCACTTGGCGAACATGATTCCCCAACTGACGAGCGAGAGGCAGGCGAGGAGGACCAGTACGCCCTGCGTGACGTAGCTCGCGCTCTTGATGAGCTCGATGGGGGTGCTGGGAATAGCGGAGCTGGCTTGGGGCGGGAGCAGCATGATGAAGGATCGAAGATGGAAGATCGAAGACCGAAGACCGAAATTAGCCGGGTTTATTGAACCAAGCGTACGTCAGTGCCAGACCCTTTTCGAGCCTCATCTGTGGTTTCCAGCCGAGGATCTTGGCGGCCTTGTCGATCTTCACGGACGAACGCTGCTGCTCGCCGTCGCGCTTGGGGGCGAACTCGACCGGCACGCTCACCTTCGCGGCGCGCTGGAGCGACTCGGCCAGGTTCAGCACGCTCGTCTCGATGCCGGTGCCGATGTTGAAGGCGCGATCGTCCAGCCGCCGCACGCCGGGGAGCTTGGCGGTCGAGGCGAGGACGTTCGCAGCGGCGACGTCCGTCACGAATACGTAATCGCGCGTCTGCTGGCCCGTGCCATAGACGGTGAGCGGGCGGCCGTCGAGGAGTCGCTGGCAGAAGATCGCGACGACGCCGGCCTCCCCGCTTGGGTCCTGTCGCGGACCGTAGACGTTCGCGTAGCGCAGCGTGACGGTATCGAGGCCGTGCGTGCGAGCGTAGTAGGCGAGGTAGTACTCGACGCTGAGTTTCGATATGCCGTACGGCGACTCGGGATCCTTGGGCGATTCCTCCGGGCTCGGCGGAGTGCTCGCGTCACCGTAGACGGCGCCGCCCGTCGACGAGAAGATCACGCGCGGGCGATGCGTTGCGTGGCGGGCGGCCTCGAGGAGATTGATCGATCCGATGATGTTGCACGACGCGTCCGCGCCCGGATCCGCGACGCTGACGCGAACGTCCATCTGCGCCGCGAGCATGAACATCGCGTCGAAGCGCCCCTCGCGGACGAGGATCGCCGCCTCCGGATTGCGGATGTCGAGATGCTCGAACCGCGCGCCTGCGGGAACGTTCGCGCGCTTGCCGTGAGATAGATCGTCGACAATCACCACGTCGTGATCCGAGGCGAGCAGCGCCTCGGCGACGTGGGACCCGATGAATCCGGCGCCGCCGGTGACGAGCGCGCGGCGTGTCAGGGCATCTTCGCGGTTACGCGCGCCTTCATGCCTTGGGCGACGCCGACCTGCAAAGTCCGGATAATGATCGCGCCCGCGCCCCACGGCGTCACGCGCGTCACCTGGGCGACGGCGACTTCTTCATCAGGAAGCTCGACGCCCTTCGAGTCCACACCGCGGCTGCGCAGCAGCGTCACCTGGTCGCCCGGCGACATCCCGTCCTTCGCGTTTGCCGTCAGAACCAGGTAACTCCCGCTTCCCGGCAGGACGGGGTTGTAATCGAGCCACGAGACATGCATGGCGAGGCCGAACTCGACCCGCACGGGAATGACACCGGCGGTCTGTCGGAGCGTGTCGAGCGGCATCACGCTCTGACCTTCGAACACGTCTTCGAATTTCTTGACGAGCTGCGCGCGTGAGCGGCCGTTCGCACCCGTGGAGATCAGCTTGACCACGCCGGTCGGCACGACCACCTGCCCCTGTGATTCGATCAGGCTGTCGAGGCGATAGACGAGATACTGGTTGCCGATCTTTCCCGGCGTGTTCCTCGGCAGATGCACGAACACCGGCTCGAGGTACTGGATCGGACGATTGGCCGTCGTCATGCCGATTCCAACGGCCTCCGCGGCCTCCTCGAGCGCGCCTGCGTCACCCGGACCGCCCGGAGACCAGACGAACGGCGATGCGAGGTATTCGCCTTGCCGCACGGCCGCGGTCCTCGCCCTGAGGTTGAGCGACTCGCGCGCCCTTCGCTCGATGATATTGGCGTCGGGATTGAAGACGGTCATGCGGCGCCGCTGCTGCTGACGTTGCGCGACGGCGGGATTGCTGACTGCCGTGGCGTTGGCGCCTGACGCTGCGGCCGGCGAGGGCCCCGTGGCCATCATCGAGTTGGCGCCGGGCAGCTTGAGGGTCTCGCCGGGATAGATCCAGTGCGGGTCTTCGATCTTGTCGGTGTTGAGCCGGTAGATCTCGGGCCAGAGGAACGCGTCGCCGAGATACTGGTTGGCGAGATCCCAGAGGGTGTCGCCCTTCTTCACCGTGTGCGTGCGCGGCGCGTCGCGCTGCGGTGCGCCTTGCTGCGCCGAGAGCGGAGCCGCCACGGAGAAACCGGCGACGAGCAACGCGAGAGACCGGATTCGGAGACGATGCATAGGACCGCAGCCCGTTGATGGCCATGTACGAAAACAGGTGGCCGGCCAGGGGCCGGACACGCTCTTATGAACTCAGACGAATACTGACGGCAGTAGGAAACAGTGGAGAGGGGCGAGATTCGACCCGATGCAGGGTGCAGAAGAGGAATGCGGATCTTGGGGTAAGATGGGAGATGGGAGTTTGAATGCAGAATGCGGCACCAAGGGTTGAGCGGCGAGAAGTCGCGACTCTGATCTTGGTGCCGCATTCCGGATTCAAACTCAAATCTCACTTCTTGTCCCAGTCCCCGCATTCCTCTTCTGCACCCTGCATCGAGCCGGCAGACCCAGCCCTAAAACGGCAGGTCGTCGTCTTCCGCGTCCAGCGCGCCCGGGAACTCCTCGAAATCTCCGCCGGCCTTCTTGGCCTTGTCGACCGGGCGCGAACGCGCCGCGGGTCCCTCGAACGAGTCGCCGCCGCCGCCGCTGCCGCCCTTGGAGCCGCCGAGCAGGAGAATCTCGCGCACGTTGATCTCGGTGACGTAGCGCGTCTGCTTCTCCTTGTCCTCGAACTGCCGGTACTCTATGCGCCCTTCCACATAGAGCTTGTCGCCCTTGTGGACGTAGCGCTCGATGATGTCGGCGAGGCCGGTGCCCTTGCCGCCCGTGTTCCAGGCGATGCACTTGTGCCATTCGGTCTTTTCCTGCTTCTCGCCGGACGCCGAGTTCCATTGGCGCGTGGTCGCAAGCGAAAAGTTCGCGACTTTGCTGCCGTTGTTCGTCGTGCGGATCTCGGGGTCGTTGCCGAGGTTTCCGATGAGAGTGACTTTGTTCAGGCTGCGGCTCACAACTCCTCCTCAAATAGTGACGTTCGACAAGATGAATCTAGTTCTTGTTGGATGCAGCACCAATTCCTTGCTTCTCTGCGCAAACAGATTCGAGTGAGGGAGTAGATGGGAGTGGCGAGATTCGGCCCGATGCAGGATGCAGAAGAGGAATGCGGGATTCGGGGTGGAGAGGCGAGTGCGGAGTAGATGGGAGTGGGGAGTCGCTGTCGGCTATGGTTTCTCTCGCCACTCGTCGCTTCTCCCTCGATCCGGCGTCCTCTTCCGCGCTCC
>Ga0207932_1000054_pt1 | contig 35551 bp, 25 predicted proteins | sample NGESurdeep092012_FD_184480 | JGI IMG/M metagenome (GOLD analysis project Ga0207932, IMG submission 184480) | Arctic peat soil microbial communities from Barrow, Alaska - NGEE Surface sample 415-2 deep-092012 (SPAdes) | ecosystem: Environmental > Terrestrial > Soil > Wetlands > Peat ...
GCGGTCTTCGGCGGCTTTCTCGGCCTCCTCCTTCGCCATTACGACTTCGACGTCTACGGGCAGATCGGGCTCATCGTCCTCATCGGCCTCGCGGCCAAGAACGCGATCCTGATCGTCGAGTTCGCGAAGACGAAGCTCGAGAACGGGAAAGACCTCGTCGAGGCCGCGCTCCAGGGCGCGCAGATCCGCCTTCGTCCCATCCTCATGACGTCCTTCGCGTTCATCCTCGGGTGCGTGCCGCTGTGGATCGCGGCGGGCGCGGGCGCGGCCTCGCGGCGCATTCTCGGGACGGTCGTCGTCGCCGGGATGCTCGCGGCCACGTGCCTCGCGATCTTCCTCATCCCGGTTCTCTTCGTCGTCGTCGAGCGAAGGCTCGGGAGCATGCGCGGGAAGACGCAGGCGTCGCGGAAGGATGGCATGGGTCCGGAAGACGCGTCCGCGACCGCCGCCGCGGAGGCTCAGTCGTGAAGCGCCTGGCTCCCACCTTCGCTTTCGCCCTCGCCGCGGCCGGCGCGCTCTCAGGCTGCGCCGTGGGTCCGAACTACCAGCGGCGCGCGCTTCCCGCGCCGGAGAGCTTCTACGGATCGTCTCGGCCCGCGTCGGATGCGTCGCTCGCAGACACCCAATGGTGGAATGTCTTCGCGGACCCGGTGCTGCGCTCGCTCATCGAGGAAGCGCTCCGGAACGGTTACGACGTCCGCCTCGCCGCCGCCAGGGTCGAGGAATCCCGCGCGCGCTATGGGATCGCCGGCTCGCTTTATTACCCCGATCTCGGGTATTCGGCGGGGGCCGGCCGTTCCCATACATCCGCCTACGCGACCCCCAGCGACGCCACCGGCAATCTCGTCACCGCAAACGTTTCGGTTTCCTGGGAGCTCGACGTCTGGGGACGCGTGCGGCGCCTCAACGAGGCCGCCCGGGCTCAGTATCTGGCGACCGAAGAAGGCCGGAGGGCCGTCGTTCTGTCGCTCGTCGCGGACGTCGCGTCCGCGTACTTCGACCTCCGGGACCTGGACGCCGAGCTCGAGATCTCGCGGCGCACGCGCGCGACCTTCCAGGACACGTACGACCTCTTCAGCCGCCGGCTCGCGGGCGGTGCCGCCTCGGCCCTCGAAACGGCGCGCGCCGAGGCTCTCCTCGCGAACGCGTCGGCCCAGATTCCCGCCCTCGAACAGCGCATCGTGGCGCGTGAGAACCAGATCACGCTCCTCCTCGGGCGCGCGCCCGGGCCCGTGCCGCGCGGCGGCGTGCTGACGGAGCAGTCGATGCCTCCGGTCGTGCCCGCGGGCCTGCCGTCGGCGCTCCTCCTGAGGCGGCCGGACGTGCGGGCCGCCGAGCAGAGTCTCGTCGCCGCGAACGCGAACGTGGGCGTGGCGCGCGCGGCGTTCTACCCCACGCTGAGCCTGACCGGGTTCTTCGGCGGGCAGAGCGCGGACCTCACCGATCTCTTCACGGCGGGCCGAACGTGGTCGATCGGCGCGAACCTCCTCGGTCCGCTGTTCAAAGGGGGCCGCCTCAGGGCCGAGGAACGCGTCGCCCGCGCGCTGTTCGACCAGGCCGTCGTCTCCTACGAGCGGGCTTTCACGCGCGCCTTGGGAGAGGTCTCGAGCAACCTCGTCGCGATCGAGAAGCTCGCCGCCGAGGAGACGGAGCGCGACCGTTCCGTCCACGCGACGCGCGAGGCCGTCCGCCTCGCCACGCTGCGGTACGAGTCGGGCCTCTCGGCGTACTTCGAGGTCCTGGACGCGCTTCAGCTGCTCCTGCCCGCCGAAACCGCCCTCGTTCAGACGCGCCGCGATCGGCTCACGGCTTTCGTCTCGTTTTATCGCGCGCTCGGCGGGGGATGGAGCGATGCCCCACCTCCGCCGCCATCGGCGGCGTCCGGCGGGGCGGAAAAGCCCTGAGCGGGGTCATCCCGCTCACCTGTAAACTTCCCTTCGCACATGGCCCACTGGGAGCGCAACGAGATCGTCCTCCGCACGAACGCCGTCGGCCAGGCGATGACGGCACCGGTCTTCTGGTGCCATGGGCGCAACCCGCGCCCGCTCGCGTACGTCCAGGCCAACGTACATGGAGCCGAGCTGCAGGGGAATGCCGCCATCCTCGCGCTCTTCGACCTCCTCGAGAAGGAGCCGCCGCGCGGAAGCCTCATCCTCGTGCCGCGCGTCAACCCGATCGCCGCGAGCCAGCAGATCGGCGACTACGTCGCCGGCGTCTATGATCTCGCGACCGGCGTCAATTTCAACCGGGGCTACATCAACCTGACCGGTCCCTCGCGCGGAAGCTCCGCCTGCTACGTCGACGTGGACGCCTTCGCCGCGGTCCACCGCGACGCGACCCTCTCCGAGATCCGGGACGGCTTCCGCGAAGCCCTGAAGGCCGCGCTCGGCGCCGTGCGCGACGCGGCCGGCCCGTGGGGGATGGAGGCGCGCCTGGAGTTCGCTCTCGCGATCCAGGAGGTCGCGATCGAAGCCGACGTCGTCCTCGACCTCCACACGGGCGACCGCGCCCCGCGCTACGTCTATGCGCCCGAGGGCGCGACCGCGGCGACGCGCGCCTTGGGGTTCCCGTTCGTCCTCGAGGTGCCGCCCCGCTTCGCCGGCGCGCTCGACGAGGCGTCTTGGGTGCCGTGGAACGACCTCGCCGAGGCCTTCCGTCGCCTGAATCGCACGGACGTGCGGCGCTTCGTGGACGGATTCACCGTCGAGCTGGGCTCGATGAACGCCTTCTCGATGGCGCAGGGCGTCGAAGACGCCAAGCGCATCGCTTCGGCGCTGCGCTATTACGGGGTCCTCGACGGCGAGCCCGACGATCCCGCGTACCGGATCGTGGCGTGCAGCGTGAACGACTACAAGTCGATCTACGCCCCGGCCTCGGGTCTAGTGGACGCCACGCTTTCCCCCGGCACGCCCGTGAGAAAAGGCGACCTCATCGCCCGCATGGTGGACCCGACACGCTGCACTCTTCCGCCCCGGGCGCAGGATGCGTTCGTGGAAGTGCGCGCGCCCGAAGACGGCGTCGTCCTCCTCTTCCACGCCTTCTCGTCGATCCCGAAGGGCCTCAGGCTCCTCTCGATGATGACGAATACCCGGTCGCTCTGACCGGCCCCGCGGCACGGGGCGTCCGTCACCTCAAATAGCCGAGCGAACGCAGGTTCTCGACGTACTCCTTCGGGTCGATGGGCAACTGCGCGGCCACGCGCCTCCGGCCCCACGACGCCACGGTCTCGCCGTCGACGGCTCCCTTTGCGAGGAGATCGCCCCGCACGCGCCCCGCGATCTCCCGCGAGGCGGGGACACCGAGCACGGAGAGGACCGTCGGGGCGAGATCCGCGGGGGCGAGCGTGGCCTCGGCTCCCGCGCGCGCCAGGGGCCCGGATAGCCGGACGATGCCGCCCTCCTCGCGTCTTCCGGCGTCGAGGACGTCGACGAGAAGGTCGGGCGCGGGCGCGAGGCCCGGGTCGAGGAGGAACGCGCGGAGCTTCGCCGTCTCCTCGGTCAGGGCCGCGGCGAGCGCGACGCGGTCCGCCGCGCCGCGCTCGGGGTCGGCGAGGGCGGACGAGAGGATGTCGGGCCCCGGCAGGTAGAGAAGAGCGAGCCGCGGGCCCTCGCGCCGCCAGGCGTCCCGAAACGCCGCCAGCGCGAAATCGTCGAGTCCCCCAGCGTCCGCCACGAGGCGCTCGAGCGAGCCGGGCTCCGGCGCTACGCGCGGGGCGAGGCGCGCCGCGCGTTCCGCCGCGTCGGCCGGCCAGCCCTCCCCCGCGAGCGCTCCCCCCGAGCGGGCAGCGAAGAAGAGATGGTTCCCGAGAATCGTCCCGCCCCCCTCCTCGGAGGGGTACGTCGTCCACCAGTTCACCGTGAGGGACGGGATTCCTCCGCGGCTCGCGACCTCCCAGAGGGCCGGCACGCGCCGGGCGCTCGCCGTGACCGATTCGCGCCGCGCGAGGCGCAAAGCCGGAAGGACGCTTCGGAGGTACCACCTGGCGCCCGCCAGAGGGCGCACGGGCGCGCCGACGCCCGCGACGCGCACGAGATCCAGCGAGCCGATTCCGTGGCGTTTCACGCTTTCCCCGGTCGCGACCGTCGTCCAGAAGGCCGCCGGATCCCGCGCCTCCTTGACGTAGGACGCTCGCGCGCCCTCTCCCGAAAGCGAAGCGGTCCATCCGTCCACGCCGACCACGACGACGCGGCGGCCGTTCGCCGCCACGACGAGGGGGGCGTCTCCGACCACCGGAACGCGGAAGAGGACCGCTGAGATCCCCACGAGGACGAGCGTTCCGCCCGCGAGCGCCCACGCGAGGAACGTGCGTGAGGGACGCGTCACGAAGAGCCGCCCCGAGGCCGCGAGCACCGTGAACGCGAGGCCGCGCGCGACGCGCACGGCGATGAGCACCGCGAACGCGACGGCGGTGAGCACGGCGGCCGCAGCCGGCACGCCGGCGCTTTCGAGCGCGGGCCGCGCGGCGAGGATGCCCGCGACGCCGGCGAGAACGCCGAAGGCCACGGCGATCTCGGTCGAACCCTCTTCCGCATCACCCCGCACGCGGGCCCGGAGCAGGGCCAGGAGGACGAGCGCGAGGACGACGAGGGAGGCGACGGCAGCCGCGCCCGCGAAGAGCCAGAGGAAGAGCACGGCCGCGTCGCGGAGCGGCAGCGCCGAAGACACCGCGTGCAACACGGTCTGGGCGAGAGCCACCGCCCCGGCGAGGAACGCGGCCCCCGTGGACGCGCCGAGGAGGAACGCTCGTGTGCGTGTCCGAGCAGCCAGCGCGCCCTTGAGGACCGCGCCCTCGACCCCCCTCTCGAGATAACCCCGCTCCCTCAGCCTCTCGCGGGCGGCGTCGAGCGAAATCATTTCTTCCGGTCCCGCAGCATCGCCGCAAACTCGCGCAGCAGGTCCGCCCTCTTCCCGAAGGGCTTCAGGGAGTCGAGCGCGTGCTGCGTCAGCTCGGCGACGAGCGTACGGGCGCCCGCCTCGCCGACGTGCCGCACGAACGTGGGTGCGGGCGCGCGGCGGGCAGACTTGCCGGTCTCGCCCGCGTCGCCGCGCGTCTCGAGGAGGTCGTCGACGATCTGGAATGCGAGTCCGACGTTGCGCGCGTAAGAGCGAACGGCGCTCAGCTCATTCTGGCGTGCTCCACCGAGCACGGCACCGAACTCGGCAGAGGCCACGAAGAGGGCCCCCGTCTTGCGCGCATGAATCGTCTCGAGGCGGTCGAACGTCGCGCCGGTCTCGTCCGTCGCGAGATCGAGCGCCTGGCCGGAGGCGAGCCCGAAGAGCCCCGAGGCGTCCGCGAGGCGTGAGACGAGGTCGAGCGCGAGAGAACCAGGGATGCCGCCGCGGCGCGCATGCAGTCCCGCCTCCGCCAGCAGGCCGAAGGCGCGCGCGAGAAGCGTGACGGCGGCGAGAATCGCGTTCCCTTCTCCGTGCGCCACGTGCAGCGCCGGCCTGCCGCGCCGCAGCGTCGCGTCGTCCATCGACGGCAGGTCGTCGAGGACGAGGGAAGCCGCGTGCACCATTTCGATCGCGCATCCGGCGTCGATGAGGCGCTGGCGGGACGCCTCGAACAGGTCTCCCGCGAGAACGACGAGCGCCGGTCTCACCCGTTTCCCCGGCGACAGAAGCGCCTCTCGCGTGGCGGACGGGAGAGGATCCCACGGATCGGGGACGTGCGCCTCGCCGGCGAGAAGGGCCGGAAGCCGCGCGTCGACCGCGGCGCGCACCTCGGCGAGGAGACGCGAAAGGGCGAGAGAGGAAGCGGGAGAAGCAGCGGGCGCGGCCACGTCGTTCACCTAGGAGGGAAGACGGGTACCGCGCCCTCTCCCGAACATCAGAAGCTCGCGAGCGCGTCCTTCTCGTTCGTGAACACGTCGAACACCGTGATGAGTTGCGTCACCGTGAGGACGTCGCTGATCTTGGGGGGAAGGTTCACGAGCTTCAGTTTCGCGCCCTTGTGCGTGGCGGTCGTGTAGCAACCCACGAGCTCGCCGACACCCGAGGAGTCGATGGTCGTGACGTCCTTCATGTCGATGAGGAGCTTCGTCGCACCGGCGCTCACGGCCGTGTGGATCGCCTCCCGCATCTGCAGGTCGCCGGCCCCGATCGTGATCTTGCCGTGGAGCTCGACGATCTTGACGTCATCGACATCGCGCGTGGTCACCGTGGTCTTCATCGTGCTTGTACTCCCTTCTTCTGGTCTCCGCCGAGGTGTTTTCTCATCGTGAGGATGGTGCCGCCGCGCGCGCCGCGCGAGAAGGTCACGTCGTCCATGAACGTCTTCATGTAGAAGATGCCGCGCCCCGAAGTCTTCATCTGGTTCTCGGGCGCAAGCGGATCCGCGACTGCGGCCGTCTCGAAACCTTCGCCCTCGTCGCCGACGACGATCTCGAGGTCGTCCGTCGAGCCTCCGAGGGTGAGCATGACGCGACGCGACGGATCCTGGCGGTTCCCGTGTTTGATCGCGTTCGCAAGGGCTTCGCGGAGCGCGACCCCGATCCAGTGCTCGGCGTCGTTCTCGATGCCCCGCACGCGGCAGACGTATTCGAGCACGGCCTGGCCGAGCTCGAGGTTCTCGTACCGGCTGGAGAGCCACAGCACGATCGGTCCCGGCGAAGCGGACGATTCCGTCATTGCAGATGAACGAGGAGACGCGCTGCTAAGCTCGACCCTCGATGGTTACCTCCCCCGTCATCCCGAAAGGCGGGCGCATGATACGCGAGCGCGGCGCGGGCCGTCCATCGCTCCGGCTTCCCGCCTTCGCGCTCCTGGCCGCCCTCCTCGTTCCGGTCGCGCCCGCGGCGGCCGAGCGCCCGATCGCCGAACGCCTCCCCGAAGCGGTAGCGGCCGCCCAGAAGCTCGTCGAGAGAGTCCGGGGCGTGCCGTTTCCCGGGACGGTCGCTTCGGCGATCCTGCACGAGAAGGACCTCGCCCGCGTGCTCGCGAGGAAGCTCGTCGAGGACCTGCCGGCGCCGTTTCCCCGCTACGCCGCCTCTCTCGCGGCCGCCGGCTTTTTCGACCCCGAGCCGGGCCTCGAGCAGAAGCTCACGGCGCTCTACGCACGACAGGTCGCCGGCTTCTACGATCCCGCCGAGAAGAAGTTCTTCATCGTGCCGGAGCGGACGGCCGAGACGGCCGTGGCCGGGGCCCCCGCCCTGGGCCTCTCGGCCGAAACCCTGCTCGAGGACACGCTCCTGGCCCACGAACTGACGCACGCGTTGCAGGACCGCCGCCTCGACCTCGTGCCACGACTCAAGGCGCTCCAGGATTCGTCCGACGGCCTCCTCGCACTCGAGGCCTTCCTCGAGGGAGAAGCCACCGTCGTGATGATGGACGCGCTCCTGACCCGGCTGCCGGACGAGGCGAAAACACTCTTCGGCGAGGAGACCCTTGCCACGATGATGTCCGGCCTCGCCAAGGGCGCTGCCGTGGAGGGCGCCGAGGGCGTGCCGCCGTTCTTCGTCAAGGAAATGCTCTTTCCGTACGTGGGGGGAACGGCGTGGATCCAGGCGCGGAAGAAGACCGGCGGCTGGCCCGCGGTCGACGCCACCTATGCCCGGCCGCCCCGGACGACATCCGAAATCCTCCACCCGGAACGCGCCAGCGCTGCGCACGTTTTCCTCAACGCCGGCGATCGCCCGTCGTCCGCGAGCGTTCCCCCCGGAATGCGCCTTCTCTACGAGGACACCTTCGGGGAGTGGATGCTCGGAACGCTCCTCGAGCGCGCGGGGGCCACGAACGCCGCTGCGCTCGCCGCCGAGTGGCAGGACGATCGCGTCGTCTTCTTCGAGCCGAAGGAGTCGCTGGGCGCCGGCACGCTGCCGGTCGGATTCGTGTGGCGCCTGCGCGCGACGTCGCCGGCCGCGGCGAAACGAATCGCGACTGCGCTGGAATCGCTCTACGCCCGCCCGGACGGCCGCTTCGCCGCGACGGTGACCACGGTGGCCGATCGCGTCGAGGTCGTGCGCGGCCGGACCGCGGCACACGCCTCCGCGCCGGAAAGGACCCTCAGTTCTCCGCTATCAGCTTCAGCGCCACGGGAAGGAAAATGAAGAGCTGAACGGCGTCGAACGTGCCGTGCGCGAAGATCGACGCGACGGCGTTTCCGGTCTTGCGGAAGGCCGCCGCGAGGACGGTCGTGATCGCGAGCAGTCCGACGAAGAAGAACGGCTCGCCGTAGCCGGCGTGCGCGAGCAGGAACAGGATCGACGCCGGGACGGCCCCCAGGCGGCGCTGAAGGAAGGCCCGGAAGTGAAATTCCTCGAGCGTCATTGCAAGGAGGACGAGGAGGCCCCTCTGCGCGGCGGGACGGGAGGCGAGCCAGCCCACGAGGGGAGGCACGGTGTGGTGCGGGTCGTAGTCGAAGGCGCGAAAGAGCACGGCCGCCGAGACGCCCACCACGATCGTCAGCGTCCAGCCGATGAGGCCCAGCGCGACGCCGGCGCCCGCCTCCGCGAGAGGGCGCTTCGAGTCGAGCCCGAGAAAGGAGCGCAGCGGCGGCCTTCCGCTGAGCAGCCACCAGCCGAGAAGGAAGCCCGCGAGAATGGCCTGCACGGCAAACACCTGGAAGAAGCGGAGCGTCGAGACGTCCGGGGCGCGCCCCCCGGCGGCCGCGGGCAGCAGCGTCGTCGCGATCAGGACGAGAACGAGGAGGAGAAGCGCGGCGCGCTTCCGGGAGGGCGACGAGAACGCGTCGTGCCGGAAGGCCCCCTTGCGGTCGGCCACGAACACGATCGCGAGCACGAGCGGGAGGCCGGCGCCGAGGAGAAGGGATCGGTCGAGAGCAGTCACAAGGGAATCCGGCCGCATTGGACTCTAGCAGAGCGCTACACTGAGACCCCCGGGAGACACCTTGATGCGAGCGGAACTCACACAGATCGACCTGTCCCCCATAGGCGAGCTCGTCCGAATCCGTAAGGAGGAGACGGTTCTCGAGGAACGCCTCGCGAAAATGGAGGCGAAGAACGAAAACGTCTCGCCGGTCGTGTACGCGCGCGTCAAGAGCGACTACGAAGCGCGCAAGAGCGAACTCGCGCGCGGGTCGCAGCCCCTCAAGGAGAAGGCCCTCCGCGAGTACCAGCGCCTCAAGGTCCTGCGCGTCGAGGTCGAGCTCGCCGTGCAACAGGTCTCGCTCGAGAAGGAAGAGCTCGAATTCCGTAAGGGCCTCGGGGAATTTCCCGACGACGAATTCACGAAGCGCCTCGCCGACTGCGAGAAACGCCTCGCGGAGGAGCACCGACAGCTCGAGGACGTGCTCCAGATGCGCAGCACCTTCGCAGCCGCATTCCGCTCGGAAGAGGAGCTCGAGGCCGGAACGCTCCAGTCCGGGCCTCCCCCGCCCGCACCGCCCGCACCGCACGCGCCGCATGCGCCCGTGCCTCCCCCGCCCGCACCGCACGCACCTCCCGCGGCGCACCCGGCGGGAGACGACCTCACGCCCGACGGGACAGTGATCACCGCCGTGCGGCCAACATCTCCCGGCGCCAAAATCCTCTCCAGTCCGGGGGTGCCCGCCGACGGGACACCGGTGGCGACGCCGTCTCACAGTGCGACGATCGTCCTTCCGCGCGCCCGGCTTTCACTTCTCGAGGGCGACGAGCCCGTGAGGGAATTCCTCCTGAAACCGGGCGCTTCGGTGATCGGCCGTCTCGTGCAGAGCGACATCCAGCTCCCCTCCCCCGATGTTTCGCGCCGGCACGCGCAGGTCACCGTCGGGCCCGACGGATGCTTCGTCTCCGATCTCGGCTCCGAAAACGGCGTGGCCGTGAACGGCCACCGCGTCGAGCGCCACCGGCTCGAGGACGGCGACGTCATCGTGCTCGGCAAGCAGCGGCTGATCTTCCGGGCGTGACGGCCGGCGCTCGGATGCGCCGCGCCAACCTCCCCTCGTTCTGCCCGCCTTCTTGACGGCGCCCCGGGGAAATCCGATCATCCTGAACAGTGCAGGAGCCTGGAGAGATCGAGACCGTGCGACTTCTGCCGCCGGCCGTTGCGAATGCTCCTTTCGGCCTGCACGTCGTCCTCGATGCCCCGGACCCCGGCGGTGCGCGTAGCCCCTGGGTGCGGCTTTCGGAGGCTGACGACTTCGCACGCGTTTACTTGGCCGCGGTCAAGGGGGACCACGGCACCCTCCTCGAGCTCTGCGCGCTGAAGTTGATGCCGGACGTCTGGCCGGACGGCGCGACACCGGCGGCCCTCGGCGTGACGAACCGCGACCTCGAGGACCGGTGGGAGAGGGAGAATGCGCGCCTCGTCGAGCTGCGCGCGCTGTCGCCGCACTTCCCGCGCCTCGTCGGCATCGACGCCTCCGCCGGTGAAATCGCCCGCCGCCTTCCCCCTCTTCTCTATTCGCATCCAGGGCGTTCGTTCTTCGTTCCACCCTGCCCGCGCTGCCGGAATCCGCTCTCGCTCTGCCGCGACGAGGCATGGCTGGCCGGTGCAGGACTCCCGTCCTTCGCCACGACACTGGACCGCTTCGTCTGGTGCGAACGCTGCGCCCGCGAACCCGAGGCGCCCACGGTCTACACGACGTCGCGGATCAGCGCGCCGCACACCGCCGTCCGTTCCGCCACCGACCTCCTCGACGATCTGGGCCACGCGCTCCGCGAGGTCTGGACGCAGGATGAGGCAACCGCTCTGGTCGGCGCGGAAACCGCAAATGCAGTGCGCTCGTTTACCGCGACCGCGGCCGGCGGCGCGAGTGTCCGGGACCTCTTCACGCCTCTGACCTTTTATGGGTCGCCGTTCCTCCTGACCGTGGCGGCGCCCTTCGACCTCGAAGCGCTCGCCGACGCCCTCGGCGGCAGGCCCTGGGAGGAGCTCCCGGTTTCCAGCCCGAGAGCAGGCAGCGTCTTCCCCCCACGCTGGGCGTGGCTCGTCCGTCCGCCGGCGCCGACGCGACGGCTGCTCTTTCCGTCCGAGAGCTCGGGCCTCGACGCCGTCGAGATCTTCTTCCTGAAGCTGACCGCCTTCCGGCAGATCCTCGAAGGACTCATCGACTACTACCGGGCCACGGGACGACCGCACCTCGACCTCCACCCGCGCCACCTCCTTTTCGAGCTCTCGGGAGCCGGAGACGGTCTTCCCGTCTTCTGGACACTTCAGGCGCGGATACACGGCCTCGCCGCGGCCGCGGTGCCGCTCCCGGCCCCGGGATCACCGACGGTCGTCCTGCCCGGACAGGGGCTGGCCGTTCCATACGCGGCCCCCGAGGTCCAGGAATTCCGCCTTGCCGGGTACCGGCCGGGCGAGTTCGTCTTCACCGACCTCGACGAGGAAGGGACCGCCGCGCGACGCTTCCGCCTCCGCGGCCGCCTGTCCGACCCGTACGGTCTCTATCCCGCGCCGCGACCGCGCGACACGATCTTCCTGTCGCTCCCGGATCCGACTCTCGGCTTCGGTTTCACGGGCCTCGCCGTCAGGGCGACGCCCGGAGACATTCGCTCCGACGAGGCGGTTTTTGCGAGCGACCTTCTCGAGCTCGAGGAGAGCGGCCTTCGCCGCCTCCGCCTCGCGCTCGGCACGAAGCTTCCCGGCGCCCGCTATCGTGTCTTCCCGGATTTCGGCACGCCAACCGATCTGCACGCCCTCGGCGTTTCCCTGCTCCGTCTGCTGCTCCGAAACGATGAGCAGGATCTGGCCGCCGTGCTCAAGGCCACCGACAGGCTCGGGCGAGAGGTGGCGGTGTGGGCGCCGGAGGCCCGGCGAGACGTCACGCTCGCGGCCCTTCTCAAGCGCGCTCCCGACGCGGCACCCGCCTTTTCGAAGACACAGATTCTCTGGGGCAAGGACGACCGCCGCGGGAGCCGGCCGAATGCCGTTCCGGACGGACTCTGGGAGCGGGCACTTCTCCTCGCCCTCCGCCTCGTCACCCGCGTGACGGGCTTCTCGGTCGCGGCCGGCCCCGCCGACTTCGATCCGCTCTTCCGGGAAGAGAAGCTCGAGCGGATCCTGCCTGAAATCGTGGGCATCCTCGCCGAGCTGCAGTCGCTCCTCTTCGAGCGGCAGCCGCTCCACCTCGAGATCCAGCAGGTCCTCGCCGAGATCCGTGAGGACGAGCGCTCTTCCGGGGCGCTGCCGTGAGCCGCCCGACCTTTGTCGCCGTCGAGGTCTGGCTCGGACCGATGGAAGGGCTTCGTCACGTGACCCCGGCCGGGGACGCGCCCGCCACCGTCCATATCGGCCGGGTCTCGGTGGACAAGAAGACGAACACGAGGAACGAGTTCGTGCTGTCTTACGGCTACGGCGTTTCGTCGGCCCACGCCGAGGTTCGCTTCGAAAGAGGGCGGCTCTTCCTGAAGGACAACGGGAGCACGAACGGGACCTCCGTCCAGTCCGGGCAGGTCACCGGGGAGATCGAGATCCACTCGGGTGACGTCTTCCTCGTGTCTTCGACACCGGTCCGGGTCCGCTTCGTCGACGCGCCGCTCCCGGAGATGCCCTTCCCGCGCGTTCTCCGGGGAGAAGCGTGGCCGGACCCGGCCGTCCAGAGCATCGTGCGCGGCGCCCGCGAGGCCGCCACCCAGCGCGGCGAGCTCTTCACCGACACGCGCCACCTCTGCGACGCGCTCCTCCGCTCGCGCAGCGCGAGCGTTCAACGGATTCTGAGGGACGCGAACTGGTCGCGGGAGCAAGCGCTGACGGAGCTCTGGGAAGGACATCTCTTCGCGGGGCCCTACGAGTGGCTGAATGACCTCTTCCTGCAGCCGCTCGGCCTCAAGACCGGCTCCGACGAGCTGATCTTGTCGCCGAAGGTCGGCTTTCTTCTCGAGGAGTGCCAGCGCCGGTCCATCGAATCTTCGGCGATGGACCTCGAGACGACGCTCCGCCACGAGTTGTTGAAGCTGCTGCGGCAGGACGAGGAGAGCGCCGTCGGCTCGTGGCTCGCCCGGCGGCTTCCGGGCTTCACACCCAGGGAAGAGCCGCCGCCGCCAGCGCCGGCACCTCGGCCCTCGCGGCCTGCCGCCGCCGTCCTTCCCGGGCCCGAGGCGATGCCGAAAGCGGGCGCCGCGCGCCGCCCAGAAGCGTCCAGGCGCGACCCGGTGCCCGAAGCCGCCGCTCCCCGGGCCGGAATAGCCGGCTCTCCGCTCACGGAGGTCGAGATCGCCCTCGACCGGAAGGCGCGTGAGCTGGCCGACGGGCTGCTTCGGGAGTGTGCCGCTTACCGCTTTTCGACGCCGGCCGACCGGCGTGAGGCGCTCAAATCGCTCGTCGTCCGGGAGCTTCACGCTCTCGCGCCGGACAAGAGGCCACGCGTCCTGGAGCAGCTCCGGCTGCAATTTCCCGTCGCCGTGTCCGGCGACGTTCCGAACCCCGAGGAGCTCCGGCTCCGGCGCCGCGTGGCCGAGCTGGAGCGGCGCCTCGCCGAGGCGGCCTCAAAGCCGGCCGCGGCCGCCCCGAAAACGGCCGCCGGCGCGGCCCTGCCGTGGCGGATCTTGCTGACGCCGGAGGACGGCAAGGCCTCGACCCTCGAGCCCCGGCTCGCTGTCCTCCGCGATGTCCTCCGCTTCGCCCAGGACGTCGAGACGTTCACCCTCGGCCTCGTCGAAGCGATGACGATGCCGGGCGCCGAGACCGCGAGCTTCCGCCTGCCTAACTTCCGCTACCGTTTGAGCGGCTTCCTCGCCGCGGCAGCCGAGGGGAAGGACGTGAACCCGAACGACGTGCGGGACTACCTCAACGAGCTGCGGCGCTGGCAGATCGCCATTTCGGCGGGGCATCACGAGGCGCCGAAGTTGTGGTTCAACAGGCTCTGGAAGAGAATCAGCCCGGCAGTCATCGAAGCGGGAAAACCGGAAGCGGGGTGGAAGCTCCGCGGGGAGACGGCGGAATGGTGGAACCAGTATCGCGACCTCGTGAAGGACCTCAACCCCGATCTCGTCCAGGATCAGGTTCTCCAAGCGGCGGCGCACTTCTCGCAGACGGAATTCCAGAAGCTCAACAAAAGGAAGTAAACGCGATGCCGACCTTCGACGGAAAGCCCGACCGGCGCCTCCTACTCGCCGTCCTCGCCCTTGCGGCCTGCGGTGCCGCGTTTGCCGGAGGGTGCGGCTCTTCCGCGGCGACGGTCGCATTCCGCTGCGCACCCGAAATCAACGGCGGGACGCTCCTCACGGTCGACGTCGTTCGGGCCACCGAGCCCGAAGTCGAGAGGATCCGTGCCCTCGGCGAAAAGTGGTTCTACGACCCGCTCCGGGATTCCCTCAGGGACCGGACGCGGACCGCCACCTTTTCGCAGGCCGAGGGGCGCTGCGAGAAGGAGCTGACCGTACCGGCGAGCAAGGATGACAAGTTTCTCGTGATCGTCGCGGACTATCGGTTCCAGAGCGCCGACCCGGGACGCCACCTCGTCGTCCTGCGCAGGGATCAGTGGAAGGGCCGGACGATTCGGGTCCAGGTTCGCGACCGGGAATTCTCGATCGTCCAGCCGTGAAGAAAAGCCGGCCTGTCCTCTGGGCCGAGGGGATGTTCCTTCGGCCGCATCACCTGCAGGCGGCGGAGCGATTCCGGGAGGAAGCGCTCCACGACGAGGTGCGGCGCATCCAGCCCTTTTTCTGGGGCGTCACGCGGATGGACGTCGCAGCGGATCAGATGGAAAACTTCGTCTTCGAGCTGCGCGACATCGAGGCGAAGCTGAAGGACGGATCCGTCCTCTCGGCCGGCTCGAACCTCCGGATTTTCCCGCGCCCGTTCAAGGCCGAGCTCGAGCAGGCGGGGGGGCGGATGGACGTTTTTCTCGGTGTTCCGGTGCTCCGCGAGGACGCACCGAACACGTTCTTTCCCGGCGAGGACAGGCGAGGCCAGGACCGCCGCCTGACCTCTGAGGTCCTCGAGATGCCGGACGAGAACACCGGGACGAACCGCCAGCCCGTCGAGACACGCCTCGTGAACGGGCGCCTCTTCTTCGGGAACGAGAACCGGGACGGCTACGAGTGCTTGCCTCTCGCCATCGTGGAGCGCTCGGGCCAGGGGAAGAACTTCCCCGTCCTGTCGAAGGACTTCATTCCACCGGTGACGGAGATCGGAGCGTCCGCGGCACTCCAGACCCTCTGCGAGTCGGTCACGAACCGGCTCGAGGCCAAGCATCGGCTCGTCCTGACCGAGGTGGCCTCGGGACGCCTGGCCATCGAGTCGGAAGGGACGTCCGGCTGGCAGACGCTGATGAAGCTGAAGATCCTCGGCAGCTTCGTCTACCTTCTCCAGCAGCTCACGCGGATCCCGCGCGTGCATCCGTTCCCGGTCTACTGCGAGTTCGCGCGCCTTCTCGGAGATCTCGCCATCTTCGACGAGGGGCGCCGGCCTCTGAAGGTGCCGCTCTACGACCACGACCGTCTCGGCCCCTGCTTCTTCGACCTCTGCCACAACATAGAGCTGCTCACGGAGAAAGTCGTCGCTTCGCGCTTCATCCGGGTCGAGTTCGTCCTGAGGGACGACCTTCTCGTCGCGGACCTGCAGCCCGAATGGTTCACGAGCGAGGCGGAGTTCTTCCTCTCGGTGGAAACGGATCTGCCCGAGCGCGATCTGAAGGAGCGGCTCAACACGATGAAGGTCGGCGCCGTGCACGACATTCCGCTGCTCCGGCAGCGGCGCCTCTTCGGCCTCGACCTCGAGATGCTCAAGCGCATCCCTTCGGGGCTTCCGGCCGGGGACGACCACTACTACTTCACGATCGAGAAGGAAGGAATCTACTGGGCCAACGTCGTGAAGGATCACATGATGGCGGTCTCGGGCATGCTCGACCCGAAGCTCAAGTTCTTCCTGTACGTCGTCTCCAAGCCGCTGAGCGCGACCCGTGGATAGCACGAGCACGACCGACCTGTTCCGGGTCTGCTCCCGCCTCTTCCTGTTCCTCACCTCGTTCCGGCAGAAGGTCCGCCGCGGCGTCCGGCTCGAGCCCGACGCAGTTACCGCCGATCTCGAGGAGATCTTCGACGAGCAGGCGCGCGCCGTGAGGAGCGACCCGCGGCTCGACGCGCTCTACGAGAAGGCGCGGTACCCGCTCGTCGTCGTCGCGGACGAGATCCTCCTCCATTCCGGCTGGGACCACAGCGCCGAGTGGGAGCAGCGCATCTTCGAGGAGAAGTACTTCAAGACGAACATCGGCGGCGACCAGTTCTTCTCGATCGCCAAGGACCTCCGTCCCGACGACGTGGAGCTCGCGGCGATCGTTTTCACCGGGTTGGCGCTCGGTTTCCGCGGCAAGTACCGCGAGCGCCCCGAGAAAGCCGTCGAGGTCAAGAACCGCGTCTACCGCCTCCTGGCGGAATATCTCGCGGACGTGGGCGAGAAGATCACGCCCGAGGCGTATCACGTCACGGCGGCGCCGGCGCGCAAGCTTTCTCCCGCGGTCACCCTTGCGCGCGTGGCGATCGTCGGCGTGGGCATCCTCTTTCTCTACTATGCGATCACGTGGCTCATGTGGGCCCGCTCGGTCGACGAGCTCCGGACCGTCGTGCAGGCGATGGGGCTGATGTAGACGTCATGCAAGAATTCCTCTCGCTGCTCCAGGGGCTTCCGAAGCCGCTCAAGTACCTCGCCGGCGCCGTCCTCCTCATTCCCCTCGGCTACTTCCTCATCCGCCTTCTCGGGCTCGAGAAATACTGGTTGCTCTTCCTGCTCGGACTGCTCGTCGTCGTAGCGGCCGTCGTCCTCTTCGAACAGCTGCGCAAGGGCCGGGAGAAGCAGAAGGGCAAAGCCTTCGAGGGCGAGCTCCGGAAGGACTCGCAAACCGCCGGCGCGTCGAAGGAGGAGGTGCGCGAGGCGCTGAAGGACCTCTCCGTCAAGTGGCTGGAGGCGGTGCAGAACCTGAAGGGGGCCGGGCTCGACATCTACTCGCTGCCCTGGTACCTCCTCATCGGGGAGCCGCAGTCGGGAAAGAGCACGACCCTCAAGAACTCGGGGCTCGAGTTCCCCGTCGGGGGAGACGCGCTCTCGGGCGCCGGCGGGACGCGCAATTGCGACTGGTGGTTCGCGAACGAGGCCGTCATCCTCGACACGGCCGGGCGCTTCACGTTCCAGGAGGAAGCGGCTCCCGACGCGTCGGAGTGGTCGAGCTTCCTCAAGCTCCTGAAAAAGCACCGGCCCTACTGCCCCATCAACGGCGTCCTCGTGGTCATTCCGTGCACGTCGCTCCTCGAGGACTCCCCGGAAGAGCAGGACAAGAAGGCGCAGAACATCCGGGCGAAGCTGATCCACATCCAGCGCCTCCTCGACATCCGGTTCCCGATCTTCTTCCTGCTCACCAAGGCCGACCGCGCGCTCGGCTTCTCGGAGTTCTTCACGAAGCTCGACCCGGTCGAGCAGCGCCAGCTTTTCGGCTGGTCGAATCCCGCCGGCCCCGAGAAGCCATACGACCCGAACGTCGTGGATGCGGCCTGGGACCAGATCGTCACACGCGTCCACAAGCTCCGGCTGAAGTTCCTGTCGGGCGAGGAGAACGTCGCGAACGCCGACCGGTTCTTCGTCTTCCCCGAGGAGCTGCGTGCCCTGAAGGACCCGGTCCGGCGCTATCTCGACGGCATCCTGACGCAGAGCCGCTACGACGAGCCGTTCGTCTTCCGCGGGTTCTACATCTCGAGCGGCGTGCAGCAGGGCAAGCCGATCGCGCGGGCCACGCGCGACCTCCTGAAGGGCCCGTCGGGCTCCCAAGGCGACATCATCGAGAGCCTCGAGAACATCTTCAAGAAATCGCGAGCCTTCTTCATCAAAGACTTCTACGAGAAGAAGGTCTTCCCCGAGCAGGGCCTCGTCGCGAGGACCCGCGCGGCGGCCGAACGCGAGAAGAAGACCACGCTCGCTTTCCGGATCCTGACGTGGGCGATCCTGCCGCTGATCGTCCTCACGATGATTCCCGCGTTCCTCTCGCTCCGGCGCATCCTGAACCCGATCCGCACGCACGCCGCGCAGGCACAGGCCTGCATGAAGCCCTGCACGATCGCGCAGAAGTACGAGCTGACCCGTCTGCTCTACGAAGACCGTGTCGGCCTCGGCCAGCACCCCTTCCTTCTCGGCCTCTTTCTGAGGGGCGCGAAGTCGAACGAGGTCCACACCCTCCTCGCGACCGTCCAGCAGAAGCTCTTCTTCGACGGAGTCGTCCGGCCGCTCCTGAAGGAGTCCGAGGCGCGGATGGCCACGTTGAACTGGGAGACCTTTTCCGACTACCCCGCGTTTTTCAGCGCTCTTCAGAGCTTCCTGGCGTGGCGCGGCTTCGACCAGTCCCTCAAGAAGGCGGATGGCACGGACGCCTTCCGCGCGGACGACCTCCGCCTCCTCGCCCTCGTCAACTTCGCCCAGAAGGCGAAGGGGATCGCGGGGAGCGAGTACGCGGCCGAGATCGACGAGTGGGCGGCTCAGATCACGCCTGCGGACCCGCGGCCGGATCAGTTCGTCATTCAGCTCGCCCGTGGGCGGAACGCGGGCGACCTCAAGGCGAGCGTCCCCGACCCGAGCCGTCCCATCGACACGTTCGAGCGGTACTGGACCGTGGCGAACCTCGCGCGCTGGGATTGGAAGCTCATGAAGGGGCTGGAAGAATGGGTCCGGCTCTACACGTCGCTCACGGGGATCGTCGATCCGCAGCAGGCGAGCTACCTGAAGCGCACCGCCGACACGGCGAAGCAGTTCAAGGCGAACTTCGATACCTTGACCAAGCACCTCGAGACGCCGCGTGCCGGAGAAAAGGGGTTCCCGGGCACAAACGTCGAGCAGTGGCAGCGCTACCTGAACGAGTCCTACGCGCAGCTCCTCACGGTTGGGCCGCCCTCCGCGCCCGCACCGGCGTCTCCCGCAGCGACGGTTCCCGCGGCGGCCCCCGCGACGGCCCCCGCGACGGCCGCCGGCGCCACCGCGCCGCCGCCTCTCCCGGCGCCTCCCCCGCCTTCGCTCCCCGGCGCGACGATTGCCCCGACCTTCCACCCGGCGGCGCAGGCGCGCGTCAACACGTCGCGGCTCCAGGAGCTGATCGGGCGCCTCCAGGTCGACTCCGCGAACCTGGGCGCGCAGAAGAGCGGCTTCGCTTTTCTCCTCGACGAGACGTCCACGCCCGGAAAGACGAAGTTCGCGAACGGGACCGTTCTCGTCAGCGGGCTCCTCGCCGACGTCGGCGCGTACTCGGACCTCGATGCCTTCCGGGCGAGCGACGACGGAAAAATCCTGACCCAGGTGAACACGATCTCGTCCCTGGACGGCAAGAAGCAGAAGCTCGAGGAGTGGCAGAAGCGGCAGGAGGACTTGAAGAACGCGTCCGTCGCGAAGGCGGCGGATTTCGAGAAGACCGTTCCGGACGGGCGCTTCCGCTGGAGCGACGTGGGCCCCTTTGCGCGCCGTACCGCGGAGATCGCGCTCCTCGCGCGCGTGCTTCCCCCGGTGCAGGAATTTCTGACCGCGTCCATCGGCCCGGGCTGCAACCCATCCATCTGCTTCCAGAAGCCATTCACGCAGATGATGATTCCCTACGGCAACGGGGTCGTCTCGCTCGCCGAACGGCAGACGAACGCGCTCTCGCGCGACGACGCGCGGAACGACGTCAAGGCGCTTTCGCAGGGAGAGATCGACTACCTGCAGCGCTTCCTCGACGCCACGGGCGCCCCCGTGAGGTCCGGAGGCGGCGGGTTCTCGATCCCGGGATCGGCGCTGACGGCCCGCGCCTGGCGCACGTTCCAGATCGCCGTCGGAACCTGGACTCCAGCCGGAGGAGGAGGCGGAGGCGGCGCGCCCGACCAGGCCGGGCAGCTGACGCTCGCCGATCTGCAGGGCTTCGTCCAGACGAACGCGAACCTCAACCCCGTCATCGGGTACTACAAAAAGCGTTTTGAGGTCCGCGTTTCGGCCAAGCCGGCCGTGATCCCCGACTACCTCATCGCCGCCGCCGAGACTTTCAAGAGAACCGTCGGCGCTCTCGGCGACAAGGACGAGCTGAAGTCGTGGAAGCAGCTGGCGACGGGAGCCGAGGGGGCGACGCTGAAAGGGTGGCACGCGTTCACGGGCGACGTCCGTATCAAGGGAGGGTCTTACGGGCGGTCGCTGAAGAGCCTCGAGGAACGGGGCGCAAGCCTGATCAAGACCGCGGTCGAGCCGCAGTTCAACCCCAAGTGGGACGCCGTCTACCAGCGGCTTGCGTCCTGTTGCTCCGGACAGTTTCCGTTCGTCACCGAGAGCCGCATCAAGCAGCAGCGCGCCGAGTACGCTGCCGAGGTTGTCTCCGGCGGGTTGTCGCTCCGCCGGAACCTCCCCACAATCGGGCAGGCCGACGTCCTCGGCGTCCTGACCGAAGTCGGCGTCCTCTCCGATGAGTACGCCGTCGACCCGCTCCTCGGCGGCGGCGAGCCGTCCTTCAACTTCATCCAGCAGAACCGGAGCTCCCTCATGGTCGCCCGCCTCTGGCAGCGCTTCATCAGCGGCGCCAGCTCCGCGGCATCCGCCTCGCTCGCCGGCAAGCCGGGGGGCACAGGCGGGCGCGAGGTCAGCGTCCTCGCCCTCGACCGCGGACCCGGCTCGGGACGCCGTCCGCTGAAAGACCGCGTCTCGCAGATCACGCTTTTCGACCGGGGCGTGATCCTGCGCCCCTCGACGGACATCAAGTCCCAGCGGATTCCGCCTCCGTTCGTCTGGCGACTCAGCTCGGCCGATGCCCTTCTCACGATCAGCGGCCGGAACGAGCAGTCCGGGGAAGGGGGTTGGACAAGCACCTACGAGGTGACCGGCGGGCCGTTGAAGCTCTTCTATTTCATCCGGCTCGCCAGCGAGACGCGAACCGAGCTCTCGGATCCGAAGGTCTGGACCATTCGCGTTCAGATCCCGGACGGGAAGAACCCGCGAGAGCTTCTCGAAGGAGCGTTCGAGCTCCGCCTCGACGAGCCGCTGCCGCCCATCCTTCCAAACTGAAGGTTGGCGGAAGCACGCCGTGGGCTTCGACCTCCTGTCCCGATTCCGGAAGCGGTCGGCGGACGATCCGCCCCCAACCGAGTCATGGCCTCTCTTCGCGTTCGGAAAGCTTCCCGTCTACAAGGACTTCATCTCCGCGGGGCTCACCGACGACGTCTCGCGCGAGTTCCGCGACTGGCTGTCCAACGGATTCAGCCGCCACTGGTCGTTGCGCGACGACTGCCGTCCGACCGAGATCCCGCTCCACGCCTTTCTGATCCGCCTGCCCGAGAGCCGCAAGATGGCCGTGGGCGCCCTCTGGGGGAGCACGGATCAGGGAGGCCTCCGGAAGTTTCCATTTGCTCTCTTCACGATTCTGCCCGCCGGAAAGCCGGTGGCCTCCGTGCTGACGGCGCTCGATTACCTCCCCGTCTTCGAAAGCCGCGCCAGGGAAATCAGGCGGAAATACGACGCGGGGGGCTCTCTCGCGGCGGTCTACCAGGAGCTCCGTGGAGCCAGAATCGAGATTCCTGTCCGGACCGAGGAGCAGATCCGGGCGCGGCTCGCCGAGGCGCTCGCACGCTCACGCGTCGGACCTCTCGCCAGGGCCCTTTTCGGAAACGACGCGACGACGCAATGGGCCGCTCTCCTCTCCGGCCTGGACGCGGGTGCCCGACGCCCCAACGCGGGAGCGGCGGCGTTCCGTCTTCCGCTCGATGAAGAGACGGCTCCTCTTGATCAGCTGAAGCTCTGGACCGTCAGGCTCACGAAGGCCTCCCCGGCGGGAGCGGGTCCGACCGGCGTTCTCTACCGGACCGGAGGCGCGGCGCCTTGCGGCGTGATTTTCTTCCGCGACGCGAGAGCGGAAGACATCCTCCTCTTCCATCCGGCGGCGATTCCGACCGACTTCGTCGAGGAGATTCCGCCACCCGCCCGGACAACGGCGAAGCCGGCGGAGGCGGCGACCGAACCGGCGGCGATCGAACAGGCAGCAGCCGGGGTGCAGCCACCCCTCGAGCCCGGACCTCCCGTGGAAATGATTCTGCCTTCCGAAGCCGCCCCACCAGCCGGGACTCCGCCCGTGGACGAGATCCTCCGGCTCGGAGCGGCATCTGGAACCGCCGAAGTCCGGCCGGTCGGTCTTCCCGCCGGGCCAGCGCACGATGCCGCTCCGGAGGCGCCCGCCGTTTCGGAAAACCCGGCTGTCCTGGAACCACCCGCTGCTCCGGAACCGCCCGCCGCTCCGGCCGCCGACGCATTTCCACCTGCACCGTCGCCGCCCGTGCCCCTTCCTCAGGCAGAGCCCGCCGGCTGGGACCTCCCGCTCGCCTCGCTCCTCGAAACCGACTGAGCCCAGCCTCCGGCGGGCCCGGCGCGAAGTTGTCCCTGCTCACGTTTCCGCAATGCTCGACCCACTGTCATATGATCCGCAACGAATCCTCCGGGGCGAAAGGAAGGAAAGGAAACGGCCATGGCGCTCGTCGACATGTTCCTGAAGCTCGACGGAGTCAACGGCGAAAGCGAGGATCCCGAGCACAAAGCCGAGATCCAGCTCGACGGTTTTCGCCTGAATCTGGTGAGCCCTCGCGATTCGTTCACGAACCAGGCCAGCGGCGCGCGCAGATGGTCGCACCTGTCGATCCGCGCGAAGATCGACATGTCGACTCCGTTGCTCTTCTTGAAGCTCGCTACCAACGCGAAGATCGCGACGGCGGTCCTGACGTGCCGCAAGGCGGGCAAAGTGCAGTTCCAGTATTTCAAGATCACGCTTTCCGAGGTCCTCGTCGTGAAGGTCGAGGCCGGCGAGTTCGAAGCCAGTGGTGCTGGCGTGATCCCGCACTGTGACTTCGACCTCTCGTTCGGGAAGATCGAGATTCTCGGGTCTCCCCAGACGAGCACGGGTCCGACCTCGGGTACGGTCTCGATGCAGGACGACCTGAGGTTGAACTCGTGAGAGACGCTCGTGAGGAGCCTCAACTCGCGGCCGCGGAAGCGATGCGTTCATGATGATCGCCGTCACGCGTCTGTCGGGATGAGCTTGAATTCCGTCGTGCACGGCCTATGTTTGCAAGCGAGATCGAGCGACGAGAGAACGTCATCAACGGAGAAGGGCGAGAAACCATTACCATTACGAACATCCACCTAGCCGGGTGAAAGGAGCAGTTTATGGCAGTAGACTTTTTTCTAAAGATCGACGGGATCAAAGGCGAGAGCATGGACTCCACGCACAAAGACGAAATCGACCTCCAGTCCTGGTCGTGGGGCGAGACGCAGACGGGCTCGCACGCGTTTGGAGGAGGCGGCGGCTCCGGGAAGGTCAGCATGCAGGACTTCCACTTCGTCATGAATGCCAACCTTGCCTCGCCGAAGCTGTTGCTCGCCTGTGCCAGCGGCGAGCACATCAAGGCGGCGTCGTTGGTCTGCCGCAAGGCGGGCAAGGAGCAGCAGGAGTACCTGAAGATCAAGTTCACCGACCTCCTCGTGTCCAGCTTCCAGACGGGTGGCTCGTCGGGGGGCGAAGTCCCAATGGATCAGATCTCGTTGAACTACGCGAAGATTGAGTATTCGTACGCGAAGCAGAAACCAGATGGCACTCTTGACGGCCCCGTGACGGCGGGCTACGACATCAAGATAAATAAGGCTATCTGAGTCGCTCGACCTACTCCTGGCCCACTCTCGAAGGCCCTCACCGCCCGGTGAGGGCCTTCACTTTCCCGCGTTCATGCCACGGCGGCGGGAGATGACGGCCGGAACTCGAGCTGGCGGGCCTCGAAGAGCGCCACGTCGCCTTCGTCCACCTGAAATGTCTTGAGCCCGGCCCCACGAGACAGGTCGTCGGCCAGCGGGACCCAGGCCGTCATCCTCCCGAGCCGGAGCTGGTCGTCCGCGTTCCGGCATGTTCCCTCGTATAGAGCCGGCACGTACACGTCGCCGACCGTGCCGTCCAGGGCCTCGACCTTCGCGCGGGCCCAGACGAGGTCCCGGAGCTTGGACGGGGGGCTGATCTCCACGCGGCGGATCTGCTCGAACGGAAGCCACGTGTACTTGTCCTTCACGATCAGCTCCAGGACGGGCCCGATCACGTCGTCGCAATCGCGGAAGTCGGCGAAGGGCCGTCCGTTCAGCGTCCCCTGCAGCGCGGGACGCTCTTCTTCTGCCCGGTCGAGGACGATCCTGGCCTCGGCGAAGCTCCCCTCACGGATCCGGTTGATGGCTTCCAGGTGCCGGTCAACATACGGGGGTGGCTCGTTCAGGAAGTGGGGATGGAGGCCCTCCGAGAAGAGGCGTTCCCGCGCGCGCTCGGCCTGGATGTTCGCCAGGTACACCTGAACCGCGAGGGCCTCGTTCGGGCCCGCTTGCCCGAGGACGTCTATCTGCTTCTCCGCGCGGTCCCATTCGCCGGCGAACGACAGGAGCTCGAACAGGAAGATGCGCTTTGGGCCGTCGGCCGGGTTCGCCCTGACCTCGGCCGTGAGGGCCTGGATTGCCGCCCGGAGTTGACCGGCCTGATAAAGTTCGCGTGGTGTCGGCATGGTCTCTCCTCGCTTCCGCACTAGTTCTTGACCGGAGTACGCGCCGTCGCTATCCTTTCCACATTCTAACTGTTGACGCTTGGATGGCATAAGCATCTCTCGCTAGCCGGAGGAAATCGTCGCGATGCCGTCAGCTCCCGTTTTCAACTTGGAGGCCCTGCTCGCGCCGATCGCGGGGGAAAACCCGAGTGGAGAGAACCTTCAGTACTCGGGGCTCCACGACGAGATCCGCGAGGCGCGTCGCGCCGACGACGACGTTCCCCAGGGGGACTGGGTTCGCGAGCTGAAGGTCGCGGACTGGGAGAAAGTGGCCGAGCTTGCCGGTGAGAGCCTGAGCGGCAAGACGAAGGACCTCCAGATCGTCGCCTGGCTTTCCGAAGCCGCCGTGAACATGAACGGATTCCCCGGCCTGAGGGACTCGCTGAAGCTCGCGGAAGGCCTTCTCGAGAACTTCTGGGACACGTTGTATCCCGAGATCGACGAGGGAAACGATCTCGAAGCGCGGGCCAACGCGCTCGCGTGGATGGACCGCCAGGCCGCGGATGCCGCCCGGAAGATCCTGCTGACGAAACGCTCCGGCGCGAACTACAACTTCTTCCAGTGGGAAGAGGCCCTGCAGTACGACTTTCCAGCCGACACGTCGAAGCTCTCCGGCGACGCGCTTCAGCAGCTCGAAGAGAAGCGCGCACGCGCCCAGATGGACGGGAAGATCACGGGCGAGGAGGTCCGGAAAGCGAAGAGCGAGACGCGCCGCGCCTTCTACGAGGAGCTCTCCGCGGACGTCGCCGAGAGCTGGGCGGCTCTGAAGGCCCTCGACAAGCAGATGGACGTCCGCTTTTCGCGCCAGACCCCGGGACTCGGCAGCCTCACGAAGACTCTCGAGGCAATCCGGAACCTGCTCGAGAGGATCGTCAAGGAAAAGAGGATCGAGGAGCCGGACCCGTCCGACATGGCGGAAGGGGCGGAGGGCGAAACATCGGGAAGCGGCGCGGGCGGGCCAGGCGGGTCCATCCGGGCGCGGGACCAGGCGCTCGCGCAGCTCGCGCAGGTCGCCGATTACTTCCGGCGGACCGAGCCGCACAGCCCGGTCTCGTACCTCGTTCAGCGCGCCATCGCGTGGGGGCAGATGCCGCTCGAAGCCTGGCTCGTCGATGTGATCAAGGACAACAACGTTCTCGCCGGTCTGCGCGAAACTCTCGGCCTAAAGGGCGAGTCCGGCAGCACGGGAACCTGAGGGAGGGAACCATGCCGAAGAAGGAAAGTATCCAGCAGAAACTGAAGAGGATTCGCCCTCCCCGCGTCCAGATCACGTATGACGTGGAGATCGGCGGGGCCATCGAGATGAAGGAGCTGCCGTTCGTCGTCGGCGTCCTCGGCGACTTCTCCGGCCAGCCCGTCGAACAGCTCCCGAGGCTGAAAGATCGGAAGCTGATCGAGATCGACCGCGACAACTTCGATCAGGTGCTCGCGGCGCAGGCGCCGCGCCTGGCGCTTCGCGTCGACAACAAGCTGTCCGACGACGGCAGCAAGATGAACGTCGAGATGAAGTTCAACAATATGACGGACTTCGAGCCCGATCAGGTGGTCCAGCAGGTCGAGCCCCTCCGAAAGCTCGTCGAAGCGCGCCAGAAGCTTCGCGACATCCTGTCGAAGACCGACGGTAACGACAAGCTGGAAGCCATGCTGACGGACCTCCTCAAGGACCCGAACGCCCAGAAGCAGCTCGGAAAGCAGCTCGGCGTCGTGACGGACGAGGAAGAGAAGAAGGAAGAACCCCATGAGTAAGAACCCCGATAAGAGGGCCGAGTCCGAGTCCGTCGTTCAGGAGCAGGACGGGGGTCTTCTCAACAAGATCCTCGAGAGTGGGCGTCTGGCGCTTCGCGAGGACCAGGTCGACAACGCCAAGAACATGCTGGCCGAGTTCGTCCAGCAGGCCCTTCAGGGGCAGGTCGTCCTCTCCAAGGACCTCGAACACACGATCAACGCGCGCATCGCGGCGATCGACAAGCTCCTGTCGGCTCAGCTCAACGAGGTCATGCACCACCCGGACTTCCAGAAGCTCGAGGGAAGCTGGCGCGGCTTGAAGCATCTCGTGTTCGAGAGCGAGACCTCGACGATGCTCAAGATCCGCGTGCTGAACGTGTCCAAGAAGGACCTCCTGAAGGACCTCGAGCGGGCCGCGGAATTCGACCAGTCCGCGCTCTTCAAGAAGGTCTACGAAGAAGAGTACGGAACGTTCGGCGGCGCCCCGTTCGGCGCGCTGATCGGGGACTACGAGTTCGGCAACCACCCGCAGGACATGTCGCTCCTCGAGAAAATCTCGGGCGTTGCCGCCGCGGCCAACGCGCCCTTCATCTCGGCGGCCTCGGCTGAGATGTTCGGCTGGCAGTCCTATACCGAGCTGACCGAGGTGCGCGACCTCGCGAAGATCTTCGACCGGACCGAGTATGCGAAGTGGCGCTCGTTCCGCGACTCGGAGGACTCCCGCTACGTGGGGCTCACCCTCCCCCACACGCTCATGCGTCTCCCGTATGGCGCGAACACCGTCCCGACCGAGTCCTTCAATTTCGAAGAGGACGTGGACGGCAAGGACCACAAGAAGTACCTTTGGGGAAACGCCGCCTACTCGTTCGGGACGCGCCTGACCGAGGCCTTCGCGCTCTATAACTGGACCGTCGCGATCCGCGGCGTGGAGGGCGGCGGGCTCGTACAGGGGCTTCCGGCGCACACCTTCCAGACCGACGAAGGCGACGTGGCGCTGAAGTGTCCGACCGAGATCGCGATCACCGACCGCCGCGAGAAGGAGTTCTCGGACCTCGGCTTCATCTCGCTCGTTCACTGCAAGAACACCGACTACGCGGCGTTCTTCGGCGGGCAGTCGGCCCAGAAGGCGAAGAAATACGACACCGATTTCGCGAACGCGAACGCGCGTCTCTCGACGCAGCTCCCCTACATCTTCGCGGTGTCCCGTTTCGCCCACTACCTCAAGGCGATCATGCGGGACAAGATCGGCAGCTTCGCCTCGCGCAAAGACGTCGAATTCTTCCTCAACAAGTGGATCTCGAACTACATCACGCCCGACGACACGGCCTCGCCGGCCGTCAAGGCGCAGTTCCCCCTCCGCGAGGCCCGTATCGAGGTCGCGGAAGTTGCCGGCAAGCCCGGCGTCTACAAGGCGATCGCCTTCTTGAGGCCGCACTTTCAGCTCGACGAGCTGTCGGTCTCCCTGCGGCTCGTGGCCGAATTGCCGAAGTCGATCGGGGGGTAAGGGACGGGACGGCCGAAGGCCGGCGAAACGTCGCCGGCCCCGGCACCCGCCCCGGCGACGCACTATGCCGAGGATCGACGACGAGATCCGCATCAACCTGTCGGTCCTCGACCGCCTCGTCGATTTCGAGCCCGAGGCGAAGGCCGAGCCGCCGGCCTCGCGCTCGAAGGCCCTTCGCCAGGTCAAGCAGGCCCTCAAACGGGACATCGAGTGGCTCCTCAACACGCGCCGGGTGCTCGAGGTGCCCGACGAGCTGCCGCTCCTCGCCGATTCTCTGCTCGCGTACGGCCTTCCGGACTTTTCCAACTCCAGCGTAAAGAGCGCCGAGGACCAGCACGACCTCACGCTCGCGCTCGAATCCACGCTCAAGCGGTTCGAGCCCCGCCTCGAGGATATCGTCGTCAGCGTCGCGAACGCATCCGTGCTCGAGCGCGCCTTCCGCTTCAAGATCGAGGCGCGGCTGCGCATCGATCCGGTCCCCGAGCCGATCTCATTCGACACGACGCTTCAGATCGGGAGCGGCAACTTCGCGGTCAAGGGCGACTGATGCGCAGCGATCTCCTGGAGTACTACGAGCGCGAGCTGAGCTTCCTTCGCCAGATGGGGGCCGAGTTCGCCGACAAGTACCCAAAGGTCGCGTCCCGCCTGCAGCTCGAATCGGACAAGTGCGAGGACCCGCACGTCGAACGGCTTCTCGAGGCCTTCGCGTTCCTCGCGGCGCGCGTGCGCCTCAAGATCGACGACGAGTTTCCCGAGATCACGGAATCGCTCCTCGGAATCCTGTACCCCACGTTTCTCGCGCCCGTGCCCTCGATGTCCGTGGTCCAGTTCGTCCTCAATTCCGAGCAGGTGAGCGTGCAAACGGGGCAGACGATTCCGAAAGGCTCGACGCTCGCGTCCGCCCCCGTCGACGGAATCCCGTGCCGCTTCCGAACCGCTTATCCGGTCACGATCTGGCCCGTCGAGGTGAGGGCCGCCCGCTTCGAACAGGCGCCCGCGGTCACGATCGAGGGCCGCGATGCGCGGACGATGCTCCACCTCGACCTGCGCATCATGGGAGGCGCCGCGCTGTCCGAGCTCAAGGAGAAGTCGTCCGACGGCACCGAGCGCCCACTCTCTCGCCTTCGTTTCTACCTGCAGGGCGAAGGCAAGGTCGTCCACTCACTCTACGAGCTGCTCTTCAACGACGCTCTCGCCGTCGAGCTTCGGCCTCAAGCCTCGGCGCCCGACTCCGCCGCGGTTTCCCTGGGGCCGGAGGCTCTCCGGCCGGTCGGCTTCGGCGACGACGAGACGCTCCTGCCGACGCCGGATAGGCTCTTCCGGGGGTACCGCGTCCTTCAGGAGTACTTCTCCTTCCCGGAGAAGTTTCTTTTCGTGGATCTCGACGGCCTCGACCGGCTCAAAGGGCTGGCCTTCACGGACACGCTCGACGTGCGAATCCTCCTGGGACGTCCCTTCGCCGCGGAACGGAGCGTCTCGGCGCAGACCTTCCGCCTGCACGCCACTCCGGTGGTCAACCTTTTCACGCAGATGGCAGAGCCCATCCGGGTGACCCATCTGAGCCACGAGTACCGTGTCATCCCGAACCTGAGGCGACCGGGGGCGCACGAGGTCTGGTCGGTCGACAGCGTGACGAGCACGGGTGCCGACCTCGAGACCGTGCGGACGTATCAGCCGTTCTTCGCGTTCCGCCACGACGCTGAGCGCGTAGGCCAGCAAGCCCTCTGGCACGCGAGCCGGCGCCCGTCGGAGCGCAAGGACGACGAAGGGACCGAGGTCTTCCTCACGCTCGTCGACATGAACTTCGATCCGACCGTGCCCGACACCGACACCCTCACCGTGCACGTGACCAGCTCGAACCGCGACCTTCCCGGCCGCCTCCCGTTCGGCAATCCCGAGGGGGACTTCCAGCTCGAGGGGCCCGGGGTTTTCACCGCGATCCGAAGCCTCGTGAAGCCGACCGCGAGCCTCCGGCCGCCGCTCCGGCGCGGGGCGCACTGGAGGCTCATCTCGCACCTCGCCCTGAACGTCCTTTCGCTCGTCGAGCGCGAGGGAGAGAAGGGCCCGGAGGCGTTGCGGGAAATCCTGCGGCTCTACGACATCTCCGATTCGTCGGTCACCCGGCAGCAGATCGACGGGATCTCGAAGCTCTCCGCGCGCCGGGTCGTCCGGCCGCTCCGCGACACACACCCGGGGTTCGTGAGGGGACTCGAGGTTTCGATCGACTTCGACGAGCAGAACTTCGTCGGCTCGGGCGTCTACCTCTTCGCGTCCGTGCTCGAGCGCTTTCTCTCGCTCTACGCCTCCGTGAACTCCTTCAGCCAGCTCGTTGCGTCGACGAAGCAGCGCGAGGGGGTCATGCGCCGCTGGCCGCCGCGCACCGGCGACCAGATCGTGCTTTGAGCGAGCGGCTGCGGACGTGCCCCGAGCACTTTGGGTTCTTTCAGGCTGTCCGGCTGCTGGCGCGGCTCTCGCCGTCGCGTACCCCGGTCGGCCACGACGGACCGCCCGCGCGCGAGACCGCGCGATTCAGGACCCGCGCCACCCTGGAGTTTCCGCCGAGCGAGATTTACGACCTCACCATCGATCCCGACGACCCCGAGCGTCCCCCAGAGCTCACCGTCGCGATCGGCGGGACGACCGGGCCGCTCGGCGTTCTCCCCATCCCGTACACCGAGCTCCTCATCGAGCGGATCCGCTACAAGGACTACGCGCTCTGGGAGTTCCTCGACCTCTTCAACCACCGCTTCCTGTCGCTGTTCCACCGCGCCTGGCAGAAGTACCGCTTTCCCGTGGTGTACGAGAGCGGCGGCGACGATCCCTTCACCGCAGGCCTCTTCGCGCTGATCGGCCTCGGCACTGGCGGGCTCCGCGAGCGGCAGAGCGTCTCCGACGACGCGCTCCTTCTTTACGCCGGTCTCGTCGCGCAGCGCCCGCACTCGGCGAGCGCGATCGAGGGAATCCTCCGCGATTACTTCGGGGTCCCGACCGCGACACGGCAGTTCGTCGGGCAGTGGCTCGACCTCGAGCCGGAAGATCGGTCTCGTCTGGGGTCCCGCAACAGCCGCCTCGGCGTCGACCTCGTCTGCGGCGACCAGGTCTGGAACAACCAGTCCCGCTTCCGGATCCGGCTCGGCCCGCTGGGCTTCACCTCCTTTCAGGTCTTTCTGCCGCGCGGAAACGGCTGGACGCCGCTGAACGATCTCGTCCGATTCCTCGTCGGCGTCGAGTACGACTTCGACGTGCAGCTCGTCCTGAAGAAAGAGGAGATCCCCGAGTGCCACCTGAGGTCCGGCGCCGCCGCCCCGCCGATGCTCGGCTGGACGACGTGGCTCAAGAGCGCCCCCTCACCCGACGATGCCTCGGACCTGATTCTCGAGTCCATGAACTAGGATAAGAGCCCGTCCAAAAGCGCGAGAAGAGGAAGGAAGCGTCCATGAGCGCGAATCTGAAATCCCTTATCGGCCGACTGAACGATACCTGCCGGAATGCCCTCGAGGGGGCTGCCGGACTCTGCCTGTCGCGGACGAACTACGACGTCGACGTCGAGCACCTGCTGGTCAAGCTGGGCGAAACGCCGGACACGGACTTTCACCGGATCCTGCGCCGGTTCGAGATCGACGAGTCCCGGCTCGCGAAGGACCTCGTGCGATCGCTCGACCGGCTCAAGACCGGGAACAGCCGCACGCCGGCTCTCTCCCCCCGACTTCCGAAGCTCGTCGAAGAAGCCTGGCTCGTCGGCTCGATCGATTTTGGCGCCTCCCGAGTCCGCTCCGCGCACATTCTCCTCGCTCTCCTCGAGAAGGACGAATTCGCCCGTCTCGCGCGCGAGATCTCCAAGGAGTTCGCGGCGATCTCCGTCGAGACGCTCCGAAAAGAGCTCGACAAGATCGTCTCCGGCTCGGTCGAAGACCGCGACGCCTCTTCGCTCGGCGAGGCGCCGGCCGACGACGCGGCGGGCGGTGCGACGGGCGTCCCCGGCCGGACGAAGGCGCTGGATCAGTACACCGTCGACCTGACGGCTCGCGCGAAGGCCGGCCACATCGACCCGATCCTCGGACGAGACTTCGAGATCCGGCAGATCATCGACATCCTCATGCGCCGCCGCCAGAACAACCCCATCCTCACCGGAGAGGCCGGCGTCGGGAAGACGGCCGTCGTCGAGGGGTTCGCGCTCCGCATCGCCCAGGGAGACGTTCCCGGCCCGCTGAAGAACGTCGCCGTGAGAACCCTCGACCTCGGGCTCCTTCAGGCGGGAGCCGGAATCAAGGGGGAGTTCGAGAACCGCTTGAAGACGGTCATCGAGGAGGTGAAGGCCTCGCCCCAGCCGATCGTCGTCTTCATCGACGAAGCGCACACGATGATCGGCGCGGGCGGACAGGCGGGCCAGAATGACGCCGCGAACCTCCTCAAGCCCGCCCTCGCGCGCGGCGAGCTGCGGACGATCGCCGCGACGACCTGGGCCGAGTACAAGAAATACTTCGAGAAGGACGCCGCTCTCGCGCGGCGTTTCCAGGTCGTCAAGGTCGAGGAGCCGACCGAGGCGGTCGGCATCATCATGATGCGAGGCCTCACGGAGCCTCTCGAGAACCACCACAAGGTCCGGATCCTCGACGAGGCGGTGGAGGACTCCGTCCGGCTGTCGCACCGCTACATCTCGGGTCGCCAGCTTCCGGACAAGTCCGTCTCCGTTCTGGACACGGCTTGCGCCCGCGTGGCGATCGGCCAGGCCGCGACGCCCCCCGCGGTCGAGGACGCGCAGCGGGCAATCGACCACGGCGCCGCCGAGATCGAGGCCCTCGCGCGCGAGGAGGCGACCGGCGTCGACCACAAGGAGCGCCTCGGCGAGCTCGCGGCAAAGAAGGCGGCCGAAGAGGAGAAGCTCGCCGGCCTGAAGGCGCAGTGGGACAAGGAGCGGGACCTGATCGGGAAGATCCGCGAGGTGAGGTCGAAGCTGGAGGATCTGGCCGCCCCGAAAAAGAAGGGGGCCGGGTCAACGGGCGCAAAGTCCGCGGGACCTGAGGCAAAGTCCGCGGCGGCCGACGCGGCACCCGCCCCGCCCGCGGCGCCGCCCCCGGACCCCGCGGCGCTCCGGGCCGAGCTCGAGACCCTCAACAGGGAGCTCGAGAAGGTGCAGGGCGAAACGCCCCTCATGCAGGCTTGCGTCAACTCGCAGACCATCGCCGAGGTCATCTCCGGGTGGACCGGGATCCCGGTCGGGAAGATGCTGACGGACGAGATCCACACGGTCCTCACGCTGAAGGACCGGCTCGAGCAGCGCGTCATCGGCCAGTCGCACGCCCTCGAGGCGATCGCGAGTCGGATCCGGACTGCCCGCGCGAACCTCACGGATCCGCGCCGGCCCATCGGCGTCTTTCTGCTCGTCGGGCCGAGCGGCGTCGGCAAGACCGAAACCGCCATCACGCTGGCCGAGGCGCTCTACGGCGGGGAGCGGAACCTCATCACGATCAACATGAGCGAGTACCAGGAGGCGCACACGGTCTCGTCGCTCAAGGGCTCGCCTCCGGGCTATGTCGGCTACGGCGAGGGGGGCGTCCTGACCGAGGCGGTTCGACGCCGCCCGTACTCCGTCGTCCTCCTCGACGAGGTCGAGAAGGCGCACCCCGACGTCATGGAGCTCTTCTACCAGGTCTTCGACAAGGGGATTCTCGAGGACGGCGAAGGGCGGGAGATCGACTTCAAGAACACCGTCATCATCCTGACCACCAATGCCACAACCGACACGATGATGAAGCTCTGCGCCGATCCCGAGACCGCCCCGGAGCCCGAAAAGCTCGTGGAGACGATCAAACCGGAGCTGAACAAGATCTTCAAGCCGGCCCTCCTCGGGCGGATGGTCATCGTCCCCTTCTACCCGATCTCGGACAAGGTCATGCGGCAGATCATCAAACTCCAGCTCGGGCGGATCGGGAGCCGGCTCCAGGAGAACCACAGCGCCTCGTTCAGCTACGACGACTCCGTCATCAACGAGATCCTGGGGCGCTGCAAGGAGGTCGAAAGCGGCGCACGCAACGTGGATCACATCCTGACGCGGACGGTCCTCCCCGAGATGTCGGGCGAGTTCCTCTCCCGGATGGCGGAGGGCCGGACGATGTCGCGCGTGCGTGTAACCGTCGGCGACGGCGGAAACTTCCTCTACGGGTTCGACTGATGCCATGCTCGAACCCGAGTCTCGGTCGCGGACACCCCGCTGGGGTATTCTTGGGCGTCGTCCGGAAGAGAACCAGGGGGTGCTGAGTGGCCTACACGCAGGCGGGTCGCAGGCTCGTGGTCAAGACGCCGCTCGGGAAGGACGATCTTCTCCTGAGCGGCTTCTCGGGACACGAAGCGATATCCCAGCCCTTCTTTTTTCAACTCGAGTGTGTCGCCGAGAACGCCAAGACGATCCCCTTCGACGGCCTCCTCGGACAGAAGGTTACGGTCGAGATCAGTCTGCCCGGAGGCTCCAAGCGCTTCATTAATGGCTCCTGCCTGAGAGTCGCACAGGGCGCGCGAGACGCCACGTTCACGCGATATCTCCTGGACCTCGTGCCGGAAGCCTTCCTCCTGTCCCGGAAAACACAGAGCCGGATCTTCCAGCATCTCTCGATTCCCGACATCCTGAAGAAGGTCCTGAAAGGCTTCCCCGTCACTTGGGAGATCCAGGGAACGTTCCATCCGCGCGACTATTGCGTGCAGTACCGCGAGTCCGACTTCGCGTTCGCGAGCCGGCTGATGGAAGAGGAGGGGATCTACTACTTCTTCAAGCACAGCGACGGCAGTCACACGATGGTCGTCGCGAATTCGCCGGGAAGCCATTCGGATGTTTCTCCGGGCCCGAGCAATCTCATCTTCGAAACCGTCGGGGGGGGGACCCGCGAGGAGGACCGCGTCAATGCCTGGGAGAAGGCCCAGGAGCTCAAGTCCTCGAAGGTCGTGCTGTGGGACCACTGCTTCGAGCTGCCACACAAGCACCTCGAAGCCCCGTCGCCCATCCAGGGGTCCGTCGCCGCAGGCAAGTCAAGCCACAAGCTGCAGCTCGGAGCCAATGCCCCGCTCGAGCTCTACGATTTCCCCGGCGCCTACGCACAGCGCTTTGACGGAATCAACAAGGGAGGCGGCGAGCAGCCGGCGGAGATCCAGAAGATCTTTCAGGACAACTCCCGAACCGCGGACCTGAGGATGCAGTCAGAGGCGGCCGCCAGCGTCCTCGTGCACGCCGCGAGCAACTGCCGCCAGATCGTCTCGGGCCACAAGTTCACGCTCCAGCGCCATTTCGAGGGGGACGGTTCCTGGGTCGTCTACCAGGTCGGCCACACCGCGTCCGAGGCCGCCGACGTGCGTTCCGGCGGAGGCGGGTTCACCTATCAGAACCACTTCTCCTGCTTCCCGGTCGCCCTGCCCTTCCGCCCGCCCCGCGTCACTCCCATTCCCACGGTCAGGGGATCGCAGACCGCCGTCGTCGTCGGGCCTCCCGGCGAAGAAATATTCACGGACAAGTACGGCCGCGTCAAGGTGCAGTTTCACTGGGACCGCGAGGGCAAGAGCGACACCGACAGCTCGTGCTGGGTCCGAGTCGGGCAGCCCATCGCGGGGCGCCGCTGGGGCGCCTCCTTCTGGCCGCGGATTGGCCAGGAGGTGATCGTCGATTTCCTGGAAGGGGACCCGGACCAGCCGATCATCGTCGGGAGCGTCTACAACGCCGACCAGATGCCGCCTTACCTCGGCGACGGCCCGGATTCGAAACACAAGAACGACAACAAGCTGACCGGGGTCAAGTCAAACACGACGATGGGGGGCGAAGGGTACAACGAGTGGCGCTTCGACGACGCGAAGGGCAAGGAGCAGATCTTCCTCCACGCCGAACGGAACATGGACACCCGGGTGAAGGGCG
>Ga0207932_1000057_pt1 | contig 34122 bp, 28 predicted proteins | sample NGESurdeep092012_FD_184480 | JGI IMG/M metagenome (GOLD analysis project Ga0207932, IMG submission 184480) | Arctic peat soil microbial communities from Barrow, Alaska - NGEE Surface sample 415-2 deep-092012 (SPAdes) | ecosystem: Environmental > Terrestrial > Soil > Wetlands > Peat ...
CATCATCGGCATCCTGGCCGCCATCGCGATCCCGAAGTTCGCGAACACGAAGGAGAAGGCGTACATCGCGGCGATGAAGTCGGACCTGCGGAACCTCGTGACGGCCGAGGAGTCGTACTTCGCGGACAACGTCACGTACAGCAGCAACCTGGGCACCACGTTCAATTCGTCCGCCGGCGTGACGGTCACGATCGCCAGCCCGAGCGGGACCGGCTGGTCGGCCTCGGCGACGCACAACGGCACCACGAAGACGTGCCAGATCTACGTGGGCGCGGCGGTGATCGCGGGCCAGAACGAGGGCGAACCGAAGTGCCAGTAGGTCGGTAAGCAGTCGTTCGCTTGGCAAGGGGCGGCGCGTCGCGCCGCCCCTTGTGTTCGCCTGAGGCGTCGAGTCGAGAGGGACAGGGCGTTCACTTGGAGGTGGGACCGTGCGGACCAGCAGGGGCTTCACCCTGATCGAACTCCTGATCGTGGTGGTCATCATCGGCATCCTGGCCTCCATCGCGATCCCGAAGTTCGCGACCACGAAGGAGAAGGCGATCATCACGTCGATGAAGTCGGACCTGCGCAACCTGGTGACCGCCGAGGAGTCGTACTTCGCGGACAACGTGTCGTACACGAGCAACCTGGGCACCTCGTTCAGCTCGTCCGCCGGCGTGACGGTGACGATCAACGGCCCGACCGGGAAGGGGTGGTCCGCTTCGGCGAGCCACGCCAGCTCCACCAAGACGTGCACGATCTGGGTCGGCGAGAACATCATCGCGGGCACGAGCGAGGGCGCGCCGACGTGCAACTAGGGTGGTGAGCGGGCGATCCACCGGCTGCGGGCGGCGCGTCGCGCCGCCCTTTGCGTTTTCCGCCGCCGCCCGGTATCTGTGGCAGTGATGACCCTCCCGAAGACCTCGCGCGACGAGGCGCCGTCGCTCCGCACGGAACTCCTCTTCAACCTCGGGTTCCTCGCCGCGGGCGCGCTCCTCCTCGCCGTGGTGACGGCGCTCCTGGCGCCCCTCTTCTGGCGCAACGACGTCGGCATCGCCCTCCTGGTCGTTCTCATCCTCGGGGACGTCGCGGTCTTCATCGCCTTCGGCCGGTACCTCGTGGTCCGGCTGGTGACGCGCCCGATGGACCGGCTGGTGGAGGCCACGGAAGCCGTGGCCGACGGCGCGCTCGCGCGGCGCGCGCCCGCGGCCGGCACGCGCGAGTTCGACCGCCTGGCGGGGAGCGTGAACCGCATGACGGAACGGCTCCTCGATGCGCAGAGCCTCCTGGTGCGCGCGGAGAAGCTGGCGTCCGTCGGGCGGCTCGCGGCCGGCGTGGCGCACGAGGTCGGCAACCCGCTCTCGGCGATCGGCAACTACGTCGAGGTGCTGCGGCGCCGCGGAGGAGACCCCGAGGTGATCGCCGCGATCGCGCGCGAGGCCGACCGCATCGACGTGATCGTCCGGAGCCTCCTCGACTACGCCCGCCCGCGGGAGGCGCGGCACGACGCGCTGGACCTCGCCCGGCTGGTGGACGGCGCCGTGGCCCTGCTCGACGCCCAGGGAGTGCTGCGCCCCGTCACCGTCTCGCGCGACGCGACCACGGGCCTCCCCTGGGTGTACGGGGACCGCGCGGCGCTCGAGCAGGTCTTCGTGAACCTCCTCCTCAACGCCGTGGACGCGGCCGGCCCCGGGGGGCGGATCGCGGTCCGCGTGTCCGCGGCCGCCGGCCGGCATCTCACCGACCGCCCGGACGGGACCGCCGCGGTCGAGGTCGTCGTCGCGGACAGTGGGGCGGGGGTCCCCCCAGAGCTGCGCGAGCGGGTCTTCGACCCCTTCTTCACCACCAAGGAACCGGGGCGGGGCACGGGCCTCGGCCTCGCGATCGTCCAGCGCACCGTCCACGACTACGGGGGTCGCGTGGACGTCGGCACGTCGGAGCTCGGCGGGGCGAGCTTCACCGTCACCCTCCCGGCGGGGCCCGCGTGAGACTGCTCGTCATCGACGACGAGCCGGGGCTCCGGCAGTCGCTGCACCTCATCCTCACCGACGAAGGCCACGCGGTCGTGGTGGCGCCCGACGGCGCCTCGGGCCTGGAGCGCGCGCTGGCGGAGCCGTTCGACGCCGTGCTGTGCGACGTCCGGATGCCGGTGATGGACGGGCTGGAGTTCCTGCGCGCCTACCGGGACGCGGGGGGCGCGGCGCTCGTGATCATGATGAGCGCCTACGGGACCGAGGACGCCGCGATCGAAGCGATGAAGCGCGGCGCCTACGACTACGTCCCGAAACCGTTCCGGGCGGACGAGGTGGTGCTCGTCCTCCGCAAGGCGGAGGAGCGCGAGCGGCTGCGCGGCGAGGTGGAGTCGCTGCGCTCGGCGCTCGGCGCCGCGGCCGCCTCGCCGGGCATCGTCGCGGAGTCGGAGGCGATGCGGTCCGCCCTCGACCTCCTCGCCAAGGTGGCACCCCACCGCACGACCGTCCTGATCACCGGAGCGAGCGGGACCGGGAAGGAGGTGCTGGCCCGGGAGCTCCACCGCCTCTCCGCGCGGTCGGCGTTCCCGTTCGTCGCCGTGAACTGCGCCGCCATCCCGGAGGCGCTCCTCGAATCGGAGCTGTTCGGGCACGTGCGGGGCGCCTTCACCGGCGCCGTCGGGGACCACGCGGGGCTGTTCGCGCAGGCGGAGGGGGGCACGATCTTCCTCGACGAGATCGGCGATCTCCCGCCGGCGCTGCAGGTGAAGCTGCTCCGGGTGCTGCAGAACGGCGAGATCCGGCGGGTGGGGGACCGTTCCTCGCGCCGGGTGGATACCCGGGTCGTCGCGGCGACGGCGCGCGACCTGGAGGCGGCGATCGGGACCGGCGACTTCCGGGAGGACCTCTACTACCGCCTGAACGTCGTCAGCGTACGCATCCCGCCGCTCGCCGAGCGACCCGAGGACGTCCCGCCCCTGATCCGCCACCTCCTCGAACGCCACGCGGGCCGTACCGGCGCCGTTCCGCCGACGATCGCGCCGGAGGCGATGCGCGCGCTCCTCGAGTACGACTGGCCCGGGAACGTGCGCGAGCTGGAGAACGCCATCGAGCGTGCGATGGTGCTGGCTCAGGGGGGGCCGATCCGTGTGGAGGACCTCCCCCCTCGGGTGCGTGCCGAGGTGTCGACCTTCCGTGCGGCGGCCGCCCCGGCGCGGGAGCTCTCTCTCCGCCGGCGCGCCGGCGCGGCCGAGGAAGCGGCCGTCCGCGAGGCGCTGGAGCGCTGCGGAGGGAATCGCCGGGGCGCCGCGGAAGCGCTGGGCATCTCCGTGCGATCCCTCTTCTACAAGCTGAAGCAGTACGGCATCGAGTGACCGCTCCCAGGTGGTCCCCGTCGGCCGACGCGCAGGATGTTGCGTGCAAGGAATTGCACTTTGTGGCGGTTCGCGGTACGATGGAGACCGTCGGAGATTTCGTAAGATGTTTCATTGCAGCGTATTGCGACATGGCACGAACGCTGCCACTGGAGACAGGCATATGCTGAGACGACGTCTACCAGGCGCCCGACGGGGCTTCACGATGATCGAGATCCTGATCGTCATCGTCATCGCGGGCCTAATGCTCAGGATCGCGCTCCCCTACATCCGGACCGGGATGGCCAAGGCGAACATCTCGGGCTCCTTGAGCGCGATCAGCAGCATGCACGCGCTGGCGCGCACGTCGGCGATCCAGAAGGGGCGGACGGCGGTGCTGGTGGTGAACCACTCCACCGGCAAGGCGGTGGTGCTCCTCCGGCGGACCGGCTCGACGGTGGTGGACACGGTGGGGAGCGTGCTGGACCTGGTCTCGCGCTGGGGGGTGACGGTGACCACGACGTCCGACTCGACGGTCTTCACTCCTCTCAGCATCGGGACCGGCTCCTCGAGCAACACCATCACCGCCTCGAAGGGCGGGTTCTCGCAATCGGTCGTGATCTCGGCGGCCGGGAGGCTGCTGCGATGAGGCGGGGATTCTCGTTGATCGAAGTGATGATCGCCATCGTGATCCTGGCGGTCGGCGTCCTGGCCCTCGCGGGGACGGCGGGGGCGGTGACGAAGATGATCGGGCGCGGGAGCCGGATGGGCGGCTCCTCGGTCGTCGCGGAGGACGAGATGGAGTCGCTCCGCACCGGGATCTGCAAGACGTTCGGCGGGAACACGACCGGGTCCCAGAGCGCCACCGCGACGAACGGCAAGTACTCCCTCAGCTGGACCGTGACGGCGAGCGGCTGGCTGCGCAGCGTCAACCTGACCGTGGCGTACGCCAACGGGCGCTCCACCCGAACCGATCGCTACGAGACGATGATCTCATGCGTAATAAAGTGATCCAGCGGGTGACGCGCGCGCGCGGCTTCACCCTCATCGAGATGATGATCGCCCTGGTGATCACGGGGCTGGTGATGACCACGCTCTACCGGATACTGACGGCGAACCAGCGGTTCTACCGCTCCCAGTCGTCCATCCTCGACGTGCAGGAGAACATGCGGGCGGCCGCCCAGATCCTCCCTGGGGAGCTCAAGGGGCTCGACGCGTCGGGAGGCGACATCATCGCGATGTCGGACACCGCCATCACTATCAAGGCGGACCGCGGCCTCCGGTTCGTGTGCGCCGCGCCCGACAAGACGAACGGCTACGTCATCGTCGCGAACAACACGGCGTTCGGCTACCGGGCGCCCGACGCGGCCCGGGACAGTCTGCTGATCTTCCGCGACGCGGACGTGCGCGTCGGCACCGACGATACGTGGCTGCACGCCCCCATCGCCGCGACGGCCAGCGCGAACTGCACCGACGGCACCGCCGGCACCCGCTATACCGTCACCGGCCTGGTGGGCGGCATCTCCAAGCTCGACAGCGTCTGGGTGGGGTCGCCGGTGCACTACTTCGAGGTGGTGAACTACCGCCTCTACAACGACGGCACCGGGGTCTGGTGGCTTGGCGTCCGGGGCTACACCGGCGGGGCCTGGGGCTCCACGTCCCCCATCGCGGGCCCGCTCCGCCCGACCACCGGCATCAACTTCAAGTATTGGGACTCCACCGGCACGATCACCGCGACGCCGGCGCAGGTCGCGCAGATGCGCGTGACCGTGCGCGGCCTCAGCACCCAGACGATCAACATTCCCGGCCGGGTCGTGGCGCAGTACGCCGACTCCCTCTCCACCCGTATCTACCTGAGGAACAATGCCCGCTACTAGCACCGGCCACGTGGCCTCGCGTCGCGGCGAGCGGGGCTTCGCCCTCGCCGCGGCCATCTTCGCCCTGGTGGTCATCTCGGCGCTGGTGACGGGGGTGTTCTTCAGCGCCCGCCAGGAGGCGCGCCTGGGCCTCAACAGCGTCGCGTACGGCCGGGCCCTGCACTCCGCGGAGGCGGGGCTCCAGAACTCCGTCGCCAACTGGAACATGCAGACCTGGAACAGCCTCGCCGTGGGGGATTCCTCCCCCATCTCCGGCTCGATGACAGGGGGGACGGGGAGCTATGCCGGCAACGTGCGGCGCCTCAACACCCAGCTCTTCCTCGTCCGCTCGACCGGGTCGGACGTCACCAGCGCTTCGCAGCGGACGGTGGCGGCGCTGGTCCGGCTGATCATGGTCCAGGTGAACATCGAGGGGGCGCTCACGGCGAAGGGGAACCTCAAGGTCGGCGGCTCGAGCTTCCTCGACGGCCGGGACGCGAGTCCGAGCGGATGGAATTGCACCGGCGTCGCCATGGACACGCTGCCCGCCGTGACCCTCGCCGCCTCCGGAAGCATCAGCTACTCGGGGTGCAACAACCAGAGCTGCCTCGCCGGGGACCCGAAGGTGAGGGTGGATTCGACGATGACCGATTCCACGTTCTTCAAGTACGGCACCCTGAACTGGAACGACCTGACGGCCATGGCCGGCATCACCCTGCCGGGCGGGAACTACTCGCCGGCTCCGTCGGGGACGGCCACGACCTGCAACCAAGGGATCCTCACCAACTGGGGGGACCCATACCACCCGGCGACGGTGGCGGGGTGCTCCAACTACTACCCCATCATCCACATCACGGGGAACTTCAAGGGGACGCAGGGCTACGGGCAGGGTGTCCTGATGGTGGACGGCGACCTGCAGGTGACGGGTAACTTCGAGTTCTACGGGCCGGTCATCGTGCGGGGGAGCTTCTCCACGGCCGGCAACGGCAACCACTTCTACGGCGGGGTGATGGCCGCCGACGTGGACCTCTCCCAGAACTCCGTGCTCGGGAATGCGGTGATCACCTACTCCTCGTGCGTGGTCGCCAACGCCTTGCGGGCCAGCTCGCCGGGGCGCCTGATGAGGGAGCGGTCCTGGGCCGAGGTGTTCTAGCGCTGGGGGGGGGTGTGGCCTAAGTCACGAAGTCCCGGGACTTTTTGCCGTCCGGCCTCAAGTATCTTGACACATGCGGGGGGCGTGGACTATCGTGTAGAGTCCACGTCCCCTTTATGTCATTGGGCCTGAACCAGATAAGAGTCCTATGGGCCGAAGGAAGCGCACAGTCGGGCTCGACATCGGCAGCGGCCTCATCAAGCTGGTGGTCATCGACCACAGCAAGGGGGAGCCGGAGCTGGTCAAGGTGGCCATCACGCCGGTACTGGCCGACGCGATCGTCGAGGGGGAGGTCATGGACCCCGGGATCGTGGCGGACGCGATCCGGGGGCTCTTCGTCACGGGCGGGGTGAAGCAGAAGCAGGTGGTGGCGGCGGTGGGGGGCCGTGACGTGATCGTGAAGAAGATCCAGATGGACCGGATGAAGGAGACCGACGCCCGCGAGGTGATCCGCTGGGAGGCCGAGCAGCACGTGCCCTTCGACATGGAGAACGTGGAGCTCGACTTCCAGATCCTCGATCCGAACGGGGACGGGCTCCAGATGAGCGTCCTCCTGGTCGCGGCGAAGCGGGAGCTGGTCGAGAACAAGGTCCGCTTGCTGACCGACGCGGGGCTGGTGGCGGAAGTCGTGGACGTGGACGCTTTTGCCCTGCACAACGCCTTCGAGCTGAACCATCCCGACGCGATGCAGGGGATGGTGGGGCTGCTGAACATCGGCCACGAGGTCACGAACATCAACATCCTCGAGGACGGCATCCCGGTCCTGACGCGGGACTTGGCGATCGGGACGCGGCGGTTCCGCGAGGACCTGCAGCGCGAGCGGGGGATGACGGCGGAGGACGCCGAGAAGCTCCTCCAGTCGTTCGAGCGCTCGCCGGCGCTGGATCCGTACGTCGAGAGCCGGGGCGAGGAGATGGCGGTGGGCATCGAGCGGGCGGCGGCCTTCCTCCAGACCTCGAGCCGCGGCGGGGCGACGATGGCGAAGGTGTACACGTCGGGCGGCGGCTCGCGGATCCCCGGGCTCCCGGAGGTGCTGGCGGAGCGGCTGGGGGTGCCGGTGGAGCGGGCCAACCCGATCCAGAATCTCAAGGTCCGCGAGGGGGTGTTCGAGACCCTGGCGGTGGATGAGGTGGTCCCACTCCTGATGCTGCCGGTCGGTCTGGCGCTCAGGGCCGCGTAGCCCGGTGCAAGGGGGACTTTCTTGATCGAGATCAATCTCCTCCCCGGCGCGAAGCGCAAGCGCGGTGGCGCGGGCTTGAAGCTCGCCCTGCCGGACATGAAGGCGTTGCTGGGGTCGGTGAAGGACCCGTGGCTCATCGCCTGCATCCTCGCGTGGGTGCTCGCGCTCGGGGTGGTGACGCCGCTGTGGATGAAGGGCCGCGGGCAGGTGGCCGCGCTGGGGCCCCGCCTGGAGGCTGCGCAGCGCGAGCAGCGCCGGTACGCGGCACTCGTGGCGCGGAAGACCCAGTTCGAGCGGGCGCGCGATTCGCTGATCACCCAGATCGACGTGATCAAGAGCATCGACAAGGACCGCTACGTCTGGCCGCACATCCTCGACGCGGTCACCAAGGCGCTGCCCCCGTACACCTGGCTGGACAACCTCCAGTCGCGGGCGGCCGACGCCGACACCAGCGGCCTCCCCTCGTTCCAGATCTCGGGCAAGACGGTCGACATGCAGGCCTTCACCCGGTTCCTCCGCAACCTGGAGGAATCGCCGTTCATCCAGTCGGTGGCGCCGGTGTCCACGGGGCTGGTGAGCGAGCAGGGGCGTGACGTGACGACGTTCGTGATCAACGCGCGGTATCAGGTGCCCGATTCCACTCTGCTCACCTGGCAGTCGCTGGCGGCGTCCGTGGTCGAGGGCGTCCGGTCCGGCGGCGGGGCGAGGAGGTAGCGCGTGGCCGGCGCGATCCCCCAGGACCGGCGGGGCCAGATGCTGCTGCTGTTCACGGTCGTGGCGGCGGTGGCGATGTACGTGCTCCTGCAGGGCTTCACGATGCTGAGCGTCGACGGGGTGAAGCAGTACAAGCTGCGGCGGGACTCGATCCAGACGCAGGTCGACACCCTCGAAGCGCAGGTCCGCCGGGCGAAGGCGGACGTGCAGCACGGCACGGTGGGGCTGCTCGAGACGCGGCTCGCGGAGTTCCGCTCGAGCCTGGATCTCATGCGGCAGCTGGTGCCGGCCTCGACGGAGGTGCCGAACCTCCTCGACGACATCTCGAGCCGCGCCAAGATGCGGGGCGCGACGGTGGCGGTGTTCACCCCGCAGGGCCTCGAGTCGGGCTCGCCCTTCGACACGCAGCGGGCGCGGTTCCAGGTGACGGGGCTCTACGACCAGATCGGGGAGTTCCTCTCCGACATCGCGAGCCTGCCCCGCATCGTGGTCCCGCTGGAAGTGAAGCTCGAGCGCCTGTCGGGCCCGGCCGCGGACACGACGCATCACGCGATGCTCCAGGTGAGCTTCCAGATCCGTACGTTCGTGAAGGCGGCTGCGACCGAAGGGGCCGCGCCGGCCGCGCCGGCGGCGCCTGCCGCGCCGGGCGCGCCGAACCGGCCCGCCGCGACCCCGCCGCGCTCGGGAGGCGACCGTGAGTAGGCGACCGCTCGTCCTGGCGGCGGTAGCGCTGGTCTGCGGGGGCGCCCTCGCGGGTTGCGGGGGCGGTGCCGCTCCGGCCGCTCCGGCCGCAGGAGCCAAGGGGGCGGCGGCGGCGGCGGCGGAGGCGACGGATTCGGTCGCGCACGCGGCGGCCGGCGCCAAGCCCAAGCCGAAGCCCCGTCCGGCGCTCCCCGACACCGCCTCGCCGGAGGGGTATCGCCGCGAGGTGTTCCGGTACGGTGGTGGCTCGCGGGATCCGTTCGAGAGCCTGATCAGCACGCGCGGCGTCGGGCCGCTGCTCAGCGATCTGCGTCTCGTCTCCATCGCCTACGACGCGCGCTACGGCAACAGCGTCGCGGTGGTGCGTGCGGCGCACGACACCCATCCGATGCGCCTGCGCCGCGGCGACACCGTCGGCCAGATGCGGGTGATCCAGATCCGCCAGTACGAGGTCGTGTTCCAGATCGAGGAATTCGGGTTCGAGCGCCAGGAGGTCCTGACGCTCCGTCGACCGGAGGTATCGCGATGAAACGAGCCCTTGGGCTCCTGGTCCTGGCCGCCCTGCAACTCGCGGCCGCGCCGGTGCGCTCGCACGCACCGACCGGCGACGTGCTGGGGGTGAGTGTCCTCCCGGCGCCGGGTCGCGCCGAGGTCGTGGTGGACATCCGCGGCCCGGTCGAGGTGACCGACTTCGTGCTCTCGAACCCCGCCCGCCTGGTGCTGGACCTGGGCGGCGCCCGGCTCGTGGGCCCCTCGCTGCAGTACGACGGGGTCGATCGCGCGGGCATCCGGAACATCCGGTATTCGCAGTTCCGTCCCGACGTGGTCCGCGTCGTGATCGAGCTCGACGACACCCGCGACTACCAGATGGTCCAGGCCGACAACGCCGTCCGGGTCACCTTCGCCGCGGCGCAGAGCTTCGCGGCGTGGCCGAACGGCGCCGTGGTCCTGCCGTCCCCGTCGCCGACCGCTCCGGTCCCCGCGGGGGCGAACGCCCGCGCGGCGGACCTGCCGCCGGCCATCCCGGCCGCCGCGACGCGCGCGCGCCCGGCCGATGCCTCCGCGGCCCCCGCCGCGGCGCAGGCCTCCCAGCAGCCGCGCATCTCCGTCACCTTCGACGCGGCGACGATCGACGAGGTTATCGCCAACTTCGCGGCCTTCTCCGGGCGCTCGATCATCACCGGCAAGGGCATCAGCGGCAACGTCACGGCGGAGATCCACGACCAGCCGTGGGACCTGGCCTTCAACGCCATCCTGGCGTCGCAGGGCCTGGCCGCGAGCGAGCTCCCCGGCGGCATCATCCGGGTGGACAGCCGGGCGAACCTGGCGGCGGAGGACTCCACCGAGCCGCTTACGACGCAGCCCTTCAAGATCAACTACGCCCGCGCGTCCGCGCTGCTCCCGTCGATCCAGCCCCTGCTCACGCCGCATCGCGGCGCGGCGGCGGCCGACACGACGACCAATTCGCTGATCATCACCGACCTGACGTCGCGGATGGCCTCGATCGGCCAGTTCATCGCGCGCTCGCTGGACGTCCGCACGCCGCAGGTGGCCATCCAGGCGAAGATCATCTTCGTGGACCGCACGAACCTGGAAGCGCTCGGCCTGCGCTACGATCTCGGCACGCAGCAGCAGTACTTCAACAGCCTCATCCCGAGGGACACGTCCGGGACGCGGACGCCGGTGCAGGCCGGGACGCAGCAGTCCCCCGTGAACGTCGTCTTCGGCGGGAGCGCCCTCGCCGGCGTCGCGAACGCCACCGCCGTCGTCGTCTCTCCGACCCTCGAGCTGATCTACACCACCGTCCTCGGCAACTACGCCCTCTCGACGTTCCTGCAGGCGGCGCAGCAGATGTCGCTCGCCGACGTGCAGGCGGAGCCGCAGGTCACGGTGGTGGACAACCAGAAGGCCACGATCTTCGTCGGCCAGCGCACGCCGATCCGCATCGCCGACCCGAGCTCCCCGGCGGCCGGCCCCGCCCGCGTCACGGTGCAGCTCCTCCAGACGGGCATCAAGCTGGAAGCGACGCCGCACGTGGTGCTGGGCACGCGGGAGATCCTGATGGAGCTCCACGCCGAGCGCTCGTCGGTGGACCAGGCGCCGACCGCGGACGTGGGCGGCATCTTCGGCTCGCAGGAAGGCACGACGCAGATCCTCGTGCGGGACGGCGAGACCGCGGTCATCGGCGGGCTCACCGTGACGTCGGTGTCGGAAGGGCGGAACGGCATCCCGTACCTGATGGACCTGCCCTTCATCGGCCGGCTCTTCGGCGTGCGGACCCATCAGGAGCAGCGGCAGGACCTGCTGATCCTGGTGACGCCGCACATCGTGGACGACCTCGTCGGCCGCGAGGGACCGCGGCCGTAGAGCCGTAGTTTCGATTCGGGACTGCCGGGCGGGGCGCGGCGGCGTTGGGCCGCCACCCTGTGACGGGTGTCACGGTGCCCTGCCGGTGCAGCCGCTTTCTTCGTGAGTGCCAGGGTCGCTGCCCGCTGCTCCGGGTCCTGAGGACCGGAGGGAGGCGGCGCGACCCCTCCATAGCTGGCGAAGCCCCACTTTGCGCACAACGTGGTGCCCCATGAACCGACGCGGCAGTGGTAGGTCCCCGATAAGATTCTTCGCGCGCGCGAGCGCCCTGGCCGGCACCGTGTTGGCCGTGTCGGTGTGCAGCACCAGCGACAAGTTCGGCTCGCCCACCGGCCCCACGTCGGACACGACGCCGCCGGCCGTCCAGGTCATCCTGCCGGGCGGCTCGAGCGACACGCTGATCGAGATCGCGGACAGCTTGAAGTTCAACGCCAACGCGACGGACAACGTCACGCTGGACACGGTGCGCGTCACGGTGACGGGGCTCGGCACCTTCGTCCTCACCGTCGACACGACCATCGCCTTCAAGGCCACCACCACCACCTTCACCGCGGGCTTCGTCATCCCGCTCCCGCAGAACGCGGCGGGCCAGCGGATCGAGATCACCGTGGCGGCGGTGGACGGCGCGACGAACCGGGCGACGGTCAGCGACACCGTGCACGTGAACGACACCCAGGCGCCCGTGGCGACAATCCTCACGCCCTCGTCGGCGGTGCTAATCGGCTCCGGCGACACGATCCGGGTGCTCGCGAAGGCCGTCGACCCCTCGGGCATCCGCATCCTCGGCGCGCGGCTCTTCTACCGGGACACCGTCCTCCACAACGTGGTGTCGCTCGCGGCGGACTCGCTGGTTTACAGCGCCCGCCTGACGGCGCGCGTGGATTCCTTCAAGGTCATCGTCCCGGCGACGCTGAAGCCGGGCAACTACCTGCTCCAGGTGTTCGCGGCGGACAGCAGCCCCAACTACAACAAGGGCGCCTCCGCCGACCTGGCGGTCGCCGTGCGCGACGTCCAGGCCCCCGCCGGCGTCATCCTGAATCCGCCGGTGGACTCTCAGGTGGTCGCCGGCACGCCGGTCACGCTCATCCTGCACGTCTTGGACAACACCGGCGTCGTGAGCGTGGTGCTGCGCGGCTACAGCCAGCGCGGCAGCCCCGCCCTCGGCACCGACACCACGGTGCTGCGGTACCTGTCCAAGACGGTGCTGCTCCCGCTGCAGCCGGCCGACACCACGCCGATCATCCGGCAGCTGGTGCCGGTGGCCTCGGACTCGACCGCCGAGCCGGTCTTCCTCGAGGCGCGCATCACCGACGTCGGCGGCAACGTGACGGTGGTGACGCGGCGCATCCAGGTCGTCGGTGGTCCGTCGGTGAGGGCCACCACGCCGCTCTCCGGCTCGCGGCCGCCGATCGGCGTGCCGGTGCCCATCACCGTGGTGGGCTACAGCCCCGACGGCCTGACGTGGCTCGGGTACCAGGCCACCGGCGTCGTGTCGTTCACCGACTCGCTCGCCGTCGCCCCCGCGGCGAACGTCGCGACCCGGGTCCTCTCGCTCCTGACCACGCAGTTCACGCCCCTCGGCGCGGACACGATCGTGCCGTTCGCAAAGGACAACGCGGGCCGCCGTCTTTTCGGCTCGCCGGTGTTCATCGTCTTCGGCGACACCATCAAGCCCACGGTCACCATCGACACGCCCGCGGTCGCGGGGCTGCCCGTGGCCCTCGGGGACAGCGTGTTCGTCAGCGTGCACGTGAAGGACAACCGCGGGGTCACGCGCCTGGTGATCACGGGGACCTCGCAGCGCGGCAGCGTGAGCCTGGGGACGGATTCCACCGTCATGCGGTACTTCCCCAAGACGGTGATCCTACCCTCGTCCCGGGACACGGTGATCACCCGGTACCTCCGCGCCGTCTCGACCGACTCGCTCTCGGAGCTGGTGACCATCGCCGCCACCGCGACCGACTCCTCGGGGAACAGCGCGTTCGGCCTCGCGACCGTCCGCATTGTGGGCGGCCCCAAGATGACGCTGGTGCGGCCGACCCTCGGCGCCGTGACGGCGCCCGGACGGACGATCGTGATTGAGGTGGCCGGGACCTCCACGCGCGGCGTGCGGCTCGCCGGCTGGCGGACGACCGGCGTCCTCACGACGCAGGATTCCGCCTTCTACTCTCCCGTGAGCGGCAAGCAGCCGCAGACGGTGGATTCGTCCTACACTGTGACGATCCCGCCCGCGACCCCCCTCGGGTCGTTCACCGTCGTGCCGTTCGGCAAGGACTCGATCGGCGACGTGTCGGCGGGGACGGGCGCCATCACGGTGCTGGTGCAGAGCGGGGCGGCGGACATCACCCCGCCGACGGTGACCTTCACCATCGGCCACCGCATCGAGGTGGATGACAGCATCAACATCAACGTCCGCGACGCGGGCGGCGTGTACCGGGTCGGCTGGACCGCGACCCTGCTCGGAACCGCCACGGTCGTCGGGACGGACACGACGGCGAGCCTCTGCTTGCCGAACTGCGTGGTCAGCGACGCGACGATGCGGGATCCGCTCAACCTGCCCCTCGCGCTCCGCTATCCGGCGCAGGTCGTGCTGCGGGCGTTCGCGTGGGATTCGACGCGGAACTACGCGGTCTCCGCGGCGGAGACCCTGACCGTCGTGGCCGGGAAGACGTACGCGCTCCCGGTGGGCTCCAAGATCGCCGACGCCGTCTATAACGAGCGCCGCCGCGAGCTCTACCTGTCCAACTTCGCGCGCGACCAGATCGAGGTCTTCAGCCTGGCCTCGAACTCCTTCGTCGCCAGCATCCCCGTCGGGTCGCGCCCGTGGGGTATCGTCCTCTGGCCGCGCAAGACGTCGGCGAACCCGGCGGACACGCTCTACGCCGACACGCTCATCGTGGCGAACTCGGGCGGGACGAACCTCTCGATCGTGGACCTGGTCGCGCGGCGCGAGGTGCGCCGGCACCGACTGCCGAACTACGTCGTTGAGAAAGTGAAGACCGTCGACAACGGCAACGGCGGCAAGACGGTGCTGATGACCGGCTACGACTTCTCGGACCGGCCCGAATTCGTGGCGGCGGTGTGCCGCGCGGGCGGCGCGACGGGGTGCGACAGCGTCATCGCGATCTACTCGACGACGCCCACTAATGGACAGACGTATCCGGCTGAGCGCGGCTACGTGGCGTGGGAGAACCTCGCGGACACGCTGTACACTCAGTCGGGGACTGGGCACTTCTTCTGGGAGCAGGCGAGCGACGGGAGCGCGACCGGTGACTCCGTCCAGATCATCCGCGAACGGCGCACCGCGGCGGGCGTCCTCGTGTCGGACACCGTGCTCGGCGGTGCGCGTGGCGAGCGGGTCGACTTCGACCGGCTGGGCTTCCGGGACACCACATACATCCGCAACTCCGGGAACTTCCTCCGGACGGTGATCGGCGAGGGCGGCGGCGGACTCCAGCTGGCGCGCGTCATGACATACGACGCCACGGCCGGGCGCACGATCATCCCGGGAGTCTGGGTGGACCTCATAGCGGGTCAGCCGCAGACGGCCCTGAGCACCGCGTATGTCCGCGACAACGGGATTTCGCCGGCCCACCCGGTGCAGGACTTCATCGGGAACCGGGCGTCCAGTGTGACGGGCGTCGCGATGAACTTCAACGGCATGACGAACCTCGTCCGCGCCGATTCGATCTACGTCTTCGACGCGTACCTGCGGCAGACCGGCCTGCTCCAGGTGAGCGGCCTCGCGCACGGCATGGACCTGGCGCCGCTGAACGCCTTCGACGCGAACGCGCGCGGCACCACCGCGCCGGGCCAGTCCGACGCGCGCATCGTGTTCGCGGCGCGCCCGGACTCGAGCATCGACGTCTTCGACACCTATTTCTTCGCCGAGGTGACCGATACCGCGATCGCCGCGGTGCCGATCCCGATCCGCAATGCGCTGACCGGTGCTGTGCGGGTGACGCCGGACCTGACGGGGACGGTGCTCACCGGGATCTCGACGCAGGGCCTCGTGGTCGTGCGGCTGCCGGTGCTCTCGAACCCGTTCCTGGCACCGGCGCTGCCCCTGGGCACGCTCGCGCCCCGGGCCGGCTCGCCGACGGTGATCCGCAATCGGACCCGGCCCCTCGGGGTCCGGGTGGTGGGCCCGTTCGAGGAGTGACGGCGACCTAGTCGAGCAGGGCCAATGACCCGCGAGCCCGGCCGTCCGGCCGGGCTCGCGTTCTGTGGGGAGGAGGTACCAGACAGCATGATCCGGTTCACCACGGCGGGCGAGTCGCACGGCCGCGCCCTCGTCGCGATCCTCGAGGGCGTCCCGGCGGGGCTCGCCGTCACCGCCGCCGACATCGATGCGGACCTCACCCGCCGCATGCAGGGATACGGGCGGGGCGGGCGCATGAAGATCGAGGCCGACCGCGTGCAGATCCTCTCCGGCGTGCGGGCCGGGGAGACGATCGGCGCCCCGATCGCGCTCCTGGTCGAGAACAAGGACTTCGCCAACTGGAGCGAGGTGATGGCGGTGGAGGCCGGCCCCGATCCGGCGAAGCGCCGCCTCACGCGGCCCCGCCCCGGCCACGCGGACCTCGCCGGCGCGCTGAAGTACGACCGGCGCGACGCCCGCGACGTGCTCGAGCGCTCCTCCGCGCGCGAGACGGTGGCCCGCGTGGCGGCGGGCGCGGTGTGCCGGCGGCTCCTCGCGGCGTTCGGCGTGGAGATCGGCAGCCACGTCGTCGCCCTCGGCGGGATCGAGGCCGCTCCCCCCGCGACGCTCCCGGTGCCGCTCGACCGCGCCGCGGACGCGAGTCCGGTGCGCTGCCTCGACGCGGCGGCGGAGGTGGAGATGATCGCGCGCATCGACGCGGCCCGGAAGGAAGGCGACACACTCGGCGGCGTGGTCGAGGTCGTGGTGCGGGGCCTCGTGGTCGGCCTGGGGAGCCACGTCGCGTGGGACCGCCGGCTCGACGGGCGCCTCGCGGCGGCGTGGATGTCCATCCCGGCGGTGAAGGCGGTCGAGATCGGGCTCGGCGTCCAGACGGCGCACCTCCCGGGCTCCGAGGCGCACGACGAGATCGCGCGCGCGGCGCCCGGGGCGGCGCGGAACGCCGGCGGCTTCGCGCGGGCGACCAACCGGGCGGGCGGGCTCGAGGGGGGGATGACGACCGGCGAGCCGCTCGTCGCGCGTGTCGCGATGAAGCCTCTCTCCACGCTGATGCGTCCCCTCGCGTCGGTGGACCTCGAGACGGGCGCCGCGGCCAAGGCGCAGGCGGAGCGGTCCGACGTGACGGCGGTACCGGCGATGGGGGTGATCGCCGAGGCGATGGCCGCGCTCGTGCTGGCGGACGCGTACGCGGAGAAGTTCGGCGGGGACTCGCTCGGCGAGATGCGGCGGAACGTGGGAGGGTACCTCGCGCAGCTGGACGAGCGCCGGGGTGCGTGGGGCGTTGAGCCCTAGGCGCCATCTCCTCCTCGTCGGGCTCTCGGGGGCGGGGAAGACCACCGTGGGCCGGCTCGTCGCCGCGGCGCTGGGCGCGCCCTTCGTGGACCTGGACGAGGAGGTCGAGCGTCACGCCGAGCGGCCCGTGGCGGTCCTGTTCCAGGACCAGGGCGAGGCGGCGTTCCGGGCGGCGGAATCGGCCTGCGCGCGGGAGGTGCTCGCCGGCGCGCCGACGGTTGTCGCCGCCGGAGGGGGCTTCTTCGACGACCCCGCCAACCGGTCGGCGGCGCACGCTCGGGCGCTGACGGTGTATCTCGAGGTGGAGCCCGCCACGGCCGCCGCCCGGCTGGAAGGGAACGCGGGCCGTCCGCTCCTCGCGGGCGGCGACCCGGCACCGATCCTGGCGGCGATGCTCGGACGCCGGAGGGCGGGCTATCTCACGGCTCCGCATGTCGTTGCGACCGACGGCGCGGCACCGGAGGACGTCGCGGAGCGGGTCGTCTCGCTTGCCCGGGAGCACGGGGGTTGGTAGACTCACCGCCCCGCTCGACCCCGCGGGGGCCTGCACCCGGCGCCGCCGGCAGGGCGCCCGCCGCGGCCGATGACGGCCCGGTGACGGGGCGCTCACAGATTGCGGATGGAGGACGATGGCGGAGATGACCACGCTCGTGATCGTCGAGTCGCCCGCGAAGGCGAAGACGATCGGCAAGTACCTCGGTGCCGGCTACACGGTGCGCGCGACCGTGGGGCACATCCGGGATTTGCCCGAGCGCGGCCTCGGCGTGGACGTCGCCGACGATTTCCGCCCGACCTTCGCGACCGTCAAGGGCAAGGCGAAGACGATCCAGGAGCTGAAGAAGGCGGCGAAGGAGTCCGACCGCGTCCTGATCGCCACCGACCCGGACCGCGAGGGAGAGGCGATCGCCTGGCACGTCGCCGAGCAGCTCAAGAAGAAGGAGACGGGCCGGGTCCTCTTCCACGAGATCACGAAGGAAGCGGTCAGGCAGGCGATCAAGAAGCCCACGGCGATCGACGAGAAGAAGGTCGAGGCGCAGCTCGCGCGGCGGATCCTCGACCGGCTCGTCGGCTTCAAGGTGAGTCCCCTCCTCTGGAAGGCGATCAAGACCGGGCTCTCCGCGGGCCGGGTGCAGACGGTGGCGCTCCGCCTCGTCGTCGAGCGCGAGGAGGCGATCCGCGGGTTCGTGCCGCAGGAGTACTGGAGCATCACGGCGCGCTGCGAGCACGGGAAGCAGGCGTTCGACGCGGAGCTGCACAAGGTCGGCGGCCACAAGCCCGAAGTCCATACGGAGCAGGATGCCGCGGCGATCGTCGCCGAGGTGAAGGGCAAGCCGTTCGTCGTCTCCGGGGTGAAGCGGAAGGAGCGGCGGAAGCACCCGTATGCGCCCTTCACGACCAGCACGCTGCAGCAGGAGGCGGCGAAGCAGCTCGGCTTCAGCTCCCGGAACACGATGCGGGTGGCGCAGCAGCTCTACGAGGGCGTGGACGTCGGCGACGAGGGGTCGGTCGGGCTCATCACCTACATGCGCACCGACTCCACCCGGGTCGCTCCCTCCGCGGTGGACGCGGCGCGCAAGTACATCGCCGCGCACTTCCCGGCCGCGTACCTGCCCAAGGCGCCCAACCTCTACGGATCGAGCAAGAACCCGCAGGCGCAGGACGCGCACGAGGCCGTCCGTCCGACGGACGTGGACCGCACCCCGGAATCGGTCCGGCACTACCTCGCCAAGGACCAGTTCCGGCTCTACCAGCTGGTTTGGCAGCGGTTCGTCGCCTCGCAGATGGCGCCCACGGTCTACGACACCACGACGATCGACTTCGAGATCGACCGCTACCTCTTCCGCGCGTCGGGGTCCGTCATCCTCTTCGACGGCTACCACCGGCTGTACCACGAGGCGCGCGAGAAGGGGGAGGGCCGGACCCTCGAAGACCTCGCGCCGCTGCCGGCGCTCGACGTCGGGGCGAAGGTGAAGGTCAAGGCGATCGATCCCGAACAGCACTTCACCGAGCCGCCTCCCCGCTTCAGCGAGGCGTCGCTCGTGAAGGAGCTGGAGCGCCTGGGCATCGGGCGCCCCTCGACCTACGCGCAGATCACCAGCACGCTGGTCGCACGCCACTACGTGTCGCTCGCCGAGAAGCGGTTCCGGCCCACGGAGCTGGGCGAGACGGTGGAGAAGCTGCTCATCCCGCGCTTCCCCGACATCTTCGACGTGCAGTTCACCAGCCGGATGGAGACGGAGCTCGACCGGATCGAGGACGGGGAGCTGGGGCGCCTCGAGGTGCTGCAGGAGTTCTGGGGACCCTTCGAGAAGCGCCTCGCCGCGGTGAAGCCCGAGGAGATGGTCGGCGAGGTGCACGACCTCTCGAAGATCGCCGACGAAAAGTGCCCGAAGTGCGGGAGCCCCGTGGCGCTCAAGACGGGGCGGTTCGGACCCTACGTCCAGTGCACGCAGGCGAACGACCCCGAGTGCACCTTCAAGCGCTCCCTGCGCCAGCAGCGCGCCCCCGACCGGCCGACCGACGCGGTGTGCCACCTCTGCGGGTCGCCCATGGTGATCAAGACCGGGCGGTTCGGCGAGTTCCTGGCGTGCACCACGTACCCCAAGTGCAAGGGCACGCGCCCGCTCCCGCTCGGGATCAAGTGCCCGAAGTGCGGGACCGGCGACCTGGCGGAGCGCCGTTCGAAGCGGGGCCGGACCTTCTTCGGGTGCACGCGGTACCCGGAGTGCGACTTCACCGCGTGGAACCGACCGGTCGCGGTGGCGTGCCCCTCGTGCGGATTCGTGGGAGCCGAGGGCAAGCAGTCGAAGGCGAAGGGGGCGTTCCGCAAGTGCCTGAAGTGCGGGGTGGAGTTCCCAGCCGAGGAGCTGGTGGCCGCGCCGGCCGGGGACCCGCCGGCGGCGAGCTGACCGCCACCGTCATCGGCGGCGGGCTCGCGGGATGCGAGGCCGCATGGGCGCTGGCGGAGCGCGGCGTGGACGTCGCGCTGGTGGAGATGCGCCCGGCGCTCCGCACGCCGGCCCATCAGACGGACCTCCTGGCCGAGTTGGTCTGCAGCAACTCCTTCAAGAGCACCGAGACGGTCAACGCGCACGGCCTCCTCAAGGCCGAGCTGCGGCTCCTGGGCAGCCTGCTGCTGGCGGTCGCGGACGAGGCGCGGGTGCCGGGGGGCGCGGCGCTGGCGGTGGACCGCACCGTCTTCGCGCGCATCGCGACCGAGCGCGTGGCGGCGCACCCCCGCATCCGGCTGGTGCGCGAGGAAGCCGCGGCGCTCCCCTGTCCCGGCGTGGTCGCGAGCGGCCCCCTGACCTCGCCGCGCCTCTCCGCCGCGATCCAGGAGCGCCTCGGCATGGCGAGCCTGGCCTTCTACGACGCCATCGCCCCCATCGTCGCGGACGACTCCCTCGACCACGAGCGCCTCTTCGCCGCGTCGCGCTACGGGAAGGGGGGCGGCGACGACTACCTCAACGCGCCCTTCGACGCGCCGGCGTACGAGGCCTTCGTGGACGCGCTGGCCGCCGCGGACCAGCACCGGGCGCACGACTTCGACGACGCGCCGTACTTCGAGGGGTGCCTCCCCGTCGAGGAGATGGCGCGCCGGGGTCGGGAGACGCTCCGGTTCGGGCCGATGAAGCCGGTGGGGTTGGCGGACCCCCGGACCGGGCGGGAGGCGCACGCGGTCGTGCAGCTGCGCCGGGAGGACCTCACGGGCCAGATGTGGAACCTCGTCGGGTTCCAGACCCGGCTCCGGACGCCGGAGCAGCAGCGCGTCTTCCGGATGGTCCCCGGCCTCAGGGAGGCGGAGTTCCTCCGCTGGGGCGCGGTGCACCGGAACGCCTACCTCAACGCCCCGGCGGCGCTCTCGGCGCACCTGTCGCTTCGGGACGAGCCGCGGACCCTGTTCGCGGGGCAGCTGACCGGTGTGGAGGGATACACCGAATCGCTCGGGACGGGGCTCCTGGCCGGAGTGAACCTGTGGCGCATCCTCGCGGGCCGCGCGCCGCTCGTCCCGCCGCCGACCACGATGCTGGGGGCGCTCCTCCACTACCTGCGGACGGCGGACCCGTCGCGTTTCCAGCCGATGAACGCCAATTTCGGATTGCTGGCGCCGCTGGAGCGGCCGCCGCGCGACCGGGCGCTGAAGAAGGCGGCGCTGGCCGAGCGCGCGCTCGAGGCGATGGCGGCGTTCGCGCGGGAGGTGGCGGCGTGAGGCCCGAGGCGGTGGATTTCCTGCGGTTCCTCGCGACGGAGCGGAACGACTCGCCCCACACCGTGAAGGCGTACGGCCGGGACCTGGCGGGGCTCGAGGCGTTCCTCGACGGGTACCACGGCGGGACGGAGTGGACGTGGGCCGGGGTGGACCGGCTGGCGCTGCGCGCCTACCTGGCGGACGCCTCGGCGCGCGGGTGGTCGAAGCGCACCATGGCGCGCGCGCTCTCGGCGTTCCGGAGCTTCTACCGGTTCCTGAACGTGCACCACGGCGTGGAGGTGAACCCGGCGCGCGCCGCGAGCATCCCGAAGCAGGAGAAGCGCCTGCCCGCCTACCTCGACCGCGGGGCGATGGCGCGCATCTTCGAGCTGGCCGAGGCGCGCGCCGCCGCGGGCGCCTTCGGGCCCGTGCGCGACCGCGCGATCCTCGAGCTCTTCTACTCGACGGGGATGCGGCTCTCCGAGCTCGTCGGCCTCGACCTCGACGACGTCGACCTGATCGCGGATCAGGCGCGGGTGCGGGGCAAGGGGAAGAAGGAGCGCCTCCTCCCGGTGGGGCGCCCGGCGGTGACGGCCGTGCGGCAGTACCTTCCCCGCCGGGACGCCGTGCTCGCGGCGGGCGGGCGGGTGGAGCGGCAGGCGCTGTTCCTCAGCGCCCGGGGCCGCCGGCTGACGCCGCGGGCGGTGCAGCGGATCGTGCGGGGGTTCCTGGACGCGGTGGGCGAGGGGGCGGACGTGCGGACGCATTCGCTGCGGCACTCGTTCGCGACGCACCTCCTCGACGCCGGCGCCGACCTGCGGGCGGTGCAGGAGCTCCTCGGCCACGCGTCGCTCTCGACGACGCAGATCTACACGCACACCAGCGTGGAGCGGCTGAAGAAGGTCTACCACCAGGCACATCCGAGGGCGTGATGGAACAGTGGCACGCGACGACGATCCTCTCCGTCCGGCGCGACGGGAAGGTGGCGATGGCGGGCGACGGCCAGGTGACCGTGGGCGACTCGGTCATGAAGGCCACCGCCCAGAAGGTGCGGATCCTCAAGGGCGGGAAGGTGCTCGCCGGGTTCGCGGGGGGCGCGGCCGACGCGCTCACGCTGTACGAGAAGTTCGAGGAGAAGCTCGACCGCTTTCCCGACAACCTCCCGCGCGCGTCGGTGGAGCTGGCCAAGGACTGGCGCAGCGACCGCGTCCTGCGGCGCCTCGAGGCGCAGCTGGTGGTGGCCGACCGCCAGCACGGCTTCGTCATCACGGGGAACGGCGACCTGCTGGAGCCCGACGACCCGATCCTGGCCATCGGCTCCGGCGGCGGCTACGCCTTGGCGGCGGCGCGGGCGCTGATGGCGCACTCCGCCCTCACGGCGCGGGAGATCGTCGAGCGGAGCCTCGGCATCGCCGCCGACATCTGCATCTACACGAACCGCAACCTCACGATCGTCGAACTGGAGTAGCGGCCCTACATCGTCGGCGGAAGCGAGCGAAGGCGTCCATGGCAGAGACGAAGCAACCGGTCGAGGCGAAGGTCGCGCAGGCGGACCAGGGCCCCGAGCAGCTCCCCTGGCTCGAGGAGCTCCCCCCGCGGCAGATCGTCGCGGAGCTGGACCGCTACATCGTGGGACAGGACGCGGCGAAGAAGGCGGTGGCGATCGCCATCCGCAACCGCTGGCGGCGCTCCCAGGCGCCCGACGAGATCCGGGACGAGATCCTCCCGAACAACATCATCATGATCGGGCCCACGGGGGTCGGGAAGACGGAGATCGCGCGCCGGCTGGCCCGGCTCGCCGGGGCGCCGTTCGTGAAGGTCGAGGCCTCGAAGTTCACCGAGGTCGGCTACGTCGGACGCGACGTGGAGTCGATGGTCCGCGACCTGGTGGACGCCGCGATCAACATGGTGCGCGGCGAGCGCGAGGACGACGTCTACCCGCAGGCCGAGGCGCGCGCCGAGGAACGGCTCCTCGACCTCCTCCTCCCGCCCCTCGCGGCGCCCGCGCCGCCCGTGCCGGCCGCGCCGGCGGAGGCGGGGAGCCGGCCCCTGTTCGTCGTCTCCAGCCGCGGCGAGGTGACCGAACACAGCGACGAGGATCCCACGCTGAAGGACCGCCGCGAGCGCACCCGCGAGAAGCTCCGCGCCCTCCTTCGGGACGGGAAGCTCGAGGAGAAGGACGTCGAGGTCGAGATCACGCAGGAGAACTTCCCGCCGATGGACATGCTGCAGCAGCCCGACGGCGGGCAGGGCCCCGACATCAACGTGATGGACTGGCTGAAGGAGATCCTGCCGAAGCGGAAGAAGCGCCGGATGGTCCACGTCCACGACGCGCGCCGCATCCTCATCGACGAGGAGCTCCGCAAGCTGGTGGACATGGACGACGTGGTGAGCGAGGCGCTCGACCGCGTCGAGAACCACGGCATCATCTTCATCGACGAACTGGACAAGATCGCCGGCGAGCGGGGCCCGAACGTCGGGCCGGACGTGAGCCGCGAGGGGGTCCAGCGCGACCTGCTCCCGATCGTCGAGGGCTCCACCGTCCAGACGCGCTACGGTCTGGTGCGCACCGACCACGTCCTCTTCATCGCGGCGGGCGCCTTCCACGTCTCCAAGCCCTCGGACCTCATCCCCGAGCTGCAGGGGCGCTTCCCCATCCGCGTGGAGCTGACGCGTCTGGTGGAGGAGGACCTCGTTCGCATCATGACGGAGCCCGAGAACGCGCTCCCCAAGCAGTACGCGGCGCTGTGCGCCGCCGACGGGGCGCAGCTCTCCTTCACCGCCGACGGCATCAAGGAGGTGGCGCGCATCGCGGCGCTCCTCAACGAGCGCCTCGAGAACATCGGCGCGCGGCGCCTCCACACCGTCCTCACCACGCTGCTCGAGGACACCCTCTTCGATCTGCCCAACGTCCCCGAAAAGGTCATCGTGTTCGACGCGGCGCGGGTGAAGGCCCGCCTCGAGAAGATCGTCGAAGACGAAGACCTCCGCCGCTACATCCTCTAGTCAGGGAGGCCTGTGATGACGCTGCAGATCGCGAAACGTCACGCCATCCCGCCCGCCGTCGAAGGCGAGCGGATGCGTCGGATCTCGGTGATTCTGATGTTCGGAGCCCTGGCGCTGCTGGCCGGGAACTGGCAGGATCTCACCCCGCAGCGCCTGCTCTGGTTCGGCTCGAGCGTGCTCGCGCTGGTCGCGATCGTGCTGGCCTGCACCTCGCTCGTGATGCGCGGCCTGCAGTGGCACTACGACCGGATCGTCGAGGAGGTGCGGGGCCACGCGCTCCGCGGTTCCGTCCAGTCCTTCGCCGAGGCGGAGCAAGCCAGCGCGGCGGGCCCGGCGCCAGACACCGCGCCCTAGCCGCGGTTGCGGCCGGGTTGTTCGACGACGAACGAGCGCGGGTCGCCCGCCGGAGCCGTGAGGAAGAGCGGGGCGACGAGCCCCTCGGCCACGGGTCGGAGGGGGATGCCCGGCTGCTCCTGCATCCGCTCCCCGAGCTTCAGCCCCCCGGCGGAAACGGCGCCCAGCGCCGCGAGGGCCGCCACCGCCATCCATCCACGTCTCATCGGTTCTCCCGGTGCTTGCCCGCACCCTCCAACAGCGGTAGAATCACCCCGATGCTGTCATTTTGACCGACACCCCGGCCCAGACCATGCCCAAGCGCGACTACCTCGCCTTCCCCGATCTCTCCAAGGCCGAAGTCCAAGCGCTCTTCCAACTTGCATCGCGGATGAAGAGCGGAGCCTACCGGGAGAAGCCTCTGGCTGGCAAGACCCTGGGGATGATCTTCGCCAAGTCCTCGACCCGCACCCGCGTCTCGTTCGAAGTGGGCGCGTACCAGCTGGGCGGGCACGCCCTCTTCCTCTCGTCCCGCGACATCCAGCTGGGACGCGGGGAGCCGGTGCGCGACACGGCGCGGGTCCTCTCGCGGATGCTCGACATGCTGATGATCCGCACCTTCGAGCACGCGGAGGTCGAGGAGCTCGCGAAGTACGCGACGGTGCCGGTGATCAACGGCCTCACCGACCTCCACCATCCCTGCCAGATCCTGGCCGACATCCACACGGTTCAGGAGAACCTCGGCGACATCGCGGGGAAGCGGGTGGCGTGGATCGGCGACGGCAACAACATGGCCAACTCCTGGCTCGACGCCGCGGCCCTTCTCGGCTTCGAGCTCCGCGTGGCGTGCCCCGAGGGCTACGAGCCCGACCGGGAGACGTACGAGCGCGCCAAGACGCGCACCAAGACCCTGATCACGGAGGACACCGAGGAAGCCGCCGCGGGGGCCGACGTCGTCACCACGGACGTCTGGGCCTCAATGGGTCAGGAGGGCGAGGCGGACGAGCGGAAGAGCGCCTTCCGCGGGTACGTGGTGGACGAGGCGCTGATGAAGCTGGCCAAGCCGTCCGCGATCTTCCTGCACTGCCTTCCCGCGCACCGCGGGGAGGAGGTCACGGACGCGGTGATCGAAGGACCGCAGTCCCGCGTGTTCGATGAGGCGGAGAACCGCCTCCACGTCCAGAAGGCACTCATCGCCACACTCCTGGGGTAAGCCATGGCTCAGACGGAGACCTTGAAGCGCACCCCCTTCTATGACCTGCACGTCGCGGCGGGGGCCAAGATGGTCCCGTTCGCCGGGTACGAGATGCCGGTCCAGTATCCCGAGGGGATCACCGCCGAACACCACGTCGTCCGCAAGGGCGTCGGCCTGTTCGACGTCACCCACATGGGCGAGTTCGAGATCACGGGGAAGGACGCCCTCGCCTTCGCGTCGTACGTCACGGTCAACGACCCGAACGCCCTCGCGGTCGGGCAGGTGCAGTACTCCTGCTTCCTGCACGAGACCGGCGGGATCGTGGACGACTGCCTCGTCCACCGGATGGCGGACCGGGTGATGATCGTGGTGAACGCCTCGAACTGCGCCAAGGACTGGAAGCACATCAGCCAGTTCAAGGGCAAGTTCGATGTCACCCTGACCAACCGTTCCGACGAGACGGCGCTGCTGGCGCTGCAAGGCCCGCGGGCGCAGGAGGTGCTGCAGCCGCTGGCGCCCGGGGTGAACCTCGACGCGATCGGCTTCTACTGGTTCACGACCGGCAAGGTGGCGGGGGTGGACTGCATCATCGCCCGCACCGGCTACACGGGGGAGGACGGCTTCGAGCTGTACCACGCCCCCGCCGACGCGCTGAAGCTGTGGCACGCGCTGGTGAACCCGAAGAGCCCGGTGAAGCTGGTGGGGCTCGGCGCGCGCGACAGCCTGCGGCTCGAGATGGCGTACCCGCTGTACGGGAACGACATCGACGACGAGACCACGCCGTTCGAGGCCGGCACCGGCTGGACGGTGAAGATGAAGAAGGGCGATTTCGTCGGGAAGAAGGCGCTCGAGGCGCAGCTGGCGAAGGGGCTGACCCGCAAGCTGGTCGGCTTCAAGCTGCTCGAGCGCGGGTTCCCGCGGCACACCTATCCGGTGTTCGTGGATGGGAAACCCTCCGGCGAAGTGCGCAGCGGGATCGTGAGCCCCTCGCTCGGGGACGCCATCGGGACGGCGTACCTGCCGGTCGCGGTGGCGAAGCCCGGCACCCGGTTCGAGGTGGAGATCCGCGGGAAGCGGCTCCCGGCCGAAGTGGTGCCGACGCCGTTCTGGACGAAGGGGTCGCGGCGCTGATCCGGGTCGCGATCCTGACGGTATCGGACGCGGGGGCCGCCGGCGCGCGCACGGACACGTCCGGCGCGGCGATCGCGGAGTGGGCGGCCTCCCGCGGCTACACGGTGGCGGCGCGCGAGCTGGTGCCGGACGACACGTCGGCGATCGCGCGCCGCCTCGTGGCGTGGGCCGACGGCGCGGTGGCGGACCTGATCCTCACGACGGGGGGGACGGGCCTGGCGGCGCGTGACGTGACCCCGGAAGCGACGCGCGCCGTGCTGGAACGCGAGGCGCCCGGGCTCGCCGAGCACCTCAGGGCCCGGAGTGCCGCCACCTTCCCGCGGGCGGTGCTCTCGCGCGGGGTGGCGGGGGTCCGCGGCACGGCGCTGATCGTCAATCTCCCGGGCTCCACCGGGGGCGTGCGGGACGGCCTCGCTGCGCTCTCGGAGCTGGTGGACCACGCGGTGGACCTGCTGCAGGGCCGGACGGGGCACGGCTGATGGCGCACAAGGTCGTGATCACGCTCGAGGACCTCGAGGCGGCGGTGCGCGCCAACGCCGCGTTCGAAGCGGCCGGGTTCGAGACGACGATGGCCTCGGCCCTGGACGACGTGCGCGCCATCGTGCGGCGCGAAGACCCCGACCTGCTGCTCCTCACCGGCGGGCTCCATGAGCCGGCGGCGCAGCGCCTCATCGGCGCGGTCCGCGACGGGCGCGTGGCGACGCTCGGCCTCCTCGAGCCGACCGATGCCGAGGGGGACGCGCGCGCGCATCGCCTCGGGCTCGCCGCCGTGCTGGTGAAGCCCTGCGCCCCCGAGGAGGTGGTCGCCCTCGGCCGCCGGCTGATCGAGCGGAAGCGGCTGCAGGAGCGCACCGGCATCCTCGGCGAGCACCCCTCCATCCAGCAGGTCCTGATCAAGATCGAGCAGCTCGCCCCGGTCTCGAGCACCGTGCTGATCGAGGGGGAGTCGGGGACGGGGAAGGAGCTGGTGGCGAAGGCGATCCACGACCTCTCCCCGCGCCGGGGGAAGCCGTTCATCGCCGTGAACTGCGCGGCGCTCCCGGAGACGCTCCTCGAGTCGGAGCTGTTCGGCCACGAGAAGGGGGCCTTCACCGGCGCCGCGGAGCGGCGTCTGGGCCGCTTCGAGCTCGCGGACGGCGGGACCCTCTTCCTCGACGAGGTGGGGGAGATGACGCCGGCCACGCAGGTGAAGCTCCTGCGGGTGCTGGAGGAGCGTGAGTTCTACCGGGTGGGCGGGGTGGCGCCGATCCGCGTGGACGTGCGCGTGGTGACGGCCACCAACCGCGGGCTCAAGTCCCTGGTGGAGGCGGGGGAGTACCGGCAGGACCTCTTCTACCGCCTCAACGTCCTCTCGATCTACCTGCCGCCGCTGCGGGAGCGGCGGAGCGACATCCCCCTCCTGACGCGGCGCTTCATCCACGAGTTCAGCACGCTGCACGACCGGCCGTTCCGCGGGATCGGGCCGGAAGCGATGCAGATCCTGGTGGACGCGCCGTGGCCGGGGAACGTGCGGCAGCTGCGGAACCTGGTGGAGTCGATGGTGGTGCTGGCGCCCACCAGCGAGATCCGGCCGACCGACATCCCGGCCGACGTGCGCGAGCGGGGGCGCGACCGGCTGCTGCCGGTGCGGGTGCCGGGGCTGGCGCGCGAGGTGGCGGGGCAGGAACTGGCGTACATCGTCCAGACGCTGCTCGACCTGCGTCTCCAGGTGGAGGACCTCCGGCGCCGCATGGACGAGCGGCCGCCGCGGGTGGACGTGTACGACATCCCGCAGGCGGAGCCGGCGTATGCGGAGGTGGTGGAGCCGCCGGAGGGGTCGAACGGCGGGGACGGGCACACGGTGCCGGAGAGCGTGATCCTCTACCGGACGGGGATGCGGATGGCGGAGGTGGAGCGGACGGCGATCGAGGCCGCACTGCGGGACACCCGGGGGAACCGCCGCAAGGCGGCCGACATGCTGGGCATCGGGGAGCGCACTCTGTATAGGAAACTAAAAGAGTACGAATTGGATGGCGGCGGCACCTCAAGCCCAACTTGAGGTCCTGCGTCCAAAGTGCTTGACAACGCAATGGCTTAGCAATAGTAATGGGGGCCTCTGATAGGGCCTTCGCGGTCCCCAGAGCAATCTTGACCGTACTAACGCATTCATTCACAGCAAGTTGGGCATCTTCGCCTGGGCGGACGGCCCGGGCGCTCCTGTCTCGGCGAGACGCGTGTGGCGGAGCGCACGAAGGTCCGGGTGCCGAACCCGGCGAAGCCGCGGAAGACGGGGAGGCTTGACGCGCCCCCGGAACGGCCACACCGTGTGAAGAAGAAATATCGGCGGCGGCCGAAGCATCCGGGGCCGCCGGAGCGGGAATGAGCGAAGAAGAAGAGAGGGAACGGCCATAGCGTTGAGCGCGAATCCGCATCTGCCGTCGCCAGGCGAATCGCCGGCCTCGTGGTCGTTGAGGCGGGCGGAACAGCTGATCGCCTCGTTGGCGGGGGTGTTGTCGACGCGGATCGTGGCGGGGAAGGGCGGGGAGATCGAGGAAGTGCACGTGCTGGTGACGGCGGAGCTGCTGCCGAAGCAGGCGGTGCGGAACGTCGAGAGCGCGCTGATGGCGCAGCTCGGCATCAAGGTGGACCACCGCAAGATCAGCGTGGCGCAGACGGCGGAGGTGCGGCCGCTGGAGGTGCTGGAGCAGTCGGCGGTGGCGGAGGCGGCGAGCCGGCGGAAGCTGGTGTTCGCGGACCTGGTGGTGGAGTCGCCGCGGCCGCGGCGGGTGAAGGTGCGGGTGATGCTGCGCAAGGGCGACGCGGTGAGCGAAGGGGTGGAGGAGGGGGTGGACGAGGCGCGGAGCCGGGTGCAGCTGGCGGCGCGGGCGACGGTGAAGGCGATGGAGCAGGAGCTGGTGGACGCGGGGGTGGTGCTGGAGGGCGTGCGGGTGGTGGACGCGTTCGACCGGAAGATCTGTCTCGCGGCGGTGCACGGGGTAGGCGGGCGGAGCTCGACCCTCCTCATGGGCATCTGCGAGGTGAAGGAGAGCGCGGAACAGGCGGCGGTGCTCGCCGTGCTGGACGCAACGAATCGATGGTATCTGGTGCAGTCATAGGATGTGAAGTGTCGGGCCGGCGCCCAAGCGTCGGTTGAGCGAAGGTTCACAGCTCTCTGACAAAGGATGCGGACCCCCGGTGACGGCCCGAAGCGGGCCCGAGCGGTGTGGCAGGAGCGGAGCGTCGCACGCCCATAGCGAACGGGCGTGACTTCTCGCAGGATGAGAGGAGGTGACGCTCGCATGGAATGGTTTCTTGCCGTGATTGCGGCGTGCTGCAACGTCCTGTTGCAGGGCGGTAGCAACAGCTGGTAAGCCGCATCGGGGGCCGATCCTCAACCGAGACATGACAGTCGTTGTTCGTTTCTACGTAGCCGCAGTCGCGGTATTCGCTGGCGCGTGCCTGGCGCTGGCCGGGTGGAGTGTACCCACTGCAGCGTTGGGCCTGCATTGGAACGCTCTGGCCGCCTTCGTGGTGCTCGGCTTCCTGTCGGAGGCCTTCTACCTCCGCCTTCGCGTCGGAACGGGCGAGACCAACTCGTCCGTCGCCTTCATCCCGTTCCTCGCGGCGATTCTCCTCTTCGACACCGGTTGGGCCATCTCGGTCGCCGCCATCTCCGAGTTGGCGGTGGAGTTCGCTGTCAGGAAGAAGCCGGCCATCAAGATCGTCTTCAATGTCAGCCAACTAGTCATCTGCGTTGCACTAGCGTCTTGGGCGTTCCAGGCTCTTGGCGGCCAGCCCAGCACGGCCGAGTGGGTCTTTCGGCCGCTAGCCATCGCGGCCGCGGTAGGCACCTACTTCCTGGTGAACACCCTAGCGGTCAGCTTCGCCGTCGCCCTCGGTGATCGAATCGCGTTCAACAAGGCGTGGTGGCGGATCGGTGGCTTCTCACTGCTATACGACTTCGCCTCGTCCGCTCTCGCCGGTGTGCTCGCGTTCCTCTACGTCGAGATGCAGCTGATAGGGCTGATTATTGTCATTGTACCGATCTGGTTCGTACGCCACACCTATCAAGTCGTCTTCGAGCTTGAGCAGGTCAACCGGGACTTGCTCGAGTTGATGGTCAAGGCTATCGAGGCGCGAGACCCTTACACTTCCGGTCACTCGCTGCGCGTCGCCCAGATCGCGGAGCAGATTGCCAGTGAGCGCGGATTGGCTGCGCGCGTCGTGGGCCAGGTGAGAACGGCGGCTCTGCTACACGATGTCGGCAAGATTCATGAGGACTTCGCACCATTGCTTCGGAAGAATGGCAAGCTAGACCAGACCGAGAAGGCGCTGATGCAGACTCACCCTTCCCGGTCGGCGGACCTTGTCAGCACAATTTCCGGTTTCCGCGGACCAATCGTTGAGGCTGTTCGCCACCATCACGAGAAGTTCGACGGAACGGGTTACCCGTTGGGGTTGTCGGGAGGGGCGATTCCGCTCGGGTCGCGGATCGTCATGATTGCTGACACGATGGACGCAATGACGACGAACCGGCCCTATCGAAATGCCTTGACCTACGACCGGGTGATTGGTGAACTGGGGCAGTTGGCCGGACGGCAGTTCGACCCAGAACTTGTTTCTCTGGTGGTTCGAAGCGCTACGATTCGATCGATGGTTACCGCTCGCATCGCCGGACAGGCAGAGCGGCCCAGCGCCCCGACGCTTGAGGTTCTAACGTCGACCGGACGTGCTGCCGTTCGCGCTTAGGTCGTCGTTGGCGTTCCCTATGGAGAGAGAGCGGCCCTCTGAACACCCAGGGCGTGGTGCTCTGCAGCATGGAGTGCTAGTCGAGCTCGTTGGGCTTGCAGCCGAGACGCGCCGCACTTCTCCTGCATTTCTGTCAACTCCAAATCTAGCCTGAGCCAGTTGTCCACGTCGCGGCGCTCGAGTTCGCGGGACGCCCGCTCTCCCATCGCGACTGCGGATGGCAGATTACCCCTGTTCATCGCAGTATCCCAGGCGAGGGTCGCCTCAACAGTCCAGCGCTCAGGAAGCGTATGCAATCGCGTGCCCGCGATTTGCTCCAGCTGCCGACGACGACGAGCGAGAGTGGAGAAGTCGCCTTGGCGTACGGCGCACAAACCGAGGGCGCCACAGGCACATAGCGCAGTCGGCCAGAGATCGATATTCAGCGCCTCCTCGAGGGAGAATTGAAGATCCGCGCGGGCGGCCCCCAATTCGCCGGTTAGCAGTTGAAGTATGCCACGATTGTAATACCGGAAAAGACGCAGGGGCCATCGTGGGTAGCATGCGTCGATCTTCGCAGACTCTCTCATTACCGCGGCTGCTCGGTCGAACGAGCCCTTTGCCATTTCGACGTTCGCGATGTTGTTGAGGCTTGCCGCTTCAGCCAATGGATTGAGGGTCTTGCGCGCCAGTGCGAGACCACAGTGATGCTGTGCAAGCGCCTCATCGTATCTGCCCAGGTACTTCAACACTGTGCCGATCCCGTCTTGGCACAGATGCTCGAGATCCCAATTCTGCTCCTCCTGCGCCAGGCGGGACGCCTCCTCCAGTAGCGGCAGCGCGCGCTCCGGCCAGTAGTATTTGGCCATGACGTAGGCGCTGGCGAAAAGCGAGTGGGCGGAGGGCGATGCACCCCCCGAAGGCGCCGAACGCCGACGCAGCTCGCGGGCGATTCGTTTCACCACCCGGTGGTCACCCGTCTTGTCGGCCGTCCGCATCAACAGGTTGCGTGCGTCGAGGTCCCGCGCGAACCGCGGCCCCGTCTCCGCGAGGAGCCCCTCCAGCGCCGCTTGGACGCCGAGGAGTGGCGCGCGACCGGCATGAACGTCGGCCGCGATGCTGAGGTAGCGGAATTCGTCCCGCAGGTCGCGGTCAAGGTCGCTCCGGCCGAGCGCCTCGGCGCACAGGGCGTCGAGCCGCTCGAACTCCTTGAGGTCGAGCCAGCAGGCCCCCAGGTCGGCCGCGAGCCGCCCGTCGTACGCCCCGCTCACCGATCGGGCCAGCTCCAGCGCTGCCGACCGCTCCCGCACGGCGCCCACCGACGCCGCATACCGCGCCGCCGCCAGAGCGTGCGTCCGCGCCTCCTTGGCCCGCCCCGCCCCGGCATAGTGGATCGCCACCTCGTAGCGCGCCGCGGGATTCCCCGCCGCCGACCGGGCGAAGAAATGCGCCATCGCCCGGTGGATCGCCCGCCGCTCCTCCGGGGCCACCAGCGCTTCCGCACTCCCGCGGTACCGCTCGTGCGTGAAGGCGAGCGCCGGCCCGCTCCGCCGCACGAAGTGCGCGGCCTCCAGCGAGAGGAGGGCCGACGCGAGAGCCGAGGTCGGCAGGCGGGTCACCGCCGCCAGGTCGTAGTCGGTGAGGGGCCTCCCTGCGAGCGCCAGCACGCTTGCGACCTGCCGCGCCGGCTCCGTCAGTTGGCCGAGGCGCTCGGCGGCGGTCTGCTCGAAGGCGGCGCCCTCGGTGCCCGCGGCTCGCTCCACGCCGTCGAGCCAGAGGGGGTCGGCCCGCCCCTCCTGGGCCGGGATGGCCAGCGCGAGCTCGATCGCCTGCAGCGGGTTCCCGGCCGCCGCCGTGGAGAGGCGCGCCAGGAGCGCCGCCGGCGCCTCGAGCCCACGTCGGGCGAAGACCTGCTGGACGATCCGCGCGATCTCCTCGCCTCCCAGCGCGCCCAGGCCAAGGAAGCGCGCGAAGCCCGCCGAGCGCGCCGTCTCTACGAACGCGCGGTCGAAGTCCACGTTTCCCGACGGGGCGCGATGGACGCCGAGGAGCACCGTCGGCTGCGCCCCGACCTGCCGCCCGAAGTAGTGCAGCAGCGCCAGCGTCGCCTCGTCGGCGTCCTGCAGGTCGTCTACCACCAGGAGGAGGGGAAGCTCGTCGGCTACGCACTCGGCGGCGCGCAGCGCGGCGTCGCAGAGGCGGTACCGCGCGGAGTCGTCGATCGCCATCGGCTGCGGCGCCTGTGGGAAGCGCTCACGGAGCTCCGGCACGAGACGGCTCAGCTCCCCGATCCACAGCGGATTGACCGCCACGAACCCCGGCAGGCGGGAGAGCTGGCGGACCAGGGCTGAGATGGGCGCGAAGGGCACCGCCTTCTCGCTCCGGAAGCAGCGCACCAGGCAGACCGCCCCGCCCGAGACGTGCACCTGGTTGGCGAGCTTGGCGGCCAGCGCGCTCTTGCCGATGCCCGCGGCGCCCTGCAGGAAGACGCACGAGCCGCGCCCCGAGCGTGCCGCCTCCCACGCCTCCCAAAGTGTGGCGAACTCGGCGTGTCGCCCGTACACCGGCTGCACCACCGGGAGGACCGGCGTCTCGCTCACCTGCGCCGGAGCCGCGGGCGAGTCGACGCCCTCGCCGCGGCGCTGGCGCTGGGCCCACGCGCGCAGGGGTGGCCCCGGCTCGGCGGCCAACTCGGCCGCCAGCAGCGTCTCGAACTCCCGGTAGCGCCGCAGCGCGAGGGTGCGGTCGCCGAGGAGCACGAGGCCCTCGAGGAAGGCGAGCATCGCCCCCTCGTCGAGCGGGTCGAGCGCCAGTAGTTCCTCCGCCAGCTCGCGCA
>Ga0207932_1000058_pt1 | contig 33854 bp, 29 predicted proteins | sample NGESurdeep092012_FD_184480 | JGI IMG/M metagenome (GOLD analysis project Ga0207932, IMG submission 184480) | Arctic peat soil microbial communities from Barrow, Alaska - NGEE Surface sample 415-2 deep-092012 (SPAdes) | ecosystem: Environmental > Terrestrial > Soil > Wetlands > Peat ...
GACGTGCGGGAGCTCGTTGAAGCGGCGTTGTTGCGGGATACGGACGCCGACCTTATATTGACCACAGGAGGAACGTCCGTTGGGATTCGGGACCTCGTTCCTGAGGCGGTGCACAAGCTTGGGAAAGTATTAGTGCATGGGATCGCGATGAGTCCTGCAAAGCCCACGGCGCTCGGTTTTATTGAGGGTACGCCCATAGCGTGTCTGCCGGGGTTTCCGGTCGCCTGTCTTGTCGCTTCATATGCGTTTGCCAAGCCGGCGATCCATCGACTTGCCCATGTCGAACGGGAATTTGAGCGGACAACAACTGGCACACTGACAGGCAAGCTCAGCGGTAAACCTGGTTCACGAACGTATGCACGCGTAGCACTGCGGAATGAACGCGTTGAACCCATTATGATATCCGCATCAATGGCATCGGGATCCGGCATACTTAGCTCGATGGCTAAAGCAGACGGATTCGTCATCATTCCTGAAAACGTTAAAGGGTACGATGAGGGCCAACGGGTAGAGGTCGTCCTGTTTGACTGACCTTCAGGTTCTCGCGGTGTAGAAAAGAACAAAGAGAACTGATCAGTTCCGATCAAGTCAACGACAGTATAGACGGCTTGTGATTATTTTCCATAGTGCTCAACGATATATCACTAACGCACTTTATTTCAATGTCCTCTACTACAACTTTTTATTGTTAAACGTTCATTGAACGTTGCCGAGGGGTAGTAGGGTAGCTTGGTCCATCCTCGAGCGTTTGGGACGCTTGGACGGCAGTTCGAATCTGCCCTACCCCATAAATCTAAGTGTTTGCACCACGCCTCCAAACACTGATACACGGACTCGTAGCCTAGTCAGGATAGGGCACCGGCCTCCTAAGCCGGCGGTCGAGGGTTCAAATCCCCCCGGGTCCGCTTTCTCTAATGTAAGTAGCACATGGCTACGCGATGTAAGTCACGGAGGAACTCATTCCATATTTACCTCAAGATCCGCGTTTCCGACATCAGATGGACACTGGCCACACGCAAAATGCCACGTTAAAGTCGATAAAACGCTTGTCGTCGCGACAATAATTACCCTCGCAACATCACTAATCGCGACGGTCTACTTATTGGCGACGCCGATAAGCGGTGAGCCCTTTACTGAATTGGACATTCTGGGACGTATCCTCACAAATCAAGTTTCAGGGAATACACCTCAACCATATGATGCGGATGGTACCGCATCTTTGCTTCCCGCAGGCCAGTAACCCCGAGATCACTCTCCCGGTTGATGTAGGTGAAATGTTGTGCAAGGTGGGCAGCCACCTCGTTATTGATAGCCTTGTAGATACCCTCGCAGTCTGGCAGGCCTTTCTCGAAATGGATGAGTGCAGTGTCACTGTTAAGCCTCTCATACAGGGAAATTGCACCTACCTTCCCAACAACACGGATAGCGAGGCCGCGGAGGGGGAGCTCATTGAAGTGGTCGATGGCAAAGAAGACCGCATCCTTCTCATGGGCGAGCACGGGGTCGCCGTCCTCACAGCCCTTCCACTCGCACCACTCGATCAGAAACCGTTTTACTTCCTCCCAGTTATCGCGGGATACGGATTCTACCGTAGTTGCACAGTTGCGCTTGAATTTGTTCACCTGGCGGCGGATGGTGCGGTAATTTTTTCCCGGAAGTTCTGCAAGATCCGCAGCGCGGTAAACATACTCAAAATCATTCCGGTCAGGAACCAGGTTGATCCCGGGGCAGGTCTGCTGTATCCATCGGGCGATATCTGGGTCAATCAGCATGAGCGGCTCGTTGTCGCTTACATCGGATGCAAACCGGATGAGCGACCGGAGGAGTGCCGGGTTGTGGGGACCTATTGGGGGGCGGAACCGGGTAACACTGCCGATAGTGCTGGCAATGATGATATTTTTTTCAACATAGGCATACGTGTAATGGGTGTAATGATTCCAGCAGACCATGTTCGTGAAGGTATTATCGCTGTGAGTCTGCGGGTACAGCTCGTAATGCCGGGTGAAAAAATCCCGGTCGGCAAGCGTGACGGGCATAAAATCATCCGGGCTCAGCATCAGAGTTGCCCCCGAAAAATGAGCGGGACGCGTCTCTCCATGGGACAGAAGCCCAGCGGGCGATAAAATTTTTCCATATCCGGCTCGGCGATAAGGCCAATCCATGTGATTCCCGACCTGAGGCACCGGTTAACCAGAGCAGTAACGATCTGTGTTCCTATTCCGCTCTTCCGGTACTGCGGTAAGACAACAAGGTCCTGGATATAACCATCCGAAACACCATCAGCTATGACACGCCCCATGCCAATCGCCTGACCAGTCCTGGTATCTGTCGCGACAGCAAACGCAAAACTTCCCCGTATGAGGTGGCGGATATCTTCGGTCTTGTATTCCTCCTTCCACCACCCCCCCGCTTTATAAAGAGCGGCTATTTCTTCTCCGTCCCATATATCAACAACCGTCACCGTAATGCCATCTGCCACAAGAAATTATACCCCGTATTACTGTTTAAACGATTCCATGATACGTGTTCTGTGGAGGAATACCACCAGAATATGCTTGAAAAATCCATGGGGACTAAATAAACCACCCTCATGACTTTTCCAGGAGCATGAGGTTGGTAATGGCGGCGTCTACAATCGCCCCCAGTCCTTCAACACGCCAGTGCGCCGAGTTGAAGATAAGGTGGTAGATCAAAAGGTCATCGATATCGATTTAATGGTAGAACTGATACAGGTCCACTTCGCTCTGTTCGCGTTCAAGTGTCAGCTGTTCCGCGGTCTTTTCATCGGGACTGCCTGGATCATAAAACCGTGCTCGACCTCTACAAGCTTCTCTAACCGATTCGTTCCCGATAAGGAACTCTATGAGCGCGACATTTCCACGCGAAACTCAAACGCCGCGACCGGATAGATTAATTTATGCTCTGTTAGTATATCCGGGTCGATCTCCCCAAAAGTCCCTACAGCCTCACCATTTACGAGAATCGTCGCGCGTCTACCCTCAATAAACGAAGGGTGGCTAGCTTCAGTAACCTCAAAAATACAGCCTATTTCACGCATTACGGCACTCACTACCCTCTTTACTTCCGTAAAACTGGCTGTCCTAGACGCAATCACACCAGCGCAAACGCTACTTTCTTGGGCCACATTAGTGATGAGATGTACGACGTCGCCTACCTCGTATACCATCTGAGGATACTCTCTGTGCTGATTAAGAGCCAACGTGTCTATTAAACCTGGCAGCAGACTCGTCCGCAAGCTGATATGTTCCTCAAGAAGGGGATTTTCAATAATGACCGCCTGAGTCGGATCAGAAGCCAGCATAAGCGTGATCACCTCTAGGAATCCAAGGCCCTGCAAAACATCCCTTAGAACAGCTGATTGCTGCGCCTCTTCTAGCCTGCCACCTATCGTTCCAAGTTTAGGATATGAAGGTAGGATATTTTCGTAACCAAAACCTATCGCAACGTCCTCGATGATGTCCACCGGGTGCATGATATCAGTTCGGTAGCACGGAAAGGACACCGTAAAACGGCCGGCGTCGACCGTTGCCTCCATACGCATCTTCTGAAGTGAGCCCAAGATGGTCTCCTCGGTGAGCTCAGCGCCTACGCGCCGCACTATGTCGCCTTTTGTGACACCGATAGTCGAATTTCCCATTTTCGGAGTGCTTAGCACTTGGTCGTGATCTGGATAAACAACTTCTACCGTCTCGACGCTCGCCCCTCTGTCGTATAGCGCCGAGACGAGTATGTGAAGGCAGTCTTGTATTGCCTTCATATCGAGGCCAGTTACGTCAATAAACAGATCAGTGGTTTGCTCGGTCACGCGAGTAAGCTCACCGTTTATTATTGGAGGAAATGAGAGGACGTTGTCATTTGTGTCTAGGATGAGGGGGTGACGTTCGCCAACGATATGCCCATATTCCCTTCCCTTTGGATGAACGCGAAGAATCTCAGCTGGGGTCATAACCTCGGAAAAATCGAGTGGTACGAAGGCAACCTCGCCGAGAGTGTATCGAAAAGGCGGGCTTAAATGCGAAAGATCGTGAATGCCGATCGCTGCCTTTCGCCGATCCCGCCCGACACCCCAGTGCAAGTCCTCCTGTAAATCGATCAGTGACTTTATCGTTTTTTCATCGTTCGTAATCCCTCGCACGACCGCGCACACTATGTAAGGACGAACTAAATTAACGGAGGGGTCGACATCGATTTCTATGCCAGAAGGCCCACTCGTGTAAATAGGGAGGCCCGTCTCTATTCCAAGCATCCCTCTTAGTGCTCGAGCTGCGCCCTCAACACTAAAAAGATCGGGCCTATTTGGGAAAAACTCTACCTCTATCTCATCGTTGACGCACCCGACATCTGCACCCAATCGTGGGAGCATCTCAATAATCGTATGGATGTCTGCGCCCACCATTTCTTGAAGATCTTTACAATTCAGACTGACAACTGGCACTAACACACCTCAACGTAAAGCGCTCGGAATGTTACGTAACCACGCGACGTCACTCATATAGAGCTTCCTGATATCGGTCAGGCCCATCTTAAGCATAGCAATCCTCTCAATACCAATACTAAACCCGAGCACGCTTTTAAGTCCGAGCGGCTGCGTCACTTCGGGCCGAAAGACTCCCGCACCAACTAACTCAAGCCAGCTTCCGTCTACGAATATATCGCCCTCTAGACTCGGTTCGGTGAAGGGAAAATAACCAGGTCTAAACCGAACACGTTCAAATCCAAGCCGAGCAAAGACTGTCTTAAGCACACCGATTAAATCAGCTAAGTTAAGGTCCTCACCATGAATCGTCCCCTCGCACTGATGGAACTGCGGCAGATGCGTCGCGTCCATGCTTTCTCGTCGGAACACGCGGTCTATGCCGAAAATCATTGAAGGGGGGTCTAAATGATGGACTAAATAGCGAAAGGCAGATCCAGTCGTGTGGGTGCGCAAGACTGCCCTACAGGATCGTACCAGGTCAAACTCGCCGCCCCACCCTAAAGATCCTTCACAGCCAGAAATATGAGCTGCTGCAACGCGTTCTGCCAACTCGGTTGGCAATTCTAATGCAGCTGGCCGCGACAGGTAAAACGTGTCTTGTTCGTCGCGCGCGGGGTGATCTTGCGGCACGAACAAAACATCGAAGTTGTGGAATTCGCTTTCGACGATCGGACCCTTGAACTCAGTGAACCCCATTGATATGAAAATATCGCGCATTTCATCAATAAGGCGCCTTAATGGATGTGCTTTCCCGGGATAGAGCGCTAGGGTATCAGCATTGACGTCGTAAGGCTTCAATCGCCCCCGCCAAGCACCAGAAATGATAAGTTCGGAAGTAAGATCTGCAATGTCACGGTCTGCCGAAGATAGTGTTTCAAGCTGCGCGTCGTCGCCCGCTTGAGTTAAGGTGATCTCATGTGATGTGATCTTATGTATCCGCACGATGTTGCGCTTAGCAAGTTCCTTAAGAGTTCGCTCTGCCTGTTGTTGTTTAACAGATAAGTCTCTTAGCGTGAAGCGCTTCATTACCTTAACGTCCTGAAGCAGGCGCTCTTCTGTAAGCTCATCTGCCGGGCGTGGCGATAAGAGGGAGTTGCCATTGACAGTCTCTATAACCGCCCAACCCCTCCGCTTAAGCCAGCCGATAGCGATTTGCACAGCTTGGAAAATACCTTGGAGATCGCTGAGGGGAGTGGGCCCATTAATAAGCAAGTAGTCGTGAATCTGTCGCTCTGGAAGGCCTTTCTCTGCATACGTTGATCCCTCCTCAGTCAGTTCATATGATGTGTGCGTGTCTTCTTCCACGTGCGCAAGCCCTTTAGTTTGAAGTAGATACGCAGATTGAAGGACTGCCTCAGTTCTAAGAGCAGTGTCTTTAGCAAGGGCCTCTACTGAACCTCTTTTTATACGCTTAAGCGACCGCAAAAGAATCCGGTCATTCTTAGATAGCTGCACCATAGGAATCGATAACGTTAAGGACAGTAAAATACCGCCTATTCCTACTCACTACACATAGTTATTTATTGTTACCTATATACAGGGTCGTCGTGCAAGCCGGAACGACCTCGTCGTAACACACGTATAGTCTTAATCCTGTCTAGTTCTCGAACCGTCTAGAGAGACATTAGAAAACGTGCTCAAATCGGCTGGGGGGTGGTGTAGTGGAAGAAAATTACGGAAGATCACTTTTCTTGTTTAGAAGGGATTTGCGCGTGCACGACAACAGTGGACTCATCAAGGCATCCTCAACCTCCGAAACAGTGATATCGGCCTTCATCTTTGATCCGAGACTGGCATCGCAAAATCCCTACTTCAGTCACAATGCATTCCAGTTTATGGTCGAGTCGCTCAGTGACCTTTCACGCCAAGTGGCAGCAGAACGCGGCTTCTTAAGCGTATTTCGTGGACGCCCAGAGGCGATCGTAGAACGTCTCATCGCTGAGAAGGATGTAGAGGCAGTTTTCGTAAACAGGGACTACACGCCTTTTAGTAGAGCGAGAGACACTGCTAAGGAGTGTGATGAGCGCCATACTTCATTTCACTGCTGTTCTGATTTACTCCTGCACGAACCAGGCGACGTCTTAAAAGACGACGGCAAGCCATACACAATTTTTTCTCATTTCTTAAAAAAAAGCGCGTTCAATTCCTATTAGGCCAGTCAACACTGCGAGAGTGAATAATCTATCAAATCTTAGCTTTGCCTTGGAAAGTCGTGAGCCCTTTCACCGTGAGCTGCCTGATCAAAACGCGCTACGATCAGTTCGTGGCGGGCGTCCACAATCGCTCAAAATGCTCAGCAACTTACATAAGTGTAAAGAGTACGAGACTGAACGCGAATACCCCGCTAAAAGCGGGACGACAAGGCTTTCGGCGCACAACAACTTCGTCACTGATACTGATTATCGCCACCCGCGGCCGACGGTAAACCATCACCTGTTTAATGCCTGCCGCTGCTGCCAGCCCCAGGTGACCGGGTAAAAGCCTTTCACCTATGCTTACAATAGTCGTTCCAGCTTCCACCTCAACACCGGCACGCATTATATTCCGTCCCGTCCCGACATCAGCTTTAACGGAGACTTCGCCAGGCGACATTTCCTCGCAGAACTCGCCTGCAACCACTGCATCTGCTCCGTCCGGTATCGACGCACCTGAATATATTTTAACTGCACTGCCATTTTCGACGTGCCCCTCGTATTTGACACCGGCGAATGCTGATCCGGCCACCTTCAGGCAGACCGGGCTGCTCCTTTTGGCGAAAACGACATCCGTGGACTTAACGGCAAAGCCGTCTTTGAGCGACACACCAATGGAAGGATAGCTCACCTGCGCCACAAGGTCAGCGGCAACAACCCGCCCTGCACAGGTCGAGGAAAAGCACTTCCTCCCCCAACGGCCGGACATTAGTACCAATGATATCGAAGGCTTCCTGATAGCCGATATAACCGGCCCCTTTATCAATTTCTTTAAAATCAGTTTTCACGGCTAATATCCTATGAGAGATCTACACTATCCTATCTGTCTTTCCATTACTTGTCACGAGAAGGGGCAAAATGTCTTTCCATTCGGGCAGATGCATCCCATCGGGAACTGCTTCCTTTATGCGATCATTAGCAGCAGCTCTGTGTGAACGCAGAGCTCAGCGTACATGTTGGGCCTAGTTCAATTTAGCCTCTGCTTGCAGCTTATACGTACTCTTTTGAAAATAGGTTTGCTGATGTATGAAAGGGGGTTATTCGTTCTTTAGGGCGACTATTTCCCCCACCCTGTCAAGTTTCCATACGAGGCTCCGATTCTCGTTCACGATGGATTCCAAAGGCTCGGTCGGCGAATGGCCGAGCGCAGCGAATACGTTGCTTGAGAGTCCTCGCGTCTTTATCATGGTAACGAACTGCTGTCGCACACGTCGACCTTCGGCAATGTCTGTGACTTCATCTAATCGCCCCAACAAGGTCACAAATGTGAACGACGACAAGTCCGGACTTATCCGTTCTATCTCAACTGCAACGTTTGAATTCTCATTGAAGTATTGGATCTTTTTTCCGTATTTTGTCGACAAAAAAAAGAGGTTGTGCCCGTCGAAAACGTACAAAAAAGGTGCTACGTAAGGATGCGAATCGCCCTTGAAGGCAATCCTACTCACGTAGTTCTCCTTTATTAGCCTGTCATACTCTTCTTTTTCCATATGGGGGATCTTCAAAATGTCCATTTCTGTCACCAGAGTTGTCAGAGTGTGTCTATCTTAGAGTTCCGGCAAAGACCTGCCACGCCAGTGCTGTTTTTGCGACGATACTGAGGACGATATACCCATACTCTCCGTAAAGGTAATCCTTCCACTTACTCACCTTCTTGTACTGCAGGAACATGTTGAGGGGGAATAGCAGGAAGAAGAACGTCAAGGACCCGAGGATGTAGTAGATGAATGTGGGAACGGTCGACCCTTGCGTCGCCCCTATGAAGTACATGAATATCACTATCCACGGAACCAGGCCGGCAAATGATCCGAATATAAACGCCGTCCAGTTCGTTTTTTCGGTTTTCTGGTTGTGCAGCTCCATCATCAGCCCGAAAAGGTTCATCGTCGCGTTGATGGCGAATAGTGGGATGAGCGCAGCTATGTCAGAGACGCCGCTGAGCATGGCAATTGCTACGATCATGATGGATGAACTCAGTGCATAGTCGTACCACCGGGCGTAGTTGACGTGTTTCTTGAGGTTTTCAACGTACCAGCGGTTTACGCCTGGCAATGCCACAAGGAGATGGTCCAGCGTCGAAATCAGCAGGAACAATGCAACGAGTAAACCCACCCGAAGTTGGTAGATCGTATTCTCGACAGGCAAAAGAAGCTTTGTGGTTGCGTTGAGCTGCACAAAGTACGTATTTATTGGCAGCTTAAAGGAATTGCTTAAAAAGAGTATAGCAATGGCTTGAATTAGAAGGAACAAGCCCGCAATCACGTTGAACGTTCTCAAACGTTTAAACTTGCCTTCCTCTTGGTTTTCCATTGTTTGCCTCCCAGTTTTGATAAGTCAATTTGTGTTATCGCTTATAATACTATTTAGTAGCATCCAGACTTCAGAAGCTGAGATAAATCGCTGCGCTGGCTTTATATTAGCAAGCTGAGCTACCGTTTTACTCGCTCGTTTTTTAGTCGCTACAGTCTCGAATAATGAAGTCTTCTATATGATCTCGTGCTCGCTCGCGCGCAATCTGATGGCTTTTTAGGAACTGCACAACCTTAGCAGCCAGCTCCTTTTTGCACTCCCCACAAGCACGTGCCCCCTGCAAACACTCCTGACGCAGCTCAAGCGCCCTTCGATCGTCCTTTTCAAACAGGTAAAACGAGTACTGATATACTGCACAAATGTCAGGCACACCACCAAGTTCTTGCTGTTCTTTCACTGTGGTTCTCCCGCCGGTAAATGCATTAGCAATTTTTTTCTTCGCCTCTTCGGGAGTGTCTGTCGTAAAAATGCTCGTTTCCGGAAGCGAAGCGGACATTTTGTCAAGGCCTAAAAGGCTTGGGAAGAAGCGGCTAAATACGAGCGCTGGCTTATAGTAACCCATTTTTTGCGCAACGTCGCGGGTAATGCGAAAGTGCGGGTCCTGGTCGATAGCGCATGGAATCAGTACAGGAACGTTATGCCCCGCCAAAATCGTCGGCAAGAATGCTGGCGCCGATTGCATGCTCGTAAAGAAAACCATTCCAATGTTAGTGCTTGTTTCGAATCCAAAAACCGCTCGAGCTGCCGAGAACGTCACGCGCTTCGCTACTTCCAGTGCTATTGGATATAGGGTTCTTACATACTCAGTGTCGAGAAATATTCGCGTCTTTTTCGGATCAAAGCCGAGCGCGATCAGATCGAGACAGTTGTCATATGAAAAACCGCGCGTCGCGTATGCACTCAGCTCGTCCTTCTGAAGGAATTTCTCATCGTCAGTCATCTGGAAGTATAATTCAGCCCCAAATGCGTCTTGCAAGTACTTCGTGAACATCCACGGCATCAGATGACCAAGATGTGTCTGCCCCGAAGGCCCTCTTCCAGTGTAGAGCGCGAACTTCTCACCTGCTTCGTACTGATCCAGTATCCAATTGAGGTCTCGATGTGAGAAGAAAACTTGCCGTCGCAACATCATCGGGATTGAACCGGTGAGTTTCTTAAATCGCGCTAAAATAGCCTCGTCAATGGGCTGCGTTCCAAAAAGGGCTATCAGCTTGTTGTAGTCAACGTGACCTTCGACTTCCCACGGAGTTACGATAAACTCGTCGCTTGGCATCCTGTTCTGGCCCCTTCCCTCTACTTATTTCTGCTATTGATAGTCATTAGCGGTTATAAAGACACCGTATATCACACGGAATTTTTTGCACTAGCGCGTTATTATAAGCCCCATTTCGAAACCGGGTGCCAAATAGACTTATCATGGTTTTGCCCGCCCAATATCAAGGTATTCGAGGGCCTTTTTTCCTTTATAAGCAAAAATCATCCGCTTGCGAACGCCGTGTGCAAGACGAATCGCCCGTGACATTTCAGGTAGCATTACGATGAAATCTTTTGGCAGGGCGTGTACGAGGTACTTTGAGTGCGGTATCCGATCGACGTCTTCGATTTGCTCATATGCCCTAAAATGGCTTCCAAACTTAAAACCAGTCTTAACGACAAAACCACGATCCTTAAGATCTTTATACACGTCTAGTTTCATCGCGAATTCAGGTTCAATAGCTTCGGCTCTGCGGATGAATTGCAAAGTGGTGAAGCGCCTGTTTGTAGCCCCATCCTCAACCGGCAATCCGAGCTGCATGAGGTATGCGCACTCAAGAAGAGAGAGCTGCAACATTTTCCCGTCTACGAGCTTTCCATAAAAACCCGCTCGGTAAAGCTGCACGGCGTCGTGTTCGTCCCAAATCACAACTCGATCGTCGAGCAGGGTGGCATCCGCTTCAGAAAGATCAAGCCCGAGTGGGGGCATCTTACCCTGCATATTTGCAGTTTTAGCTGTGTAAAAGGTCAGATCGCTTTCCCCGTCAACAACCGCTAGGAGCATCTTTTTCCGCACGTTTTGCGCGAGTTTCACCTTTTCCACGAGTTCCATAAAAGGAAGAGAGATGCGCTCAGAGAGCACGTAGACGTAAGCTGACGCGGGGCCCTCGCCCGGCCTCCCGCCACGTGGATACAATCGGAAGTCGGTTACACTGGGCTTCACATAGTAGCCACGTTCACGCAGGTCTTTGTAGACGACGTACTTAAGATCCAAATAGGGTTGAATGGTGGAAGCTACCTTGAAGAACTCTTTGAGTGTGATTCCTAAGTCGAGCCGCTCGCGTTCAATGAGAAAAGCAGCCTCGACAAGTGATAGTTCAAGAACGTCGCCTTTCAATCGGCCATAGTAACTGAAATCCTGCTCCTCGAAGCATTCTTTCGAGAGCATCACACTGTCGCCTTTTATTTCAATCGCCATCGTCACACACTTTTCCTGTCATTTCAAAATGCTGGTGACGCGATATTACTTTTTCCCCCTAATACATAGCTTAAAATAGCAGTCTGGCGAGAATCCTGTTGTTACGAGGTAGGCCCAGAGGATGCTGTCAGTTGCAGATTCAATTAGCGGACAGTTTGTTTCCCTCTTCCCCTTTTCGTTTTTTAATGAAATGCAATCGCGCGTTTTGCCCCGTCTTCTTACCTCGGATGAAAACGTCGTCGTGGCTGCGCCTACTGCATCTGGAAAAACCGTTCTTGCAGAGCTTGCAATGGTTCGCGAGCTCTCAAAGCCAAAAAGAGGGAAAATCCTCTACCTGGCCCCTCTGCGTGCACTCACAAACGAGAAAGAAACTGAGTGGAAAACCCTGTTTACACCAATGGGGTTCGAAGTCTACGTCGTTTCTGGCGAACGAGAGCTAGACCCTACAAAAGCACGAAGCGCTCAGATTATCATATCGACCCCGGAAAAATGGGATTCTTCAAGCAGAAAGCACAGCACGACCCATAAGTTCGTCAATGACGTCTCTGTGATCATCATCGATGAGGTACACCTTCTGGATTCAGACGAACGCGGAGGCGTGCTTGAAGCGTTGGTCACGCGAATGAAACGAATCCGACATGATAAAGTTCGCATTGTTGCGCTAAGTGCAACGATGCCTAACGTTGGCGAGGTCGCCCAGTGGATAGGCGCTTCCGACGACCACACCTTTACCTTTGACGATTCTTTCCGTCCTGTTCCGCTTAAAGCCGACGTCTTTCGGTACAACCCTGGTAAAAACAAGTTCGTTGATAAGTACATCCGGTTATACAAGGCTGTACAGTTGATAGAGCCCCATATTCTTGACGGCCAGGCACTTATTTTTGTCGCAACTCGATCTGACACGGTACAAGCAGCGTCGAAACTTGTCGAAATCTTCGAGAAAAAAAGCGCGAAACTTACGTCTCACGAATCGGAACAAATAGCCGCACGAATAAAGAATAAATCCCTGAGCGAAGCTGTGCGCAACGGCATCGGTTTTCACCACGCCGGTCTTGTCAAGCAAGATAGAGACATAGTTGAGGCGGCTTTTAAAGCAGGACACATCAAAATATTAGTCTCCACCTCAACGCTTGCCTGGGGAGTCAACCTCCCTGCACGAATCGTCGTAATTCGAGACATAGCAAACGAGGTTATTGACGAAGATATGAGCCCCCTCGATATCCTTCAAATGATCGGACGAGCTGGTAGGCCCCAGTACGACGAACGAGGGTTCGGGTGGATTATCGCACCGCGCGACCGTGCGGAAGACTTCATCGAGATGCTACGAGAGGGCCCACCAATACGCTCACAGCTAAACAAGACATTAAGTGAGCACCTGAACGCAGAAATCAGTATGGGCACGATCAATAGCCGCGCGGAAGCCAAAAAATGGCTTAGCGAAACGTTTTATTATGTGCAAAATCCGCAGTCGAGTGTCCTTTTGGATGATCACGTAAACACTCTCATTAACCAAGGATTTGCCGTCGAGGCGGAAGGTCTCCTGCTTCCAACCGATCTCGGCAAACTTGCCTCAAAATACTACCTCCGTCTCAACACAGCTCGAGGATTTGCGCAATTAAAAGAGGCACCGACTGATGAGGAACTACTTGACGCTGTCGCCTCAGCTGAGGAATTTGCCGACGTCGTCGTGAGGCGAAACGAGGTCTCTGCGATAAAGCGTACACAATCAAGTTATCAAGGGCACAAGTCAAAGGTGCGTGCTATTTTGGATACTTACATTGGACGTGGAGAAATTGCCGAAGCATTAAAAAGCGATGCGTGGCTCATTCGACAAAACGCGCTCCGACTTTTGTCCGCACTTGAAGCATTTATCGAGCGTTTCAATACACCGGAGACCGTCTTGCGAGCCAGAATCCTCGCGCTACGGCTCGAATATGGAGCGCCAGAAGAGCTGTGCTCGTTGCTTCAGCTAGATGGGGTAGGTATAAAACAAGCGACTCAACAACACAGCCAAGGAGTTCGGTCGCCGTTTGACCTAACCCCTGCCATACTGTCTCGACTCGTTTCTGGAACACGAATTGCTCGGTCAATAGATCGGTTGCCGAAGATCACTGTAGATATGCAGTTGCCCGACTCTGTCCCATTCGGACAAAGTGCTATGTGTTACGCAACCATATCAAACGCTCAGGGAGGTGCACGTTTGACTGTGACCGTGTTCGCTAATGGCCTAAAAATGTTTCGCGACAGTTTTTATCTTGCGAAGGGTTACTCCAAGTCTATTCCAATCGGCGTATTTGGTTCAGGAAACGTGCAAGTCTGCTATCGAACAAGAGTTGACTTTCTTAATTGTATTGAACCTCCCGTGACCCGAGAGAAGACAATCGTTGTCACCGAGTTGCCAGACAACCTTCAGAAGACTGCTGAACGCACGCGTGTAGGGCCGCTTGCGAACGACAGAGATAAACCGCAGTTAAAAGAATCCGAGCTAGTAGCACCGTCTCCAGCATCCCAAGAAGAGGCGGCTGAGCGCTTGCCACAGAATTTGCTGCACGAACTTGCTCGTGAGTCGACGCAAAGCAATGGGGCGAAGTCGTCTGACGAGTCGATTTTAGAGGAGCGTACAAGTTCCGTAGGGCGTTGTAAGAAGTGCGGGGGTTTGTTAAAACGCGCTGGGAACGTAATCACGTGCGAATGCGGGGCGTTCTACAAGTTGCCTAGTGGGGCTGATCTCGCTGACTCTACATGCAACTGCGGATTGCCAAAACTTAAACTTCAGCTTTTAGGCGAGGATGTATGTATTGACCGTCAATGCGAACGTATTGAAGACGTGATCGCCCGACACTTTGCCACCAGCGACTTCGTCTGCCCACGTTGTCACAGTCCGCTGACTATAGTTCGCCGGAAGGGAATCATCGTTGGATGCACTAAATACTACGACGGGTGCAAAACGGCATTCCTTCTGCCGATGAACGCAAATATCATTGGGCGCTGCAAATGCGGGCTTCCTAAGCTCCAGTTAAAAACCAAAATAAGATGTCTTGACACAAAGTGTCGTGTTGAGCGCGAAACGTGACACGGTTTCGCAAAACTTGTAATTCTACCGCAACGCGCTTGATTTTTTACTAATCGTAGCGTTTTCCGGATCTAGGCCGCGCCATTCAACGACGAAGCCTAACGATTCCAAGGTTGTCTCAGGTGATAAAACTCCTTCTTCTTCAATGGTCTTTAGAGCGGTGGAAAGTACGCATCCATTAACCGCTTGGAGTTTTTTTGTGATTTCTTTGAGTTTTCCATCACTTATCAGCTGCATGCCAATAAGACGGTAATGCGCTGCCGGATTTGTCTGTAACCATCGTTTTAAAGCCCCCGCTGAAACTGCTTGTTCGTCGGCCAATCGAGGCACGTCGATTACGTCCCCTTCAAGATTGAGGTTAGAACCGTCAATGGTTTTAACTTCCTTTACGATGGCGGTTTCCTCTAAATGCTTCAAGAAGTCGACGATCGGCTTCACCGGCACCTTTTTATCATAGAAGATGACGAAGCCTTTGACATTCTCTAACTGGGAACAATTGAGACTCCGATCGACAGCGATAAGCAAGTTATCGACGACGACCTCCCGCAACTTTGAAACTTTCTTTTTGAGATACTCGTCGGTCCAAAAACCGACGATCTCAAGATACGCTTTCAGATTGTTCTTTTCAAAGCTAAAATCTGGGATAAACACATAGCGGCCGGCTACCAACAGTTCCGGCTCTCTTTTGAGGGTCCAACCTAACTTCAAAGCCTTAAAAGAGCGCGCGAACGCCGCTTCAACCGAACTGTCATATTGCTCTTCTGTTTTTTGGGGACGTTGCACCGGAAGAAGATCCCTTGCCGTCTTCGCACTAAGTTCAAGTTCGAGCAACTTAGGTGCTTGCCGTTCCCCGCCGACGATTTGTGCTTTGAAGTGCCAGTTATCAGCTTCAACCACCGTAGGGAGCAGTTTAGCAAGCGAAGTGCCATATCGTTCGGTCAGCTTAAAAAGCGATATAGGACCGTCAACGACGACATTATAAGCCGCGTTTTGTTGTTCCACCGTGTACATGAGGCCCAAACGCTTGAGCCGACTGAAAATACGTTGGTAGTTACTCCCGACTATAAATTCAAAAGAGGCAGCCTTGAACAATAACGTTTGTGTCAAACTCAAGTTATACTGCTGAATCAAGTCACGCGGCAGGGGGGCGACAAAGCTTTCTAGCACCAGCTCTTCTTCGAAATCGCTCCAAAGCGACGCCTCGAGTTGAGATGATGAGAGGTGTAGTCGTGATGCGACCTGAGCAATAACCTCTTGTCTCAGCGCTTCCGTCCCGACAAGCGGATACCGATTTGCTTCTTGGAAGACTTCACGGCGGGCTTGTTTGGGATCGACAAAACTATGCGGCTTAAATGTTGCCGAGCGATCGAGCAAAGCGACTAAGCCCCTAACCAAGCGATAGTCAAAGCCGCTTCCCTCAAACTGCTGACAACGGCCTGCTAGCTCGCCCTTGCGCTTGTGTAAGTGTGCTTCATACGTTTCGATCAAACGCGTAGCTAGTTCTATGTAACGCCCTTCAATCGGGACGTAAACCGGTTTGATCTTCCCAGAGCGAGTTCGCGTAATGAGGAGGTTGCTAGGGAGCATTCTCTGCGCTCCCCCATTTTCGCTTCCGACGGTGACTCATCCTTGCCTCGGTTGTATCCCGCGTGACGATTTCGGTGAGCCTTGCGCGCTTTCCCTCTCGCTTACGCAATACGCGCCCGAGCCGCTGAATGAATTCTCGGGAGCTGCCGGTCCCACTCAAAATGATTGCTTGCGAGGCCTCGGGAACGTCGACGCCCTCATCGAGCACTTTGGAGGTGACTATCATTCGGTACTCTCCATCGCGAAACCGGTTGAGTATCTCCCTGCGCTCATCTTTGAAGGTGGTGTGCGTTATCGCTGGGATCAAAAACGTCCGAGCGATGCGATAAACGAGCTTATTATGCTGAGTGAAAATAATAGTCTGCTCAGATGGATGCTCAACAAGAAGTTCTTTAAGCGCCTCCATTTTTGCTCGTGAGTTTAAAGCGATGTCTAAAGCTCGATTCCGAGCTAGGAGCGCTTTTCGACCCTCCGGATCCCACGAGCTACGCCTTATAAACTGAGCAAAATCGTGCTGCGTTCGAAGCATAACGTTACGGTGCGCAAGGTAATCGGTGAATATGGAATGACACCGCGAATACTCCTTTGCTTCGTCAGGCTCCAAGTCGACGAAGCGGTGTGCAACGTCATAACCAGAAAGATGTTCTTCTGCAAGGTCCTGTACGGTTAGCTCATAGACTTTGCTCCCAATGAGGCGCTTGAGTTCGCTGTGAAGTCCGTCTTCACGTTCATATGTTGCAGTAAGTCCAAGTCTCGCACGCGAGAGAAACATTTCAGCGATATGACGGTACCCCGTAGCAGGGAGGTGATGGACCTCATCAAAGACGACTAATCCAAATCGATTTCCAAGCTCGACTGCGCGCAAATACGCTGAATCATAGGTCGAAACAGTGAGCGGTTTAAGCAAGTTATCACCACCGCCAAAGGCCCCTATCTCGATGCCAAACTCACCTGCTAGCGTACCCCGCCACTGCTCTAGCAGATCGAGTGTAGGTACAATGACTAATGTAGGTACTTGCAGCCTGCCAATTGCACCGACAGCGACAATGGTTTTTCCAGCGCCAGTCGGAAGGACAATTGTCCCTCGTTTGCCCGCTTGTATCCACGAGTCCAGCGCATCTCTTTGATAGTCGCGAAGAGTGGTGCGTGGCTGTAGGTGCGGCACAGGAAGCAGCTTAAGCGCTTCATCAACGAAATTAATGTGGCTATTCTCGAGGTACTCTATGATATCTACATAATGCAATGCTAACGCTCTGTATGCACCTGAACGCGCATCCCAATTGGAGTTCGGAACACGTACGTCCCCCTGAATGAGGAGCGTGCCTTTGTCATATTGAAGCTTTAACTGCAATTAGTTCACCTAGGGGTTTCCTAGCAGTCCACTCGGCTCATCCTGCACTATGTTTTTGCGTGCGCAGCAGCGAACAGCTTTTTATCCATTCGCCTCGAGCTTCGCGCGTGGTGCCTACGATTAAACGTGTTACTCCCGAGTCATTGCAGACTCCACGCGCTTCAATGACCTCCCCCTCATTAGCTTGCCCCGCGTAAGTGTGTGTATATGAAAGCACCTTCTTTACTGTTTCATGATCGATTTCGTAAATAGCAGGACTGTCGAATGCATACCAAGCGTTGGTCACAGTGGCGCGGATGGTTGCAAACCCGTCGTCAACACCTTGCGGTTCAGTTTTTATCTCGTTAAGCCCACGCACAAACAACAGATCGAAGTATGTCTTGTCGATCAAACCGCGATTCCATTTCCTCTGCTCGTGCAATACAAACTCTTCGAACGTAAGAGTGGGGGCACGTTTCTGGTATATCTGCTGCCACGTACGATTGTCAATCATAGGTAACAATCCGCATTTTACGGCATCGCGCAAAGCATCTCGCGCACGTTCAAAACTAGGCTTGCCATAAATGACGAAATCAATATCAGATGACGCTGCAGCAAGCCCAATGAGTCTAGAACCCGTTACTCCCATGTAGCGTCTATGTATGCCATACCCTTCAAGTAACTCCACGATTTTCGAAACAGAATCATCGCAGTCTTTTATACCTTGTTGTGGATGCTTTAACTCAACAACGTCCTCATAAGGAATGGCACACATCCCATCCACATATGCATAGGATTTTTGCATCAATTGTCGTGCCTCATCGAAGTCGACTTTGCGAAACCGCTTGCCATCTTGACGTACTCTACTGCCATTTTTGTCTGGCACATAGCGTAAGAAACCTTGGATAAAAGCGTCGTTGTCGTAAGAAACAACCGCGAAAATCCAATTCTTTTTAGTAATAACAAAATCTCGAATGCGAACGGTCTCGTTTGGCATCATCATGCAATCGGGTTATCACTTAGTTGTTATTAAGCTTCCTCGCCTTCACTGAACCATTTGTGGATAATACTAAGCCTTGGAAGTTAAACAAGGGTAACCCATTTGTGCAGTCGAAAAGTCAAAAGGCAAGACTATCGGACAGCTTGAAGATCGAACATTTAGACCTAACAAAGGATGTTGGCCTTCTTAAGTAAAAAGTCGTACCCCGCCCCTCGGCGCACGACTACGCGATTGACTAGATCAACGACCGTGGAGGGACCTAGGAGCGCTTTGCCCCCATCAATTACGCAACTAACGCTGATATTAACATCTCTTGCAGACGTAGCAGGTTGTGCGCTTGTGACGTTCGCGCTTGTCGAGGTGATAGGAGCCCCGACAGAGTCTATAAGGGCCCGGGCTACCTTATGTGAAGGAAATCGGATGCCAACGAGGTGGGCACCTGCTGTAAGCATGTCTGGAACGATATCCTTTTTTCGCAAAAGAACGGTAATCGGCCCCGGCAGTAATTGATGGAGAAGGTCAACGTCTTCTTCGAAAGCGACGGTTTCTAACATACTAAAATTGGAAACAGCGAGCGAAATCGGCTTCATCAAAGTCATTTGTTTCAGGGCGATTACTTTCTCGACGGTCGACTTTTCAAGCGCTAGCGCCCCTAATCCGTAGACAGTCTCGGTTGGATAAGCAACGATCTTGCCGGCCTTGATGGCGTTGGCAGCAACCTTTGTGCTTGTCGTAATCCGATTAAGTGTCACAGGAGACCCTAGGATATCGGTATACAATCAGTGTCGTCGCCTAACGACGGCTACGTCTCCGAGTGTCAAGTTTCCGGACGATTTACCCCTCTGTGCTTTTTCTCGCCCGATTTCGATGACAAGACTTACGTTTAGCGCCTTTTCGAGTTTTTTTCGGAGTTTATCGTCTGGTGTTAGCTCTTTTCGCTCAATCTTCTTTATCACAAGCGCCTTTTCCATTATCTGCGCTGCGAGTTGCTCCTGCGTTATCCCGGCTTTTTTTCGAGCGTTTTTTACGATGTCATTGAAGTCTGGATCGAGTTCACCCTCCATTTGCTGATAGATATCTCTGTACCTCGTGCGGGAGTGAGGCGCAACTCTGCTCGTGGGGCCGCTAAACGTTTGAGGGCGACGAATTTCTGTACCAAAACTTCCGCACTCAGCACATGTTTCAAGCTCAGCTCCCTCGACGACAACGCGTTTAGGCTTCCCAAGGATTTCTTTCCCGCATAATTCGCAGTGCATGGTTTTCTCCGAACAAAGGATATATAGCATGCAATATTAAATATCATGCGGTGGAGACGAGATTGGAAGACTCTTTTGACGAAAGCGACAAGAAAGGCAACGACTTTTCTGAATATCTCCTAGATCGCGTTCGTCAACTGGAAGAGCGCAATCTCAAGCTCCGCGATTCTAATCGAAAAGTCGAAAATGAAAAGCGATCCGCTGAGAATCAGAAGGTGCGCTACGAACGCGAAGTAAGAAAACTTAGAAGTGAGCTTGAGCGACTTAAAGGTCCGCCATTGCTTGTTGGGACTGTATTGGACGTTCTTGACGACAATCGAGTCGTTATTAAAAGCTCAACCGGTCCAAAGTTCGTGGTTAATGCTTCACAATTTATTGAACAAGAGCTCATCGCCGGTGCCAGAGTGGCGCTAAACCAGCAATCCCTTGCAATCGTCGGCGCTTTGCCACCATCAAAGGATCCGACCGTATATGGAATGGAAATCATTGAGACGCCAACAGTAAGCTATGATGATATCGGCGGCCTTGACAGTCAGATCCAAGAACTACGTGAGACTGTAGAACTCCCTCTGTTGAAACCTGAGTTATTTAAGCAAGTAGGCATTGACCCGCCCAAAGGTGTACTTCTCTATGGACCTCCGGGAACTGGCAAAACCCTTCTTGCAAAGGCAGTTGCTAAGCACACAGAGTCTGTTTTCATTCGAATCGTAGGTAGTGAGCTCGTTCAGAAGTATATAGGTGAGGGGGCTCGCCTCGTTCGCGAGTTATTTGAAATGGCCAGGGAAAAGGCACCCAGTATTATTTTCATCGATGAACTCGACGCAATTGGAGCGAAGCGTTTAGATAGCGCAACTTCGGGAGACCGTGAAGTGCAGCGGACCCTTATGCAGCTCCTTGCCGAAATGGATGGATTTGAAAACCGGGGCGAAGTCAAGATCATCGGGGCTACTAATAGGAGCGACATACTTGATCCTGCTTTGCTTAGGCCTGGACGCTTTGATCGCCTTATAGATATCCCACTCCCGACCTACGAAGCTCGTGTTAAAATTATCAAGATCCACACGGCAGGGATGAACTTAGTCCAAGAAATAGATGCTGAGAAGATTGCAAAGCTCACTGATGGAGCTAGCGGCGCCGATATTAAAGCTATTGCGATGGAAGCCGGGATGTTTGCCATCCGCGCTGAACGCGAATCTGTAACGATCGCAGATTTCGACGATGCCGTCCGCAAAGTTATGGGCACGCCTAAGGCACAATTAGACCAGCTGGAAGCTATGTTCGCGTAGTCCATTAGTTCTCGTGCGCCGAATTATTTATCGATTTGCGAGCGCAAAGTAGTAAATCTCTAGTGAACGCAATGGGTCTGACGGGAAGCAAAGATACTAACGCGCAACAAACACTCGCTGCTCGATAGTACCTTTAAATTTCATGATACGCGAGATAAAATCGCTGTAACGCGGTGATATTGCTAACGATAGCCACAAACACCATCATCCAACCTAACAATGGAAACCAGATAATCGTCTCTGGGACTCCAAGACTAAGTAGCGTCACGAAAAAAACTAGTACGAGTCTGTCAGCTCTGCCGAGAAGGCCGCGATAGTCCCGACCGACCCCAAGCGCTTGTGCCTGAGTTCCAAGGTAACTTGTCATTAGGACGCCGACAATCGCTAAGAGCCCAATCTGCCACGCAACGTATCCACCTATCGTGATCCCGCCGAAAATGAAGATGTCAGAGTACCGGTCGCAAACGTGGTCAATCAAATCGCCTTGCTTCGACTCGCTTTTTGAACTCCGCGCCAAGCACCCGTCAAGAGCGTCAAAGAGGGCATTGAACGCAATTGTCACAATCGCTACTGGGAGCACGTTCACACAAAACGCCGCTCCGGCAACTATTGCCGAAATGAGGGACAGCAAGCTGAGCTGATTTGCACTTACGCCGTGCCGATAAAGCGTCCACGCGAGCGGATTCAAGATCCGCCCCACCCGTCCCCGAAATATATCAAGAGTCATTCAAATAACTCGTCCAATCGTATCGACCAACCACGAATCGCTCTAGCGTATACCCTTGCGTAATCTCCCACACAAGCTGCGCTGTTGTACGCAATCCTCCTGTCGAGTCAACTTCATATACGTTATTCCCGTGCAACCCAAGAGCTTCAATAAGGATGACGTCAAGGATTTCAGCTTCGATATTTTCGCGTATCTTGTTCTCTGAAAAACCCTTTTCCTGCAAACGTCCTCGAAGCACGGCCGGATTCGTCCTAAGAACAATAACGCGCTCGACTGATAGGTGATGCGAAATATGTCCTTCTATCACAAGACCGTCTTCGAATGGATGCGCCCTAAGGGCCTCAAGATCGACCACGCCACAGTTACGATTGTCGTCCCACCCAATATAATATTGGAAGGCACTAATCACTTTATTCAAGTCGACGACTTTGAGACCAAATTCATCTTTAAGCACATTGCTTATGGTCGTCTTACCTGTGCCAGGGGTTCCTGTGAGCGCAATTTTCATAGGTAAATGAAGGCATCAAACCGAATTTACGAATTCATTCAGCGCTTCCACAACCGTGGTATTTTGCCATGGCTGGCCGACTGTGATTCTGATGTGCGAGTTGGAACACCCACGAAAAGCGTCGCAGTTTCGAACGATTATGCCTCGGCTCAGCAGATATTCTGACACCTCTTGCGCGGTGTAAGGTGCTACGTCAACGAAAACAAAGTTAGCTTCGGTGGGGTACGTCTTGAAAGGGAGCTTCTCGCCTAAGTACTGTCGGCCTTGTGTTACCATAGACACCGTACGCTCCAAAAAAGCACTATCTGACAGTGCTGCTACCCCCCCCTCGACCGCGAGCTGATTCACCGAAAATGCAAGCATACGTTGGTCGTAGTCGCGCGCTAAGTCGCAATCAAGCACGGCATAGCCGAGACGCAGCCCTGCTAATCCAAACGCTTTTGAAAACGTTCTGCAGACCGCCAAGTTGTCAAAGTTATTCACAAGATCAGCGTGACTCTCAGTCGTAAACTCCGCGTAGGCTTCGTCAAGTACTACTAAGGCCTCAGTCGATCTTAAAAGGCTCTTTAGAGCAGTTTTTTCAATCGCGTTTCCAGTCGGATTGTTCGGAGCACAAATAAAAATCAGCTTTGTGTTGTCTTTGAGCGCTGCAATAATGTTGTCAATGTTGACTGAAAAGTCTTCGTTCCGGTTAACGTAAACGCACGTGCCGCGTCCGGCTTCGACGATGACCTCATAATACGTATACGTAGGTACGGGTATGATCGCCTGGTCGCCAAGCACATAGAGATTTCTAACTAGGGTGTTGAGTAGATCATCAGAGCCATTGCCTACTATGATGCGCTCGGCTGAACACCCTATATAATGCGCTATGGCGTCCTTCAGTTCCGCGTATCCGTGGGATGGATAAACATTTATTTTGTTTAAATGTCGCTTAATCGCTTCTACCGCTCGTGGGCTGGGCCCTAGGGCGTTTTCGTTTGACCCAAGTTTAATCACCTTCTCAGGACTAATGCCGTAAGCTCTAGCTACTTCATCAGCAGATCTACCGGGGATGTAAGTTGATGGCACGCTCAATTACCGTGATGGCCGTTTCAATTTGCTCTTTTGTAATCACCAGAGGGGGCACGAACCTTAAAACGTTTTCTGAGATGTTATTTAGCAATACGCCGTTTTCTCGTCCATAGTCAACAATAGAGCGTACTGGACGCGACAATTCGTATCCAACCATAAGTCCCTTGCCCCTAATGTCGACCGTATCTGGCGATTCGAGATCACTAAGGAGCTTCTTTAGGAACTCACCCTTGAGTCGTGATTGCTCGACAAGATCCTCGCTTTCAATTACGTCGATCGTTGCTAGAGCTGCAGCACATGCAAGGGGTGTGCCGCTTTGCGTGCCGCCGTGATCGCCTGGCATGAACTGGCAAGACTCACGCGACATCATCGCGCCGACTGGAAAGCCGCCGCCCATGGCCTTTGCAAGTGTCATAATGTCTGGTACAACGTTAGCGTGCTCGCAGGCAAACCACTTTCCCGTTCTGGCAAAGCCAGTTTGTACTTCATCGGCGATCAACACTATATCGCGCTCTGTACAGAGTTCGCGAACCGCAACGAGATAATCATCAGGTGGTACATTAACACCCCCCTCTCCCTGAATCGGTTCGACAATGACTGCGGCGGTATCGGCTGTAACTGCCCCCGCGATAGCGTTTGCATCGCCATAATTAACGAAGGTGACATCATCAATCAACGGCTCGAATGGGTGCCGGATTGTCTCTTTCCACGTCACACTAAGTGAACCCATAGTCCGCCCGTGAAATGCGTTTTTGGTCGAAATGAACCCCTTCTTACCGGTTACCCGCCTCGCAAGCTTCATCGCGGATTCAGTGGACTCCGCTCCGGAATTTGTCAGGTAACAGCGCTCCAAGCCGGTCAGTTTTGTCATGCGCTCCGCCAAAAGTGCTTGGATCTCTGTATAGTACAAGTTTGAAGTGTGGATGAGCTTCTCTGCTTGCACTTTGATGGCATTGACTACGCGAGGGTGGCAGTGGCCTACATTATTGACTGCAATCCCAGCGACGCAATCGATGTAATCTTTGCCGTCGATATCCGAAACGATCGCACCTCTACCTCGTTCAATCACCAACGGTTCACGCGTGAACACCTGCATATAATGCTGCGACTCTTTGGCGATTACTTCTTCTTTTTTGCTCATGCGCATTTTTTCAACATCCTAAACAGCATTGTAGAACTAGTAAGTCTGTATAGTAGCAAACATCTGAGAGATTTAAAGTTCGTTTGAGGTGTTTGCTACTCAAATTCTATGGTAGCTGGCGGTTTCGGCGTGATGTCATAAACCACACGCGCGACGTCAGAGAGTTCGCTCGTTATGCGTGAAGCGATTTTCCGAAGCACATCGTAAGGTAATTCAAGCACGCTGGCAGTCATCCCGTCTCGTGACTGCACGGCGCGCACTGCAATTATCCAACCGTGCACACGCACATCACCTTTCACGCCGGTTCCTTTCTCCAGCAACGCTGCAAAAGTCTGCCACGGATTGTAGCTTAATATCTCTTGCTCAACTATTTCGTTCGCCTCACCGACAACACGAAGCTTCTCCTCAGTTACTTCACCTATAATTCGGACCGCTAGCCCCGGTCCCGGAAATGGCATCCGCTCACTGACCTCAGGCGGCAACTTAAGTGCCCGAGCAAGCTGACGAACTTCATCCTTGTACAAATACTTAAGCGGCTCGACCACTCCATTAAACTCCATCTCGGAAGGAAGACCACCTACGTTATGATGCGATTTGATCTCCCCTTCAGATTCGATTATATCCGGATAAATGGTGCCTTGCACCAAATAACTTACTTGCTTTTGTCTTGCAACGTCTTCAAATACGCGTATAAACGTCTCGCCGACTGCTTTACGCTTATCTTCGGGGTCCAAAACTCCTTGAAGCGCATTGATAAACCGCGCTTTCGCGTCAATCACGGTCAATGGCATGTAACGAAAAGCTTTCTGGATGGTTTCAGTCTCGCCCTTCCTCATTAATCCCGTATCGACGTAAACTGGATAAAGACGGTCTCCCAACGCTTGATAAGCAAGTGTGGCACAAACAGAGCTATCTACCCCCCCAGAGAGGGCGATGATTGCTCTTTGAGTTCCTACTTCTCTCTTGATTTCTACAATTGCTTCCTCAATGAACTTCTCTGCGTTTACCATAAATTGATACTCTGCTTCTGCTTTGATCGCGCCGCTACTTCACATTACGTGCTAATATTCATATTGAGTACAGACCTTACAAATTCACGAAATGGGGGCGATGGTCTCCCCGGTCGAGATTTAAACTCGGGATGGAACTGTGTTCCAACGAAGAATCTTTTTGTTGGGATCTCTGCAATCTCCATTCTGATTCCATCTTTTGCCTTCCCTGAAAACAACATTCCATTTTGTTCGATAAGCTCTATACAATCTGGATTAACTTCGAACCGATGCCTGTGACGTTCAGTCACTACAAGACTTTCATACATAGAATGTGCGCGCGTCTCATGCGAGATAATGACATCGTAGTTGCCTAGTCGCATCGTACCCCCCATGTGGTCAACATCTAGCTGCTCGGGAAGTAAATCGATGACGTGAACCCCAGTAGGATCCAACTCAGCGCTTGTTGCTTCCAGCCCTATTACATGCCGACAAAACTCGACTATGGCGAGTTGGAAGCCAAAACAGATTCCCAAAAAAGGAATGTCATTCTCACGAGCAAAGCGGATCGCGTCTATTTTCCCTTCGCTTCCTCGAGGGCCAAACCCGTGTGCGACCAAAATTCCATGCACCGATCTGAGAATCTCGAGGGCATGCGGGTCTTCTGCGTCCACGAGCTTCACGTCTATGCCGCCACCTAGTGCACTTGCTGCGTGCTTAATTGCCTCTTTTATGCTGAAATAGGCATCTTCAAACATATATTTGCCAACGATAGCAATCGATCGAGATATGGGGGGGTTCTTCATCACATCCCACGGGCTCACAGCTTTCTTTTCGAGTTCGAGCCTCTCAACAAGATAATCTCCTAAGCCCTCAAGCTCAAGTAGCGAGGGCACTTGGTAGATGTCAGGCACGTCATAGCAGCTTATGACGGCATTTAAAGGAACATCACAAAACAGCGATATCTTCGCTCGCGCATCTTTGCTCAGTGGCGTTTTTGCACGGCCAACTATGACGTCGGGACTGAGGCCAAGCTCTCTTAAGCTCTTAACCGAGTGTTGGGTAGGCTTTGTTTTGTGATCCCCAGTCATATCCTCCGGTACAAGCGTCACGTGGAGCAACACAAAATGGTCCTCCTCGCTGTGCATTTGTCGAACTGCTTCTAAGAAAGGCATGCTCTCTATATCACCGACGGTGCCGCCTACCTCAACCACACACACGTCGGCCTTTGCTTTATCCGCAACGGCCCTAATGCTATCCTTGATCTCGTCCGTGATGTGGGGGATAATCTGAACCGTTTTCCCTAAGTAGTCCCCGCGTCGCTCTTTTTCGATGACAGACTTATAGATCTTCCCTGTCGTGATGTTATGATCGCCGGTGAGCTCCACATCGAGGAACCGTTCATAGTTTCCAAGGTCGAGATCAACTTCGGCCCCATCCTTGAGCACGAATACCTCGCCATGTTGAAAGGGGCTCATGGTCCCTGCATCGATGTTTATGTAAGGATCTATCTTTATCGCCGTAACGTTGTACCCGCGGTTAATAAAAAGCCTGCCAGCAGAGGCGGCTGTGATGCCTTTGCCAAGACCGCTCATGACTCCACCAGTGACAACAATATATCGCATCTTTAGCTCTCCATAGTCCCAGAGATAATTTTATCTTTCTAAAATACTGCTGAATAGATATTTGTTACTACAGAATAGGCGCGTTACTATGGAATGCTTTCGGCACAAAAAGCCGGCGACATCGACGATCACGATATAACTTGTTGAAAGACGATGCGGTCATTTAAAGCAGAACACGTCAGTCTAATAGCCTCCACGTGTAGTAAGCTAAGACTATGACGACGATGAAACCGAGAATTGCCACACCATAGCTGATACTGCCCAAACCTAGAAGTAGAAGCGCAATGATCACACCGATTCCCAAAAGAATATACGGAAGATTCTTCATCCTCCTGATTCTCTTCACGTCCAAACTAATGTTGGGCCGCTGCAAGCGTATTTCAGGGCGCCGAACCTGCGGAGAACGTGCTTTGCTGCGATAATCTGGCCGGGAGAGGTCGTCATCGACCTCGATGGCATCAAGCGGCGGTTCGTCCTCTAAATGTCCGATTTGCACAATGAAGCTCTCCTCCCGCGAACCATATCCTGTTGATATACTTATCTCCCCTTCATAAAGCTCCTGTTGACCGAGGGGATTAGAGATTGTCGCTGTAAGTAGTTCCTCACCATCGATATATGGGTTGTTGCGATTGAAGGTAACTTTATCTTTTACCGCACCCCGCGATGAGAGATAAACGTGGGTCGGTGCTTCAAAATTAATCACGTCGATGTCGAGCGTCGCTTTTCCGCCGGGCTTGAGCGGGAATCGAATTACGGGTTCTTCGATTTCAATTGACTGCAACCCCTTCCTATTGAGATACACGCTCTGCATATGTTCACCTCAATTCAGGCGGAAGTAAATTAGGAATCCCCTCATCTATCGGATAATATACACTACAGACCTTACAGTAAAAAGTTCCTTTGATGATCTCGCCTGCTTCCTCGCCTGCTTCCTCGCCTTCGACCTCTAGCAATAGTGGGCCTTTGCATACAGGACAGCACAATATTTTCAGCAACTCTCGTTTCATTTTAACTGCACTAAGCCTTATTATTATCACGCGCGGTTGAGTTTCTCCTCTCTCAAGTCGACAATCTCAGATAACTCTGGTCCTGTGGAAAGCAGCGTAAACGGTACGCCGACTTCCTCCTCAGCTTCGCGCACGAAAGTCCTCACCTTTGTCGACAAATCATCGTACTGGTCGATCCCTCTAACATTTGGATCAAGCTTGTCGAGCCCTGTTATCGCAATCTGCGTCGCTCCATTTATCATGGCAGAATACGCAGCCATTTTAGGATCCCACCATCCAATACGCCGCGGCCGTCCGGTAACGGTCCCAAATTCCTCGATTTGGAGTTTTTTGGCCTCTTCTTCACTCATTTGAGTCTCAAAGGGCCCCTCACCGACGCGTGTAGGAAAAGTCTTCAGGACCACAATCGTTTCGTCGATACACGTCGGACCGACTCCGACGTCAGCTGCAATCTGAGAGGCCGTCGTATCTTTTGACGTCACATATGGAAAAAATCCGTAATAGAGAGAGATGCCGAACCCTTGTGAGCCCTCCAAAATCACGTTTTCCCCTGCTTTAAGAGCTTGATTTGTTTCGGCTGCTGCGTCGGTTAAGAATGGCGAGAGTTCCGGTACTTCACTCGCTTGAATTGTCGTTCTTCTCGCTCGATCCGCAGCTGCTGGTCCGCATCCAGTCCCAGTTGACCCGATCGTTTGCGAAAGGTGTGGGTCATTTTGATCAAGGGTTATGTGTTTTTTTTCGATTATCGCGCAACGGTGATCAACGCCGATGCGCTTCGCTTCTTCAACCAATTCGATTTCGCTAAGTAGGACGCGCGGATCTACAAGCACGCCTGCACCGATAAGCAGGCGTGCGTTTGCGTATACGAAACCTGAGGGTATCATGCGCACACCGAACTTCCGCCCGTGAACGTCGATAGTATGGCCTGCATTGGGGCCAATTCCGCCGCGAGCTATGATTGTGGGGTGATCTGCAAACGCTACGTGCGCTACTATCTTGCCTTTTCCCTCGTCTCCAAAGAAGCCCCCAACAATTACCGTTGATCCCATAAACAACATCTCAAACTGACAAACTGACGTCCTTTTGGCGTGTAATGGCGCGCCTTAAACGTCACAAACACTGGGTGAACAGTATAGACTTAGGATATAAAAAAACATGCATTCATCTGTGGCTTCCTGATTGACTGGAATACGCACAGCGAAGGACTAATGCGAGGGCTTTTCATGTTGAAGGTGGTAGGTAACATCATGAAAGCTGACGCTATGAAGACCACAGATGGCGTCTACTGGGTGTGCTGGACTGGGACATACGGACATGTCACGTTATACGCTCAACGGCACGACGTGCAATGCGTACCTCATCTTTGGCGAGGACCGCTTAGTCGCATCGACAACGCCTGAGCTGACTAGGCCATAGGTCAAAGCGAAGAACAAGGGCCAGAATTGTCCGATACCGTGCATCACTCCTCCAAAAGATGGATGATCTTCGTGGGCTGCCGATTTGACAAGATTGTTTAGAGGAACTAGCAGCCACGTTCGGCTCTATTTGGTGGTGGCGAGATGCTAAGAGGCTCGCAGACGCCATTTCAGCGTGCGGATTTGAGGTCCTGCAAACTCGGAAGTATATCATGTGCCATCCGAAAACGAGCTCTCGCAGTGACCAAGACGTTAGTCACCAACTTGCTTCACGGATCATTGAGCGAGATGCTTAACGTTTCTTTTCGCGCGCTTGTGAGTTCGATCTTAAGAGATTCGGACGTGCACCCAGCACTTCCTGCAAATATCCGTGACTTTCCAAGTTGCAAAGATTTAACAATATTGTAAGTTTAGGACAACATGTCTCATATATGTCCATGTTGCAATAAAAAAAGACATTTTGAGCTCCGCTAACAAAACGAACGCCTCTATGGCAAGCTTTATATTAAGTAACATCATTTACTTTAAAGTACAATTAGCGGGAGCCAGAACATCAATTCAGCCTCAGAATCAGACGCAACAGATATAAAAGTTACTGTTGCAGAGATGCTCCGGCTTTTAGTATGCTCAGATCTCAGAAAGAGCTTGATAATCTCCCTTCAAAAAGGTCCATTATCTCTCGCGGACGTGCGGAAGGAGACCGGAGCCTCATCAACCGCAGCGATACATGCCTTGAGAGAGCTAGAGAGAGAGCATCTCACACATGAGAACGGCAAGCGGCAATACGAGCTCACCAACATCGGTTCTATCATAGCGTTAAAACTCGAAGATCTCAACAAAACGATAGCAGTAATGAACGCGCACAGAACTTTTTGGCTCGAACACGATTTGAGTGATATTCCAGAAACTTTTCTTCATACGTTAGGCAGCTTACACGAATCCTACCTCGTCACAAGCACCGCAACCGACGTTACGAAAGTTTTTGAGACTTTTGTGACTTTTCTCGATAACTCTAAAGAAGTGAAGGGCCTTTCAGCTGTGTTCTTCCCCGAATTGATTACTACCTTCGTTAGATTGGTGTCCAAAGGGGTAAGAAGCGAGCTCATCGTAACTCAGCCGGTGCTCGCTAAGATAATTGAACTGTCTGACCTTAACGAACTGAAAAAAGCTTGTGAGACTAACCTTAAACTTCACGTGGTTAAACAAGACCCTCGCATAGCTTTTACAGTTACCGATTATTTCATAAGCATCGGTTTCTTTAGACACGATGGGATGTACGACATAGGAAGCGACCTCTTGAGCTATAGCCAAGAGGCGCTTGATTGGGGTCAAAAGCTGTTTGACTATTATGTTTCCTTATCTGAGCCAGTTGTTTTCGAGACCAAAGGCAAAGGAAATTAGTCGGCTACTAGCTGAAAACTTGGAGCCACATTTGCAAAGAAGCGATGATTTTTTATGGATGCGCCTACGTTTTTTCAAAGGAGATTTGTCATCGACACCGAAGTAGGTGACCTAACCTCGTTTTTTGAAGGGCTCCTATCGTTCCTGACGTTAAATGCGATCTTAGCCGGTTTTACGACGACGAGTATACTATATGTTTCCTGTTTACTGCTAAACACGTTCAATGCGCCATTATTGCTCGCTTGCTTTTTCGTGACAGTGTCCACATATAATTTAAACAGACTGACTGATCTCGATGAAGATTCGATTAATGCACCTGATAGAGCTGACTATGTCAGAAAGCACCATACGCGTGTTCTATTAACGGTAATAGGGTCAGGTGCAGCAGCCCTTTTATTCGCGTCTTTCTGCGGTCTATTTGCCATTTTTGTTATTTTTCTCGCGATGTTCGTAGGCTGTCTCTATAGCGTGCGAATCTTCAGGTTTCGACTGAAAGATGTCTTTGTCGTGAAAAACGTGACGATAGCCGGAACCTGTGTTATTTGCGCAGCACTCCTGCCATTGGCAGTTCATTTCAGCAGTTACATTGCCATTTCGCTTATCGCGATTTTTGTCTTTATTAAGGTTTTAATTAATACGGTCTTGTTTGATGTGCGCGATGTTGAAGGGGATAGACTAGCGGGGGCGGTCACTATTCCGGTTTCGTTAGGGAGACAAAAAACAAGAGGCCTCCTACTTGGTTTGAACTCGACACTCCTTCCTTGGATCGCTCTCTCCATCTCTCAAGGCTTGTTTTACAAGTTCATAGCGATTCTCGCTGCAAGTGTCGTTTACGGATACTGGTACATTCTCCGTTTGTGTAAAGACGGAGCAAAAATACATAAATCCGTAGATCTGCTTGTTGATGGCGAGTGGGTCTTGATCGCAATTGTCCTCGCCGCAATAATTTTAGGGCCTGCCGTCTGGTCTTCTCTTCTCCTTCTCTAGAAGTGGCCTTGCTGAAGGACGCCGCTGCAAAAGGAAGCTATGTCTTACAACCGCCTTTTAAAAAACGAATCTCATGCTGCTTATCCGGTACTGATCGGCATTGGTGCGAGTCGTTTGCACTCTACGCCAGCAAGCTTTACTGCGAAAGCTGCTACGGTGCCGGGCTATCCGTCACTGTTTTAGCAACAATCCGGGTGCTTAAGCGCTGGTGGTCCGAAATGGACTAAAATACCAACATTGAGCGTGCGATTTCACGTCCCCCCCAATCGTGCGAGCTGATCTTGACTATGTCTTCTCAAGTGTCTGAAAAACTTGTAACCAATAGGGCGACATTCAGTCAGCTAGATTCCCTCGCGAACGCCAGGTTTTAAAAAACAGGACGCGAGGTGAGCTCCTTATATATCAGAAATTCGACACCTATGCACCATCTGTCGTGCTTGGGTCATTGCCGCCTACGCGCCGGAGCCTAAGTTGTGTCGAGCAAGACTATACGGTTCCGTCGACTCGTCGATCGATCCTTAATAACCCGTTACACATGAGCACCGATTGACGCTGGCGCAGTTATACGTCTGTGACAATTGTCATTTGCTATTTCGAACCGTGGACGGTCGTCGGTGGAGTTCATGCTAGATTCATAATACGAAGATCGGTCTCCAAGATACGTAACGATGAGCACTTCACCCGCAGCCGGATTAGCGGTCAGCTCGAGTCCGGGAAGCGCCTCCCGTAGGTGCGCGGTGAGCCTAAAATTCGCGAGTAGATACACTTGCTTTAACGTGCGCTCATGCAGGACGCGCTGTGGCCGCGAGCTACGCGAATCTGATTCCCGCATATCTCGGCTTTGCTTGCTGCGATTCGCGCCAAAACGGTAGTATTATATTCCAGCGGCTACGTAAAACCTTTGACAAGCTCCGGGAAGGAGCGACCGGCTTAACGGTAATTAAAATATGAGGAGGGCCACCGAGCTGCCGGGTGAAGAAGACGGACAACTAGACGGCATTTTAACCTCGAGCGGATCTGCTGATGCTTCAGCTGATCGGGACGGGCGTACTACTACTGATGGAACTCGCGTTCTCGATAGCGCCCGCGGCACCGACGCGCTCAAAGGGCGCCCGAGCACAACATCAGTGCGAACTACGATCACCGCGAGCGCTGCCCCCCGACAACGGGTCGTCGGGCGCGACGTTACCATCACAGGAAAGCTCACGGCCGACGGCGCCGGGATAGCAGACGCCCAATAAAGCTGTACAGCGACGTCAACGGCCTCTGGACCAACATCGGCCAGATGACCACCAGTGAAAGCGGCGGCTTTGCATTCCAAGTTCAACAGGCGTCGCCAGGAACGTCTCTCTTTAAGGCCACCTATCCGGGCGATAGCTCCTATGAGCCCTCAGTGAGCGCCGAGATGGTCGTCACCTACGTTACCACCCCCACTGCCATAACGGCCGCTGCTGCCCCCCAACGACAGGTCGTCGGGCGCGACGTCACCATCACCGGACTATTCACGGCTGACGGCACACCCGTCGCGGACGCATCCGTTACCCTTTATAACGCTGACGATGTCATAGAGCGGGTTCCTGTAGCCACGACCACAACCGACACCGAAAGCCATTATCAGTTCACCGTCACTGACGCCGCGGTGTAGATCTCTTGTAGCGCCTCTACACGGTGACAAATGAAAGTCGTGCGTATGCATTTAATCTATTAAACGACTTTGCTTTGCTGATTTGGGCGCAAAACGGGAGCGTTACAACAATATTGTATCAAAACGGCGATACAACGCTCTATGCGACCCAAGTAGAGTGCAGAGCGAAAAAAGCTTATACTTACATCGCGTTCAGCAAGTGCAATGTCGCTTATTTTGGCCTCGAGCAGTTCAAGCACTAGTAGTCTCACATCGACGACCTTGTCAGCGATAGCGCCCAGTGACATGCTTGCCGGCGCCGCCATAGCAACCGGCACGCATATCTTCTTGCTTATTTTCATCTTTTTGGCG
>Ga0207932_1000060_pt1 | contig 33090 bp, 28 predicted proteins | sample NGESurdeep092012_FD_184480 | JGI IMG/M metagenome (GOLD analysis project Ga0207932, IMG submission 184480) | Arctic peat soil microbial communities from Barrow, Alaska - NGEE Surface sample 415-2 deep-092012 (SPAdes) | ecosystem: Environmental > Terrestrial > Soil > Wetlands > Peat ...
TCGCCGCTCGCCTCTCAGCCCTGCCCCTTCATCACTCCTGCAAAGCAGGCTTCGACCACAGCACCAACATGAGCAGGATGGCTCCGCAAGTCACTCCCGCATCCGCGACGTTGAACGTCCAGAATCGCGAGTCGCCGATTCCCACGTCGATGAAGTCCACCACTCCCTTCACCGACCTCACCCGGTCGATGAGATTCCCGAGCGCCCCGCCCGCGATCAGCGCGAGCGCGAGCGGCTGGACCGTTTCGTGCGGAGGCGTGCGCCGGTACATCCCGAAGATCACGGCGAGCATCACGAGGGCCAGCACGGTGAACACCACACGCGACGCATCGCCGAGCGAGATGTTCATCGCCGCGCCCGTGTTGTAGTTGAGGGTGAAACGGACCCAGTCGCCGACGATGTTGTTTTGGACGTGCGCAGTCAGCCGGCTCTCCACCATCCTCTTCGTGACGACATCCGCCACGACCCACCCGGTGAACAGCGGCCAGAATATTTTGGCGCGATGTGGCATGTTCGTCATTTCTTGGATACGACTTCCGCGCGCAAAAGTTTCTTCGACATGGAGAATCAGATCCCGAACTGCGTGAAGTGATGATCGCAATGCCGGTAGACGAGGACGCCCCACGCCCGGCCGGTCATGGAACCGAACGCGGGATGCGGCGGCCATTTCTCGCGAGCCGACCGCGTCGCAAACCGTTCGACGAGCGCGCTGAGCGTCACCACCTCGCCATTCCACGCCGCGGGCGCGCGCGCGAGCAACTCGGGCGCGGTCGGCACGCCCTTGGGCCACGGCAGCAAATAGATGATGAGTTGCTTGAGGAAGGGGTAGCGCAACGGCGACTTTTTCGGCGCAACCGGCAGCTCGCCAAGCGCCATCTTGAGCGAGTCCGCGAGGTGCACGACCATCTTCGGCGCATTCATCCTGCCCCAGAGCGGCGCTCGACCGGGAGCGAGGCGTGCGAGACGCTGCTGAATCTCCGCTCTCGTGCCGGCCTGGAATATCGACTTGGTCATGCGCCGAGCCTCCGTGTCGAGGGTCCGTCGTGCTCCAGAAAGAATTGGGGGCGGGTTCGAATTCCGCCAGCGGCATTGTCCGTCCGAACGGCAGGCGGTAAGATGGGCGAGTCGCATTGGCACTCGCCGCAGAGTCCACTCATTCCATGGAGCCCCCGATGAAGAGTTATCTCACCGAGGCGATCGGCACCTTTTTCCTCGTCTTCACGGTCGGACTTTGCGTCAATCAAGGAGTCGCCATGGCGCCTCTCGCGATCGGCTCGGCGCTGATGGTGATGGTGTACGCGGGCGGGTCGATCTCGGGCGGGCACTACAATCCCTCGGTGTCGTTCGCGGCCTGGATCCGCGGCGCGCTGCCGACCAAGGAGCTTGTGCCGTACTGGGTATCGCAGTTCGCCGGAGCGCTGGTTGCGGGATGTCTGATCTACAAGTTCACGGGTGCCGCGCTGCACGTCGCGCCCGGTGCCAACGTGACATGGATGAAAGCACTGACGGGCGAGGTGATCTTCAGCTTCGCACTCTCGTACGTCGTGCTCCACACGGCAACGACGAAGGCGACGGCGGGAAACTCCTACTTCGGCCTCGCCATCGGGTTCACGGTGATGATCGGAGCGTTCGCGGTGGGCGGGATATCGGGCGGCGCATTCAATCCGGCGGTGGGACTGGGGCCGGCGATCATCGAGCTGGTGCTGGGCGGGTCGCCGACGTCGATGGCGTGGATCTATGCGGCGGGGCCGCTGGCCGGGGCGGCGGGGGCGGCATTTGCCTACAGGGCGCAGCACGCGGGGGAGTAGGACTGGAAAAGCGAGTAGAAAGTCATTGGTCATTGGTTCTAGGTACTCGGCCCCGGCCACGACCCTCGCGAGGAGGAGCGTAGCCGGGGCTTAGTACCAATGACCAATAACCAACGACCGATTACCCGCCGTTGGCCGTTCTTGCTACGATCCGAGCCCGAACACCTCCACGAACGTGATCCTGTTGCCGTCCGGATCGAGAATGACGAACTCCGTGGACCCCCACGTCTGCGGCGCGATGTCACCCTGGGGATCGACCACCCCCTTCTCGCGACACTGGCTGTAGAGCTGATGGATCTCCGTCACCTCGATCCTGCAGCTCGAGTTCTTCGGCAGAGCCGGATCGTCCGTGCGCCAGAAGTGGATCTCGATCGCGTCGCGCCGCACTCCGCCATACTCGCCGGCATTGAATCCCATCTTGAAATCGAGCACATCGACGTAGAACTCGATGGAGCGCCGGACGCTGGCGACGGGCAGGAGCGGGATCCCGCGAGCGAAATAGGGAGTGGCCATGCCATAAGGTTCGCCTTTCGCATCGCCCGGGCAAGACGCATCTTGTCGGTGTCCTCTTTACGCCTACGGCCGGAGCCTCGATGCGCCTGATACGAATCGCGTCCATCGTCACCGCGCTTGCCCTTCTGGCGAGCTGCCATTCGGTCCCAGTCTCCGGCGGTGCGAAACCGGCGGCAGGACCTTGGCGAACCCTGTTCGACGGTTCGTCCCTCGACGCGTGGCGCGGCTACCAGGGCGCGCCGATCCCGAGCGGCTGGCACGTTGCCGGCAACACGCTCGCCAAGGATGTCCCCGTCGCCGACATCGTGACGAAGGACGAGTTCGGCGACTTCGAGCTCGAGCTCGAATGGAAGATCGGCGAGGCCGGCAACAGCGGAATCTTCTATCGCGGCTCCGAAGAGTATGAGCACATCTACTGGAGCGGCCCCGAGTACCAGCTGCTCGACGACATCAAGGCGGCAGACGGCAAGGCGCGGATCACCAGCGCCGGCGCGGCATACGGCATCTATCCGTCGCCCGAAGGACATCTCAAGCCGCTCGGTGAGTGGAACTCCACGCGAATCATCGCGAAGGGCTCGCACGTCGAGCACTGGCTCAACGGATTCAAGCTTCTCGAATACGAGTTCGGGAGTCCCGATTGGCTGTCGCGGGTGAAGGGCAGCAAGTTCAGCGCGTGGCCCCACTACGGCCTCGCGAAATCGGGACACATCGGGCTGCAGGGCGACCATCTGGGCACGCTCGCCTTCCGCAGCATCCGCATTCGGGAACTCAAGTGATCAAGAGTCGGCTGTCGGTGATGATGTTCCTCCAGTACTTCGTGTGGGGGGCCTGGTTCGTCACGATGGGCACGTACCTCGGCAGCACGCTGCACTTCACCGGAACGCAGGTGGGGGCGGCGTACGGCGCCACGGCCATCGCCGCGATCGTCTCGCCATTCTTCATCGGGATCGTGGCCGACCGGTTCTTTTCGAGCGAGAAACTGATGGCCGCGCTGCACATCATCGGCGGCGTGGTCCTCTGGTTCGTCGCGCAGCAGACGACCTTCGCCACGTTCTACCCGCTCCTGATCGTGTACGCGCTCTGTTACATGCCCACGCTGTCGCTCTCGAATTCGATCTCGTTCCATCACATCGAAGATTCGGCGCGTGATTTTCCGTTCATTCGCGTGCTCGGCACCATCGGCTGGATCGTCGCGGGAATCCTGGTCGGCAAGGTGCTTCACGCGGACGCGCTTGCCCTGCCGATGCAAATGGCAGCGTGCGCGTCGATCGTGCTCGGCCTCTTCTCGCTGGCCCTGCCGCACACGCCGCCCAAGGCCGCGGGAGCGCCATTCAACGTGCGCGACGCGCTCGGTCTCGACGCGCTCCACCTCCTGGCCAACCGCGACTTCCTGATCTTCGTGCTCGGGTCGTTCCTGCTCTGCATTCCGCTGCAGTTCTACTATTCGTTCGCGAACCCCTTCCTGAACGAGATCAAGGCGCCGGATCCCGCGTTCATCCAGACCTTCGGCCAGATGTCGGAGATCGGATTCATGATCGCGCTGCCGTTCGTGTTGCGGCGCTTCGGGATCAAGGTCATCATGCTCACCGGCATGCTGGCGTGGGCACTTCGCTATTTCGCGTTCGGGAACGGCAATGCCGGCCCGGGGATGTGGATGATCTACGCCGGCATTCTTCTTCACGGCGTGTGCTACGACTTCTTCTTCGTGAGCGGGCAGATCTACACCGACCAGCGCGCCGGCGAGAAAGTGCGGGCCGCGGCGCAGGGATTCATCAATTTCGTCACGAACGGCGTCGGGTATTTCGTCGGTGCGTTCGTCTCGGGATTCGTCGTGGATCGCTACGCGACGACCGGTGCGGGCGGAGTGGTGACGCACGACTGGTCGGCGATCTGGCCGATTCCGGCGTACGGCGCGCTCGCGGTCTTCGTGATCTTCTTCGTTCTGTTCCGGCCCGCGCCGAATGCCGCGCAACAGGTGTAACGTGAGCCGAGCGCCTTGAGCCGTGGGCTCTGTGAGCTGCACGCCGTGAGACGCGCGCCGTGACCGTCCTCGTCGAAGCAGCAGTCGACACGTTCGCGGGTGCGCTCGCCGCGCAAGCGGAGGGCGTGCACCGGATCGAACTCTGCGGTCCGCTGCACGACGGCGGCACGACGCCAAGCGCCGGGCTCATTGCGAGATGTTCGGAGAAGCTGCTCGTATCGGTGCACGTGCTGATCCGTCCGCGCGCCGGCGATTTCGTCTATTCGGACGATGACATCGAGATCATGTCGAAGGACATCGCCGTGGCAAAGGAGTTTGGCGTTGATGGCGTCGTGATCGGCGCGCTGACGGCGGAAGGCGAGATCGATGCCGAGACGATGTCGCAGCTCATCACGATGGCGAGTCCCCTACGCGTGGGATTTCACCGGGCATTCGATCGGGTGCGCGATCAGGACGAGGCGCTGGAGCTGCTGGTCTCGCTGCAGGTCGATCACATCCTCACGAGCGGCGGTGCCGAGACGGCGATGGCTGGAGCCGGTCGCATCAAGCAACTCGTGGAGCGCGCCGGCGATCGCATCGGGATCATTGCGGGCGGGTCGGTCACGGCGGCGAACGCGGCCGAACTGGTGAGACGGACCGGCGTGGGGATCGTGCATGGGCGCGCCTTTCAAGGCGTCCCGGCTGCGGTGGCAAAGGGCTGATCCACCCCCCGAGCATGCTCCTCACCGAAACCGTTCGCGTTGCCCTCGACGCCCTGCGCGTGAACAAACTGCGTTCGCTCCTCACGATGCTCGGCATCGTCATCGGCGTGGGTGCGGTGATCGCGATGGTCGCGCTCGGCAACGGCGCGCAGGCGCAGATCCAGGAGCGCATCGCGCGGCTCGGCACGACCGTGCTGCAGATCAATCCCCAGCGCGTGAGCCAGGGCGGGATTCAGTCCACCTCCACCGTGAAGCTCACGACCAAGGACGTGGATATGATCGTGCAGCGATCGCCGAATGTCCTCGCGGTGAACTGGCAGCAGGATCGTTCGCTGCAGGTCGTATGGAAGAACCAGAACGCCAACGTGCAGGTGACGGGGACGGCGGCGAACTTTCCGGAGGTTCGCGGATTTCGGCTCGCCGCCGGGCGGATGTTCGGTGCCGCGGAAGAAGCCGGCCGGCGCAAGGTCGCGGTGCTCGGTGCGGACGTTCTTCCGCTGATCAACGCGGGCGACGCCGAATCGATGCTCGGCGAACAGATTCGGATCGCCGGCCGCGCGTTCACCGTCATCGGCGTCCTCGCGCAGAAGGGCACGACCGGCTTTGGCGACGGCGACGAGCAGATCCTCATCCCGTTCCAGACGAGCCGCTTTCAGGTGATCGGCACCGATCGCGTCGACGACATCTGGTGTCTCGCGAGCTCGGAAGACTCGCTCAGCAGCGCGATGGCGGAAATTCAGGCCGCGATTCGACGCTCGCACAAGACACGGCTCGGCGCGCCCGACGACTTCAGAATCCGGAATCAGTCCGATCTGCTCAGCACCCTCAGCGAGACGACCGCGACATTCACGTTGCTCTTGGCCGGCATCGCCGCCGTGAGTCTCCTGGTGGGTGGCATCGGCATCATGAACATCATGCTGGTCTCCGTCACCGAGCGCACGCGAGAGATCGGCGTGCGCAAGGCGCTGGGCGCAACGCGCGGAAACATTCTTCTCCAGTTCCTGACGGAGTCCGTCGTGCTTTGCCTGATCGGCGGCGCAATCGGGATCGCGGCCGGGATGATCACAGCGACCCAGTTCAGCCGCGTGATGGGATGGAGGACCGTGATCGACCTGCAGTCGGTCGTGATCGCGTTCGGCTTTTCATCGGCAGTCGGCGTAATTTTTGGCGTGCTGCCGGCGCGGCGGGCGTCAGCGCTCGATCCCGTCGAGGCGCTGCGGTACGAATAGGCTCTGATCAGATCCGCGCGCGACGCAGCGACACCGCGTTCAGCGCGACGATGATCGACGAGAGTGACATCAGCAGCGCCGAGACTTCCGGCCGGAGCGACCAGCCAAAGCTCGTGTAGAACGCTCCCGCGGCGACCGGGATTGCGATCAGATTGTAAACACTCGCCCACGCGAGATTCTGTCGCATCTTCCGAACCGTCGCCTTGCTCAGCCGGATCGCGCGCGGGATGTCCGCCGGATCGGACTTCATCAGCACGACCTGCGCGGCCTGGATCGCGACGTCCGTCCCCGCACCGATCGCAATGCCGATGTCGGCCTGCGCGAGCGCGGGTGCGTCGTTCACACCGTCGCCGACCATCGCGGTGACGTGGCCTTCAGCCTGCAGCCGCTTTATGTGATCGGCCTTCTGCTCAGGCCGCACCTCGGCGAAGACGCGCTCGATGCCGACGTCGCGCGCGACTCGTTCGGCCGTGGCCTTCGCGTCTCCGCTCAACAACACCGGCGTGACGCCGAGGGCCTTGAGTTCCTTGACGGCCGCGATGGACGTGGGGCGGATCGCATCCTTGATGCCGAGCACGCCGAGTAGTTTCCCGCCGTGCGCGACGAACGTGAGCGATGCGCCGCCGTCGGTGAAACGCGTTGCTGCCGCTTGAAGCGACGAAACATCGATGCCGGCCTCGCGCAGGAACGCCTCATTCCCGACGAGCGTGATTGCGCCGTCCACGGTGCCTTTCACGCCGAGGCCCGGAGCGTTGCTGACTTCGCTCGCGGCCGGCACCACCATTCCGGGTTGCGCCGCGACGTAGCGAACCGTCGCCTGCGACAGCGGATGCGTGGAGGAAGCGGACACCGCGGCAGCCACCGTGAGAAGTCGTGCCCGGTCCACGCCACTCGCCTGCTCCACGTCGGTCACTTGGGGCGCCCCGAGCGTGATGGTGCCCGTCTTGTCGAGCACGATGGTGTCGATACGGCTCACGCCCTCGAGCGTGGCCGCGTCCTTGATGAGGATGTTATGGCGCGCTCCCAGGCCGGTGCCCACCGCCACAGCCGTCGGTGTCGCGAGACCCAATGCATCCGGACAGGCGATCACGACGGCGGAAATCGCAAACGTGAGCGATTGCAGGAAGGGCGCGTGCGCGATCAGCGACCACGAGAGGAACGTCACGATTCCTGCGCCGACCGCCACCACCACCAGCACCGCCGCTGCACGGTCGGCGATCCGTTGCCCGGGCGCCTTCGACTTCTGCGCCTTGTCCACCAAGTCAGCGATCTGTGCGAGAACGGTGTCGCGCCCAACGTGCGTCGCCTCCGCGCGGATCGGTCCGGTGGCGTTGATCGAGCCGCCGACGACATTGTCGCCGGGCTTCTTGTGCGCCGGAAGACTCTCACCGGTCACGAGCGACTCGTCGACGTCGGTCGTTCCCTCCACGACGCGGCCATCGACCGGAATCTTCTCACCCGGCCGCACGATCAGCACGTCCCCGACCTTCACCTCGGCGGTCGGAACTTCGCGCTCCGCACCGTCGCGCAGGACGCGCGCCATCGGCGGCGTGAGGTCGAAGAGCGCGCGCAACGCATCGGACGTGCCGCGCCGCGACTTCATCTCCATCCAGTGTCCGAACAGCACGAACGTCACGAGCATCGCCGCGGCTTCGTAGTACGCCGTCGGGTTGCCGATGATCGTCAGGTAGACGCTGCTGAGATACGCGGCGAGGACTCCCGTCGTGATGAGCACCGACATGTCGAGCTTGCGGTGCCGCAGCGCCGAAACCGTGCCGGCGTGGAACATCCAGCCACACCACCATACGACCGGCGTCGCGAGCGCGAGCCCGAGCCAACTGGAGAGCGGCGGCTGCACGAGCATCGGCACGCCGGGCACGTGACCGGCGAGCACGGCGATCGGCACGGTGAGGACAAACGCCACCCAGAAGCGGCGCCGAACGTCGAGCTCCATGGCCTTGCCCATTGCGGGGTCGGACATGTTATGGGCGCCGTGGCCGCCGTGATTCTCGGTCGGCACCGGCGGAGCCATATGCTGTGGAGGCTCACCTGTTGGCATGGTGTGCCCCGCGTGCTCGTGCGAAGCCGGGGTGGTCACCTCTCGTTCATTCCTTTCATGCCTTTCATGGCCGCCATCTCGGTTGCGCGTGAGCCGAGGGCGCGTACCCGCAGGAACACCATCGCGCCCACCGGCGTGCGCGAGCCGTACAACGCCTCCAGTGCCGTTGGCACGCAGTTCAGCGTGCCGAGAGCGCCGAGTCCGAGCGTCATGCCGCGACCCTGGGTAAGCTCGCGGACATAACCGAGCGAGAAGGCGCCGACATCGAATGAGCGGCCCGGTGCGAATCCGGACGGCCCGCCCGTCAGCGCGAGATCATCCGCCGGTTTCTGCACGAACTCCGCGCGCGCAAAGACGGTGTTCTTCGCGTCGAGCATCACCTCGCCCTCCGCCAGCGCGCTGTTGGAGAGTCCTGGTTGATCGGAGTGGCCGTTCGCGCCCCACAGCAGGGTGGTCGCCCACTGACCGTCCGATCGGAGGCGCCCTCCGTTCTGAATGGAGAGCACCATGCGATGCATGGAGTGACCCGGGTCGAGCGTTTCCGGACTCTTGATGAATCCGTATGAAGCGGACAGACTCCACGCAGAGTCGGGATTGAACGTGACGCGGCCCGAGTACGAATCGAGGGGATTGAAGTCGAAGTCCCATCGATTCTCGTCCGGATCTCTGCCGTTGAAGATCGACCCTTCGACCTTCCAATTGCGTGTGAAGATTCCGGCCGTTACGACGCCGAAGCTGACGTGCGATGCGTCCTGCCAATGATGCCCGATCGGCACCATCGGATTGTCCATTGCCGACGGCCGGTGCATGTTCGCGGGCGGCCCGAGCGCGGGTTCTCCCGAAGGCGCCAGGTATAGCTCCACGCCGACGTCCGGCGTGAGCGCGCGGTCGTAGAGCGCGGCGACTTCCATGAAGAAATCATGGGGATGCTGCCGGTCGTGCAGTAGAAGGCCGTTGAAGCGCTCTCCGGTCTGCAACAACTGCGGATACCCGGAGCCGCCGACGCCGACGCGGTCGAGGCTCAACATCGAGCGCAGCTGTAGGCGGCCACCCGCCAGGTCGTGCGTCGCCATAAGCATCGCCCAGTCGATGACCCCGAGCTGCGAGTCGCCGCGCGGGCCGCCCTGATTGTCGTACTGAGCAAAAGCGGCTCCGTGCAGCATCAGATCCCAGTTGCCCGCCACGAAGTGATGCATGGGCTCCGATACGGCATCAGGGATCCATGCCGTGCCGGACGCGTTGCGGTCCGCCGGAACCCCGACGGTGCCGGTCATTTTCATACCGGACATCCCAGTGTCAGGCATGGCCATGGCAGGCATTTCCGTACCGGGTTTCGCCTTCCCGGGCATGACCATGCCGCGCATGCCACTGCTATCTACTGAGGGTTTCTGTGCAATTGTGGTGCGCGGAGCGAACGTCACGGTGCACACGCAGCTGAAAGCAGCGCGGAATATCGCTTCGCGGAAATGACGGCTTCGCGGCAAATCGACGGCGGTCGCCTTCACTTCTTATTCGACATCCGCACGATGGCCAGCACGAGAAACACGACCAGCAGCACTCCCACGATCGGCCAGATCCCGTATCCGCCCATCATGCCGGAACCGTAATTCATGTTGTTCTGCATACCATTGCCTTAGGAGACGGCCGGCGTATAGCCGGCTCGGGTGATCACGCCCCGAAGCGCCTCGGGATTCGTGATGGCGGGATCGTACTTGATCGTGGCTTCTCCGACTTTCACTTGCGCGTCCGACACGCCGGGACTCTTCGAGAGTGCGTTGCGGATGCTGTTCACGCAGCCGCCGCAACTCATGCCCGCGATCGGAATCGTGAGACTGTGCATGACGTCCTCCATTTCGCGAAATAGACCATGATCGACCAACCTGGGAATGATCGCCGGCCGTGCATCACTCGCACCATCGCACCGACGGCGTAGTTCCTTCGGAACGTCACCCGTGAATCGCGAGGGATCTCGCGCCACGATCGGGCGCCGGCAAGACCGCGATCTCCCGCCCCTTCCACAACGAGTAGATCGCCGGAATCACGAGCAGCGTGAGAATCGTGCTGCTGACCATCCCGCCGATCATCGGCGCCGCGATCCGCTTCATCACGCTCGCGCCGGCGCCTGTGGACCACATGATCGGCAGGAGTCCCGCCATGATCGCGGTGACGGTCATGATCTTGGGCCGCACGCGATCCACCGCGCCTTCCATGACCGCGTCGTACAGATCGTGCAGCGTCGGCTGATGGCCTTCTCGCGCGCGCGCCTGCCACGCATGATCGAGATAGATGAGCATCACCACACCCGTCTCCGCGGCGACACCCGCCAGCGCGATGAATCCGATGGCCACGGCCACCGACCAGTTGTAGCCGAGTGCCCAGATGAACCAGAGACCGCCGACCACCGCGAACGGAAGCGAGAGCATCACGATCAGCGTCTCACCCACGCGCTTGAAGTTGAAGTAGAGGAGGAGGAAGATGATCGCCAGCGTCGTCGGGATGACGACCTTCATGGTCTCCTTCGCGCGCAGCATGTACTCATACTGGCCGCTCCACGTGATGCTGTATCCCGCCGGCAGGACCACCGCCTTCGCGACCGCTGCCTGCGCCTCTCGCACATAACCCCCGATATCGCGTCCGACGACGTCCACGTACACCCACGCCGTTGGCTGAGCGGCCTCCGTGCGCACCACCATCGGGCCGGCCACGGCCTTGATGGTCGCGAGCTGGCCGAGCGGCACTTGCGTCACGCCGCCCGCTGAGCCGGAGCCGGCACCTCCCATCGCCTCGCCCGGCGAAGCGCCTGATGATCCACGACTATTCGCCACCGGGACGAGTATCGCCGCGAGTTTCTCGGGCGTATCGCGCAGTTCCTGCGGATAGCGCACCCGCACACCGTAGCGCTCGCGCCCCTCGATGGTTTGCGTCACCACCATGCCTCCGATCGCCGTCGCGATCACCGCCTGCACGTCTCCCACGTTGAGTCCGTACCGCGCGGCCGCGGCCCGGTCGATATCGATGTCGAGGTAGTATCCCGAGACGGCGCGCTCGGCGAACGCGCTGCGCGTTCCCGGCACCTGCTGCACCACGCGTTCGATCTCGCGTCCCACGCGCTCGAGCGTGGCGAGATCCGGGCCGAACACCTTGACGCCCACCGGCGTGCGGATGCCGGTCGCGAGCATGTCGATGCGCGCCTTGATCGGCATGGTCCAGGCATTCGTCACGCCGGGCAGTCGGACTGCAGAATCCATCTGCGTCACCAGCCGATCATAGGTCATCCCCGCGCGCCACGCGCTCTCGGGCTTGAGCGTGATGGTGGTCTCGAACATGTCGAGCCCTGCGGGATCGGTGGCGGTGGTCGCGCGTCCCGCCTTTCCCCACACGTGATCGACCTCGGGAAACGACTTGAGAATCCGGTCCTGCGTCTGGAGGATCTCCCGGGCGCGCGCCACGCTCACGCCGGGCAGCGTCGTCGGCATGAAGAGGATCGTCCCCTCCTCGACCGGTGGCATGAACTCACTGCCGATGCTCGACCAGGGAATCCACGTGAGCACGACGGTCGCGAGTGCGGCGACGATCGCGCCCCAGCGGTGCCGGAGCACGAAGGTGATCAGCGGCCGGTACAGACGAAGCAGCACGCGGTTGATCGGATTCGCGCGTTCGCGGTACAGCCGCCCGCGTATGAACAGCCCCATGGTCACCGGCACGAGCGTCACGGAGAGCAGGCTCGCCGCAGCCATCGAAAAGGTCTTCGTGAAGGCGAGCGGCTTGAAGAGCCGCCCCTCCTGCCCCTCCAGCGTGAACACCGGCAGGAACGCGACGGTGATGATCAGCAGCGAGAAGAACAGCGCCGGCCCCACTTCCTGCGCTGATTCCACCACCACGCGCCAGCGCTCTGCGGTGGAGAGCACCGACGTGTCCATGCGCGACGACGTCGGCGCGCCCGCCGGCTCCTTCGCGACGATCGCGCGCTCGAGGTGCTTGTGCATGTTCTCGATCATCACGATCGCCGCGTCGATCATCGCGCCGATGGCGATCGCAATGCCGCCGAGCGACATGATGTCGGCCCCCACCGGCACGAACCGCATCGCGATGAACGCCATCAGTATCCCGACAGGCAGCGTCAGGATCGCCACCAGGGCGGAGCTCGCGTGCAGGAGGAACACGATGCACACGATCGCGACGATGATCCCCTCCTCCACCAGCTTGCTCTTGAGCGTCGCGATCGCGCGCTCGATCAGGCTGGAGCGATCGTATACCGGCCGCAGCACCACGCCGTGCGGCAACCCGGGCTGGATCTCCGCAAGGCGCGCCTTCACGTTCTTGATGGTCGTCAGGGCGTTCTGCCCGAATCGCATCACGACGATGCCGCCCACGGCGTCGCCGCGCCCGTCGTACTCGGCCACGCCGCGACGCACCGCGGGCCCCACATACACACGCCCCAGCTCGGCCACCCGAATCGGCGTGCCGGATGATGTCGCGCCAACGACGATGTTCTCGATGTCGGCGAGCGACTTGATGTACCCGAGTCCGCGCACCATGTACTCGCGCTCGGCGAGCTCCATGACCATTCCGCCAACATCCGCGTTGGAATTCTGGATTGCCTGCATGACCTTCGTGACGGGCACCCGGTACGCGAGCAGCTTCGCGGGATCGAGATCCACCTGGTACTGCTTCTCGTATCCGCCGATCGACGCGACTTCGGCGACGCCAACGACCGAGAGGAGCGCGTGGTGCACGTACCAGTCCTGCACGCTGCGCAGCTCGGCGAGCGAGAGCCGGCCGGTAGTGTCCTCGAGCGCGTATTGATAGACCCATCCGAGGCCGGTCGCATCAGGCCCGAGCGTGGGGACCACCGACGGCGGCAGCTGCCCCGCGATGCCGTTGAGATACTCGAGCACGCGGCTGCGCGCCCAGTAGAGGTCGGTGCCGTCCTCGAAGATCACGTACACGAACGAGATACCGAAGAACGAATAGCCGCGCACGGCGCGCGCGCCCGGCACCTTGAGCATTCCCGCCGCGATCGGGTACGTGACCTGATCCTCGACGATACGCGGCGCCTGATCGTTGTACTCGGCCTGCACGATCACCTGCACGTCACTGAGATCGGGAAGCGCCTCGAGGGGCGTGCGCTTGAGGGCCCACACCCCGCCGGCGATCGCCCCGGCGGTGAAGAGCAGCACGATGAGCTGGTTGGCGACCGACCACGCGATGATTCTCTTCAGCATGGCGGCCTCACGGTTTCTTCGCGGGAGTGACCATCCCCGGCATGTTCGCCATGGGATCGGGCTGCTTTGCCGACGGCGTCTTCGGCGCCGGCGCCCGGATCGGCGCCGCGGGTTTCGCCGGGCTCACATCCATCCCGGGCATGTTCGCCATCCCGCCGAGAGCGGAGCCGAGGTTCGACTCCGCATCTATCAGGAACGTGGCCGACGACACGACCGTCTCACCCGCCGCGAGTCCACGGCGGATTTCCACGCGGTCGTCCGTGTTCCCGCCCAGCTCGACCTCGCGCGGCGTGAGCGTCCCGTCGGCGCCCTTCACGAAGACGAGGACCCGCGTGCCCGTCGCGAGAACCGCGGAGCGAGGCACGCTCAGCACGTTGCGGCGCGCCTCTTCGCGAATATGGATCGTCGCGTACATCCCCGGTTTCAGCACGAGGTCGGCGTTCGGCAGCGCCACACGGATCTTCGTCGTGCGCGTTTCCGCCGAGATGGTTGGTGACACGTACACGATCCGCCCCTGGCGTGGCTGCCCCGGCAACGCGGCAAACTCGGCCGTGACCATCTCGCCCAGCCGAATCGCGGCGAGATCGCGCTCGAACACTTCGCCCTCGAGCCACACTTCGCGCAGGTCCGCAACTTGATAGACGGCATCGCCCGCCATGATGCGCTGGCCCGATGAAACGTTCTTCTGCACGACCACGCCGCGGAGCGGAGACCGCAACGTGAGCGTCTTCTGTACTTCGCCGGTGCGCTCGACGCGCGCGATGTCCTCGTCGGGAACGTCCCAGTACTTCAGCCGGCGGCGCGCGCTCGAGAGCAGCGACTCGGCATTCCGCACCGCCTCCGGGCTGCCGTTCGCCACATCGACACTGAGTTTCCTGGCGAGCAGCAGCTCTTCCTGTGCCGTCACCAGCATCGGCGAGTAAATGCGCAGCAGCGAGTCGTTCACTTCCACGGGCTGCCCCGTGAACGCCACGAAGAGCTGTTCGACGTAACCATCCACTTTCGGCGCGATCGTCTTCACGCGCGTCTCGTCGTACGTCACCAGGCCGATAGCTTTTACTTCCGCCGCGAGCGATCCGCGCTCGACGACGGCGTACGTGACGCCGATGCGGTTCGCCGATTCCGGGGTCAGCATCACCGGACTTCCGCTCGAATCGGCCGCCGTGCTCGCACGCGGCGCCGTCTCCGCGTGCTTCCCGGCGCGCGTAAACCACCAGGCGGCGGCAAGCGCGGCACCGATCACGAGGGTCAATAGCACCACGCGCCGTGCGGTGCCAAGCGCTGTCGGCTGCGAGGATTCGAATGGCGAGCGCTCGTCGCGTTCCTGCGGACCGGCGGGTGAAGAACTGTGGTCGATCATTTGGGCGATCCTCCTGCCGGGCGCACCGGCTGGGCGGTGTTCGCGTCCACGAGCACGCGTCCGGTGAGCATCTCGAGTTCGGCCCAGGCCTTGCCTTCCTCGGCCTCGAGCGTGAACAACTCCTGGCGGTATTGATTGAGCGTCATCTGCGATTCGAGCAGTGTCATGAAGTTCACGGTGCCCACGCGATAGGAAGCGAGCGACGACGTGACGGTCGCTTCGGCCTGCGGCAGCACGGAGGTGCGGTACAGCGCGGCCAGCCGGCGCGCGCGTACGAGGCTCGCGTGTGCCTCGCCCACGGCACCGCGTGTTTCCGCACGCATCGCCCCGAGGTCTGCCGCGGCCATCGCGCTCATTGCGTTCGCCTCCTCGCGCAACTGGAGCTGGCGGTTCTTCGCATAGATGGGCAGGCTCGCCCCGATCATCAGGCTTCCCATGCGCTGGGCGCCGGTGGGCCCCGGCTGTTGCCCGTACTGCACGCCCAACTGGATGTCCGGCCAGATCTCGCGCTGCGCCAGCTGCGCCGACGCGGCGGCGGCGTCGAAGTCCTGCGCGCCGGCGCGAAGCATCGGACGGTTCCGTTCCGCGAGTCGTACGAGCGAGTCGAGCTCCGGCAGCGCGACCGGGAAGAGCGGCAGCCGCGGTTCACCGACCGGCACATCGGGCGACTGCACGAGCAGCGCGTTCAGCCGGGCCGTCATCGTCGTGCGCATCGACTCCATGCGGACGATGTCCTCCTGCATCCGCGCGAGCTCGACGTTGGCGCGCAGCACGTCGGCCTGACGGCCGTCGCCCACCTGATACATCTTCGTCGCGATGTCGCTGATGTCCTGCAGCAGGCGCCGGGTCTCGCGGGCCACGCCGAGCGTGCCATCCGCCGCGTAGATCTCGTAGAAGACCATCGACGCTCGCTGGCGAAGGTCGAGTGAGACGTCCTCCACGCGAGTCGCCGTAGCGTCGGCGCGCGCCGTTTCAACGACCCCGGCGAGCCGAAGCTTGCCGGCCACGGGAACCATCTGCATGAGCTGGAGCTGCGTCATGCCGATCGCGTCCATCGGACGCAGGTTCGGCAATTCGTAATTCATCCAGCCGAGCTGAAGTTGCGGATCCGGCAGCCGCGTGACGCTCGGTATTCGCGCGCGGGCAGCGCGTGCCGTGGCGCGCGCGGCGTCCAGGCGGGGGTTCGTCCGCTCGACGGAAGCGAGCACGGAGCCGAGCAGCACGGATTCCCGGGGCGCCGGTGCCGGCGCCTGCGCCCGCGCCGCGCGGGGCGGCGCGATCGCGATGATGGCGACGCCGGCGAGGAAACGTGTGGCGAACCGCGCGAGCTGCCGCGGTGCGTCACCAAAGTTGACGAGATGCACAGTCCTTCCTCCAGAACCTGATTGGTGTGGCGACCGGTGAGAACCGGTGCCGCTCGAGCGCCGATGCGCGTCGAGGCGCGCGGCCCTCAGGCCGCGCGAACGATCAGGTCAGGCTCGGGGAGGTGGAACGGCTGGAGCGATATCCAGCGAGAGGAAAGTCCCGGTCAGGGCCGGGATCGCGAACAGCCGGACCGGGCGTGGAGCGGCGGCGAGGAGAGGCGAGCTCACGTAGGCGACCGCGCAGCCGGCGAGCATGCAACAGCCATTGCCGAGCGCGGAATGATCGCACCCCGAACGGTGGCTCGGCGCCGGCACGTTCGCTTGCCGCCCGTGCGTTGGATTGTGATGGTCGTGGGCCATGGCCGCGGTGCCGGCTGTCGAACGCTCCGAGCCGTGTTGATCGCAGGCGATCCACGTCGATGCGATGGTCTGCTGCGCGAAGAGCATCAACACGACGACGCCCGCCACGCGGCGAAGCGCATGGCGTAAGAAGCGAAGACGGATCGAGCCCTTGGCACCCCTCACAGCGTCTCCTGGTCGTCCGGACCTATGAACATTGACGGGTCGGCAGCGGCGGCGCCATAGGGAGACGCCGGACTTTGCGCGCAGGATGCGTCAGTCGGCGGCTAGCGCGTCCAGATGATGATCGAGCCACAACCCGTCGACGACATCCGGTCGTACTGCGGGGGGATGGTGCCGGGGTTCGAGTAGACTTCAATTCCGCGAATGGTTTCCGGGCGCGCCGCATCGGCCAAGTCGGAGAATGGCGCTTGCGGCTGGTCTTTCGTCCCTCCGTGTGGCCGAAGGTCTCCGTCGACCGGGAACGGCGCCCCGTCGAGAAAGAAATTCGGGACGCAGTACGCGCCATAATTGTTGCTGCTATTAATGGTGCCCTTCTGCGGCACCCGTGTATCAATAATGCCCTTCAGCAGTGGCATCGCGTATCCGCTCGTCCCGTATTCGACGTGCATCCCCGACACGCTGGCGAGAACGTCGGCGAGGTTCGTCGATGGACGCCGGGCAAGATCCTGTTCGGTGACGAACCTTCCCAGGCCTTGCGCCCGCCGCGTTTCAAAACCGCCGCTCTCCATCAGTTTCATGGAATTACCGCGTTCCTTGACAGCGACCGCGGTCAGATCCTGCGCCTGCCGGCTGACCGACAGCGTGGTGTCGCGCGCGGCATTCGTCGCGAAATCCACGGGGAATGTCAGTGGCAATAGTCCGATCGATTTGACCTCGATGGTGCGAGTGCCGGCCGGGATCCCATCGATCCGGAATGCTCCGGCAGCGTCCGTCCGGGCCGATCGCTGCGTGCCAAAGACACCGACCACGGCGTCGTGCACCGGTCGGCCGTCGGTGCTCCGCACCACGCCCCGCAGGGTCGCGGTGCCGGGAAATCCAGTCGTAATCTTTGATGAGTCGCTCAGCAACACCTCGCGCGCCGCACTGTCCCGTCGGCTGACGGCGAAATCGACGCGCCGGATCAGGCGATCATCCGGCATCAGCGGCGTTGGACCCGCGACGAATCCGCCCAGCTCCGTGTGAACATCGAGAGGCACGTCTGTCGGAACGCCGCAGAGCAGGTAGATGCCTCCGGGATTGGTCTTGGCCACGGCGTGAACACGATGTCCCGCGGAGCGGCCACCCGTGACCGTGAACTCCGTCCATACCGTGCTGATGGTGGCGCCCGCCAGGGCAGCTGCATCGTCGACGTCACGGACATGACCGATGATGACGCCGGTGTCGGTATCACGCGGTCCCGGGCAAATGCGCGCGTACGCCGTCGCCGGACTCGGCGTGGATAGCGTGAGAGACACGCGGCGACCCCCGGAGACGTCAACGGCTACGACCGGTGCCTGAAGGTCGAGCGAATCGAGCATCGGGTGCATGAAGCCGAGCGTGTAGTGGCCGTCGGGAACACTGTCGATCCTGAAGTGCCCGTGCGCGTCGGTGGTGGCATACCGGGAACGCTCGACGAGGACGACGGTCGCGTTCGCCAGCGCGGCGCGGGTTCTCAGCGAGTCATAGACCGTCCCGGCAATGCTTCCCTGTGCCTGGGCACGCGCCGAGAACAGCGCAAGTAGACCACATGCAAGCCTTCGAGTGATTCTCAAATTGCCCCGCGGCGGGTTATGTCGTCCCAGACGGTATTCACGCAAATTCTGCTTCTCAAAAGGTTCCCGCTGATATCCTCTACTACTCTCGACCGGCGGAAAGCGTCACACGCGAACTATTTCTCGATAACCATCACCACGAACGACCCCGGAATCACCGGCGGCCGTCGCCGCGGGTTCGTCGCCGTCGATTCGGCGGGCGCAGCTCCCATCTTCGCGCTCACCACGAATACCCGGTGTGTGATGGGATCCAGTCCCATGTTCCGGCCGCCAGGCGCCGTCTGGACAGTCTGCGAAACATGATAGACGTCGGGACTATCCTGGTGAATGAACGTGAGCGTGCCATCCGCGTTCGATGCGAATGCGTCACCCGACGCGGGATCGAACGCCGCACCGTCCGTCCCGGCGCCGATGGGCAGCGTCGCAACCACCTTGCCCGCGGTGATGTCCGACACCGCCATCACACCGCTGCGACAGCCGCTGAACAGGCGGTGATGTGCGCGGTCGATCGCCATGGCCACTGGTTGCTTGCACGGCGCCGTCGACCAGCGACGCGCAACCGTGAGCTTCTTCGCATCGATCTCCACCACTTCGCTGTTGTCCGTGATGTTGACGTAGACCATGCCGTCGCCGGCGGATACGCCATATTCTGGCTTGCCGCCGAGCGCGATGTTGGTGACGAGCTTCCCCGAGGCCGGATCCACGACGGTGGAGGAGTGCGCGTCGCCGTTGAATGAGAACACCCGGTTCGATGCCGGATCGAAGATGATGGCATCGGCGTCCTCCGCCGCGTGTGCGCGAGCGAGCACCTTGAACGTCTTGAGATCGAACATCACGATGGAGCTGTCGTTGCCGGAGGTCGCAAAGCCGTGTCCGGTCTTCTCCGCGATCGCCGTACCGTGGGCACCATGGATGTCAGCCACCTCACCGAGGAGCCTGCCGTCGGTTTCATCCACCACCATCACTCGAGTCTGCCTGCCGATGAACAGCCGATGGTTGGCCGGATCGGGAACCACATAGTCCCAGCTGCCTTCGCCGCCAACTGCGAACGTGTGCGTGATGCGGTACTGGGCGGCGAGAACCGCCGGCGTCAGGGCGAGAGCGACAAGAACGGCGAGACGGCGCATGGTGGCTCCTTGAGGAAGGTGTCGAATCGTGTCCACTGAAGCCGGCGCAGGCCGGTCAAGGATCGATGTATCGCTTCCGCCAGACCAGAACGACACCGCAGTTCGTTCGCGTACCGGCGAATTGCAGGGGTGCGCGCGCCGCTGAGTTATAGATCTCGACCAATGCGATCTCCTCCTTCCTGAGCTCGTTGATCATTCGCATATCCGATACAAAATCGTCGAGCCAAATCGTGGGGTTGCACGTCAGCGTGATTCCGGAACCCCCTTTCGAAGCTATTGAATACACTCCGGTCATGTATATCCCCCACTGCGCACCACTCACGCTGATGTGCACACCGGGGAAATTGAGAGCTTGCTCAACTGACATGTATTTCGCGAACTCTGTAGAATCGGCCCGGTAGCCAAAGCCCGCGCGACGACGCTGATCGAGCTCGCTCTTGAGTTCGTTAGAGTGCTCGCGTTCCCGAATCGTCACGGTGTTGAGCGTCGTGATGAGCCGTGTCATCGAGAGATCAAGAAAGGCCGAGTCTCGAGCAGCGAGGTCCACCAGTCGGCGCTCGGGCGCGAGTCCCAGCGCGCGGATCGCGATGACTCGCGTGCCGGAAGGAATCCCCCGCACGACGAATCCACCGTTCGCATTCACCCGCCATTCGCCGGCCACACCCGAGACCGTGACGCGCGCATCGTGAACCGGCAGTCCCGCCGAGTCTCGAACGACACCAGCCAGCGTGGAACCATCGAGATCCCGCACGGGCGCGAGCGATGATGCGTCGGCACCGAGCTGTTCGATCGCGTCGCTGGACGGAAGCGTGAGGTCGCGCCGCGCGATGCGCGCCGTTCCGATACGGAATGAAACGGGAATCGTGGTGGTTCCGCCGCCATTCATTGAGAGTGTAACCGTCTGCTGAGCTGGAATGCCGCAGATCGCGTAGCTCCCGGCAGCGTCGGCCTGCACCATTCTTCGGGTCTCCGCTGCCCGCCCGCGCGCACTGTCCGGGACGACAGCATGCCACGCCATTTCGATCGATGTTCCTGAAGTTGGAATCGCGGAAGCGCCGGAAAAGACCCGCCCGAAAACGAACCCTTCTCCGCTAACGGGCGCCGGATCGGTATTGCACGCGCGGTGCCACAATGTTGCGAACGACGGAATCGCGAGGGTCACGCGGGTGACCACCTGCGGAGTGGCATCAACACCGGCACCGATCGAATAGAGACCCAGTACGTCGAGCGCGGGATGATCGGCCCAGATCGAGTGCGCTCCCGCGCCGACGCTGTCGAAGCGGAACACGCCCAGTGAATCGGCAACGGCGTCGCGCCCGAGGTCGGCGAGATGCACGTGTGCACCGCTCAACGGCCGCTGCGCGATGCTGTCATAGACAACTCCGACGATGCTTCGTGGCACGTTCGCGCCGCGAGCAGCAACGTCGCGAACATCCTGCGCATTGGCGAGCGACGTGGTCGAGACCAGAACGCCCGCCGCGACCATCATGAAGGCGCCCAGTTTCGAAGGATTCAGCATTGCGCGTTCCGGATTTTACCGGCGCGTTTCACAACGCCGCCTCCAGCCGCGAAACGACCGTATTCAGGATCTGCACCCGCGCGAATTTCTTGTCGTTGCCGGCCACCAGCGTCCACGGCGCGACCTCCGTGCTGCACCGGGCCACCATTTCGTCCACGGCCGCCACGTAGGCGGACGTCTTCGCGCGGTTGCGCCAATCTTCCTCGGTAATCTTGTACTGCTTGTAGGCTACCTGCTGGCGCTCCTTGAACCGGCGCAGCTGTTCCTGCGGGCCGATGTGCACCCAGAACTTGGCCAGCACGACGCCATGCTCGGCGAGCTGTTCCTCGAAATCCACGATCTCGTGATAGGCACGGCCCCAGTCGCTCGGCGGTGCAAAGCCCTCGACACGTTCCACCAGAACGCGGCCATACCATGAGCGATCGAAGATCGTCGTGAAGCCCGCGCGCGGCAGGTGTCGCCAGAAGCGCCAGAGATAGTGCTGCGCGCGCTCCTCGTCAGTCGGCGCCGCAATCCCGACGGTGCGGTAGAGCCGTGGCTCCATCGCCTGCGTGACTCGGCGGATAGCGCTCCCCTTGCCGGCCGCGTCCCAGCCCTCGAACACCAGCACCATGGAACGCCCTCTTTTGTGCGCGGCCCAGGCGAGCTTGCTCAGCCGCGCCTGCTGGGCGTCGAGCAGTCGGCCGTACTCGGCGTCCGTGAGCCGCTGCGACAGATCCACATGATTCAGCACGGAATCGATCGGGGCTGCGGGTGGCTCGTCCCCGGTGGCTGCAGCGGCTTTCTTGCCGGCGCGTGCGGCAGTGCTGCGTACGGAGGCGGACGTCGTCGCGGCCTTCATCCTCGTTCGGATCGCATCGAGCAGGATGTTGCCGACGGTGAGTTCACGGTACCGGCGGTCGGTAGCCTCGATCACGTGCCAGGGCGCCGCGGCGGAATCCGTACGACGGAGCGCGCGCTCCGACACCTCGGTGAAGGCGTCGAAGCGTTTGAAATGCTCCCAGTCGCCGGGAGCGATGCGTCCCGATTTTTCGAGACTCTTGAGACGTTTCTTCTGTTCCTTCTTGGGCAAGTGCAGCCAGAGCTTCACGATCACGGCGCCGTCGTCCGTGAGCATTTTCTCGAGCGCGACGATTCGGTTGAGCGCGACGTCGAAGGCGCTGGACTTGGACTTGCCGTATGCCCGGCTGATGATCGGCTCGGTATACCATGAGCCGAAGAAGATTCCGATGCGCCCGCGACCCGGCATCGCGCGCCAGAAACGCCAGTAGGTGGGGCGCTCCCGCTCCTCGTCGCTCGTTTCCCAAAACGCATGCGTCTCCACGCCGCGTGGATCGAGCCACTCGTTCAGGCGGTGCACCAACTCCCCTTTGCCGGCGCCGTCGGCGCCGGACACGATCACGATGACGGGGAACTTCTGTGTGCGCAGCTCGAAATGAGCGTTCAGCAGGTTGGACCGAAGCTTCGGCAGCGCGGCATCGTACTTCTTGGGCGTGATACTGTGGCCCAGCTCGGCGGTTTCAAACACGGAGGTCTCCTTGCCGTAAGGCGATGCGTCCTCATATGACGACCCGCACTTGAGAATTCAATGTACGATTCTCACGGTAGCGCGGCGAATGGGGTACGCAGCTACGGCTTCCTGAGGCGGCTCCACGAGAGGTTTCAACAGAGCCAGAACATCACCTACGCGGGAGTCATAAGGTTACCAAGATCTGAGCAGAGCCGAGATCATCCCGGCATTGACACCCGGACAAGCGGTCAGCAGGCCTTCGAGTAAACGTTCGAGAGCATTCGCAGACGCATCTGCTGGATCCGCCCCCGGGTGTCAAATGTCGAGCATGCGTACACGCGGAGAGGCATCTCCCCCCGCCCGGACCCGATCAGTGGGCCGCCAAAGATCGACATCGCGGCACCACTCACCTCGAACACTACACCGTTGGCAGATTCGAGCACCTCGGGCGAGGCAGGAATGGAGAGTTCGATGAACCTGTTGAGATGTGATCGCTCGCCCGCGCGAAGACTGTCGGCCAGCGCAATCGGTGCGCTTCGCGCTAGTTCCGTCCAACGCTCCCTTAGAACGCCGTTCGAGTCTGCTCCCGAAGGAAAGCGAGCGAGCAGCGCGCTCAGTCGCAGGTAACGCATGACCACCGGTGCGCTACTGGAAAAGTCTCCATGTGCCTCAACAAACCCGCTGTCGATGCGCACAAGCACGACATGCCGCCGCGAACCGGAGTCGATTCGCTGGAGCGGCACTTCTACTGCGAGTCCGAGCACAGGAGAATAGTCGCTCCGTTCATTTGAAACGTTGAGTCCATTCAAGGCGCGCGGAGCGTGCGCGCAAGACAACGCGACGCTTCCAAACGCACTCGCCGCGAGCGATCGGCGGATCAACCGGCAATACGTGGCCATGTTCATCTAATCACCTCGAGATCAGAGGACATCTCACAAACGACCGTCGCGACGTCGGACTCCGAGCGTAATTAGCGAGCGCCTTCGTGGAGCGTGCTGCTGGTCGGAGCGGCGCTCTACTCAGCTCTCAGCGCCACCTGCGGATCCACGCGCGCGGCACGCCGTGCCGGTGCCCAGCTGGCCGCAATCGTCACGCCGAGCAGGACCAGTGCCACGAGTCCAAACACCGCCGGGTCGCGCGGCGACTCATTGAACAGCAGCGGGGCAATCCAGCGGCCACCGGCGAGCGCGATCGCGGCGCCGATCGCGATGCCGATCACCCCGAGCTCTACTCCCTGACGCACGACGAGCGTGATCAGGTCATTCGTCCGCGCACCAAGCGCAGCTCGGACGCCCAGTTCGCGTGTGCGCTGCGCCACGTTGTACGAGATCACACTGAATAGCCCCATCGCCGCGAGCAACAGAGCCAGCAGGCCAAACGTCAGGAACATGCTCGCGCCGAGTTTCCAGGTTCTCGTTTGTTCTCCGATGACTTCGTCTAGAGGCGTGACGGTCAGGTACGATGCGCCCGGCATCTGCGGTTGCAACCGGCGACGGATTCCGTCCGCGAACCTGGCGGCTGGTCCTCGCGTGCGAATGAAGAGGCCGCCGGCGTCGGGGTCCGACTGAGCAATCGGGAGGTAGTAGTTGTAGCCGGGATCGCCGTCGAGCTTCTGCGCCTTGATGTCTTCGGCAATGCCGACGACGTACGTGCACGGAAGTGTATCGGCGCCGACCTTCACGCACTGCCCGATGGCGTCCGAGGACGGCCACAGGCGCCTGGCCATGGACGCACTCACGACCATCGCCCTGGGCGCACCCTTCTGATCGCCGGAATTGATGCCGCGGCCCCGGACGATGCGCGTTCCGAGCGTGGCGAAGTATTCCGGGCTGACCTCGTTGAAGTTGAACTGGCCGAGCTTTTGCACGGAGTCGATGCCCGGCACATAGAGGAGTGTCCACACCGTGCTGAGGAACGGCATGGCGATTTGCCGCGACGCGTTCTCGACCTCAGGGAGCGTTTTGGCGGCGGCGAGGAGCCGTTCGCGCAGTTGCACCTTGTGCGCGCGATCGAGTGCCACGCCTCGCATGTTCAGATCGAGCACGAGCACCGGATCAACGTCGTACCCGAGCCGCACGGCGCGTACGTTGCCGAGGCTGCGCACGAACAGGCCAGCGCCAACGAGCAGGAGCACCGACAGCACACCTTGCGTGATCTGCAACGCGCGTCGCAGCGGCGAGCGATGAGACCTGCCATCGCGAGCGCCGGCCCTCAAATCGGAGGTGAGATCGATCGCGCGAAGCTGGAATGCCGGAGCCACTCCGGCGAGCAAACCGGCCGCGAGCGCTGCCGCGGCGGCGAACGTGAGCGTCCGCGGATCGCTCGCGACGCCCGCAGCGATCGACTTCGGGAGAAAGGCGGCCCGAAGGAGCGCGCCGCCGGCCTGCGCGATGACGAGCCCGGCCACGCCGCCGAGCGCTGCGAGCAGCACGCTCTCGGTGATGAGCTGTGAGAGCAGTCGCCGGCGACTGACGCCCAGCGCGAGGCGAACCGCGATTTCGCGGCGCCGACTGAGCGCCCGCGCGAGCAGCAAGTTCGCCACGTTGGCGCAGGCGATGAGGAGCACGATCAGCGCAACGCCGCTCACCCAGATTGCGACTTTCGAGTTGTTCGACTGGTTGGGCCCGCGTTCGGCAAGGACCGACGCGACGATTCCATGCGGCTTCACGAGCGCAAGCGCAGCCGCGCTCGGGTTGGCCGCAAGTTCGGCCTGATAGCTTCGCACCATCGCGCTGGAGAGGTCCGCGTTGGCAGTCTCCACGGTGACGCCGGGTTTGCGCTGTGCGAACGTACTGGACCGAAAAGAGTTGTATGTTCCCCACCAGGTATCTCCCGCCCGGACCCAGATCAAGTTCTGACCGCCGATGAAGCTGCTAATCGGGATGTACGCGACCGGGGGCCGGTTGGGCGAGAGTCCCACGAAACCGGCGGGAGCGACGCCGATGATCGTATACACGAGCGAGCCGATGCGCAGTGTCGACCCGAGCGCATCGGCACGGCCGCCAAACTGCGTTTGCCAGAAGGCGTGGGAGAGCACCACGACTGGGGCTCCGCTGGGCGTCGAGTCCTCCGCGCTCGTGAAGTAGCGCCCGATCATTGCGGGGGCATCGAAGAACGCGAAGAAGCTCGCGCTCACGTCGCCGACCGGCATCTCGCTTGCGTCCGCGCCATTGCCGATGGCGAGATCGCCAGTCCCGGACTGGGCGAACCGTGTGAACGACGACGTCCACCGAATGAGATCTGCGTACCGCGCGTACGCCACAGCGTTCGAGAGCGATTCTTTGCCGCGATACGTGGAGCCGTAGTAAACGCGGTGGGTCAGCGCCGGATCGCGCAGCTTCGGCGGCGGCCGGAACAGCAGTCGATCGACGACCGAGAACATCGCCGCATTCGCGCCGACGCCGAGCCCAAGTGTAAGCACCACCGCAAACGTGAAACCGGGCTTGGCGCGCAGGCCGCGCAGCGCGTACGTGAGATCCTGCACGAAATGTTCGATGAGGCTGACACCGCGTGCCTCTCGAATCTCCTCCTTTCGCCGCTCGACGCCGCCGAATGTTCGGAGCGCGGCCGTGCGCGCATCGGCAGGCGGCATCCCCGCGGCGATGTTCTGCGCGGTCTGCCGCTCGATGTGAAAGCGCAGTTCGTCGTCGAGCTCGCGCTCCACGGCGGAGCGCCGGACGAGTGCGCGCAGCCGGTACAGCAGATCGCTCAGCAGATCGCGGAGCACGTCGGCCTCCCGTTCAGGTCGTCTTTAGGACGAGCGCGATAGCGGCGGTGAGCCGCTGCCACGCCACGGCTTCCGTTGCGAGCTGGTCGCGCCCCCGTCGGGTGAGTTCATAGAACTTCGCGCGCCGATTGTTCTCCGACGTGCCCCAGCGCGCCTTGATCCAGCCGCGTCGCTCCAGGCGATGCAGCGACGGATAAAGCGATCCTTGCTGGACGTCGAGCGCTTCCCGCGAGATCTGGTGGATGCGCTCCGAAATCGCCCAGCCGTGCTGCGGCTCGAGCGAGAGCGCCTTGAGAATGAGCAGGTCGAGCGTCCCCTGCGGCAGGTCGAGTCGTGTGTCGGTCATGGTCTCCCCTGTTTCTTCTACACGATATGATACGCATCTTGTGTCGAAGCGCAAGGGGAGAGCAACTTGGGACGACCTCGTACTGTCACCGCCCAAGGTCGGAGCCAAGCACTTGGAGACCTCGGACTTCGTGCTGTTCGCCGAGCGGGACAAGAGCCGGCCGATGTCGTACAGCTCCCTGCACTGATGCTCGGCCTGGAATACGTGGGTGACCGTGACCCGAAGATGCTGGCCGCGTACGACCGCAAGCGCCAGCGGCGGGTGGACGCAGCGGCGGACAAACTCGAAAGTGTCCGGAAAGTGTCCGGAAATACCAACGCCGCCCCGGACGAGGGCGGCGATGTGAAAGAGGGACGGTAAGTTACCGAGAGCCACAGGTCGGGATTGAACCGACGACCGCTCGATTACGAATGGGACAGGACGAATACCGCTGCACGGCAGAAAGGCCCGGTCCCCTCTGGGATCCACATGTCGCTCGAGCAAGCAGCGCCTTCAATCGCGGCTCCTGCAGGGTACGAACTGCGACCAACTGCGACCTCCGCCAGCGAGCGCTCACTTGCCAGCGACGATCGTCCGCGCACGCTCCAGTCTCGTGATGTCGCCGTCCACAACACCCATATAGACGCCGCCGCCGGGGCCGAAGCCCGCGATGGTGCGACCCGGAGGAACTTGAATCCGGTCGATCAGTTCTCCATTGCGACTGATCACATCGTAGATCGCTCCTCCGTTCATCATCTTGCTCGTTCGAATCCAGAGATATCCATCGCGATCGCCGATCGCTGCGCCTTGGCGGAAAGCCGGGCGGTAGTCCGGCATCTCGTCGATCGCGGCGAACTGCAGGAGCAGTGACGTGGGTGCCGAGCCAGACGGGGCCTGAGGCCGCTTCGATCCCGAAGAAGCAGCTCTCGGCGTCGAGTCGGAATTCGTAACTACGCCACGCTGAGCCCTACCTCGAGCTATGCTTGCGGCCCGCTGCCGCTGTGCCTCTCTCCTCGTTGAATCACTTTGCGCGGTCTTCTCTTCATCCGTCATCCGGTGCCAGTCGAACGGTAGCTTCGCGCCAACCGAAATCTTCCCACTAGTGTCGATGAATTCCACGCGATACTCTTGCCCGCGGACGACGGCGATCGTGCCGTCTGCGAGTAGAGCCCAGTCGTCCGTCCAAGGCATGGTATTGACGACCGCAACGTTCGCGACGAGGGAAATGCCGAGGCTTTCAAACGACGTCGGCGCATATCTGACTCTTGGAATACCAATCTTCGCGACAGTTTCGAGCGAGCGGCTCGTAAAGTCGAATCGCACGACGAGCGCTGAATCCGGCTCAGCGTGCGGATGCCCCGGGCCTGGCGGCGCCGCCGCTGGGATTGCAGCCATATACACCAGACGGCCGCGCGCGTCCACTCCCGGCGTCCCAAATGGGCCACCGATCAAGTGGTTGACGTCGCCAGGCCGGGGCACGGCGAGCACGCGAACGATGCGGCCGCGTGGATCGATCACGAACATCGAGTAGGCGACAGGGTCGACGAAGTATGTTGTGTCCCCGCGAGCCGCGACTAGCCCACCGATTTGCGATCCGTACGCATTTCCCGTCTGGCTGGTTGAGTCAGCGATGACGGTAAATGACGTAAGGGTCGAATCAAACAATAGGACGCGCCGCCCCGCATTGTCGTGTACGATCACATGTCCGTCCGCGAGCGCACGGACTTGTGATACCGCACCGAGAGGCTCAACCGATGTGCTCAGTATCGGCCCTAGCGGTCGCAGGGGCGGCGGTGACTGCGCGCCAATCCGAGGCACACTCGCCATGACAGCAAGAACAATCAGGTGCGCGACTCGCTTCGGTTCAAGACGTATGCGCAATTCTCCTCTCCCACTTCCAGCGCCGCGATCGGGAGCGAGACCGAGGGACTTGTCAGGCTGAGGTCGCCCCCGGACTTTCGATGTCTCGCGGGAGGCGCGCCGAGGATCTGGGCCCCACTGTGACTCCAATTGCCGCCAGGTCCTCCGGCCCATCTAGTCTAGTACTACATGCCGGTCGTCTGAGGGGTAACGACGACCGGCATGTCATACCTGAAACTGTAGTACTAGTTGAGCCGTTCGTGTGGTCAATCGGTTCGGAGTGCGTCCGTCGGTTGAATCCGCATTGCGCGTCGCGTCGGCCACCATGCTGCGATGAGCGCTACGACGATCAGGGTGGACGGGACCATCGCGAAAGTCAGCGGATCGGTTGGCGCCGTGTGAAAGAGCATCGAACCTATGAGGCGAGTCGCTACGAAACCGCCTACGAGTCCCACGACGACGCCGCCGGCAACGAGTTTGCCAACCCCACCGAGCACGAGCCGCGCTACGTCACTGCTCGTGGCGCCAAGCGCCTTTCGTATGCCCAGCTCACGCGTCCGCTGCGTGACACCGTACGCCACGACGCCGTAGAGGCCGATCGCAGCAAGAAGAAGCGCGACGACTGCGAACGCGCCGATCATCGTCAGCGCCAGCTCGCGCCGGTCGAAGCTGATTCCGCCCTTCGGCGTCGCGACTCCGGTGTAGCTGTTCTCTGCGCTGAGCGGAATGTTCGGATCCACGCTGAACACCGCCTTGCGAATGTCGGGCGCGACGCGTCCGGGATAGCGCGCGTGCGCGACCAGGGTGATCCACGGCCAGACTTCCCGCGTGTACGGCACGTAGACCTCCGGCTCCACGCGATTCTCCTGCCCCTGCCAGTGCACGTCGGACATAACGCCCAGAATGGGCCCGCTGATCGGCTGGCCGATGTCCGCGCGCGCCTGCGACGCGCGATGGACCGTGATGATCCGTCCGAGCGGATCCTCACCGTCGAAGAAACGCTTCGCCATCGACTCGTTGATGACGAACCCTGACGCTTCGGGCGAGCGCATGTCCGCGTCGTTCAACCAGCGCCCGCGCACCATTCGAAAGCCCATGGCACGCGGATAATCGCTCGACGCCGTCAGGTAGTATGCGGTGTTCCGCCCGGACCCATCCTGCGGACGGCCCGCAATCTCCACCGGCGTCGGGAGGATTCCTCCGATGTGATTGACGATCGCAACGGCATCGACTCCGGGAACGCGCGCGACCGCATCGCGTAATCGCCCGTACAGCGCCGCGGCGTCGGTGGGACGGTCGTACGCGGGCGACGGCGGAAAGATGGCGGCCGTGGCGATGTGCGCGGTGTCGTAGTCATCCGGAATGGCGTAGAGTCGGCGAAAACTCTGCAGCAATAGTCCGGCGCTGAGCAGCAGCGTGACCGCGAGCGTCACCTGCACGGCCACGAGCCCGCTGCGCACGATCGAATCGCGCCGGCCAATTCCCGAGTCGCGGCTCCCGCCGTGCAGGCGATCGGCGACCGCCAGTCGCGTCGAACGAAGCACCGGCGCGAGGCTCACCACCATCGTCGCGAAGAGCGCGACCGCGATTCCGATGGCGAACAGGCGACTGTCGACGGCGAGCTCGGACGAACGCGGAAGACGCGCGCCCATCACCTGTCGAACCGTCCGGACGATTCCCGCCGCGAGCAGCATGCCGCCCACGCCACCCGCGAGGCCGATCACCGCGATCTCCGTGCAGAGTTGCCGCGCGATGCGTCCTTGGCTCGCGCCGAGCGCCACGCGAACCGCGAGTTCGCGTGCGCGCACCGAGCCGCGAATGAGTGTAAGCGTGGCGATGTTCGCGCACGCCAGGAGCAGTACGAGCAGCGCGGCGCCGGCGAGCGTGTACAGTGTGCCGCTGATGTCGCCGACCACCTGTTTGGACATTGGCCAGAAGTCGACCGCGGACCAGTGCGCGGACGACGCCGGATATTCCGCCGCGAGGCGTGACGCGACCACACCGAGCGCCGCGGCGGCGGCAGCCGAGTCTCGCGGCGCGCGCAGGCGCACGATGGTCCAGCTGTCCGCGTGGACCTCGCGACTCTGCAATGGCGCCCATCGTGACTCGACCGGCGCGATCGGCAACCACAGCTGGGTGAATTGCGGGTAGTTGAACTCCTCCTGCATCACACCGACGATCGTCGTGGGGACCGAGTCGAGGTCGATGACTCGGCCGATCACGCCCGGGTCACCGCCCAACTCGTGGCGCCACAGACCGAAGGAGATCACGGCGACTGCCGGGCCGCCCGCGCGCTCTTCGACCGGCGCGAACTCGCGGCCGAGCAATGCGTGCGTGCCCATCAGCGGGAAGAATCCGGGTGACACACGGTACGCGATGACTCGTTCGAGGCCGTTCGCGGTCCGAAAGGGTACTTGCCCACCGTGTCCGAACGCGATGCCCGCGACCGGCCCGCCGACTGCCGTGAGGTAGTCCTTGTACGCGGGATATGATGGAGTGCGGTCGGATCCCTTCTCCGCGCGCTCCAGGATGGCGGCGAGCGAACCCGCGTCGCGATACGGAAGCGCTCGAAGCACGACGGCATCGACGATGGAGACGACACCAGTGGTCGCGCCGATGCCGACGGCGAGAGTTAGCGCCGCGATCGTTGTATACGCAGGGGCGCGAAGCACACCGCGCACCGCGTAACGCACATCAGCGGCGAGGTCGTCGAGCCACAGCACGCCTCTGCTCTCGCGCGCCACTTCCTTGTGCGACTCGATGTCGCCGAAGGCGAGACGGGCTCGCCGTGTGGCTTCTTCGGCGTTCATCCCGCCCCGTCCGAGCTCTTCACTCTCCAGAGCCACATGAAGCCGCATCTCTTCGTCCATCTCGCGGTCCATCGCCGCCTTCGTGAAGAGGGCGCGAAAGCGTCGACGCATCCTGTCGAGAAGTCTCACCGGCGCCGGCCTCTCATCGCACCTGAAGGACCTGCTCTATGGCCACAGCGAAGCGGCGCCATTCCGTGCGCTCTTCGGCGAGTTGCTTACGACCCTTCGCGGTGAGCGAGTAGAATTTCGCCCGGCGTCCGTCCGGGGATATGCCCCATTTCGCGCCCACCCAGCCCCGGTCCTCGAGGCGGTAGAGCGCGGGATACAACGAACCCTGGTTGATCTGCAGCACGTCATCCGAGGCTTGCCGGATCCATTTCGAGACACCCCATCCGTGCAGTGGACCGAAGATAAGGCTCTTGAGAATGAGCAGGTCCAGCGTACCCTGCAGGAGATCCACTCGTTCAGCCATGTCGTCAGGATGGAGGCGGCTTGCCTAGATGCTTGACAACAGTATGCAGGCTCTATTGTCGAAGGTCAAGACATGCCGGCCGATCTCGTCGTGGGTACGCCGCTGCGACCCCCATGCGCACTTACGGAGAGCTCTCCAACGGGACCCGACGAAGGAAGCGGTCCACCGATCCGGGGGCCCCTGCGCTCCAGTGCCTCGAACGGGAACTGGAACGGGAACGGCACTGACTCGTCGCCGACGCTAACGAAGGACGCACCAGACGGGCGATCTTAGCATTGCGCATGTCTCGCATGCGCAGCCAAAGGCGGCTACAGCGGAACTGCGCACCGTCGGAACGTGTATCAGTTCGGTCCGCCGAACACACCCTCGAGGTATCGCATGCGTCGCTGGCACCTGCTGGTCCTCCAGCTCCTTCTCCCCACAGTGCTGGCGGCCCAATCATCGCCTTCTCGCGAATCGCCGAACGCCGTCATGATGGAGTTCGTGCAGTTCGCCGACATCTTCGGCAGCCGCCTGGTCGCGGCCTTCGATTCAATTCCGGCCGCTCGCTACGCGTATCGACCCACCCCGTCGCAGCAGACGGTCGGCTACATCGCCCAGCATCTCGAAGATGCGAACTACAGTCTGTGCGAGCGCCTCGGCGACGCCAAGCATTCCAGAACGGCCAAGGACTCGTTGGCGGACACTGTCAAGGCGCGGTGGCCGAAGGACACGCTCGTCTCGCGCCTCGCGGCGTCGCTCAGTTTCTGCGACAGCGCCATCGGACGGTTGGGTCAGCTCAATTCGGCGATACTTGCAAGTAGCCTGCTCGCATTCGAGACGGATCTGGCCGAACACTACAGCCAGCTTGCGACGTACATGCGTCTGATCGGATTGGTGCCGCCTTCAGCACTCCCGCCCAAGCCGCGGACGGCGATTGCGCTTCCGGCGTCGGCGCTGCCTCAGTTCGTCGGCAGGTACGAGGTGGCTGAAGGGCTGGACCTTGTGGTCTCGATACGTGATGGCGCACTGTCCATCAGGTCGACACCCGGCGGCGTCGAAGTGCGCCTCTGGCCTGAGACCGGGACTGACTTCTTCGCCAAGGAAAGAGACGCGCAGGTCACATTCAACCGCGACCCGAGCGGCAGCGTGACGGGGCTGGTGCTCCATCAATTCCGCCGGGATACGCCGGCGCGCATAGTCCCTTAGCACTACTTCGCCACATTCTCCAGCATCGCGAACCGCCGCAACGAGCGTCCGAGCCAACAACTTCCGTTCTCAGTTGTGGCTTGATTCCGTTCGCGGCGTAGCGGCGTCTGGCATCGCTTACCAAGTTCAAGTAGATGTCGTTGATGATCTGCGGGTCTTGGATATCGCTCCGTTCCTCACCATGCCGACGATGACCAC
>Ga0207932_1000061_pt1 | contig 32929 bp, 28 predicted proteins | sample NGESurdeep092012_FD_184480 | JGI IMG/M metagenome (GOLD analysis project Ga0207932, IMG submission 184480) | Arctic peat soil microbial communities from Barrow, Alaska - NGEE Surface sample 415-2 deep-092012 (SPAdes) | ecosystem: Environmental > Terrestrial > Soil > Wetlands > Peat ...
GATCGCGTGATTGCCGAAGGCCGTGTCGCCTACGGCGTGACGACCGGCTTCGGTCAGCTCGCGACGACCCATATCCCCGTCGCCAAGGCGCGCGAGCTGCAGGAGAACCTCGTGCGCAGCCACGCCGTCGGCGTCGGCGAGCCGCTGCCGCGCGACGTGGTGCGGGCGGCGATCGCGATCCGCGTCAACACCTTTGCCAAAGGCCACTCCGGGGTGCGCCAGGAGGTCGTCGACCTGCTGGTCGAGATGCTCGCCGCCGACCTCGTGCCGTTCGTGCCGTCGCGCGGCTCGTTGGGGGCGTCGGGCGATCTCGCCCCGTCGGCGCACATGGTGCTGGCGATGATCGGAGAAGGGGAGCTGCTCACTACCGACGGACGCCGCGTGCCGGCGGAGCCGGCGCTGCGCGGCGCCGGCCTGAAGCCGCTGGTGATGGAGCCCAAGGAGGGCGTCTCGCTGATCAACGGCACGCAGTTCATGGCGGCGATCGGCTGCCTGGCGGTCATCGACGGCGAGAAGGTGCTCGACAGCGCCGACCTCATCGGCGCGATGAGCATCGAAGGGCTGCGCTGCTCGATCGGGCCCTTCCAGGAGCGCATCCAGTTGCTGCGCCCGATCCCTGGTCAGCGCCTGAGCGCCGCCAACGTGCGCGCTGCCGTCGACGGCAGCGCGATCATGTTGTCGCACCTGAACTGCGACAAGGTGCAGGATGCCTACTCCGTGCGCTGCATCCCGCAGGTGCACGGTGCCTGTCGCGATGCATTTCGCTGGCTGCGCGAGGTGATCACGATCGAGATCGACTCGGTGACCGACAACCCGCTCGTGTTCGCCGATGCGGGCGAGATCATCTCGGCCGGCAATTTCCACGGCGAGCCGCTGGCGCTGGCGCTCGATCTCGCGGCGATGAGCCTCGCCGAGATCGGCGGCATCTCCGAGCGCCGGACGTTTCGCATGTTGAGCCCGTTCCTCTCCGAGCTGCCGCCCTACCTCACCCGCGAGAGCGGGCTCAACAACGGTTACATGATGGCGCAGTACACGGCAGCCGCGCTGGTCGCCGAGAGCAGGGTGCTCTGCCACCCCGCGAGCGTCGACTCGATCCCGACATCGGGGGACCAGGAAGACCACGTCAGCATGGGCATGACCGCCGCCCTGAAGCTCGGGAGCGTGATGCGCAACACGCAGACGATCCTCGCGATCGAGGCGCTGTGCGCGGCCCAGGCGATCGATCTGCTCGCACCGCTGCAGCCAGGCGTGGGCACGCAGCGTGCTCGTGAGATCGTGCGGCGGCTGGCGCCGACGCTGGAGCGTGACCGCTACCTGGCGCCAGAGATCGAATCCGTGACCGACGTCGTCGCGGCAGGCGAGTTCGCGGCGGTGGCCCGCGCTCTGGCGCGCGACGTGTGAAGGTCGCATCGTCTCCCCAAACGTGATATCAATCACGAGGTTTTGAACCGGGGTGGTCGGCCGATCGCTCCTCGTACTTGGGGCCCACAGGAGGGACTGCTTCATGGCAGACACGATGAACGACGTACGCATCATCAAAGACACGACGGCCAACCCCGCACCGCTCGGGCTGATGGCCTTCGGCACGACGACCGTGCTGCTCAACCTGGCCAACCTCGGCGCTTTCAAGGTCACCAGCATGGTCCTCGGGATGGCGATCTTCTACGGCGGCATCGCGCAGGTGATCGCCGGCATCATGGAGTGGAAGAAGAACAACACGTTCGGCATGGTGGCTTTTCTCTCGTTCGGCCTCTTCTGGCTGTCTTTCGTCGCTCTCGAGGTGATGCCGCATATGAGCAAGTCACTCGCTCCGGATGCGAAAGCCGTCGGCTGGTACCTGATCACGTGGGGCGTTTTCACGGGCTTGATGTTCGTTGCGTCGCTGCGCATCAATCGCTCGCTGCAAACGGTGTTCCTGAGCCTCACCGTGCTCTTCTTCCTGCTTGCCTGGAGCAAGTTCGCCGACAGTGCGACGCTTCTCAAGGTCGCCGGCTGGGAAGGCCTCTTCGTCGGCCTGTCCGCGATGTACGGTTCGACTGCGCAGATCTGGAACGAGTATTACGGCAAGGTCGTGCTCCCGTTGGGGGTCGTCAAGAAGTAGAGACCACTGAGTCTTGAATCGTCGGCGACGGGCGGTGCTTCGCAAGGAGCGCTGCCCGTCGCGCGACAGGACGTTGAATTCTCGTCGGCGTCAACGTAGCCTGACTCTCGTCGGCTGGGAGAGTGAGGCTGCGATGAACGAGAGCGCCGGTCCGCGCGTCGTACGGTCCCCAAGAGGCACGGGATTGACCTGCCTGGGATGGCAGCAAGAAGCAGCGATGCGCATGCTGATGAACAACCTCGACCCGGAAGTCGCCGAGCGGCCGCAGGATCTGATCGTCTACGGCGGCATCGGCAAGGCGGCACGCAACTGGGAGTGCTTCGCCGCGATCGTCGCCACCCTGCGGCGGCTGCGCGACGACGAGACGCTGCTGGTGCAGTCGGGCAAGCCCGTTGGCGTGTTCCGCACGCACGCGTGGGCGCCGCGAGTGCTGATCGCCAACGCCAATCTCGTGCCCGACTGGGCCACCTGGGACGAGTTCCGCCGCCTCGACGCTCTGGGCTTGACCATGTACGGGCAGATGACCGCCGGCTCCTGGATCTACATCGGCACCCAGGGCATCCTGCAGGGCACGTACCAGACCTTCGCCGCGGCCGCCGAGCAGCACTTCGGCGGATCGCTCGCCGGCCGCGTCGTGCTCACCGCCGGCCTCGGCGGCATGGGCGGCGCCCAGCCGCTGGCGATCACGATGAACGGTGGTGTGGCCATCTGCGTCGAGGTCGACGCCGAGCGCATCCGCCGACGCATCGAGACAGGGTACCTGGACAAGTCGACCACGTCTCTCGACGAGGCGCTGAGCTGGGCGATGGCGGCGGCGGCGGACAAGCAGGCAGTGTCCATCGGCCTGCTCGGCAACGCCGCCGATGTCGTGCCTGAGATCGTGCGCCGAGGATTCGTGCCGGACATGGTCACCGACCAGACTTCAGCGCACGACACGCTCAACGGCTACGTGCCGAACGGCATGGCTTACGAGGCGGCCCTGGAATTGCGCGCGAAGAATCCCGACGAGTACGAACGGCGCGCGGTGGCGAGCATCGTCGAGCATGTGACGGCTATGGTCGCCCTGCAGCGCGCCGGCGCCGAGGTGTTCGACTACGGCAACAACATCCGCGGCGTCGCCCGCGACGCCGGCTATGCCGACGCCTTCGCGTTCGAAGGCTTCGTGCCGCTCTACATCAGGCCGCTCTTCTGCCGCGGCAACGGTCCCTTCCGCTGGGTGGCGCTCAGCGGCGACCCGGCCGACATCGCGCGCACCGACCGCGCCGTGCTCGATACCTTTCCCGACAACGCGCTCGTGACCCGGTGGATCAAGATGGCGGGGGAGAGGGTGCGCTTCCAGGGCCTGCCCGCGCGCATCTGCTGGCTCGAGTACGGCGAGCGCGCGAAACTGGGAATGGTCTTCAACGACCTCGTGCGCAGCGGCGAGGTGAAGGCACCGATCGTGATCGGTCGCGATCACCTCGACGCGGGTTCGGTCGCATCGCCGTACCGTGAGACCGAGAGCATGCGCGACGGCAGCGACGCGATCGCCGATTGGCCGGTGCTGAACGCGCTGCTCAACGTCGCCGCCGGCGCCAGCTGGGTCTCGTTCCACCACGGTGGCGGCGTCGGCATGGGCAAGTCATTGCACGCCGGTATGGTCGTCGTCGCCGACGGGACGGAGATGATGGCGGAGCGGCTCGAGCGTGTGCTCACGACGGACCCCGGCACCGGCGTGATGCGCCACGCCGACGCCGGGTATCCGGACGCGATCGCCACGGCGCGCGAGGCGGGCATAGACCTGCCGATGGTGGAGTAGACGGTCGATGAGCGAGCAACCGGGCGTTGTCTGCGACTTCGTCCTGCGCGGCGCGCAGGAGCTGGTGACGATGGCCGGTGCCGGCGCTCTCGGCATCATCGACGCCGGTGCGCTGCTCGCCCACCAGGGCCGCATCGTCTGGGTGGGGTGCGAGGCCGACCTCCAGAGCGCCGTCGGCGGCGACGGCCAGATCGTGCGTGTCGCCGACGATGCCGTGGTGGTCGATGCCGCCGGCGCCTGCGTGCTGCCCGGGTTCGTCGATGCCCACACCCACGCCGTCTTTGCCGGCTCACGAGCGGGCGAGTACGCCGAGCGGCTGGAGGGGCGCAGCTACCAGGAGATCCTTGCTTCCGGCGGGGGGATCAATCGCACGGTCGCGGCGACGCGCGACGCGTCGCCGAAGACGCTGGCGGAGCTGACCCAGCGCCGGCTCGACTCCTTCGTTAGGCACGGCACGACGACGGTCGAGATCAAGAGCGGCTACGGCCTTGATCTCGAGACCGAACGCCGGATGCTCGCCGCCGCCGCGGTCGCACATCCGGCACGACGCGTGCTCACCTTCCTCGGCGCGCACTTCGTGCCGGACGAGTTCGCCGATCGCGGCGACGAGTACGTCGATCTCGTCTGCGAGCAGATGCTGCCGTCACTGCGTGGCGCCGCCGAATTCGTGGACGTGTTCTGCGACGTCGGCGCCTTCACCGTGGAGCAGTCGCGGCGCGTGCTCGTACGCGCGCGCGATCTCGGCTATGCGACGAAGATCCATGCCGACGAACTCGCGCGCTCCGGCGGGGCGATGTTGGCGGCTGAGGTCGGCTGCGTATCGGCCGACCATCTCGTCCATGCGACGTGGGAGGAGGTCGCCGCGCTCAAGCAGGCGAACGTCGTCGCCGTGGTATTGCCCGGAACAAGCTTCACCCTGGGCAGCGACTATGCGCCGGCGCGCGGCTTCATCGACGCCGGTCTCACGGTGGCGGTGGCGACGGACTTCAACCCGGGCACGTGCTACTGCGAGAATATGCAGATGGCGGTCGCGTTCGCCTGCCAGGAGATGCGTCTGACTGTGGCCGAGGCGTTGCGCGCGGCGACGCTGGGCGGTGCTGCCGCTCTTGGCCGCGCGGACGAGCTCGGCTCGCTGGTGCCCGGCAAGGCGTGCGACCTGATCGTGCTCGCGGCGGAGAAACACGTCGAGCTTCCGTATCACTTCGGCGTGAACCTGGTCGATGGAGTGGTCATCGACGGCCGTCCGGTGGTGATCGCCAGCGGGCCGATCATCCACGGTGAGTCGGCGGTCAACGGCGTCGCCACCATGCCGCGAGCCGAGGCAATCGGATGACGCTGATCGAATGCGTGCCGAACTTCTCCGAAGGCCGACGTCGCGAAGTGGTCGATGAGATCACCGCGGCGATCGCCGCGGTCGACGGAGCGCACGTGCTCGACGTCCAGAGCGACGCGGTGCACAACCGCAGCGTCGTCACGTTCGTGGGCGAGGCGCGGGCGGCGGCCGAGGCCGCGTTCCGCGGCATCGCAGTAGCCGCCCGCCTGATCGACCTGAACGTACACCGCGGCGCCCACCCGCGCTTTGGCGCCGCCGATGTCGTACCTTTCGTGCCGCTGAAGGCGGCTGAGCTCGGCATCTGCGTGATGGCGGCGAGCGAGCTCGCCGCTCGGGTCGGCCGCGAGCTCGAAATACCTGTGTATCTGTACGAGGAGAGCGCGCGGCGGCCGGAGCGGCGCAACCTCGCCGACGTGCGCAGCGGCGAGTTCGAGGGGCTGCGCGAGACGATCGGCACGGATCCGGCGCGCCGACCCGACGAGGGGCCGGCGCGCATCCACCCGACCGCCGGCGCTGTGGCGATCGGGGCTCGGCCACCACTGATCGCCTACAACGTCGATCTCGCCAGCGACGACGTGGATTTGGCAAAGGCGATCGCCGCGGAGATCCGCGAACGGGACGGGGGCTTGCCGAAGCTCAAGGCGATCGGCCTGGCGATCGACGGCGGTGTTCAGGTGTCGATGAATCTCACGGACTATCGGGTGACCTCGCTGACCACTGCTTTCGCGGCGGTGCGTTCACGCGCGGCGCAGCGCGGCGTCGACGTGCGCGCCAGCGAGGTCGTCGGGCTGGTTCCTGTGGAGGCGCTGGCCGAGGTCGCGCGCGCGGCGTTGCAGGCGCCGCGACTGGGCGCCGCGAACGTGCTCGAGTCGCGTGTCCTGGACGTGGTGATGGAGGTGCGCGATGAGTGAGGCAGTCGACCGACAGCCAGTCGCGGCGTTGCGGTAGCGTCTGGCGACCTTCTCGATCGCCACCCGGGATCCGGCTACCGGCATGCTCGGCGTCGCGGTGTCGTCGAAGGCGCTGGCGGCCGGAGCGTTGTGCCCGTCCGTGCGCTCCGGAGTCGGCGCGGTCGCCTCTCAGGCCTACGTCAACCCATTCCTTGGGCCGGTCATCCTCGACTACCTCGATAAGGGCCTCACCCGGGCGAACTGCCCTGACAGGCGCGCGGCGGCGTCCGCCGCCGTGCGCACCGAAGCTGCCGCCGGAGGCTCCACGTGGCGATGCGCCGCGTGGTCCGCCTCGTCCGTCCCGGATTGCGATCGATCCGTCCGACCGTGCTCCTATCATCCCTCTTGACACGAACATGTGTTCCCACTAGCATCGACACGAACATATGTTCGAACAAGGGAGGTCTGGTGAAGGGCCTGACGGCACGGCAACAGCAAGTGCTTGAGTACATCCGCGAGTGCATGCGCGCCAGCGGGTATCCGCCGACTGTTCGCGAGATCTGCGAACAAGTGCAGCTCTCGTCACCGTCGACGGTGCATGCGCATCTCGCGAATCTGGAGCGGCTTGGCTATATACATCGCGACCCGACGAAGCCGCGGGCGCTCGAGCTCGTTCGCGAGCTCCGGCCGCCGCGGCCGTTGCCGCTGGTCGGCCGCGTCGCCGCGGGTCAGCCGCTGCTCGCCGAGGAGAACATCGAAGAGCTCGTCGACGTCCCCGGTTTCATGCGCCAGGGCGACGACGACTTCGTCTTGCACGTCCATGGCGATTCCATGGCAGACGCCGGCATCCTCGACGACGACTACATCGTCATCCATGCACAGCCGACGGCCGAGAACGGCGAGATCGTCGTCGCCCTCGTCGGCGATGAGGCGACGACCAAGCGTTTCTACCGCGAGGCTGGCCGCATCCGGCTGCAGCCCGAAAACGAGCTCTACGAACCGATCATCGTCGCCGAGGGCGACCTGCAGCTCGTCGGCAAGGTCGTCGGGGTGCTCAGGCGGCTATGAGCTTCGTCGCCACCTCATCCGAGTACACTCTCGCCGACGCGGTGACCACGGCGCTCGTGATGGCGCGCGCCAACCAAAGCGGCACGTGTCTGTGGTGCGGTGCACGCAGCCTCGAAATCAGCATCGCCGACGGCGCCACGGGCGCGCTGACGATCCGCTGCCGTGCGTGTGGCAGTGAGCTTGCCGAAGAGTCCCCGGTCGTGTTCAGGGCAGAGGTGGCATGAGCTACGCACGGTGGGAGCAACGGTACGTCGATCGCGGGCCTGGTGCGGGCGCTGTACCGCGGCGGCGGCGCATTCGCGACGCTCGCCGCCGCCGTCTTCGCGGGCTCATGCGTCTCGCCGTGTTCGTGCTCATCGTCGTGATCGCCATTTGGATCAGCGTGCGCGTCGCGATCGCCGTCCCAGACGTTCGCGTTTTCGATGGTCGTCCGTATACCGTCCGCGCGGGAGACACCCTGTGGAGCATCGCGCTCGCCGTCTACGGCGACGAGCGCGACCCGCGTCAAGTCGTCTATGAGATCGAGCAGGAGAACCACCTCCAAGACGGCTCCTTGCGCGAGGGCCAGCGCATCGTGCTCCCCTACCTCGAGTAGAGCCGGCCCGGTGGTATACTTCGGCCGCCGGGACGTGGCGCAGTCTGGTAGCGCACCTGCTTTGGGAGCAGGGGGTCGGCGGTTCAAGTCCGCCCGTCCCGACCACCTCGACGGGTGCCGGGCGGGAGTAGCTCAGTTGGCTAGAGCATCAGCCTTCCAAGCTGAGGGTCGCGGGTTCGAAGCCCGTCTCCCGCTCCATTTCATTGCCGGCGTGCCGCACCCGGGCGAAGCGCACCACCGGTCGACCCGGGCGCCCGTAGCTCAGCTGGATAGAGCGGGGGACTTCTAATCCTCAGGTCGCAGGTTCGAATCCTGCCGGGCGCGCCATGTGACTGACGACCGCCGAGGTGGTATCCTTTTTTGCCGCCATCGAGGCGGCGGACGGAACCGGTGGTGGACGTAGCTCAGTTGGTAGAGCTCCAGGTTGTGGCCCTGGCGGTCGCGGGTTCGAATCCCGTCGTTCACCCCAACTTTTCCAGGCCAGTACTTTCGCGGCGCTCACGTGCGCAGTCTGATCGTCAACATCACGAACAGCGGCGCCCGAGCTTGCCGAGGGTATGATGCATTCAGGGCGGCAACGCCTGCGGGTGTGGCGGAACTGGTAGACGCGCTAGACTTAGGATCTGGTGAGCTACTGCTCGTGGAGGTTCAAGTCCTCTCACCCGCACCACCCGATAGTGCGGCGCCGGCGATCCACACAGACGGCGCCAGATCGCGAGCGACGATTGGCCCCGATGACCGACGGAGAATTCATAGTGAAGACTGAAGTAAGACCAAGCGCCGAGAACGAGGTCGTGCTCGCCGTCGAAGTACCCCACGAGACGGTCAGGACGATGTACGAACGCACTCTCACACGGCTCTCGCGAGAAGCGCAGATCCCCGGGTTCCGCAAGGGCCGTGTGCCGAGGGAGGTCGTGGTTAATCGTCTCGGCGTCGAGTACATCCGCAGCCAGGCGCTGAACGATTCGCTGCCCGAGTGGTATGAATCGGCGCTCGAGACGACCGAGGTCGATGCGGTCTCCATGCCCGAGATCGACTTCGAGGAGTACCACGAGGACACCGCCTTCTCGTTTACAGCGAAGGTGCAAGTGCGACCCATGCCGCTGCTCGGTGTGTACAAGGGTCTGAAGACGGCCAAACGCACCGTCGATGTCACTACCGCTCAGGTGGAGGCGCAACTGGCGCTGTTGCAGGAGCGCTTCGCCAGCTTGAAGCCGGTCGAGGATCGCGCTGTCGTTGAGGGCGATTTCGTGCTGATGGACCTGGAGGGGTCCGCCGATGGCCAGCCGATCGAGGGTGCTGAAGCGAAGGACTACATGGCCCAGGTCGGTCACGGCAATCTAATCCCAGGCTTCGAGGAGAATCTCGTCGGCCTCGCCGTCGGCGACGAGAAACAGTTCGAGATCACGTTTCCGGCTGACTATCACGCCGAGCATCTGCGGGGCCAGCCGGCGACGTTCAAAGTCACGGTGAAGGAGCTCAAGGAGAAGGTCGTGCCCGATCTCGACGACTCGTTCGCCGCCGACGCCAGCGAGTTCGAGACCATGGACGACTTGCGCGCCGACGTGCGTCGCCGCCTCGTGGAGCTGCAGACCGGCGCAGCAGAGCGCGAGTTCCGCGCGCGCGCCGTCGACGAGGCCGTCGCCAATGCGACGGTCGCCGTGCCGTCGGCGATGGTCGAGCGTGAGGCGCACCACCTCTACCACGACCTCGAATCCACGGTCGGCGAGCAGGGCATGGAGATGAAGACCTACCTGGAGGCCCTGGAGAAGACCGAGGAGGAGGTCGAGGAAGAACTGAAGCCGCGGGCGGAGATGATCGTCAAGCGCCGCCTCGTGCTCGAGGCGATCTCCACGGCGGAGAACATCGAGGTGTCCGATGACGAGCTGCGCGAGCGCATCAAGGCCGACGCCGAGGCCCTCGGCCGTGATGGCGATCAGCTCGTCATCGATGTGTATGCATCCGGAAGGCAAGACCTGATCCGCGACGAATTACTTATGGCCAAGGCGGTCGATCTGATCGTCGACAACGCCGTCCCGACCGAGATGGCCGAGCCGGCGGAGGTGACAGCATGAGTCCACTGGTACCGATGGTGATCGAGCAGACGAGTCGTGGGGAGCGTGCCTTCGACATCTACTCGCGGCTGCTCAACGAGCGCGTCATCTTTCTCGGCACGGCGATAAACGACGAGGTCGCCAACCTCGTGGTCGCGCAGCTCATCCATCTCGAGTCGGACGATCCCGACAAGGACATCAGTCTCTACATCAACACTCCGGGCGGCTCCGTGTACTCCGGCCTTGCGATCTACGACACGATGCAGTTCATCAAGCCCGACGTGTCGACGATCTGCGTCGGCATCGGCATGAGTATGGGCGCGTTGATCCTTGCCGGCGGCGCGGCGGGCAAGCGTTTTGCGCTACCCAACGCCAAGGTCCTTATTCATCAAACTTCGGGCGGCTTCGAGGGCCAGGCGACCGACATCGAGATCCACGCCAAAGAGGTCATCAACATCCGCCAGCGTCTCGACGAGATACTCGCCAAGCACACGGGTCAGGCCGTCGACAAGGTTCGTCAGGACACAGACCGCGACTACTTCATGACGGCCGACGAGGCCAAAGCGTACGGCATCATCGACTCCGTCATCGAACACAGGTGACCGGCCGCTAGCATGCGCCCGGCCTCTCTTCGGTAGGAGGCACTGAGTTGGCAGGACCGACCGACACGAACGACCAGCTGCTCTGCAGCTTCTGCGGCAAGTCGCAGCGCCAGGTCAAGAAACTCATCGCCGGGCCTGGGGTCTACATCTGCGACGAGTGCATCGATCTCTGCAACGAGATCATCGACGAGGAGCTGGCGGCGCCGGCGGCGCTCGACCTCGACAGCCTTCCCAAGCCGCACGACATCAACGCGATCCTCAACGACTACGTCGTCGGCCAGGACGATGCGAAACGCACCCTCTCGGTGGCGGTCTACAACCACTACAAGCGCGTGCAGGCGGTGGCTGCCGGCGAGTCCGACGTCGAGCTGCAGAAGTCGAATATCCTGCTCCTCGGCCCCACGGGCTGTGGCAAGACGCTGCTCGCGCAGACCCTGGCGCGCATCCTCAACGTGCCGTTCGCGATCGCCGACGCGACGGCGCTGACTGAGGCCGGCTACGTCGGCGAAGATGTCGAGAACATCCTGCTCAAGCTCATCCAGTCGGCCGACTTCGACGTCAAGCGCGCCGAGACCGGCATCATCTACATCGACGAAGTCGACAAGATCGCGCGCAAGGCCGAAAATCCGTCGATCACGCGCGACGTCTCCGGCGAGGGCGTCCAACAGGCACTGCTCAAGATCCTCGAGGGCACCGTCGCCAGCGTCCCCCCACAGGGCGGCCGCAAGCATCCTCACCAGGAATTCCTGGCGATCGACACCACCAACGTGCTCTTCATCTGTGGTGGCGCCTTCTCCGGTCTCGAGAAGATCATCGAACGGCGCATCGGCCGGCAAGGCGTGGGCTTCATGGCCGACATCGCATCGAGAGCCGACAAGGACCCCGGCACGATCTTCACCAAGGCGTTGCCGGAGGACTTGCTGAATTATGGTCTCATCCCCGAGTTCGTCGGACGACTCCCTGTGGTCTCCGCGGTGCACAGCCTCGAGCAGACCGATCTTGTGCGCATCCTTCAGGAGCCGAAGAACGCTCTCGTGCGCCAGTACCAGAAGTTCTTCTCGCTCGACAAGATCGAGCTCGTGTTCGCCGACGATGCGCTCGAAGCGATCGCCGTCAAGGCGATGGCGCGCGGCACCGGCGCTCGCGGCCTGCGGTCGATCATCGAGGAGGCGCTTCTCGATGTGATGTTCGACCTGCCGTCGCGGCGCGACGTCAAGAAGTGTGTCATCACGCGGGAGACCATCGACAAGGGGATCAGCCCGACGCTGGTGACCGAGGCGGACAAGTCCGCAGTGCAACTTGACGAAGAGTCGGCGTAACCCGAGCGACAGCCCTGCGCAGCTCCCGCTCCTGCCCACACGGGAGCTGATCGTCTTTCCGAAGATGGTCGCGCCCCTCTTCGTCGGCCGTGACAAATCGGTGAGCGCGATCGAACGCGCTTTCGCGGACAAGACGCCCCTGATCCTCTCCTCGCAACGCGAGCCGCTCGTCGACGACCCGGGCGTCGACGACATCCTGCCGTTGGGCACGATGGCTAGCGTTCTGCAGCTCTTCAGGCTCCCCGACGGCAGCGTGAGGGCGCTCGTCGAGGGGCAGCAGAGAGTGCGCATCGAGCGTTTCGCAGCAACGTCGCCACATTTCGTCGTCAGCTACTCGCCGGTCGCCGAGGTGACACGCAGCGTGGCCCGCAACCGCGCGCTCGCGCGCCGCGTGGCGGGGGAGTTCGCGACGTACGTTCAGCTGCACCCGCAAGTGGCCGACGAGGTGCAGTTCGTGGTCTCGCAGGCCAGCGACCCTGGCGACGTCGCCGACATCGTCGCCGCGCATCTGGTGATCGCCAATCGGGAGAAGCAGGCGCTCCTCGAGATGGTCTCGGTCGAGGAGCGCCTCACGGCCCTCTTGGAGTCACTTGTCGAGGAGAACGCCGTTTTGGCAATTGAACAGGAGATCGCCGCAAAGGTGCACGGCCGCATCGAGGGCGCGCAGCGTCAGCTCTACCTCAACGAGAAGCTGCGCGTCATCCGCGACGAGATCGCCGAGGACGGCGAGGGCGGCGACGAGGCGCTCGGCGACTATACGAAGCAGCTCGCCGAGCGCGACTTGTCGCCGGCGGCTCGCGCCCTCGTCGAGAAGGAGATCGGCAAGCTCAGGCACGCGCCGCCGATGTCCCCCGAGGTGACCGTCGTGCGCGGCTTCCTCGACACGGTCTTCGATCTGCCCTGGGGCCGCCTGGCGGCGACACAGCTCGACGTCGCCGCGGTCGCCGCGCACCTCGAAAAGACACACTACGGGCTCAAGGACGTGAAGGATCGCATCCTCGAGTATCTTGCCGTCTGCCGTCTGCTTGGAGCAGACCAGCCGAGTACGATCATGTGCTTGGCTGGGCCGCCCGGCACGGGCAAGAGCTCGATCGTGCGCGCGATCGCCGATGCCTTGGGAAGACCCTTCGTCCGAATCGCACTCGGCGGAGTGCGCGACGAGGCCGAGATCCGCGGCCATCGGCGCACTTACGTGGGCGCCATGCCGGGCCGCATCATCGACGGTCTGACGAAGGCGGGCGTTGACAACCCGGTGATCCTTCTCGACGAGATCGACAAGCTCGACTCCGATTGGCGCGGCAACCCGGCGGCGGCGCTCATGGAAGTGCTCGACCCCATGCAGAACTCGGCGTTCCGCGACAACTACCTCGAGACCGACTACGATCTCGCAAAGGTCTTCTTTGTCGCTACGGCCAACGACGCCGACGGCATCCCGGCGACGCTCTACGACCGGCTCGAAGTCACGACGCTCACCGGCTACACACTCCAGGAGAAGGTGCTGATCGCTCGCCGCCACCTGATCCCGCGGACGGCCGCGGAGACCGGCCTGCGCGTGCGCGACGTGCGTATCGGCGCTCCTCTGGTGCGTCTCATCGTGCGTGGCTACACGCGCGAGGCCGGCGTGCGCGAACTCGAGCGCCACCTGCGGCGGATCTATCGCAAGGTGGCGCGCAAGCATCTCGAGCAGGGTTTGGCGCTGCCCGTGAATGTCGCCGAAGGCGAACTGCACGACTACCTCGGCGAGGCCGTCTGGATCGACACGGCACTGCCGCGTCGTTCGCTCGTCGGCGAGAGCCTCGGTCTCGCCTACACGGCCGACGGCGGCGACGTGCTCACGATCGAGGCCTCGATCGCCAAGGGACGCGGCGAGCTAGTACTCACCGGTCAACTCGGGGACGTGATGCAGGAGTCCGGGTCCGCCGCGTGGGGTTACATCCTCGCGCACGTCGAACGCGACCGGCGTCTGCGGCCGCTGCTGCGCCGGTCGCCCTTCAACACGTCCAAGGGACTCTCTCTGGCCAACTACGACGTCCGCGTGCACGTGCCCGAGGGGGCGGTGCCCAAGGACGGACCCTCTGCCGGCATGGCGCTGGCCGCGGCGATGCTCTCCGCTTTGACCGGCGTGCCGCTGCGCGCGCGGGTGGCGATGACGGGGGAGATCACGCTCGCCGGACGCATACTGCGTGTTGGCGGCCTCAAGGAGAAGTGCCTGGCCGCCGTGCGCAGCGGTGTGCGCACCGTCGTTCTTCCCGACGAGAACCGGACGACGGTGCGTGACCTCCCGGACGAGATCAAGCGTCACCTCGAGTTCGTCTTCGTCGCGCACTTCACGGAGGCGCTCGACCACGTTCTCAAGGTGCCGCGCACGGCCGATTGAGGGCGCCGCGCGCGATCGAACACGCGGGCGTCGAGCGGATATACTTCGCGAGATCGACCCGAGGACGAGACAAGTATGACTGACGCTCAGACACACCTTCTCGCAACGACGCGTTTCGAACCGGCTGCGGTCGAGGAGTGCTGGCGCACGGAATGGCTCGCCTCGCATCTGTTCCACGCCGAGGTCGACGAACGGCGGCGGCCGTACTCGATCGTGATCCCGCCGCCGAACATCACCGGCAACCTGCATATGGGGCACGCCCTCAACGGCACCATCCAGGATGCGCTGACGCGCTACCACCGCATGCTCGGCGAGAACGCCTGCTGGCTGCCGGGCACGGATCACGCCGGCATCGCCACGCAGAACGTCGTCGAGAAGCAGCTGCGTGCCCAGGGACTGAGCAAGGAGCAGATCGGCCGCGAGGAGTTCATCAGGCGCGTCTGGGCGTGGCGCGAGCAGTACGGCAGCACGATCATCGAGCAGCTCAAACGCCTCGGCTGCGCGTGCGACTACGAGCGCGAGCGCTTCACGTTCGACGATGGCTACGTGCGCGCCGTCAACAAGGTGTTCGTGGCGCTCTTCCACAAGGGCTACATCTACAAGGACCACTACCTCGTGAACTGGTGCCCGCGTTGTGCGACGGCGATCAGCGACCTTGAGGTCGAGTATGTCGAGGAGGCGGGCCAGCTGTACTCCATCCGCTATGAGCTCGAAGGCGGTGGCAGCGTGACGATCACCACGACGCGTCCTGAGACGATGCTTGGCGACACGGCTATCGCCGTGAACCCCGGCGATGAGCGCTACGCCGGCATTGTCGGCCGCACGGCGATCCTTCCGTTGCTCGGCCGCCACCTGCCGGTGCTCGCCGACGAGCGCGTCCAGATCGAATTCGGTACGGGCGCGCTCAAGATCACACCGGCGCACGACCTCACCGACTTCGACATCGGTCGCGACCACGGCCTCGATACGGTCCAGGCGATCGGGCCGGACGGGCGCATCACCGAAGCCGGGGGGAAGTACGCCGGCGAGGACGTGGCCGAGGCGCGCAAACGCGTCGTCGGCGATCTCAAGTCGGCGCACGCTCTGGAGAAGGTTGAAGACTACGTCCACAGCGTGGCGACGTGCCAGCGTTGCCACACGCACATCGAGCCGCTGATCTCGCTGCAGTGGTTCATGCGCATGGACGAGCTCAAGGCGCCGGCAGCCGACGTCGTTCGGGACGGGCGCGTGCGGTTCGTGCCGGAGCGCTGGGGCCGCGTCTACCTTGACTGGATGGAGAATCTCCGGCCCTGGTGCGTTTCGCGCCAGTTGTGGTGGGGCCATCAGCTGCCGGTGTGGTACTGCGAGGGTTGCGGCGAGACGATCGTCGACGAGGCCGAGCCGCGCACGTGTCCGAGTTGTGGCGGCGCGGCGTTTCGTCGCGATAGCGACGTGCTCGACACGTGGTTCAGCTCGGCCCTCTGGCCGTTCGCGACATGGGGCTGGCCCGAAGAGACGCCGGAAGTGAAGTACTTCTATCCGACGAGTCTGCTCAGCACGGCGCGCGAGATCATCTTCTTGTGGGTCGCGCGCATGGTCATGATGGGCCTCGAGTTCATCGGTGACATCCCCTTCAGCGATGTGTACATCCACTCGGTCATCCAGGCCGCGGACGGCCGGCGCATGAGCAAATCGCTAGGCACGGGCATCGATCCACTCGAGATGATCGACAAGTACGGCGCCGACGCGACGCGCTTCGGTCTGCTGCTCATGTCGAGCAGCCAGGACGTGCACTTCTCCGAAGAGAAGATCGCGATGGGCCGCAACTTCGCCAACAAGCTGTGGAACGCGGCGCGGCTCGTGCTGCTCGCGGCCGAAGGTGTCGAAGCGAAGCGGTCGACCGTCGATCAGGTCGACCGCTGGATCGAGAGCCGTCTCCAGCGTTGCGTCGCAGAGCTCCGCGGCGAGCTCGAGGCCTACGATTTCGCCGCCGCCGTGGACACGCTCTACCACTTCGTTTGGGACGAGTTCTGCGACTGGTATCTGGAGATGGTCAAGGTGCGCCTCTACGGGGACGAGACGGCCGCAAGGCAGGCGGCCGCCGGTCACGCCCGCTACGTGCTCGAGGCGATCGTCAGGCTGCTGCATCCGTTCCTGCCGTTCGTGACCGAGGAAATCGCCGCCCACTACGGCAAGTCGCCGCTGCTCGACAGCACGTATCCCGCCATCGACGAGGTCGCGGTGTCGATCGCCGACGAGGCGGCGATCGGGCGCCTGCAGGCCGCGGTCAACGCACTGCGCGCCTACCGCGCGGAGACCAAGACGGCGCCGGCGGTTGCCGTGCGCGCCTTGTTCGTCTCCGACGGCACGAGCGGGGGAGAGACGTACCAGACATACGCAGCCGTGTTCGCCTTGCTGGCGCGCACCGAGCTGTCTTTCACCGACTCCGCCGATAGCGCCGTCCACGTGGTGCTCGTGCCGGGCGGCAGATTCGAGATCGCGACGCCGGCGGTCGATACGTCGGCCGAGGTGGCGCGTTTGCGTGCGCAGCTGGACAAGCTCGCGGCGGAGATCACCCGGGCGCAGAAGAAGCTCGCCAATCCGTCGTTCGTCGAGCGTGCCCCCGACGTGGTCGTGGCGAAGGAGCGCGAGAAGCTCGCCGCGCACGAAGCCAGCCGCGGCGAGCTCCACGCGCGCATCGCCAAGCTCAGCCAGCCGTAGGTTCGGCCGTGACGATCAAGCCGGCAGGCACGAGTGGCGACTGGCGAGGCTACCTCGATTCACTCGCGGCGTTCGGCATGCGCCCTGGCCTGGAGCGCGTCGAGGCACTCCTCTCGGCACTCGATCGGCCGCAGGACGGGTTCCGGAGCATCCACATCGTGGGAACCAACGGCAAGTCATCGACGACGCGCTACGCCGCCGCGATCTGCGCCGCTCACGGGTTACGCAGCGCGGCCTATCTCTCGCCGCACATCACCGGGTATGCCGAACGGGTACAGGTCGACGGGCTTCCGCTGGCAGCCGAAGCCTTCGGCCACGCCGTGCTGCGTGTACGTGAGGCCGTCGCGGCGTTGCCGCGAGAACTCGGCGAGACGACTCAGTTCGAGGCATTGACCGTTGCCGCTCTCCTGGCGATGGCCGAGGCCGACGTGGCTGCGGCCGCCGTCGAAGCCGGCCTCGGCGGGCGCCTGGATGCGACGAACGTGCTGCGCGCGCCAGTCGTTGTGCTCACCAACATCGGACTGGAGCACACGGACGTGCTCGGTGATACGCGTGCGGCGATCTTCGCCGAGAAGGCGGCGGTGATCAAGGGTGGCGATGCGGTGTTCGGGGCGCTGGAAGGGCTGGAACCGGCGGCCGAGCGTGTGTGCGCCGCCGCCGGCGCGCGGGCGCACATGCTCGGCCGCGATTTCGATGTGATGGGACGACCCTCGGACTTCGCTGTGACGACCGAGTGCGGCCGATACGACGGATTTAGTGTGCCCACCGACGCGGCGTACCAGGTGACGAATGCGGCACTCGCGCTCGAGGCCGCCGAGCTGCTCCTCGGTCGGCTCGACTCGGAGCGAACACGGCAGGCACTCGCCGCAACGGCCGTGCCCGGCCGCTTGCAGGTCGTCACGCGCCACCCTCTCCTGCTCGCCGACGGCGCCCACAATGCAGACGGCATGCGCGCACTGCTCGGTTCGCTGGGGGCGATGGAGTTCCCGCGGCCGCGCGTTGCCGTGATCGCAGTGATGCGGGACAAGGCCTATACGGAGATGCTGGCGACGATCGCTCCCGAGTTCGACGTCATCGTGTGCACCACGGCCAGCGAGCCGCGCTCACTCCGCGCCGACGAGCTCGCGGCCGCGGCTCCGCCAACGGCACATGCTCTCAGGCTGGAGACCGAGCCGGATGCGCACATCGCCGTGCGCCGCGCACAGGAGCTGGCGGGCTCCGCCGGCACGGTGGTCGTCTGTGGATCGCTCTACTTGCTCGAGGACCTTGCCGACATGCTCGCTGCTGGCGCCGCTTGAAGAGTCCGGTATACTAACGCGAAATCTTCGAGGGGAGCGCATGGCGCCACGACAACGCAGGTTTCTCGTGCGGTTCATCATCGTGCTCCTGATCGTCGTCGCCGTCGCCTTGGTCTCCTTTCTGATCGGGTATCTCATTGGGCGGCAGATCGCGGTCTGCAGCTTGCCGCTTCTGTAGACGAGGGGCATTGGTATGATGCGCACAGCAGCGAGATCGGGTGCCCTCGTGGCGCCGGTGCGGTAGAGGAGGAGAGCAGTGCCCGAGTGGACGCTTCTGGTCGCCAAGACCACCAACCCGCTAGACCCTGTCACCAACTTCTTCAAGTCATCTACGTGGCATTTCCTCACGTTGATGTCCTGGTTCTTCATCGCGGTCATCTGGCTGTCGTGTGCCTACTGGGTGTTCAAGGACGCGCGGCGGCGCATCGACGACGGGATCATCGTCACCGTCGCGGTGCTCACCGCCCTGATCTTCGGACCGCTCGGATTGCTCGTGTACACGATCGTGCGGCCACCCGAGTGCCTCGCAGACATCCGCGAGCGCGAGCTCGAGATCCGCACGCTGGAACAGCGCCTCGAGGACGATCAGCGCTGCTCCTACTGCAAGACCACGGTGCGCGACGATTTTCTCGTATGCCCGAATTGCACGCGACGCCTGCGCACCGTGTGCGGCACGTGCGGGCGCCCGGTCGAGCCGAGCTGGCGCGTCTGTCCCTATTGCGAGACGCAGGTCGCGCCCGCCGCCGCCGCCGGCGAGCCCTACGACCGTCTGGTCCGTTAGCGCCACATGGAGCGCACGTTCATCATGGTCAAACCCAACGGCGTCGCCCGCGGTCTCGTCGGCGAGGTGGTCGGCCGCTTCGAGCGCCGCGGGATGTCGCTCAAGGGCATGAAGCTGATGTGCATCCCGCGCGAGCTTGCCGAGCGACACTACGGCGAACACCGTGACAAGCCCTTCTTCGGCTCGCTGGTCGACTTCATCACATCGGGGCCCGTGGTGGCGATGGTCTGGGAGGGCACGGCGGCGATCGGCGTCGCGCGGACGATGATGGGGGCGACGAATCCGGTCGACGCCGCCCCGGGCACCGTCCGTGGCGACTTCGCGCTGGAGATGGAGGAGAACGTCGTGCACGGCTCCGACGGACCCGAGAGTGCTGCTCGTGAGATCGCACTCTTCTTCGGCGATGAGGAGCTTGTCTAACTTCAGGCTCGTGCTCGCCTCGCGCTCGCCTCAGCGTCGCGCGATCCTCACGCACCTCGGCGTACCGTTTCGCGTCGCCGTCAGCGACCACCGAGAGCGGATCGTCGCCGGCGAGCCCCACGGCAGCGTTGAAGCCAACGCGCGCGGCAAGGCGCGCGCTGTGCTCGGCCGCGAACGGCTCGCCGGCGACGAGCTCGTGCTCGGCGTCGACACGGTCGTCGTCATCGACGGGCAGACCTTGGGCAAAGCGGGTGACGCGAATGAGGCACGCGCGTGCCTGTCGCTGCTCGGCGGGCGCGAGCACGAGGTCGTCAGCGGGCTCTGTCTGTGCGACGGCGAGACCGAGTTCTCTGGTCACGCCGTCACCACCGTGACCTTCGCGCCGCTCGACGCGGCGGCCGTGGACCGCTACGTGGCCACGGGCGAGTGGCGTGACCGCGCTGGGGCCTACGCGATCCAGGGGTACGGCGCGGCGCTCGTCATCTCAGTGGGTGGCGACTACTTCAATGTCGTCGGCCTGCCGGTCGCTCTGCTCGGCGAAGCGTTGGCGGCGTTCGGCATGCCGCGGCTGGCGTGGCTCGGCGACGCTGGCTGTTAGCTTACGACGCGGTACCGTATACTACGAAGACGCAATCTCGCGCGAAAGGAGAACGCCATCGGTTTCCTGGCTTCCCTGACAGGCTTTGGCGCCCGTGACATGGCGGTCGATCTGGGTACCGCCAACACTCTCATCTATCTCCGCGGTCGCGGCATCGTTCTCTCCGAACCGTCCGTCGTCGCGATCGATCACCGCACCGGCGAAGTGCACGCCGTCGGCTCTGAAGCCAAGCGCATGCTCGGGCGCACGCCGGCGACGATCAGCGCCGTGCGCCCGCTAAAAGACGGCGTCATCGCCGACTTCGATGTCACCGAGCAGATGCTGCGTCACTTCATCCGCAAGGTCGCCCAGAATCGCTGGGCGCATCCCCGCGTCGTGATCTGCGTGCCCTCGGGTGTGACCGGCGTGGAGAAGCGCGCCGTCGAAGAGGCGACGTACTCGGCCGGCGCGCGCTGGGCGACGCTCATCGAAGAGCCGATGGCGGCCGCCATCGGCGCCGGCCTGCCGGTCGCCGAGCCGACCGGCAGCATGATCGTCGACATCGGTGGCGGCACGAGCGAGGTCGCCGTGATCTCGCTCGGCGGCATCGTCGTGTCGCAGTCGATCCGTGTCGGCGGGGACGAGCTCGACGAGGCGATCATCTCGTACGTCAAGAAGGAGTATAAGCTCCTCATCGGCAGTCAGACCGCCGAGGAGATCAAGCTCGAGATCGGCTCAGCTCACCCGCTGCCCCAGGAGGAACAGGCCGAGATCCGTGGCCGCGACCTGGTCACGGGCCTCCCGAAGACGATCGTGCTCTCCTCCGAGGAGGTCCGCGGCGCGCTCGAGGAGCCGGTGCAGGCGATCATCGACGCGATCAAGGCGACGCTCGACAAGACGCCGCCGGAGCTAGCCAGCGACATCATGGACCGCGGCATCATGCTGGCGGGTGGCGGCTCACTCCTGCAGGGCCTGCCGGAGCGGCTGCGCGCCGACACGCAGATGCCCGTCCACCTGGCCGAATCGCCGCTCACTTGTGTCGCCGTCGGCTCGGGCAAGTACCTCGAGGAGTTCGATGTTCTGGTCAAGAGCAAGCGCAACTCCCGGCCCCGAGGGCGCTAGCACGCTCCCCCTCTCGTAGTGGCCCGGAAACGCGCATTGCGGCGGCGGGCAATCGCGGCGCTGCTTCTGGTGTTGTCGGTCGCCATGCTGACCCTCTACTTCCGCGAAACGGCCGGCGGCGCCGTGCACCGCGTCCAAGAGACGAGCCTGACCGTGATCTCGCCGCTGCAGCGCGGGGCGGCGCGCGCGATCAAGCCGTTTCGCGACGCCTGGCACTGGGTCGGCGACCTGTTCCACGCCAAGTCGGAGAACGCCGATCTCAAGCAGGAGATCGCCAAGTTACAACTCGACGATGCCCGCTATTTGACGATCCAGCAAGAGAACGATCAACTGCGCGCGTTGCTGGCGATCAAGCGCGGTCACATCTTCGCCAACGGCACGAACGACGGGCTGAGGCTGATCCCGGCGCGCGTCATCGCCCGCTCGACCAACGTGTGGTACTCGACCGTGACGATCGACGTCGGTCGGTCTGCGGGCGTTGCGGTCTACGATGCCGTCGTCAATGGTGAGGGCCTCGTCGGACGCGTGACCGCCGTCACCGACAACGCCTGTCAGGTGACGCTGATCACCGACCAGCAGAGCTTCGTCGACGCGATGGTGCTGCCGGGCGGCGGCCAGGGTCTCGTGGCCGGGAGCGTGACCGGCGACCTTACGCTGCAGTACGTCGACAAGTCACAGGTCGTCAAGGTCGGTCAGGACGTCGTCACGTCGGGCATGCGTGATTCGATCTTCGTGCGCGGCATCCCGATCGGCGTGGTCACGGGTGTCGCCCAACAGGACGTGGAGCTCTACCAGAGCATCTCGATCCGCCCGCTGGTCGACTTCCACAAGCTCGATTTCGTCATGGTCGTGCACAAATGAACGTACCGCTGACATCGCCGTCGCTGACGTCGCCGCCGGCCGGCAGCAGGGCGGCGCACGTCACCGCCGAGATCGGGCGACTCGTCGTCGCGCTCGTCGCCGCCGTGCTCTTGGAGACTGCACTGGCGGCCAATGTTCGCGTGATGGGCGCCAATCCCGATTTCGCGCTGATCGTCGTCGCCTGTGTCGGTCTCTTGCGCGGCGCCGAGGTCGGCGCCGGATTCGGCTTCCTCGCCGGCACGCTCGTTTCGTTCGTGCTGCTCGAACCCGTCGGCGTCAACTCGTTCATCTTCGTGATCGTCGGGTACCTTGCCGGCCGCTATGCCGAGACCGCCGACCTGCAGTCCGGCTTCGCTCCCGTCGTGACGGTCTTCGCCGCGAGCCTGCTGGCGCAGTCGATGTTCGCCGTCACGCAGTTCCTTCTGGCTCGTCAGGTCCCGTTCGTCTTCGTCACGACCCGGGTTATCGTCCCTGCCGTGATCCTCGACACGCTCCTGGCGGCGCCGATGTACGTGGTCGTCCGTTTCTGGATGCGCGGGGAGGCTACGCGTCGTGCCTACCAGACGCCCTAGGGAGACGGTCCGCCGCGAGCGGCCGATCCGCACGGGCCGGGCCGATCGGCCGCTCATCCAGCCGCCGTCGATCGCCCTGCGCGTGGCGATCGTCGCCGGCCTGACGATCGCCCTCATCGGGGTGATCCTCTTCCGGCTCTGGTTCTTGCAGATCCTCTCCGGGCGCGAGTACGTCGTCGAGGCCAACGACAACCGGCTGCGCACAGTTAAAGTCGTCGCTCCACGGGGCATCATCACGGATCGCAACGGCAAGGTGCTGGTCGACAACCGACCCGGCCTGGCGATCGGCATCCGGCCGATGGACGTGCCCAAGGGTCAGCTCGGTCCGCTGGTTGACCGCGTCGCCAAAGTGTTGCACATGCGCGTGACGGCGATCCGCGGAACGCTCACCGACCACGCCGGCGTGAACTGGACCCAGTTCAAGCACGGCCAGGGGCTGCAGTACGACCTGATCGTGATCAAGGACGACGTGAGCAAGACGCTGGTGTCGTACGTGCTCGAACACCAGCTCTCGTTCCCCGGCGTCGAGGTGCGCAAGAGTTATCTGCGCGACTACCCGCAGGGAGATCTCGCCGCCCACGTGCTGGGCACGCTCAGCGAGATCTCACCACGGCAACTCAAGCAAACGCAGTATCGTGGCTACGCCGCCGGCGACGTCATCGGTCAGGGGGGCGTGGAGGCGACCTACGACAAGTGGTTGCGCGGCCACGACGGCACGCTCAAGGTCGAGGTGAATGCCCTCGGCAAGCCCAAGAAGAACGCGCCGCCGATCGGCGGTCGCCTGCCGCAGCCCGGCGACAACCTCGTGTTGACGCTCGATTCCAAGGTGCAGCGCGCCGCTGAGAACGCGATCCTCTATGGCATCCAGTTGGCGCACGCCAGCGGCAAGACGCGAGCTAACGGCGGTGCCGCCGTCGTCCTCGATGCCAAGACCGGGGCTGTCGTGGCGATGGCGAGCTACCCCACCTTCGATCCATCCGTGTGGGTCGGCGGCATCAGCAAGAAGAACTTCCGTGCGCTGCAGGCGCCCGTCGCCAACGCGCCGCTGCTCGACCGCGCCGACGCCGGCCTGTATCCGGTCGGCTCGACGTTCAAGGTGATCGATTCTGTCGCGGCACTCGCCGAGGGCGTGATCACTGCGGGCACGCGCTTCACGTGCCCGGGCTACTTCGTGCCGCCCAACCTCCTCGCAAAGATGGTCTTCCACTGCTGGATCTACCCGGGAGCACACGGCAGCCTCGACCTGACTCAGGCCCTCGTGCAGTCGTGTGACGTCTACTTCTACAACGTGGGCGAGAGGTTCTATGAGCGCAAGGACACGGCGCTGGAGGACTGGGCGATGCGTCTCAGCCTCGGCAAGCTGACGGGCATCGACATCCCCGGCGAGCTCGGCGGCCGCGTGCCGACGCCGGCGTGGCGGCGCGCATATTTCACGAACCCTGTCGACAGGGCGTGGGGCCCGGGCCAGTCGATCAACCTGGCGATCGGTCAGGGCGACCTGCTGGCGACGCCGTTGCAGATGGCGGTCGCCCTCGCCGCGGTCGCCAACGGCGGCTATGTGGTGAAGCCACATCTCGGACTCAAGATCGTCGATCCACAGGGCAAGCTGGTGCGCACGATCGCCACCCCTCAGCCGAAGAAGCTCGCTGTCGCGCCCTCGTACCTGGCGACGATCCGCAACGCCTTGCACCTGGCGGCGACGTCGCCGATGGGTACGTCGTCGGCGATATTCGGAACGTACCCGATCCCCGTCGCCGGCAAGACCGGCACCGCGCAGGTCTTCGGCAAGGACGACTACGCGTGGTACATCAGCTACGCGCCGGCGAACGATCCGAAGTATGTCGTCGCCGTGATGATCGAGCAGGGCGGTCACGGCGGCACGGCGGCGGCGCCGGCGGCGCGCATGATCTACGACGCGCTCTTCGACAAGACGCTCAGCCACGTCTCCGGCGCCACGAATGGCGACTGACTCATGGACGTTCGCGGCTACTTCCGACATCTCGACTACCTCCTGCTGGCGATCACGCTCGGCCTCATCGGCTACGGCGCGACGATGATCTACTTCGCCACGCGCCACGATCCGCTGACGTCGGCGACCTACTACGCGCGCTCGCAACTTTTGTACGCGGCGGTGGGGTTCGCCGTGCTCGTCGCGGTCTCGACCATCGACTATGAACGCTACCGTCGCTGGCAGTGGGCTCTCTACGCGTTCGCTCTCGTGACGATCGCCGCGGTGTTCGCCCTCGGTCCGGTCACGCGCGGTTCGCGGCGCTGGCTCCAGACGCCGTTCATGAACTTCCAGCCGTCCGAACTCGCGCTTTGGATCGTCACGGTGGCGATGGCCGCATTCCTGGTCGATCGCATGGACCTGCTCGGTACGCGCCGCATCACCGTGCAGGCGCTTGCCTATGTGGCTCTGCCGGCGGCGCTCATCTTCTTTCAGCCGGACTTCGGCACGGCCACGGTGTTCATCGCCCTGACAATCGCCCTGCTGCTCTTCTACGGCACGCGCTGGACGCACTTCGCGACGTTGTTCGCCGCGAGCGCCGTCGTCTTCGTGGCGGTGCTCGACGTGCTGCCGGCGCTCGGACTGCACCTGGTCAAGCAATACCAGATCGACAGGCTGCTCGTGTTCCTCCATCCGGGCAGGGACCCCGGCGCCTCCGGTTACAACGTCATGCAATCGATGATCGCGGTCGGCTCCGGGTCGCTCACCGGCAGGGGCAATCTCGCTACGCAGACCCAGCTCGACTTTCTGCCGGAGCATCACACCGACTTCATCTTCGCCGTCGTCAGCGAGCGCTACGGGTTCGTTGGGGCGGCCTTGTTGATCGGGCTGTACGTTCTGCTCATATGGCGTGCTCTGCGCATCGCCACCTTGTCGCGCGACATGTACGGCAGCATGATGGCCGGGGGCATCGCCGTGATGTTCCTGTTCCAAGCTTTTGTGAACATCGGCATGACAATTGGTATCATGCCGGTGACCGGTATTCCGCTGCCGTTCGTGAGCTACGGGGGGGCCGCCCTCATTACGAGCCTGATGCTCGTCGGTCTGCTCGAAAGTATCCACGTACGGGCCAGGCACGCCGTCGGCCCCGGGGGGCAGAGTGGCAAACGTTAGCGTCAAGAAGATCCTCAGCGTGCTCGGCGACGTGCGCGCGTCGGCGTCGGGCTCCGTGCGGGTCTGCCTGGTGGGCCGCGGCGAGGCACTGGCCCGGCTGGCGGCAGACCTGTCGGCCGGCGCGGCCGACGCGCGCGACGGCGTCAGCGATGCGGTCGACGCGCTGGAGCCGGCCGACTTCCCGGCGGAGCCCGGCATGGCCGGTCGCTGGCGCGTCGTCGCCTTCATCTGGGATCAGTCGATTGGCGCCGGCGACGTGCTCCCAGCGGTCGGTGCCGTGAGGGCGGCGGGCGGACACGCGATCGCGGTGCTTCCGTGGGCGGCCGGCACTGCGAGGGAGCCGTATGCGCGCTGGGCTCGGGAGATCGGCATTGAGCGCGGCGACGTCACGTGGGACGGCCGCCCCGGTGGCAGAGCGTCGGCGGCCGTGGCGCGCATCGTCGCCGCGCTCGGCGACGATGCGCTCTCTCTGGCACAGATTCTTCCAGCCGTGCGGCAACAGGTCGTCGATCGGCTGATCGAGAGCACCGCGCGCCAGAACGGCGTCATCGGCGCGCTCGTTTTCATGCGCGGCGCCGACATGCCGGCGATGACGCTCAATCAAGTGAGGATGGTCCTCGGCATCGCCGCCGCGCATGGCGAGGACTTGGGATTTGACCGCGCCCTCGAGATCCTGTCGGTGGTCGGGGCGGGCTTCGGCCTGCGCGCCGCCGGTCGCGAAGCGCAGCACGTGGCCCCGGGGCCGCAGTGGGCCGTCAAAGGGGCCATCGGATACGCGGGAACCATGGCGTTGGGCAAGGCCGCCGAAGCCTATTTTGAGGCTGGAGCGCCGCTCACGCCGGAACGCATACGAAGGATTTCAGGCACTGTTGGACGACTCGGCAAAGGCTTTGCCACATGAGGATGCGCTCCCTGAAGCACTGACAGACCTGCTCTCGCGCGTGAGCCGCCCCGGCAGATATGTCGGCGGCGAGTTCAACGCCCGGCAGAAGGTCGGCGGTCACCCGAGGGTCGTGCTCTCCTACCCGGACGTCTACGAGATCGGGATATCCAATCCCGCCCTGCAGATACTCCACACGCGGTTGAACGACGATTCGTCGGCGGTCTGCGAACGCGCGTTTTGCCCGTGGCCCGACATGGCGGCGGCGATGCGCACTGCCGGCAAGCGCCTGTGGACCCTCGAGTCGTACGCCGACGTCGGCGACTGCGACCTGTGGGGGTTCACTCTTCCGCACGAGCTCACGTACACGAACATCCTCGAGATGCTCGACCTCGCCGCCGTGCCGCTGCACGCTGCCGATCGCGGAGACGGAGACCCGATCGTGCTCGGCGGAGGGCCGGGCACCGCCAACCCCCTACCGCTGGCGTCGTTCTTCGACGCCTTCTTCGTCGGCGAGGTCGAGGATCGGCTGAGCGAGATCGTCGCCGCTTTCGCGGCGACGACGCGCGCTCAGCGCCTGACAGACCTCGCCGCTGTGCCAGGCGTCTGGCTGCCGGGCTCGAGGGCGCCGGCGGAACGACAGGTGTTCATGGGGTTCTCGCGGAGCCTACCGGTGACCGAGCCGCTGGTGCCGGTCCTCGAAGCGGTGCACGATCGAGCGGTGATCGAGGTGATGCGCGGCTGCACCGCGGGTTGCCGATTCTGCCAGGCCGGCATGTGGTACAGACCGGTGCGCGAGCGGCCCGTCGACCTCGTCGTCGAGGCCGCAGACCGGACCCTGGCAGCCACCGGCTGCGATGAGGTCTCGCTGATCTCGTTGAGCTCCTGCGACTACTCCGGCATCGAGGCCGCGGTGACCGCGATTCGCGCTCTGCGGCCGGGCCTGCGCGTGTCGCTGCCGTCGCTGCGGATCGCTTCGGCGGCGGTGCAGCTCGCACGTCTCGGCGGCGAACAGCGCGGCTCGGTGACGCTTGCCCCCGAGGCGGGCACGCAGGAGCTACGCGACGCGATCAACAAGGGCGTCGATGACGAGAGCTTCGAAGAGGCGGTGCGAGCGACCTTCACGAGCGGGTTTACGGGCCTCAAGCTGTACTTCATGATCGGTCTTCCCGGAGAAGACGAGTCGGCCGTGCGTGCGATCGCGGAGATGGCGGTGCGCGCGGCGGCGATCGCGAAGCGCATCGCCCGGGGCCGCGCGCGCCTCTCGCTGGCGGTATCCTCCTACGTTCCCAAGGCGAACACGCCGTTCCAGTGGGAGCGCTTCGCCGGGAAGAGTGTGCTGCGCGAGCGCCAAGCGCTGCTGCGTGCGGCGGTGCCGCGCGGCGTGAGGGTGTCGTTCCACGACATCGGCGCCTCGGTGGTGGAGGCAGCGCTCGCGCGCGGCGATGCAGATGCGAGCGCGCTGATCGAATCGGCATGGCGTCATGGCGCGCGGTTCGATGGATGGTCGGAGCACTTCAAGCTCGATGCGTGGAGAGCGGCGGCGAGCGAGCTCGGGCAGGACCTCGACGAGATCGCGAGCCGCGCGCCCGCCGGCGACATGCCGTGGGAAGCGGCGATCACCGCTCGGATCGACCGCGATTTCCTCATTGCTGAGCGCGGCAAAGCTGCCACGAGGGAGCAGACCGTGGATTGCCGGACCGGCGCGTGTGCGTTGTGCGGCGCGTGTCTCGACGACGTGCAAATGGATGTGGTCGGGTGAGCCACTGGCTGGTGAGGTTCGACCGTCACGGAAGCGCCTGCTATGTGTCGCACCTCGACACGGCGCGGGCGCTGCAGCGGACGTTCGCGCGCGCCGGCATCGCGCTGGCGTTGAGCGAGGGGATGCGACCCAAGCCACGATTGTCTCTGGGGCTGCCGTTGCCGGTCGGCGCGGCAGCCTCAGATGAGCTCGCCGTCGTTGAAGTCGTCGGGGAGTGCGCCGACATCAGCGCGGCGCTGCGCGCTCTGCGCGCGGCGGCGGCGCGCGGCATCGAACCGCACTCGATCGCCGTCGTCGAGGCGCATCCGCATCCGGTGGCGCTGGCGGCGACCTATGAATGTACTTTGGCGGCCGACGCGGCGGCCGTTTCGGCGGCGCTGACGCGGTTCGCGAATGCGTCGCAGGCGGTCGTCGAGCGCGTCTCCCCCAAGGGGAGCCGCCGCCTCGACCTGAAGGAGTTCATCGAAGAGGCGTGGTGCCGCCCAGATGGCGACGCGACGCGTCTTGGATTCACCGTGCGGCATCGCCAAGATGGCGCCGCGCGGCCACAGGAGTTTGTCGACCTCGTTGCCGGTTACGCCGGCGTCGAGGCCGTGATGCGCGCTCTCTACCGGGCGAGCGTCACGTACAAAGGTTTGCCCGCTCAAGGACGAGCGGGCCAGAGCATCGGAGCGACATGAACGAAGACAGCGAGAAAGAGAGAGCAGCCGGCCAGAGCGGGCCGCCTCCGGCAGAGACGGTCGGACACGTCGCGGGAGCGGAGCCACCCGGGGCGCCCAGCGCGGAGACCGCGCCCGGTGCGGACGCGGTGCCGGGAACCAAGGGACCGCGGCGCCGCGGGCGGCGCGGAGGGCGGCGCCACAAGAGCGCCGCGCAGCGCGCCGCCGAAGCAGCTGTCGCCCAGGTCCAGGACGACACGCCAGCCACGCCCGGGCCAAGCGCGCCGGGTGGTTCGCTGCCAGAGGCTCCAAGTGTCGGCGTCACCTCTGCAGCGACTCAGACTCCGGCGGTGGACGGTGACTCGGTGCCGCCGGCCAGGAGCAAACGCCGCCGGCGGCCGAAGGCGGCGGCGGCGGCGATGGCCGTGGAAACGCCGGCTTTGGCCGAGTCAGTCGTTGAGCCCGGCATCGAAGCCGAGGGGGGAGAGTCTGCCGAAGACGGGGCGGTCAAGAAGCCGCGCCGTCGCCGTCGCGGCGGTCGTGGCCGCGGCGGCAAGGCGAAGCTTGCCGCAGACGGTGCCGCGACCGGCGAAGAAGTCGCGGCTGCCCACGGCGAGCGAGGGCTTGCTGAACCGGCGCCAGCGGCGGCTGTCGCGCGGCCGGCGACCGCGGGCGGTGGCGAGGCCACTGCGGTCGAAGGAGCGGGCGCGGACGCTGAAGTCAAGCCGGCGCGTGCGTCGCGGCGCGGACGGCGCCGCAAGGCAACGGCCAAGGAGCCCGTCGCCGGCGGTGAGACAACGGCCGAAGGTGGCGCCGAGGAGCCGCGTCCGGCGACGAAGATCAAGAAGCGCGAACGCGGAGTCGATCGCCCGTACCCGCCGCTGGGAGCCGAGATTCCCGACCGAAAGCAGATCCTCGTGTCGAGCGAGCGCAACGAGCTGCGTGTGGCGCTCGTCGAGGACGGACGCCTGGCGGAGATCTACATCGAGCGCCCCGAGAAGACGTCGTACCTGGGCAACATCTACCGCGGCAAGGTCGACACCGTGCTCGCCGGCATGGATGCGGCGTTCGTCGACTTCGGCCTCGAGAAGAACGGCTTCCTCTACGTCGACGAAGTGGAACTCGAGGAGGGCGGGAGCGGCAAGGGCAAGCGCATCACGCAGATGCTGCGCCCGGGCCAGGAGATACTCGTCCAGGTGAAGAAGGACCCGATGGGCAGCAAAGGGGCGCGCCTGACCACGCATCTCTCTCTGGCCGGGCGCTACATGGTGTACGTGCCCGGCGGCAGCGGCGTCGGCGTCTCGCGCCGCCTTCGCCAGGACGAGCGTGACCGCCTCAGAGACCTCTGCAAGAGTCTCAAGGTCCGCAGTGCCGGATTGATCGTGCGCACCGCAGCCGAAGGCGAGGGCGTCGATGAGCTGCGCCGCGACATGCAGTTCCTCTCGCGACTCTGGTCGCGCCTCAAGCAGAAGGCCGACAAGGTGCCCGTGCCCGGCCTTCTGCACGCCGAGGTCGACATCGCGCTCGAGGTCACCAGGGATCTCTTCAACGAGAGCTGCGAAGCGCTCATCGTCGACTCCGAGAAACAACGCAAGGAGATTCTCGCTTTCCTCGACAAGGTGGCGCCCGAACTCAGCAGCCGCGTGCACGTCCACACCGGCGAGGTGCCACTCTTCGAGGCTTATGGCATCGAGGCTCAGATCTCGAACGCGCTCGAGCGCCGGGTGTCGCTGCCGAGCGGCGGCAACATCGTCATCGATCACACCGAGGCGCTCACCGTTATCGACGTCAACTCCGGCAAGTTCACCGGCGGCAAGGGCCTCGAAGACACGATCACACATACAAACCTCGAAGCGGCGCGCGAAGTCGTGCGCCAATTGCGGCTGCGTGACATCGGCGGGATCATCATCATCGACTTCATCGACATGGCCTACTCGCGCAACCGCGAGGCGGTGCTCGCCAAGCTCGAAGCCGAGCTCGAGACCGATCGCACCAAGACCTACGTCGTGGAGCTGTCTCCGTTGGGCCTCGTCGAAATGACACGCCAGAACACCACCGACGGCGCTCGCGGGATCCTCACCAAGACGTGCCCGCTTTGCCAGGGCAAGGCGCGGATCATGTCTGAGGAGACGATCGCGCTCGGCGTCGAGCGGCGACTGCGCGATCTTGCGAGCAAGTCGGCGGCGAACGCGTTCTTGATCGAGACAAACCGCACTGTCGGCGAGCGGCTCACCGCCGACGGCCGCCTCAAGCAACTCGAGCGCGAGATCGGCCGGCGAGTCTTCCTCGAGGGCTCGATCGCGCTGCCGATCGAGGCGTTTCGCGTGCTCACTGAGGGAAGCGTCACACAGGTCGAAGCACAGCGGCTGCCTGTGCGCGAGGGCCAAGAGATCGAGATCGAACTCGAGCATGCCCTGACGCACAGTCCCCAGGACGCGGTGGGTTTCGTCGAAGGCTACATGGTGATCGTCGAGGGCGGCAGGCCGTTCATCGGCAAGCGCCGGCGCGTGAAGATCGACAACACCTGGCGCACCGGCGCCTACGCGACCGCCAGCAAGGGCCGGTGAGCCTGAGCGAGAGGCTACGCGAGCGAGGGCGGCGTTTTGACACCCGTGTGCCGATTAGCTAACATTGGCGGTCGTTGTCTTGTGGGGAGTGATTGATGAAGCAGAGCGACATCGTGTATGCCGTCGTTGCGGTGGGCGGTCAGCAGTTCAAAGTGAGCGAGGGCGACGTGATCGTCGTCGATCGCGTCGCCGCAGAAGAGGGCAAGTCGATCACGCTGCGGCCGCTCGCGGTGCGTACGGCCGAGGGCGTCTTCGACGCTGAATCGGCCGAGCACACCACGGTGAAGGCGAGGGTCGCCGAGCATCTTCTCGGCAAGAAGATCAAAGTGTTCACCTACAAGCCGAAGTCGACGTTCAAGAAGATGCGCGGTCATCGCAGCCGTCTCACAAAGCTCGCCATCGAGTCCATCACCCTGAAAGCACAGAAGGAGATCAAGGGTGGCGCATAAGAAAGGTGCCGGCACCAGCCGCAACGGTCGCGACTCTGAGGCCAAACGCCTCGGGGTCAAGGTCTTTGCCGGTCAGGTGATTCCGGCTGGTTCGATCATCGTCCGTCAGCGCGGTACGCGATTCCGGCCCGGCGAGGGCACCGGCATCGGCGTCGACCACACCATCTTCGCGAAAGTCTCCGGGCGCGTCGCCTTCACCAACGGCAACGCCGGGCGTCTCATCTCGGTCGCTCCCGACGACTGACCCGCCGTCGGCTCCGGCCGCAGGGTTCGATGCTCGCTGATCGCGCCAAGATCTGTGTCCGCAGCGGACGCGGTGGCAACGGGTGCGTCAGCTTTCGGCGCGAGAAGTACGTTCCCAAGGGCGGTCCAAACGGGGGCGACGGCGGCCGCGGCGGCGACATCTCAGTGATCGCCACGCGTCAGGTGCGCGACCTCAACCGCTTTCGTCGCCAGATCCATTTCCGTGCTCCCAACGGCGGTCATGGCCAGGGCTCCGACCGCCGCGGCGCCGACGGCGACAGCCTGATTGTGGAGGTGCCGGTCGGCACCGAGGTGCGCGACTCGAGCGGCGAGCTCGTGGCCGACTTCGTGAACGAAGGCCAGGTCGCCGTCGTCGCGCACGGTGGCGAGGGTGGTCGTGGCAACACGTGCTTTGTCACCGCCACACGACAGGCGCCGCGTTTTGCCGAACGGGGTCTCGAAGGCGACGAGCTGTGGCTCGATCTCTCGCTCAAGCTGCTCGCCGACGTGGGTTTCGTCGGGTTGCCGAACGCCGGCAAGTCGAGTCTTCTCGCGGCGCTGACGCGGGCGCGCCCGAAGATCGCCGCGTATCCGTTCACCACGCTCGAGCCGAACCTCGGTACGATCATCTTTGAGGACCGCATCGTCGTGCTGGCCGACATCCCCGGCCTCGTCGAGGGCGCGAGCGCCGGCGTCGGACTGGGCGACCGGTTCCTCGCACATGTCGAGCGAACGACGTTGCTCGTCTATGTCGTCGACGCGACGACTGGTCCGGAGGGC
>Ga0207932_1000063_pt1 | contig 32539 bp, 27 predicted proteins | sample NGESurdeep092012_FD_184480 | JGI IMG/M metagenome (GOLD analysis project Ga0207932, IMG submission 184480) | Arctic peat soil microbial communities from Barrow, Alaska - NGEE Surface sample 415-2 deep-092012 (SPAdes) | ecosystem: Environmental > Terrestrial > Soil > Wetlands > Peat ...
GGATTGTCGGAACACAGGATGATGTGCATGACCGTCGGCCACTCCCTCTTGGTATCGTTTCGTCGTGCCGCCTTATGCAGAGGCAAGCCTCGTACCAGTTCCAAGCGTCTCCTCCCGTTGGACTACGACATCGATAACTAGCCGGAAACGCAAAGGGGAGGCGGTTGAGATGATCGAACTCAGGAAAAGAGCACGAGAGAAAAGAATGGGAGAAACTCCGAGGGGAGTCGGAGTTTCTCCCGGTAGTCATCTCACCTTCATGATTCCGGGGAGTCAGAAGGAGGGCCGGCGCAGGATCGAAGAACTCACGACGTCAGACCGAGCTTCCCCTCGTAGATGAACGCCCGAGCGTTTTCGGCAATGACCTCTGGGTCGACTTTCAATCGGGCCACGCCGGTCTCCATGGCGGAGATGGCCACCGCCTTGGCGACGGCGACGGGCACGCGGAAGTCCAGCATGTAGGGGAGGATGTACTCCGGCTTTAGCTCCTTATCCGTGACCAAGCCGGCAATGGCATGGGCGGCGGCGATCTTCATGGCGTCGTTGATCTCGCGCGCGCGCACGTCCAGAGCGCCTCGGAAGATACCCGGAAAGCCCAGGGAGTTATTGACCTGATTCTCGAAGTCGGACCGGCCGGTCGCCACGACGGCGGCCCCGCCTGCTTTAGCCTCCTCGGGGAATATCTCGGGCACCGGGTTAGCCATGGCAAAGACAATCGAGTCCTTGGCCATGGTCCGCACCATCTCCGGCGTCACCGCCCCCGCCGCCGACAGCCCCACCAGCACGTCGGCGCCCACCAGCGCGTCGGCCAGGTTGCGCGCCTTCGTCTTGTGGGCGTACGCCTTCTTGTACTTGTTGAGGTCGGTCCGCTCGCTGTGCACCACGCCCTTCGTGTCGCACAGGGTGATGTGCTCCTTCTTCACCCCGAGGTTCACGTAGTGGTTCGCCGTCGCGATGGCCGAGGCCCCGGCGCCGCTGAACACCACCTTCATGTCCGCCAGCTTCTTCCCCACCACCTCCGCCGCGTTGATCATCGCCGCGCCGGAGATGATCGCCGTCCCGTGCTGGTCGTCGTGGAACACCGGGATATGGAGCAGCTCCTTGAGCCGCTCCTCGACCTCGAAGCACTCGGGCGCCTTGATGTCCTCGAGGTTGATGCCGCCGACGGTCGGCTCGAGCATCTGGCAGAACTTGATGCACTCCTCCGGCGTCGGCGCGTTGATCTCCAGATCGAACACGTCCACGTCCGCGAACGCCTTGAAGAGCACGCCCTTCCCCTCCATCACCGGCTTCCCCGCCAGCGCGCCGATGTCGCCCAGCCCCAGCACCGCGGTGCCGTTCGACACCACCGCCACGAGGTTGCCCCGCGCCGTGTACTTGAAGACGTCCTCGGGGTTCTTCTCGATGTCGAGGCAGGGTTCCGCCACGCCGGGCGTGTAGGCCATGCCGAGGTCGCGTTGGGTCTTGCAGGGCTTGGTCAGGCGGATCTCGATCTTCCCCGGACGTCCCTGAGAGTGGTAGTCGAGCGCATCTTGGCGGCGGACAGCCATGGGTACCTCGGAAGCCGCGACCGAGCCGTGAGGCGGGTCGCGCGCGGGGACCGGACGGTGGACCTGCTCCGCGCTCTCGGGCGCGGGGCCTCCCGAACGGTGGAAGGCCTGGGGCCTGCAGAGGTCCGGCACCGCAATCCGCGTGCCGCCCCCCGTCCCGCCCGAGAATGATGACAGGATTCGTCTTATTTAGCAGAAGCGCCGGTCCCCGGCCAGGCCGGGGGCGCGGTCAGGGCGTGAGCGGGAAGGGCCGGATGGTCGCCGTGGTGTGATAGAGCATCTGCAGGGTGTAGCGGTCGTTGACGCTCAGTGTCGAGCGGCGCGGCGTGGTGTACATGATGTCCGTGGCGTCGGTACTGTGGGCCAGGATGCCGAGGGCGTGGCCCAGCTCGTGGGTGGTGGTCATCCGCAAACATCCGGAAAGCGCGATGGAGTCGGGAGTGCCCAAGGGGGCGATGTACGACCGGACGGGACCCTCGAGCGTCAAGGTGGTGTCGTAGGTGCCGTCGGTCCGCCCCACGCAGACGCCCACCGAATCGGAACCGAGGGTGATGGCCCGGGCCAGCTGGGCAGGGAGGGTGCCGACGACGCGCACGATGATGTCGGCGTGCGTGGAGTCGGCGGTCACCATGGCCCAGGCCTCACCGCAGTGGAACGCGCCGATCCAGGTCTGGAGGCCGGCCACGACGTTGGGGCGCGTCACCGTCGCCGGATCGGCGTAGACGCGCACCGGCATCCGGCTCGCCGGCCAGTGGAAGACGAGCGCGGTGTCCCGGCCCAGGTAGAATCCGTACGAGAAGCCGTTCGAGTCGAAGCAGGTGTTGGGGCTCTGGTCGCTGCAGGCGGCCGCCGCGAGGAGCAGCGCGGCGGCGGCGCCCGCGGCGAGACCGAGCGTCCCGGTCCTCACGCCGCGTGCCCTCCGGCGGGCTCGATGGCCGCCGCGGGAGCCCGCACCAGGCGTGACGCCGCGCCGGCGAGGAGGAGGATCACGCCGAAGGTGCAGACGATCACCGGCCCCGTGGGGAGGTCGTACTGGTAGGACAGCACGAGACCCACCGCCGACGCGACGGCGCCCGTGAACCAGGAGATGACGGTGAGGAGGCGCGGCCGGCGCGTGAAGAGGAAGGCCGTCACCGCCGGCACGACGAGGAAGCTGAACACCATCAGCACGCCGCCGATCGGCACCGAGAAGGTGATGACGATACCGAACGCGGCGTAGAACCAGAAGTCCCACCAGCGGATGCTCCACCCCGCCGCGTCGGCGCGCTTCGGCTCGAACGAGACGGTCTCGAACCGGCGGCGCAGCAGGAAGAGGAACACCCCGATGGCGAGGTACGCCACCGCGAGCTTGGCGATGGTGGGCCACGTCACCCAGAGGAGTTTGCCGACCAGGATGTCCTTGACCACGTCCTCGCCTCGCGGGGACTTCGCCGCGATGAGGAGGGCCGCCGCCGAGGCCACGACGTATACGATGCCGATGATCGCCTCCTGCGGCACCCGCCCGCGCCCGCGGCTCCGGGTGGCGGCGAAGAGGCCGGCGCCGATGATGGTGAACGCCAACGCCAGGGCCTGGGCGGTGTGCGACTCGGGCGAGACGCCCACCAGGAGGGCGGTCGTGGTGCCGAGCGCCGCCATCTGGGCGAGCGAGAGGTCCACGAAGATCACCTCGCGGGCGATCACGTGCAGGCCGAGGTACGAGTGGATCGCGACCAGGATCATGCAGGCCACGAACGGCGGCAGCATCAGCTCGATCATCGGGGCCCCGCGGCGGCGGCGAAGGCGTGGGAGAGGCCGTTCACCCAGGCGTTCATCAGGTCGAAATAGGTGCGCACGCCGGGGGCGCCGTCGGTGTTCTCGGGCACGATCACCGCGGTGGCGCCGGTCCGCTGGGCGACCTCGTTGATCTCGTTGTGGTCGTAGTAGTTCGCCGCCATGACCACGGCGATGTGCTGGTCCCGCATCAGCGCGATGATCTCCTGCACGTGCCGTGGCGTGGGCGGGATCCCGGGCTTCGCCTCGACGTACTCCGCGCAATTGATGTTGAAGCGGCGGCTGAAGTACGAGTACTCCTTGTGGTAGCACATCATCGGGCGGCCGCTGTAGGGCAGCAGCTGCTGCATCCAGCCGCCGAGCCGCGTCAGGAGCGGCCGGCCCTGATAGGGGGTCCGCTGCAGGAAGTCCATCACGCGGTTGGTGCGGGCCAGGTCGTAGAGCGTGGCGCCGGTCAGGATGCGGACCAGGTCGTCGCCGAAGGTGGCGCGGAGGACCCGCGCCTCGAAATCGTGCTCGCGCTCGGTGAACGCCGCGGCGTTCTCCGGCGACGCCCGGACGAGCCCCGCGAGGATGTTGCGGGCGATGATGATCGCGTTGATGGGGTCGCCCTGCAGGTGCGGGTTCCCGTCCACGTGGATGTCGCCCTGCGAGCGGCTGACGGAGGTCGGCACCTCCATCAGCGGGACGCCCTGGAACGCGGCGACGTAGCCGCGGCCCCCCTCCCGGACGTTGGCGTTGTTGGCGCGGTCGAGGAGCGCCGGCACCCACATCTCGAGGTCCATCCCCGTCGTGACGAAGACGTCGGCGTCGCGCAGCTCCGGCACGAAGCTGGGGCGGGGCTGGATGAAGTGCGGGTCCTCGTCCCCCTGGCCGATCGAGGAGGCGGTGCCCCGGTCGCCGAGGATCTCGCGGGCGATCGCGGCGTAGGTGGTCTGGGTGGTCACGACCTTCACCGGCCCTGACGGGCGGGCGGGTGCGGCGGCGACGAGGAGCGCGAGAAGGAACGCTGGCGTCATCAGAAGAGCTCGTGCTTGTGGGGACCCATCGCCCAGACGATCTGGAGGCCGAAGCGGTCCGTGGTGGCGTCGAGGACGTCCCGGTGGTGCGTCCACTGGGCGCGGAGGAAGACGAATTCGCTCTGCCAGAATGTAAGCGACGGCGTGACGGCCCACTCGCTGCCGGCGACCGCCGGGTCGGGTGAGGCGACCCGGTCGTACCGCACGGCGGCGGTCCACTGGAGGCCCAGCTTGGTCTGCGCGTCCACATACCAGCCCAGCCGCGAGGGGCCGGACCCGTCCACCAGCCGGTGGAGCTGGAACACCTCGCCGCGCACCGTGACCTCGCGGCGGAGCGCCTCGTTCGGCGGCCGCCAGGTGAAGCGCGCGGCGAGCGCCCGCAGGCCGGTCTCGATGCTCGTTTCCCGCAGCGGGCAGGTCTCCGGCCCCGGACAGAGGATCGCGGTGGAGTCCCGCCCCGTGCCGTACAGCGCGGTGACGCTCAGCTGGCCGAAGGTGGAGCGGCTGAACTGCCAGAAGCCGGAGAGGTTCCCCAGAACGCTGGGCCGGCCGCCGTAGCGCCCGAAGAGCGTCTGGTCCGTCCCTTTGGTGACCTGCCCCGTGAACTCGAACGTCCCGAAGGCCCCCGAGACGGGCAGCGGCCAGTAGACGGAGAGGCCGGTCTGGGCGAGCCCGTCCTCGCCGAGGTAGCGCTGCAGGACCAGCGGGTACTCCCCCTCCGGGAGCGCGTGGAGATGCCAGCGGTTCAGCTCCCCCACCTGCTGGCGGAACTTGCCGGCGTCCAGCCGGAAGTGGCCGGGGAGGCTCGTCCAGTAGACGTAGCCCTCCTCGATGCTGATCCCGCTCTCGTCCACCGAGGTGATGATCTTCGTGGCGGAGAAGGGGTCGAGGGCCGACTGGAAGCCGATCTCGAACTCCTTCGGCTGGAAGGTCTCCGTCTGCGGTCCCGGCCGCAGCCAGTTGACCCGCACGTCCGAGGTCACGCTGATCTCGGGATTGAAGGCATTCTGGTTCTTCCCGCCCGTGTTCCGCCCGATGGCGCGATCGGTGGTGTCCCCGGCGGCTCCGGAGGCCGCCGCGGCCGCCGCGCGGATGGCGTCGAGGTCACCGCCGGCCGCGGTGGCTGCGGTGTCGCCTCCCCGCGCCCGGGCCAGGCTGTCGAGGCGCGCCTGGAGCGCGCGCACCGTCTCCGCGAGGGAGTCGAGGGTGCGCTGCTGGCGCCGCAGCGCCGAGTCGGCGGGGGTCTGCGCGTGCAGCGGAACGGCGAGGAGGAGGCAGAGGGCCAGCGCGGCGAGCGCACGGCCCAGCCGCTTCGGAAGGACGACTCGGTCGGTATTCAGGCTAACTCCATGTGGCGCGGGCGATTCGGTGATGCTCGATCGAAGCACGATATACCCGTGCGTCGGGCGAAAGGTCCGGCTCACGGGGCCGGCTTCCGGGCCCGCGCGAAGGCCTTGAGCCGCCGGATCATCTTCCGGTCGTTGGTGACCATGTCCTCCCCCTTGGGCGTCTCGAGGATCCGCACCACGTGATCGAGCCGCGGGTCGGTCATCAGCCGCCGGAACGGCTCCTTCCCCAGCGTCCCCTCGCCGATCAGGGCGTGGCGGTCGAGGTGGCTCCCCCGGTCGCCGCGCGAGTCGTTGAGGTGGAAGCAGACGAGGCGCTCGAGCCCGAGGACGCGGTCGAAGGCGCCGATCACGCCGTCGTAGTCTCCCACCAGGTCGTAGCCGGCGGCCCACAGGTGGCAGCTGTCGGCGCAGAAGGCCACGCGCCGGCGGGCCGCCGCGGGCATCGCGTCGGTCAGCGCGCGCAGCTCCTCGAAGGTGGCGCCGAGGGCCGTCCCGCTCCCCGACGTCGTCTCGATGGCGACGCCCACGCGGCCCGGCACGGCGGCGAGGCACCGCGCGTACGACTCGGCGTTGCGGCGGATCCCTCCCGACCGCTCGCCGAGGAAGTTCCCCGGGTGCGACACGACCCACGGGATGCCGAACGCCTCGCAGCGCCGCAGCTCCTCGGCGAAGGCGGCCTCGGAGCGCGCCCGCATCGCCGCGTCGGGGGAGGCGAGGTTGATCAGGTAGGAGTCGTGGCTCACCACCGCGCCGATGCCGTGCAGCGCGAGGGCCTCGCGGAACGCGCGCGGCGCGGCGCGGTCGGGTCGCGGCTCGCGCCACTGGTTCGGGCTCTTGGTGAAGACCTGGATGGCGTTGGCGCCGATCGCGCGGCCGCGCTCCGGCGCGTGCGCGACGCCGCCCTGCGAGGAGACGTGGGCGCCGAGGAAGAGAGGGGTCACGGTCGCTCCGCGAAGGCGTGGGGGCCGATGAGGGGGACGAACCGGCAGGCGCCCTCCGTCCAGGTGCGGAGGCCGCCGGGGCCGCGTTCGGCCACCGTGAGGACCTGCAGGCTCCGGTCGCCGACCGGCACGACGATCCGGCCCCCGGGCGCCAGCTGCGCGAGGAGCGGCGCGGGGATGTCGGGTGCGGCCGCCGTGACGATGATGCCGTCGAAGGGGGCCTCCTCCGGCCATCCCTCAGACCCGTCCCCCACGCGGTACGCGACGTTCCGGTAGCCGAGCGCGGTCAGCCGCTCCGCGGCGGCGGCGGAGAGCGAGCCGAGGCGCTCGACGGTGAAGACCCGTCGCACGAGGTGCGCGAGGACCGCCGCCTGGTACCCGGAGCCGGTGCCGATCTCGAGCACCCGGTGCGTCCGCCGCGGCGCGAGCGCTACGGTCATCAGCGCGACCATGTACGGCTGGGAGATGGTCTGCCCGCAGCCGATCCCCAGCGGGGCGTCGTCGTGGGCCGCGTGGAGGAGCGCGGGAGGGACGAACGCGTGCCGTGGCACGGTGGCGAGGGCGGCGAGCACGCGCCGGTCCCGGACGCCGCGCGCGCGGACCTGCTCCCGCACCATCGCGTGGCGCGCGGCGCCCTGCGGGTCACGCGGCACGGGGCCTCCTCGCCGCCGGGATTCCTTGCGGGCACCGCGAGCGGGGCATACGTTTGCGCGGCAGCGCTGCGAACGCCGAGGGTCCGTGACCGATCTGATCCGCCCACATCTGCTGTTGGCCGGCGAGCCGGCCGCCCGACCCGAGGGACTCGAGCAGTTCCTCGTGCGCGGTGGCTACCTCGTCGACGAGGTCCCGGAGGGCCGCACGCCCCTCCAGGCCGCGGAACACGGGACGCCGGACGCGGTCATTCTCTGCGTCCGCGCCGCCGACGAGGACGCGATCAGGACCGTCGGGGAGTTCCGCAACTCCGCGGAATGGACCGACATCCCCGTGCTGGCCATCGCAACGGCGGGCGACGCCGAGGCGGTGGCGCGCCTGCTGGGGGCGGGGGCGAGCGACGCCGTTTCCGCGCCGGTGCACCTCGGCGAGCTGCGCGCGCGGCTCGACCGCCAGCTCGAGGCGCGGCAGAGCATGCGGGAGCTGCGCGAGACGCTGCGGTCCCGCGATCTCCTCTTCGACATCTTCCAGGAGGTCTCCGCCGCGCTCCGCGCCGAGGAGATCTTCCAGACCCTGGTCCGGCGCGTCGGCCAGGCGCTGAGCCTCGCCCACTGCTCGTTCGTCCTGACCTCCCCCGGCGAGGCCTTCGGCCGGGTGGTCGCGGTGTACGAGAATCCGTCCATCCGCGACCTGCGCGTCGAGCTCTCCCGGTACCCCGAGATCGAGGAGGCGCTGCGGACCGAGCGCCCCGTCGTGATCCAGAACGTCAAGGAGCACCCCCTCTTCGCCGCGATCCGCGACAAGTGGGAGGCGCAGTCGCTGGAAGTGAACGTGCGCAGCGCCGTGGCGCTCCCGGTGTTCGTCCAGGGATTCCCCGCGGGCGTGTTCTTCCTTCGGACACGCGAAGGCGACCCGGAGCTCACCTCGCGCGACGTCGCCCTGGCCGACACCATCGCGCAGGCCGCCGCCAAGGTGCTGGAGAACGAGGACCGGCGCGCCGCGATCTACCGGCGCCAGATCAACGCCGGCGCCCTCGACCAGCTCACCGGCGTCGCCAGCGTGGATGCGCTCGACCGCCGCCTGAAGGACGAGTTCGAGCGGGCGCGGCGCTACCGGCTGCGCTTCAGCCTCATCCTGGTGGACGTGGATAAGTTCCGCGACGTGAATGCGAAGTACGGGAATCCCGCCGGCGACCGGGTGCTGGCCGACCTGGGGCATCTGCTGCAGCGGGAGCTGCGGGCGCCCGATTTCGTGGCCCGCTACGGCGGCGACGAGTTCGCCCTGGTGCTCCCGGAGACCGACGCGCGGGGGGGACGCAACTTCGTGCAGCGCCTCCGCGAGCTGGTGGGCAAGCACGCCTTCCCCGACATCGGCGGGACGGTGCCGTCGCTCTCCGCGGGGATCGTGTGCTATCCGCATCCCGAGGTGCTGCGCGCCGAGGACCTCTTCCCGCTGGCCGAGTCCGCGCTGGCGAGCGCCAAGGCGACCTCCCCCGACCGCATCGCGGTCTCCGCGACCACCGCGGCCTAGCGCGCGCCCCCCACCGGGGCGGCCCCCCCGGCCGCGGTCCGGAACACGTCCGCCATCGATCGCTCCGCCGACCGCAACTCCGCACGGAACCGCGCCATCATCGTGTCGTAGTACCGCAGCTTCGAGAGGTCCGCGCCGTGGGCCTCCACCGCGCCGCGCAGCTCCGCGACCTTCCGCTGGTGCCGGTCGGCGGCCTCGTGGAGCCCCCGCAGCGCCTCCCGCATCGCCAGCAGCACGCGCCGCCGCCGCTCGCGGCGCCGGTTGAGCGCCGTGGCGAGGTCCTCGATGGACACGGCGAGGGGCGGCGTCGGCGCCACCAGCGCCACCGGGCCCCGCCCCAGCTCCGCCGCGATGGACGCCTCGTCGGCCCCCGAGGCGCGCAGGCGCACCACCAGGTGCAGCGCCGCGGTCGCCGCCGGTCCGAAGCGGCGCTTCCCGTCCATCGTCCGGCAGGGGATGAACTCGGCGTAGCGAGCCGCGTCACCCGCCAGAACCCGCTCGGGGACGCCCAGCTCGCGCCCGATGGCGCGCAGGGAGCGGAACTCCGGCAGCACCGTCACGCCCCGTCGCGGTCGCTCTTGAGGAACCGGCCGATCACCGACGTCCGCCGCCTTGCGCGGTTCTCTTCCACGGCCCCCTCCGCCTCGGCGGTCCGCTGCTCCAGCTTCAGCTTCGCCTCCCGGAGGCGGTCCACCAGCTGGCGCTCCGAATCCAGCTCGTGGCGCAGCCGCTCGATCTCAGAGGGCTCGGCTGCGCCGAGCGGGGGGCGGGGCGCGCTCTCCGGCGCCGCGGTGGGGGCGCTCGCCGGCCGCGGCGGGCTCGGCTCCTGGGCCCACGAGGGCGCCGGCGCGCTCACGGGCGCTGGCGGAGGCGCGTGCGCGGGGGGCGGCGAGAAGGAGGCGGTCACCGGGGCCGGCTCGGCGGCGCCGCGGCCCAGGGCCGGGGGCGCCGCGACGTCCCTCGCCAGGTAGGCTTGGGGCTGGCCCGACCCGACGCTGAAGCCGGTGTGCTCGCCGATCTCCGTGAGCACCTTCTCCTGGCTCTCCAGCACTTCCGTGAGCCGCACGATCTCCTGCGCCATCTGCCAGAGCGCCTCGCGCTGCTCGCGCTCCCCGTCCACGATGGCGGCGAGGAGATCGAAGTTCGTGACCTCCGCCGTCTCGGAGGCGGGGGAGCGGCGCCGCGGCTTCGGCGTGCTCCCGGCCACCGGCTGCGCGGCCGGTGCCGCCGGCGCGCCCTCCATCCGGCTCAAGATCTGTGCATGCGAGAGCCCGCTCCCGTACCCCTTGGCGATCGAGCGCAAGACCGCAAGCGCAGCCGGGGGATAGCGCCGGCGGCGGCCGGTGCCCACCGAGGGGATGTGATCGAGGAAGGCGTCGCGATAGTAGCGGACCGTGGACTCGGGCAGCGACAGCTGATCGGCGAGTTCACGCAGGGTGAAGAGCGGTTCGTCAGGCATACCGCGAAGATATCCGCGCCCCGGTGACGCTGCAACAGGCTGCGGTCGTATCGCGGAATCGCAGGCCGCTCCGTTGCGGTCTGGAAGTGCTAACCCCTGCGGGCCTCCCATGCGGCGGCGGCACCACGGAACTCCCGGCCGCAGCGGGGGCAGCGCAGCGGCGTGCCCGCCGTGCTCACCGGCTCCGCCGCAGCCACGCGACCGGATCGAGGGCCTGGCCCCCCTGGCCGCGGATCTCGAAATGGACGTGCGGGCCTTGGTCGGAGTTCGCGCCCCCCGAACGGCCGAGGACCTGCCCCTTCTCGACCGCCTGGCCCTGCCGGACGGCGATGTCGTTCAGGACGCCGTAGAAGCTGTAGAAGCCCCCGCCGTGGTCGAGGAGGACCGAGGGCCCGTAGGTGCCGAGCGCCTGCGCGATGCGGACCGTGCCCGCCGCCACCGCCCGGACGGGCGTGCCCTCCGCGACCGCGATGCCGATCCCGTTCCAGCGGATCGTCGTGTTGTTGGGCAACTGCTGGCGCCCGAACCGGTAGATGATGTCGCCGGTGACCGGCCAGTCGAGCTGCCCCAGGTCGGAGGTCGTGATCCGCGCCGGGCCGGTGGCCGCCCCCGCCGCCACCGCCGCGCGGCGCCGCCGCTCGAGGGCCGCGATCACGTCGTTGACCCGCGCCTCGTCGCGGGCCAGCTGCTGCAGCCGCGCCGCCGTCTGCCGCTGCTCCCGCTGCGACTGCTGGAGGCTGGTCTCCCGCTGCTGCTCCAGCTGCCGGAAGCGCACGTTCTCCTCCTGGCGCTCGTCGCGGCGCCGCGCGAGGTCGGTGCGCACGTTGAGGAGGGAGTTCCGCTGCTCCGCGACCCGGTCGCGCAGCGCCGTCACCTCCCGCACCAGCTGCCGGTCCTGCCGGCTCACCAGGTACAGGTACTTGTAGCGGGAAAGGAGGTTGCCGAACGACTCCGCCGCCAGGAGGACCTGGGCCCCGAAGAGGGGGCCCCGCTTGGTGATCTCCGCGAGGCGGTGGTCGAGGATGGCGCGCTTCTCGGCGAGCGCGTCCTCGGCGATGATCAGGTCGGCCGTGATCCGCTCGATCTGGGAGCCGAGGGCGTTGATCTGGAGGTCCAGCTCGGAGACGATCCGGCCGGTCGTCTCGACCTGGTGCTCGATGTTGGTGAGCTCGCTCGAGAGGGAGTGCACGCGGCCCCGCAGCCGCTCCATGTCCTGCTGGAGGCGCTCGCGCTCGCGCCGGATCTCGACCAGGCGCTCGCGGCTGCGCTGCAGGCTCGTGTCCTGGGTGGGGGCCTGCTGGGCGCTCAGGACCAGCGGCACAGGGGCACAGAGGCACAGGGGCACGGCGAGCGCGAGGACGGCTCGGAAGCGACGTCGCGCCGACGCGTCGGTCCGTCTTGGCGTCTTGGCGTCTGGCCGTCTGTCCGTCTGCGTTCTCACACGCTGCGGAGGTGGCGCCCGACGCTCAGCGCGCTCCCCGCGAGTCCGAGGAGCCCCCCGGCTGCGACCCCGATCGCCGCCTGCGCCGGGGTGAAGAACGACGCGCGCAGCAGCGCCTGGTTGACCAGGGCCCACGCCCCCGCCGAGAGGCCGAGCGCCACCAGGCCGCCGAGGAGCCCCTTCACCAGCCCCTCGACGAGGAACGGGAGGCGGATGAAGGTGTCCGTCGCCCCGACCAGGCGCATGATGGCGATCTCACGGCTCCGCTGCAGGACCGCCATGCGGATCGTGGTGCCGATGATGATGATCGCCACGAGGGCGAAGGCCGCGCCGACCGCGCTCCCCACGGCCCCCGCGATGTCCCGCAGGCGGTCGAGCTTCTCCACCCAGTCCTGGCCGTAGCGGACGTCGTCCACGAAGGCGAACGCCTGCAGCCGGCGGGCGACCTCCGTCACGTGCGCCGCGTCGCGGAAGGGCGGCTTGAGGCGCACGTCGAACGACGCCGGGAGGGGGTTCACCTCGAGGTCCTGGAAGATGTCCTGGAACTCGGTGAGGTCCCGCCGCGCCCGCGCCAGCGCTTGCGCCTCCGACACGTGTTCGACGCTCGCGACCTCCGGGAACGCCTCGATGTCCGCCTGGGCGAGCGTGAGGGTCTCGATCGGCGTGCCGCGCTTCAGGTACGCCACCACCTCGACCCGTTCCGCCACGGAGCCGATGGCGCGCTCGATGTTGATGGCCACCAGCCCGAAGAGGCCGAACACGAAGAGGGAGAAGCCGATCGTCGTGATGGAGAGCGCCGAGAGGAGGGGCGCGCGCCGGAAGGCGAGGGCGGTCTCGCGCAGGACCAGGTTCACGGCGTCTCCTCCACGGCCGGCGCGTCCCCCTCCGAGTCGTACACGACCTCGCCCCCCTGCAACTCGATGAGGTGCGCCGAGGGGAGGCTGCGGACCATGTCGAGGTCGTGCGTGGCCATCAGGACCGCGGTCCCGGAGGCGTTGATGTCGCGGAGGAGCTGGAAGATCCCGCGGGTCGCCCGCTCGTCGAGGTTCCCCGTCGGCTCGTCGGCGAGGAGGACCACGGGGTCGTTGACGAGGGCGCGGGCGATGGCCACCCGCTGCTGCTCCCCGCCGGAGAGCTCCCGGGGATACTGCCCCGCCTTGCCGGCCAGCCCCACCTGCGTGAGGACCCGCATCACCCGCGGACCGATGGTGGTGCGGCGGGCGCCGGTGACCTCGAGGGTGAAGGCGACGTTCTCCTCGGCGGTGCGGTCCTCCAGGAGCTGGAAGTCCTGGAAGACGATGCCGAGGCGGCGCCGCAGCCGGGGGACGTCGCCCGCGGCCATCCGCGCCGTGGCGAAGCCGGAGACGCGGACTTCGCCCTCGGTCGGACGGTCGGCGAGGTAGATGAGCCGGAGGGCGGTGGACTTGCCGGCGCCACTGTGCCCGGTGATGAACGCGAACTCCCCCTTCTTGATGTGGAAGGAGGCGTTCTTCAGTGCGGCGCCGGTCTTGGGATAGTCCCTGGTGACGCCCGTGAACTTGATCACGGCCGCAATCTAGGACGGAGGCTAGGCGGCGGCGAGTCCCCGGGCAATGTCGGCGATGATGTCGTCGGCGTCCTCGAGTCCGAGGGAGAGGCGCAGGAAGCCGTCGGGGATGCCCGCGGAGGCCCGCTCATCGGCCGTCATGCTGGCGTGCGAGGTGAAGCGGGGCTCGGAGACCAGCGACTCCACGCCCCCCAGGCTCGGGGCGTGGGCGATGAGGCGCAGGGCGCGCAGGAAGCGGTCGGCGGCCTTGCCCCCCGACGCCAGCTCGAGCCCGACCATCCCGCCGAAGCCGTCGAGCACCTTCGTCGCGAAGGCGTGGTCCGGGTGGCTCTTGAGCCCCGGGTAGTGGACGCGCCGCACCTTGGGCTGCTGCTCCAGCCACTCGGCCACGCGCTGGCCGGTCTCGTTGTGGCGCCCGACGCGCACAACGAGGGTCTTGATCCCGCGCTCGATCAGCCAGGCGGTGTGCGGGTCGATGGACTGTCCCCACACCCGCATCTTGTTCCGGACCTCGAGGACGTACGCCTCGGCCCCCGCCACCGCGCCCGCGATCACGTCGGAGTGACCGTTGAGGTACTTGGTCGCCGAGTGGATCACGACGTCGGCGCCCTGCTCGATGGGGCGGAAGTTGATCGGCGACGCGAAGGTGGAGTCCACCAGCAGGGGGATCCCCTCCGCCTTGGCGAGGACGGCGAGCCACGCCACGTCGAGCACCCGCATCACGGGGTTGGTCGGGCTCTCGACGAAGATCGCGCGGGTGTTCTTGCGGAGCTTGGCGCGCCACTCGCGGCGCTTGTCGGGGTTCACGAAGCTCGTCTCGATGCCGAGCCGCTTGAACTCCTCGAGGAAGAGCCGCCGCGTCCCCCCGTAGATCCACTCGCTCGAGAGGAGGTGGTCGCCCGGCTGGAGGATCGCGAGGTGCGCGAGGGCCGTCGCGCCCATCCCGCTCGACAGGAAGATGGCCGCCTCCGCCCCTTCGAGGCGGGCGAGGCGCTCGGCCACGCGGATCTGGTTGGGGTTGTTGCCGTAGCGGGTGTAGAGGACGTCGTCCTGCGGGCCCGTGGCGGCGATGAAGGTGCTCGTCTGGTAGATCGGCGGCGCCACCGGATCGCCCACCGCCCGGGGGCCGCCGTCGCCGTGGATGGCGACCGTCGAGGGGCCGGCCTTGCTGCGCTTCACGCTAGGCGGCCGTCAGCGGGAGGAACCGGTCGTCGGCCTGGCGGACCACCCCGGCGTCCGCTGCCGCCTGCAGCGCCTGCCGGGCCTCGACGAGGGCGAGCCGCAGCACGGTCGCCACTTCCTCCGCGCCGGCGTTCCCGAGCTCCCCGACCACCCGCCACGCCGCCTCCGCGGAGGGCTCCACCTCGCCGAGGAGGCGCGCCTGCCCGTCGCGCTCCTCCGCGACCATCACCAGGCGCCGCCGCCGCAGGACGTGGTCGATCTCCTCGGCCTGCCCCTCCCCCAGCCCGCGGATGACGAACCACTGGCCGGCGCCGGGCGCCACCCCGCGCCCCAGCACCAGCTTCGCCACCACCTCGTCGGCGCAGGAACAGTCGAGGACGCGCACGGAGGAGAAGTCGAGGACGACGGCCGCGCCCGCCGGGCGCCCGGAGAGCTCGGCTTCGATGCTGCTGCGGACCTTCGCGCCTGTGGAGCGCGTCACGAGGTCGCTGAGCGGCGCCCCGACGCTCCTGGCGAGCACTTCCCTGAGGTCGATCTCCGTGATCACGGCGCCTCTCGCTCTACGGCCGGCACCACCAGCTGCACCTGCGCGCCCGGGAACGGCGGAAGCCCGTCGCGCAGCGGTTCGTCCTTTTCCCACGACGGCACCAGCGCGATCCGCGCGGTGCCGCTGCGAATGCTGATCTTGCCGTGCCAGCGGTCCAGGTACCGCCGGATCCCCGCCAGGCCCTGACCGCGGCCCGGGTCGCGGAACCGGCTGACCCCCTGGATCAAGGCGGCTTCCAGCGCGGTGGCATCCCCCCACCGGTCGCCGAACCGCTTCCCCTGCGTCGCTTCGAGCGTGTGCCGGAATCCGACCCCGGCGTCGGCGACCGCGATGACCACGACCCGCCGGCCGAGGGAGCGCCAACTGTACGTCTGCACCGCGACCCACCCGCCGGTGCCGGCATGTTCCACAATATTCTGACACGCTTCGGAAAGCGCCATACCGAATCCCATCGTCGCCTTCGGGTCGAGCCCGAGCTCGCTGGTGAGGATGGCGGCGGAACGCTCCTGGATCCGGCCCACCACGGCGTGGACGTCGTCGGCGCCCGTCACCGGCGTGACCTCGAGGAGGACGCTGCGCTCGGGATTGGGGCGCACCCGCGGGACGGCGCCGTGGATCTCGAAGAGGTCGGCGGCGTGCGCGAAGAAGCCGGCGCGGGCCCAGTAGTGCGCCACCTCGCGCTCGGCGGGCGCCGTGAGCAGCGACTTGACGCCGGTGCGCGCCAGCAGCGCCTGGCCGGCGCAGAGGAGGCCGATCAGCCCGGCGGGGGAGGCCCACTCCGCGGCATGGGCGTCCACCAGCACGCGCGCGTCGCCCTCCACCCCGGCGAAGCCGGCGGCGAACTGGTCGAAGGAGCGCTCGTCGAAGACCTGGGGGACGTCGATGACGTAGGTCATGCGGTGGCCGCTTGGGCCAGGGCGCCGCGCAGATAGTGCTGCAGTCCGGTCGCGCCGCGGTGGGTCACGTTGCGCCGCGCCATGAGGTTCGCGGCGCCGATGGCGGCCTCGAGGTCCTTCTCCGCCAGGAGGCCCGCGGTCAGGGTCGCGCCGAAGACGTCGCCGCAGCCTGTGGGGTCGCCCTCGAGGGGCCCCCCCTCCGCGGCCACGCGCGCAGTGCGCACCACGCCGCCGGCGGCGGCGGCGCCCTCCGCGAAGACGCCCGAGGTGCGGGTCGCGACGTAGACCGCGCCCCGTGAGCCGAGGGTGACGACCACCGCCCGCACGCCCCCCTCCAGCGCCCGCGCGGCGAGCGCCAGGGGGTCGGGTCCGAGCTGGCTCATCTCGTCCTCGTTCACCTGGGTCACGTCGAAGCACTGCAACCACGCGAGGGGCGCGTCGAGGGGGCGCAGGTGGCGCTCGCCGTCCGCCCGGATGCCGAGGGAGAGGCTGTGGAGGTCGCCGTAGAGGGGCCGGTGGAAGGCCCGGCGCAGCGCCTGCATCGTGTCGAGCGTCGCCTCGAAGCCGGTGATGAAGTTCACGTACAGCGCGTCGAGGTCCGCGACCATCGGGCCCAGCTCCGGCCAGGTCCACGGCGGCACGCCGCCCCGGAGCCCCTCGCAGCGCCGCTCCGCGGACTGGTAGAAGAGCTTCACGCGGGGGTTCGGCTCGGGCACCTCGACGAAGCGGGCGGCGGGCGCGACCCGCTGGAGGGCGTGCAGGAAGCCGTCGGCGCGGGGCGCGAGGTCGCGACCCACCTTCACGAGGGGGACGATCTCCCACCCGTCGGGGAGCGCCGCGTCGAGCCCGGCGAGGGCGTAGCCGATGCCCCCCCACTCCTCGAGGGGCGGCTCCGCGGGGTCGCGGCCGACGATCGTGTCCCAGACCATCGTGCCGAGCACGCCGAGTCGCTTCAGGCCTGCCCCCACGTCTGGAGCTTGAAGGTCGCCGCCGCGCCGAAGACCCCCGCCGTGCCGGGGAGCGCGCCGGGGAGGATGCGGCACCGCTCGACGGCGGGCTTGAAGGCGCGGCGCTTCACTTCGGCGCGCAGCGGCACGAAGAGGCGGTCCCCCGCGAGGGTCACGCCGCCGACCAGCACGACGACGTCGGGGTTGAAGATGTTCACCAGGTTCGCCACCGCCGCGCCGAGGAGCTTCGCCGTCTCCCGCACCAGCTCGAGCGCGAAGTCGTCCTCGTGCCGTGCCGCCTCGTAGACCGTCTGGGCCGTGATCCGCGAGAGGTCGCCGGCCACGAACTCGGGGAGCCGCGTCTCGACCCCGGCGGTGATGCCCTCCACGGCGCGGGCGGCGATCGCGGGCCCCGACGCGTACGCCTCGATGCAGCCGTAGTTCCCGCACTTGCAGAGACGTCCCGTCGAGTCGATGGTCGTGTGCCCGATCTCGCCGGCGATGTCCGACGCGCCGTGGTAGATCCGGCCGTCGATCACGATGCCGCCGCCGATGCCGGTGCCGATGGTGAGGCCGACCACGTACTGCGCGCCCTTCGCGGCGCCGACCCACCACTCGCCGTAGATCGCGCAGTTGGCGTCGTTGTCGAGGGTCGCGGGGAGATGGACCGCCTCGCTGACCAGGTCGCGGAGCGGCAGCTCGCGCCAGCCCAGGTTCGGGGTGAGGAGCACGACACCGCGGGCGCGGTCGAGCGGCCCGGGGGCGCCGACGCCCACCCCCACGATGGCCTCGCGCGTCAGCCCGGTGGCGCGCAGCGTCGCCTGGATGGAGTCCTCGACCAGCCCGGCGAGGCGGTCGAGCACCCCCTGTGCCCCCTGCTCGGAATGCGTCGGATCGGTGCGGATCCCGTGGATCTGGGTCCCGTCCTCGCTCACCGTGCCGACCACGATGTTGGTGCCGCCGATGTCCACGCCGACGATGTACCGCACGGTCACATCCCTCCGGTGGTCCGGACAATCTGAAGAACGGTGCGCACCTCGGCCAGCACGCGGCCGATGGGCGTGTCGCGCATGCACTTGTGGTGCACCAGGGGGCACACCGTGGGGCCGTGCTTGTGGCAGGGGCGGCAGGGGAGCGGATCGGGCTCCACCACCCGCGACCACGGCGCGCGCGCCGCGAACCCGAAGATCGGCGCGGTGGGCCCGTAGATCTCGATGGTGGGCGTGCCCATCGCCGAAGCGAGGTGGACCGGGGCGGAGTCGTTGGACACCAGCACGCGCGCCCGGCGGATGAGCTCGGCGGATCCGAGGAGCGAGAGCTTGCCGACGCCGTCGGCGAGCGGCACCGCGCCGCCCAGCGCGTTCCGGATCGCCCGGGCGTCGGCCCGGTCGCCGGGGCCGCCCACGATCGCCAGCGCGATCTCCTGGCCCAGCGCCCGCGCCAGTTCGGCGAAGTACGGCCACCGCTTCGTCGCCCATTGCGAGCCGGGCGCCAGCACGACGAAGTCCCCGGTGATCCCCGCCTCCTCGAGCAGCGCCTTCACAGCGGCCTTCTCGGTGGGGCCGGGGAACACCTCGGGGTCGCGCCGGTCCGGGGCGCCGTCGGCGAGGTGGAGGAGCCGCTCCACCTGGTGCGGCTCGCCCCGTGCCGACACGGCGTGGGTGTAGAGGATCGCCCCGGGCGCGTCGCGCAGGCCGATCCGCCGCGGGATGCGGGCGAGGAAGGCGAGGAGCGCCGAGCGGGTGCTCGCCTGCGCGTGATAGGAGACCTCGTAGCGCCGGGAGCGGAGGAGCCGGATCATCCGCCACATCCCCCGCAGGCCGCGGTCCTTCCCCTTCTTGTCGAAGATGATGACGTCGCGGATGTGCGGGTTGTTGGCCAAGATGGCCGCGGCGGCCGGCACCACCACGACGTCCACCGGCGTCCGCAGCCGCTCCGCCGCGCGGCGGATGAGGGGCGTCGTCAGCACCACGTCGCCGGGGAAGGCGGTCTGGATCACCACGCCCTTGGCGGGGGGCCGCGCGGCGAGCCCCGCGAACCCCGTCGTCGGCCGGCGCGCCGGCGGGACGGCCGTCATTCCACCTTCAGCACGGCGAGGAACGCCTCCTGCGGGATCTCCACCGCCCCCACCTGCTTCATCCGCTTCTTCCCTTCCTTCTGCTTCTCGAGGAGCTTGCGCTTCCGCGTGACGTCGCCGCCGTAGCACTTCGCGAGCACGTTCTTGCGGAGCGGCCGCACCGTCTCGCGGGAGATGACCTTCGACCCGATGGCCGCCTGGATCACCACCTCGAAGAGCTGCCGGGGGATCAGCTCGCGCAGCTTCGACGCCAGCTTCCGGCCCCACTCGTACGCCTTGTCGCGGTGGATGATCACGCTGAACGCGTCCACCGCGTCGCCGTTGATGAGCATGTCCAGCTTGACCAGGTCGCTCTTCTTGTAGCCCGCGAACTCGTAGTCGAGCGTCGCGTAGCCGCGGGAGAGGGTCTTCAGCTTGTCGTAGAAGTCGAGGATGATCTCCGCGAGCGGGAACTCCCAGTCAAACTCCACCCGCGTGGGATCGAGGTACTTCATCCCGAGGTAGCTGCCGCGGCGCTCCTGGCCGAGCTTCATCAGCCCGCCGATGTAGTCCGCCGGCGCGAGGATGCGCGCCTTCACGTACGGCTCTTCGATCCGGTCCACCTCAGAGCCCGTCGGCATCTTGCTCGGGTTCTCGACCACCGCCTTCGTCCCGTCGGTGAGGTACACGTCGTACTCCACGTTCGGCACGGTGGTGACGAGGTTGAGCCCGAACTCCCGCTCGAGCCGCTCCTGCACGATCTCCATGTGCAGCAGCCCCAGGAAGCCGCACCGGAAGCCGAAGCCGAGGGCCACCGAGCTCTCCGGCTCGTAGTGCAGGGCGGCGTCGTTGAGCTGCAGCTTCGCGAGGGCGTCGCGCAGGTCCTCGTACTGCTCCGTCGCCGTCGGGTAGAGCCCGGCGAAGACCATGGACTTTAGCTCGCGGTAGCCGGGGAGGGGCTCCGCGGCGCGGCGCGCGACGTCGAACACCGTGTCGCCGACCCGGGTGTCCTTCACCTCGCGGAAGTTGGCGGCGACGTACCCCACCTCGCCGGCGGTGAGCTGCGCGGTGCGGTGCTGCCCCAGCTGGAGGTACCCGACCTCCGCGACCTCGTGCTCCCCCTCGCGCGAGCCGAGGGCGATGTGCATCCCGGGACGGAGGGTGCCGTCCACCACGCGGATGGAGGGGATCGCGCCCCGGTAGCGGTCGTAGTAGGAGTCGAAGATCAGCGCGCGGAGCGGCGCCTCGGGGTCGCCGCCGGGGGGCGGCACCCGCCGCACGATCTCCTCGAGGAGCGCGGGGACCCCCGTCCCCTCCTTCGCCGACACCAGGAGGATCTCGTCGGGGTCCGCGCCGATCAGGTCGTGGATCTCCCCCTTGCGCTTCGCCGGCTCCGCGGAGGGGAGGTCGATCTTGTTCAGCACGGGGAGGATCTCGAGGCCGGCGTCGAGCGCGAGGAAGAGATTCGACAGGGTCTGCGCCTGGATCCCCTGCGAGGCGTCCACCACCAGGATCGCGCCCTCGCACGCCGCCAGCGACCGGGAGACCTCGTAGGTGAAGTCTACGTGGCCGGGGGTGTCGATCAGGTTGAGCTCGTACTCGAGGCCATCCCGCGCGGTGTACTTCATCCGCACCGCGTTCAGCTTGATCGTGATCCCGCGTTCGCGCTCCAGGTCCATCGTGTCGAGGACCTGCTCGCGCATCTCCCGTTTCGCCAGCGTCCCCGTCGCTTCGATCAGCCGGTCGGCGAGGGTGCTCTTGCCGTGGTCGATGTGCGCCACGATGCAGAAGTTGCGGATGCGGGAGGCGTCCATGGAGGCGTCAAATATAGCCCCCTTGGACCCGATTCCTCACAGGGGCAAGTAGCAGTGCCAAGCAGTGTGAAGACGCGCAGACGCCAAGACGTCCAGGATGGACCGCGCGCAGGGCGCCCCTTGCCGCCGGTCAGCGACGGGTCGCGGAGGTGGAAGCCCGCGGGGTCGCGGGTGAGGTGGTGGAGCCAGGAGGGCATGCCACCAAGCTATCCGTCGGCGGCCGCCTGCAGACAGGCGCCAGCAGGAGAGCCGGCGTGGAAGGCCCGGAGCCGGAACCGCGCCGTGAGAATGTGAACGGGCCGTTGGCCGTCGCGAGCGATCACTCCAGGAGCCCGGACCCTTCGATGGGCCAGAGGTCCACGATCATCCCGCCACGCATGATCCACATCCGGCGGTAGAGATTCTGGGTGGTGCAGCCGTGCGACGGGATCAGCCGCACTTTGTCGCCCACGGCCGCTGTCAGCCCGTCAAAGGTGGCATGTTCCTCGGAAACGGAGCGCGCACTGGCTTCGGGACGCCCTGCAACCAGTGGCCGCCCGAATTCGCAACCGAGCCCTTTGGTGCCGACGTCGGCAACAGCATAGCCGGGGTGGGAAGAGACGATGGTGGCCAGAATCCAGCGGGCCACGACGAACTCGGTTCGTACCCGCGCATAGGACGCGTCCATCAGGGCATAGCTGCCGCATTGGACTTCATCGATCCCGTCGACGTTGCCGGTGATGTCGTACGTGCCGGTGCCGCCGCCCGAGACCATCGTGACGGGAACGCCGGCGCGCTCGAGTGCTCGCCGGGTCTCGATCACCAGGGCGACGGCTTCGCTGGTCTTGCGCCGGCGCTCTTCAGGGTCAGGCAGGTCCACCACGTGGCCTTCATAGGCCTGGAGGCCGTCGAAACGCAACCCGGGCAGGCGGCTGAGTTCGCGCGCCAGTTCCAAAGCCGGCGTCCCCGGTGGCACGCCGCATCGCTTCATGCCGATGTCTACTTCGAGCAACACGGGGATGCGCACGCCCGATGCGGTGGCGACGCCGGAGAGCTGGCGCGCGTTCTCGAGCGAGTCCACGGCACACCGCACGGTGGCTTGGCGGTTCAAGGCCGCGAGCCGGCGCGCTTTGTCGGCGCCGACCACCTGGTTGGCAATGAGAATGTCCTGAATGCCGCCAGCGGCGAGTTGTTCGGCCTCGGCGAGTTTGGCGCAGGTGATGCCGGTACAGGCACCCGCCGCGAGTTGACGGCGGGCGAGTTCGACGCACTTGTGGGACTTGAAATGCGGCCGGAGCTTGCAGGGGCGCATGGCAAAATACGCCGCCATGCGTCGGAGATTCTGTTCCAATAGGTCGAGATCCACCACGGGTGCGGGGGTGGCAATCGACTCGATGGGCTGCCCAAGCAAGCTGGTGTCAGTCATGGTGATCGCCGGAGGATAGAAGCGGAGCAGGTGAAGTCAACGGGACAGACGGGACCAGGTCGGGGACCGGCGCGGGATGCGGTTAGGGGCTGATTCGGGCGCCGAGCGCCTGGCGGTGAGCGCCGGGCAGTCAGCGGGGTGGACCGAGAACAGGCCAAGGCACGAGCGGAAGGTCGCGGCGCGCTTGACGCGCCCGCCCACGCCAGCACAATCCACACCTTCTGCGATGCGGCACCGACGGGCGATCGTCCGGTGTACCCTCCTACCTTTGACCTCACCCCTTCACCCGAGCTTGCCCCACGCCTCGAACGCCGCCTCCAGCGCACGCTGGGCGGCGTCGAGCTCCTTCCCCACCGCGGCGGCCCGGCGCACCCCGTCCCCGGTGAGATAGAGGTCCGGCTCCGCGAGGGTGGTCTGGAGGCGTGCCACCTCCGCCTCGCAGCGCGCGACCTGCGCCTCGGCATCGGCCACGGTCCGGCGCGAGGCGCGCTGCGCGCTCGCCTCCTGCTTGCGGGCATCCTGGGTGCGGCGCATCTGGCGCTGCTCCTTCACCCGGCGCGACGCCTCTTCCTCCTGCGCCGCTACCCGCGCCGCGTGCGTCCGCTCCGCGCTCGCCGCCTCCCACTCCGCGAAGGTGCCCGGGTAGTCGGTGATGCGGCCGTCGTGCAGGAGCCAGACGCGCGTCACGAGCGCCCGCAGCAGCGCGCGGTCGTGGCTCACCAGGATGACGGTGCCCTCGAAGTCCGCGATCGCCTCCTCCAGCGACTCGATGGACTCCACATCGAGGTGGTTCGTGGGCTCGTCGAAAGCGAGGAGGTTCGCCCCCTCCAGCTCGAGGAGCGCCAGCGCTATCCGGGCGCGCTCCCCGCCCGAGAGGGTGCCGCAGCGCCGCAGGACCGAGTCGCCCGAGAAGCCGTAGCGGCCCAGGTGCCCCTGGACCTGCCCGCGCGTCCAGCGGCTCCGCCGGTCGGCGACGGCGTCGTACAGGGTCGCGGCCTCCGGCACCTGGGCGAGGTCCTGCCGGTAGTGCCCGAGGGTGACGGAATCGGGGATGCGGACTTCTCCCTCCTCCGCGCCGCGCTCCCCCGCGAAGACCCGGAGCAGGGTGGACTTCCCCGCGCCGTTCGCGCCCACCAGCCCGACGACCTCGCCGCGCCGGACGGTGGCGCCGAAGCCGGCGAGGAGCACCCGCTCGCCGAAGGCGATCCGCACGCCGTCCGCCACGAGCACCTGGTCGCCGCCGCGGTCCCGCGCCTCGAGGCGCACGGTCATCACGTCGTCCTCCCCCGGCGGCGGCCCGAGCCGCGGGATCCGCGCCAGGCGCTTCTGGCGGCCCACCGCCTGGCGGCTGTTCTGCCCGGCGAGATTGCGGCGGATGTAGTCCTCCTCCTTGGCGATCTTCGAGGCCTGCTGCTGGTACGCGCGCTGCGCGGCGAGCCGCCGCTCCGCGCGCTGCGCGACGAAGGCCGCGTACCCCGCCGCGTAGGCCGTCGCGGTGCGTCCCTCCAGGTGCAGGATGTGGTCGCTGAAGCCGGCCAGGAGCGCGCGGTCGTGCGTCACGAGCAGGACCGTCGCATCGAGGGAGCGGAGGTACCCCTCGAGCCACAGCGTCGTCTCGAGGTCGAGGTGGTTGGTCGGTTCGTCGAGGAGGAGGAGGTCGGCCGGCCCGGCGAGCTGGCGGGCGAGCGCCACGCGGCCCCGCTCGCCCCCGCTCAGGGTCGCCACCGCCTGCGTGCGGGCGGCGTCGGGGTCGAATCCGAGGCCGTGCAGCACGGCATCGATGCGCGCCGCGGCGGCGTAGCCCCCCTCGCGCTCGAACCGGTGGAGGTCCCGGTCGTAACGCTCCAGCATCGCGGGCGTCACCCCCTCGCCCGCGGCGGCCATCGCGTCGGCCTGCGCGGCGAGGGAGCGCTCCAGCGCGAAGAGGTCGGCGAACGCGCCGGCCGCCGCCTCCCACACCGTGCCCGCGTCACCGAAGTCGCGGTACTGGTCCATCACCGTGATCCGCAGCCCCGACGCCCGCGAGACGGTACCGCGCGAGGGCTCCATCTCGCCGCGGATCAGGTTGAAGAGCGTCGTCTTGCCGGAGCCGTTCCGCCCGAGCACACCCCACCGCTCGCCCGAGGCCACGACGACGCTGACGTCGCGCAGCAGCTCCCGGCTGCCGAACGACACCCCGACGCCGGAGAGCGAGACCAGCGTCACAACAGCCGCCCTTCGTCGTCGCTCTCCGCCCACGGCGCGAGCGCGGCGGGGTACGTGGCGAGCAGCGTGGAGGGGGTGCGCACCTTCCGCCCCTCGAGCATCGCACGGAGCATCAACGCGTTCGCCGGTCCCTTCCCCTCGAAATGGTTGTTGGTGACCACGTAGACCTCCGCCACCCCGCTCGCCGCCGCCACCGCGCGGATCCGCTCCACCCAGGGCGCGAGCTCCTCCGCGGTGTACAGGTAGTCGTAGCGCTGCGCCACTTCCTCCTGCTCGCCGAACCAGTGCGCATAGTTGCGGCCGTGGAAGCGCACGTACCCCACCGCGCTCGTGGCCTCCGCGGTCGGCGTCAGCGATTGCCCGATCACCGGCTGGTCGATGTTCGCGAAGCCGAAGCCGAGGTCCTTGAGCTGCGCGAGGTGCTGCGGGCGCTGCCAGCTGCCGTGCCGCACCTCCACCACCACGGGCCACGCCGCGAAGTCGCGCGCCAGCTCGCGCAGCCAGCCGCGCGCGTCGGTGCCCGGCTTGAACGACCAGGGGAACTGCGCCAGCACCGCGCCGAGGCGCCCCGCGGCCGCCAGCTCGTCGAGCCCCTCCGTCACCAGCCGCACGTCGTCCGCCGCCCACGGCCCCTGCCGCTCGTGGGTGAACCGCTGCCACAGCTTCACCGTGAACCGGAAGGCGGGGTTCGGCGCGACGCGCCGCACCCACGACGCGAAGGTGCGCCGCGGCTGCGGACGGTAGAAGGTCGAGTTCACCTCGACGGTGTCGAAGTACCCGGCCAGGAAGGCAAGCGCGTCGAACTTGCTCGGCACGTCGGCCGGGTAGAGATGCCCCGGGGAATCGGGATACGACCACCCCGCGGGCCCGACGCGGATCACAGGGCCGGACCGGGCGCCGCCGGCACGGGCCAGCCCGGCGTCCACTGCGGGCGTGCGGTCTCGTCGGCGAGCGGCGGGGCGGGCAGGGTGCGCACGGGTTCCTTGGAAGGAGCGACGATTCCCGGGTGCCAATGGGCCGGACGGCGCGCGCCCGGCGTAGGGGAAGATACGGCCGGGCGCGTCCCGATGTTACGTCGTCTCGCCGGAGCCGGCAGCCGGACGCTCCCGGCTGCTGGCTCTCGGCTATCGGCTAGTTCCCCGCCTCCACGATCTGACGGCGGCTCTCCGGATTCCACTGCGGCCGCGCGGTGGCGTTGGCCACCTCGAGGCCGACGTAGAACACCATCCGGATGATCCGCGCCTCCTTCTCCGCGTCGATCTTGTCCACCGAATCGCCGGCGCGGTGATAGTCGGGGTGCGTGCCGTTGAAGAAGAAGAGGATCGGCACGCCCTTGCGGGCGAAGTTGAAGTGGTCGCTGCGGCGGTAGAAGTTCTGCTCGGGCCAGATGTCGTCGATCAGCCGCATCGACAGCTCCGGGTGCTCCTGCGTCACCTGGTTCGCCACGGCGCCCAGGGACGAGTGCTCCTTGCCGATCACCACGATGGTGTCGCGCCACCCGGGCTGGTTGTTGTAGTAGCGGCCGATCATGTCCATGTTGAGGTCCGCCACCGTCTGCGCGAGCGGGAACTCGGGGTGCTCGGAATACCAGTTGCTCCCCCACAGCCCGCGCTCCTCCCCCGATACCGTCATGAAGACCAGCGTGCGCCGCGGGCGCGGCGTGAGCCGCGCGAACGCCTGCGCCAGCTCGACCACGCCCGTCGTCCCCGAGGCGTCATCGTCGGCGCCGTTGCAGACGGAGTCGGCCCCGATCGCGGCGCACCCCTGGCCGCCTCCCACGACGCCGATGTGGTCCATGTGCCCGGTGAAGAAGACGTATTCATCCTTCAGCTGCGGATCGCTCCCCTCGAGCACGCCGAGGACGTTCGGGGCGGTCGTTTCCCCGACCACGCGCCGCCGGGCGGCGATCGTCACGGTGACGCCATTCATCGCGCGGATGGCATGCGCCGACGTGTCGCGCAGGGCGGCGAGGTCCTCGCCGGCGGCGCGAAGCACCTCGATGGCGCTGGAGTCGCGGGCGAGGAGGAGCGGGATCGGGTTCGGCCCCGCGGTCTGCGGGAGGTCGAGCGCGTACTGCGGGGCAAAGGGATTGCGGCTCAGCGACGCGACCAGCGTGGCCGGCCCGTTCGCGAGCATCACGATGCCCTTCACCCCCGCGGCGATCGCTCGCGTGACGAACGGGAGGAGGTTGCGGCGGTTCATCAGCGCCGACATCGGCAGGGCCTGCACCAGGATCGCGCCGCGGACGTCCACGCCCGCGAAGGGCTGCGCGGTGTCCGTCGGCATCCCGACGAGGAGCACCGCCGGCGCCGTCACGGCGGAGTCTCCCAGCGGGAGCGCCGCGATGGCCGCCACCTCGCGCCCCAGCGCCAGCCGGCTCGTCGCCCCGCGCCCCATCAGCAGCACGAAGGACGACGAATCCACCTGGGTGCGGCGGATCCGGTAGCGCTGGAAGTACGTGCCGCTGTCCCCGCCCGGCCGGAGCCCGAAGGAGCGGAACTGCTCGGCGATGTACGCCGCCGTCTTGTCGAGCTCGGGGCTGGGCGTCGCGCGGCCGCGCATCGAGTCGTCGGCGATGACGCCGATCCGCGCGCGGACGTCCGCTTCGGTGATCCCGTCCACGGCACGGCGGACCGCCGCCGCCGAGGGGGGCCGCGGCGTGGACTGCGCGGCGAGGGGGGCCGCGCCGAGGCACAGCAGCGCGGCGGGCACGAGGGCTCGGAGGCGTGGCGTCATACAGATCCCGGTGGAATGAGGGGAAAGCCCGGAAAACGAACCCCGGCGTACCGAACGGATACGCCGGGGAATCTACGGGTGTTTCAGCGAGCGCCGCAGGTGCCGGTCAACCGGGGCGGCGCCGACCCTCCCCGCCGTTGGAGCGGGCAGGGGGAGGCGACGACCGCGGTGCGGGCGCGGAACGCGGTTCCGCGCGCGGCGGCGGCGAGGACCTGGGCTCCACGGCCCGCTGGGGCGGAGCGGCTCGCGGTTCGCTCGCCCGCTCCCGGGGCGGCGTCGCCCGCGGCTCGGCCCGGCCCTCGGGCTGCCGCGCCTCGGGCGCCCGGACCGGCTGCGGAGGACGGCCGAGGTAGACCGGCTCGTTCCGCCGGCCGCCGGCCGTCGGAGCCGCCTGCGGGCCGCGGCGGTCGGGCTGCGTCTTGGGGTCGATGTACACGCCGCGCGGCCGGTCGTTGAGGGGCTGGACGTAGCGGGGCAGCGCCTGCGGCGCGCCGTCGGCCGGCGCGACCGCGCGGCGCCCACCGTCGCCCTGGTAGACCTTCGGGGTGCCCGCGTCGGGGGACGCGTTCGGCACGGCGTCGCCTCGGCGCCCGGGAGCCTGGGCACTGCCCGGAATCAGCTGGATACGCGGCTGGGGCGTGCGGCCACCCTGATAGCCGGATCCCGCTCCGCCCTGGTCACCGATTCCGCGACGGCCGCCGGGGATCGGCACGGTGCCCACGCCGCCGATGTCCGCGCCGCGCACGCCGCGCTCGGCCGGTCTGCGCAGGCCCGCGTCGTCGTTACGCCGGTCGCGGTAGGCGATCGACGGGGCCGACTGGTCTGCGCGCGCCTTGAACATGTACAGGCCCCCGCGCTCCGCCGGGCGTGAGTACACCACCCGCGTCCCGCCGTAGTAACGGGTCGGGTACCAGTAGCTGGGGTAGAAGTAGAACGGATCGCGGTACACGAACAGCGTGTAGCGCGGGCACCAGGCCGAGTAGGGGTTCCAGGACGCGTACCCCACGTAGCTGTGGCAGTCGTAGCACACGAACCGCGGGTAGTCGAAGTGCTGCTCGACATCGTACGGGAGCAGGTGCGTGTCGTAGTCGGTGGCGCCCTGCGGGACGATGAACTGGACCAGATCCTCGAGCGACTGGCCCGGGTCGCCGTGGATCCGCCCGCCGTCGGAGACCAGCGCGAGGTCCCACTGATCGGAGCTGGTGACCTGGTCGTACGTGAACGGCTCGCCGGAGGCGACGCCGAAGACGTATCCGACGCCGGGATCGTCGTCCACCACGAAGGCGTCGTGCTGGCCGTAGTTCGGGACGTCGTAGGTGTAGCCGCCACGGACGTAGTTGTCCTCCGACGGTTCGCGCGGGAAGAGCACCCGGACCCGGCCGTCGGTATCCACGCGGAAGATGGTGACGTGGGCGTCCTGCTCCGTCCGGAAGAAGATCCGGACGCGCTCCCCGCGGCGGTACACCTCGCCGTGGGAGGTCCACAGGCGGATGCCTGGAGAGGAGGCGTCGACGACCCGTGCCGGCGCACCGCGATGAGCGTTCGCCGCACCGGTCCCTGCGGAGGTCAGGCCGAGCAGCGTCGCGACGATCAGGTTTTGGAGGAACATGGCGCCCTCACCACGATGGTGTTCGCCTCCGAGGAGCAGCAGGGACCGTGCCACCCCAAGGTGGAAACGCAACTACCGCTGTGTCAAGCGGTTGGCTTCCGCGCCCAAGGCCCTCTAGCTTACGGCGTGTCCCTTTTCCGTGACAGGACCTGCCCGCGCCGATGAGCGCGCAGCGCCTCGACCTCCTGGATCCCTTCACCGTTGCGGGCCTCGGCGGCATCGAGCTAGTGGCGCGCGGCGTGGTGGAGGGGTTCCTCTCGGGCCTGCATCGCTCCCCGTACCGCGGCTTCTCCGTCGAGTTCGCCGAGCACCGGCCCTACCAGCCCGGCGATGAGCTTCGGTACCTCGACTGGAAGATCCTCGGCCGCCGGGACCGGCTGTACGTCAAGCAGTTCGAGGAGGAGACCAACCTCCGCGCCACCCTGGTGCTCGACGTGTCGCGTTCGATGGGGTGGTCCGGGGCGAGCGACCGGCTCACCAAGTGCGCGTATGCGGTCCGCCTCGCGGCGGCGCTGGGCCTGATCCTGCTGCGGCAGCGGGACGCCACCGGTCTCATCGCCTTCGACGACGCGATCCGGGTGACGCTGCCACCGAAGGCGCGGGCCGGACAGTGGCACCTGCTGGCGCGGACGCTCCAGGACCTCGCGCCGGAGGGCGGGACGGCCGCGGAGGGCGCGCTGCGGCGGGTGACGGACCTGCTGCGCCGGCGCGGGATGGTGCTCTTCGTCTCGGACCTGCTCGTGGAGCGGGAGCTGCTCCTCACCGCGCTGCGCTACCTGCGCCATCGCGGGCACGTCGTGACGGTGCTGCATGTGATGGACCCCGCGGAGCTGGACCTCGCGCCGTCGGGCGAAGCGCGGTTCGTGGATCCCGAGACGGGGGAGGGGATCGTGGCGGCCCCGCGCGAGCTCGGCCCCGCGTACCGCGCGACGGTGGAGGGGGTGGTGCGGGCCTGGCGGCGCGCGTGCCGCACCAGCGGGATCGGGTACCACCAGGTGACCACCGCCACCCCGTTCGGCGACGCGCTGCGGCGCCTCGCGGCGGGGAGCGCGAGGGCGGCGCGGTGATCTTCCTCCAGCCCCTCGCCCTCTTCGGGCTCGCCTTCGCACTGGTGCCGCCACTGCTCCACCTCTTCCAGCGCCGCCGGCCCCCCGATGTCGAATTCCCCTCGGCGCGCTATCTCCGGCAGACGGCGCGCGAAGCGCAGCGCGCCATCCAGCTCCGCCATCTGGCGCTCCTCCTCCTGCGCGTGGCCGCGATCGTCCTCCTCGTCCTCGCGGCGGCGGGGCCGGTGGTGCCGGCGCGCGTCGGCGGGATGCACGCCCCCACGGCGCTCGCGCTGGTGTTCGACCATTCCCTCTCCTCGGGAGCGGTGGTGGGGGGGCGGCGGGTGGTGGACGACCTCGCGCAGCGCGGGCGGGAGACGCTGCGTGAAGCGCGGGACGCGGACGCCCTCTGGCTCATCGGCGCGGACGGACTGGCCCGGCGCGGCACGCCGCGGGAGATCCTGGACGCGCTGAGCGCCCTGCGCCCCGACGCGCGGCGCCTCGACCTGGTGGCCGCGACCGGCCTCGCGGCACGGCTGGTGCGGAGCGCTGGCTACGCGGAGGGGGAGGTGCACGTCCTCTCCGACCTCCAGCGCTCCGCCTTCGGCGACGCGCCCGGCCGCGCGGCCGACACGACGGTGCGGGGGGTCTCCCTGGTCTTCTACCACCCCGCCGGGGACCCCCCGCCGAACCGCGGCGTCGTGGAGGCGCGCGCGGACCCGCCGACGTGGGTCCTGGGGGGCGGGAGCGTGACGGGGCGGATCGGGGGCGCGCCGGCGCCGCCGGCGCCGCGCGCGGGCATCACCGTCTCGCTGGGCGGACGCGAGGCGGCGCACACCGCCGCCGCGGCGGGCGAGGCGTTCACGGTGCGTCTCGCGGCGCCGCGCCCCGGCTGGTACGCCGGCGCCGTCGAGCTGGAGCCGGACGAGCTGCGCGGCGACGACCGCCGGCCCTTCGCCGTGCGGGTGGCGGCGCCCGCCGCCGTCACCGTCGAGGCGGGCGCGGACCCGGGCCGCTTCGTGCGCGACGCGCTCGGCGTCCTCGCGGGCGCGGGCCAGGTGACGCTCGGCGGGTCGGGCGAGGTGCGCCTCGGCGAGACGGCGCGCGGCGGGGGCGGGGTCGTCTTCCCGCCCCACGATCCCCTGCGGCTCGGCGCGGCCAACCGCGCCCTCGACGCGGCCGGCGCGGGATGGCGCTTCGGCGCCCGGGTCGAGCGGGCCGACAGCGTCGAGGCGCCGGCGTTCCCCGCGCTCGGCGGCGCGCGCGTGCTGCGCCGCTACCGGCTGGAGCCGACGCCGGCGCGGGGGCGCGGCGACGTGCTCGCCCGCGTGGGCGGCGAGCCGTGGCTGGTGCGCGCGGGACGCCTCGTGATCGTCGGCAGCCGTTTCGTCCCCGAGGAGACCGACCTCCCCCTCTCCGCCGGATTCGTCCCCGCGATGGCGACGCTCGTCCTCAGGGTGGCGCGGGGCGAGGAGGGGATCGTCACGGCGGCGCCGGGCGATCCGCTCACACTCCCCGACGGTGTGACCGGACTCGGCGGCGCGGCGGGGAGCGCGATCGCGCGCGGCGGCGCGCAGGCCGCGGGGCCCGCCACGCCCGGCGTATACCCGCTCCTCGCGGGCGGCGACACCGTCGGGATGCTCGTCGTGGCCCCCGACCCGCGCGAGTCGGACCTCACGCGGGCCACGGCGGCCGAGGTGGCGGCGGCCTTCCCGCACGCCACGGTGCACGTGGTCGAGACGGCGCGGGCGTACGCCGCGGTGCGGTTCGCGGGCGCGGGCCGGAGCGACGTCGCGCCGTGGCTCCTCGCTACGGCCCTCGCCGTGCTCGTGATCGAGTCCCTCGCGGCGGCCGGCGTGCACCGGCGGGGGGCCTGACCCATGCCGCTCCCGACCCTCGTCGCCGCGTTCCGCGACCTCCCCGGCGTCCGCACGCTCCTCGAGGCCCTGCCCGCGCCGCGGCGCTCCACGGCGCTGCGGCCCCTCCCCGGGTCCGCGGGGGCGGTGCTCGTCGCCGCGATCGCGGAGGCCCAGCCGCAGCGGCTCCTCGCGGTGCTCACGCCCGCGCCTCCCGAGGCGGAGCGCTGGCTCGCCGACCTCACCGTCCTCCTCGGCGAGGCGCAGGTCGCGCTCTACCCGCAGCGCGAGGGGCTGGGCGAGGACGAGCCGCACTACGAGATCGCGGGGGAGCGGGTCGAGACGCTCGAGCAGCTCACGCGCGGCGGCGTGCGCGTCCTCGTGACCACGGCGCGCGCCACGGCGGAGCGCACGCTGATGCCCGCGGCGCTCGAGGCGGCGCGTCTGGAGATCGCTCCCGGCTCGACCTTCCGCGCGGTGACGGAGCGGCTCGACCGCCTGGGCTACGCGCGCTCGCCGCACGTGACGGACGTGGCCCAGTACTCGGTGCGCGGCGGGATCGTGGACGTGTACGGCTTCGGGATGGCCGAACCGGCGCGGGGGGAGTTCTGGGGGGAGGAACTGGTGTCGCTCCGGACCTTCGACCTCGGGACGCAGCGCTCCCTGGGCCCGCTGGAACGGGTCACGGTGCTGCCGGTGGACCCGCGCGCTTCCCTGGGCGACGCGCCGGGGACGGTGCGGCGCTCCCTCCTCGACATGCTCCCCTCGGGCGCGCTCCTCGTGGAGGAGGGACCCGACCGGCTCGCGGACGAGATCGCCCGGGCGTGGACCGAGGCCGAGCACCACGCCGAGGTCGCGCGCCGCCTCGGCGAGGACGTGCCGCCCCGCGAGGAGCTGCTCCTCCCGCCCGAGCGCTGTGCTTTGGCCCGCGAGGGCTTCGCCCGGCTCCTCCTCGGCGTCGCCACGGCGGAGCAGGCGCTCCCC
>Ga0207932_1000064_pt1 | contig 32501 bp, 27 predicted proteins | sample NGESurdeep092012_FD_184480 | JGI IMG/M metagenome (GOLD analysis project Ga0207932, IMG submission 184480) | Arctic peat soil microbial communities from Barrow, Alaska - NGEE Surface sample 415-2 deep-092012 (SPAdes) | ecosystem: Environmental > Terrestrial > Soil > Wetlands > Peat ...
CTTGTTCAAATGACGGTCGGGTTCGGCGTCTGGAGCGAGGCCCTCTCGGGCAGTCGAGGCGAAAGGTAGGCGTGGTCGGCGTGAGAGTCAAAAGCGTTGTCACGCCTTGACTTTCGCCTCTCGGACGCCTACTCTCCACGCTCTCGCCCGTGCGTTGCGCGGGCGTGTTTGCGTAGTGGCCGCAGGGTGATCGCCCGAACTCCGCCGGCCGCCAAATAACCCCAAGTCAAGAGATCGCTTCGTGCCGAGAATTGCTTCAGCCAAGAAGAACATGCGCAAGTCGCGCGCAGCCGCCGTGCGCAATCGCGCGCAGCGCGCCGCACTGCGCACCGCAGTCAAGAACGCCAAGGCCGCGGGCTCGACGCCCGACGCGAAGAAGGCCGCGACCAAGCTGCTCGATCGCGCCGCCCGGAAGGGGCTGATCCATCCGAACAACGCCGCGCGCCACAAGAGCAAGGTCGCGAAAACGAAGTAGCAACAACGATCGAAGATGGAAGATGGAAGATCGAAGAGTCAGCCGACACGATAAAGGGCCGCGCATCGAGCGTGGCCCTTTTCCGTTCCCATCCATCTTCGATCTTCCATCTTACATCTTCCATCGCCGTTCAGAACGCCGCGAGTTCCCCCCCGCACCGCTCGCAGTACCACTCCGTCGGATAGTTCAGCGTGCCGCACTCCTGGCATTTGAGCGACTTCACCGCTTCCGACGAGCGCGGCGTGGCCCGGCCGAACGTTCCCGATGGGCGGCTCGGCCGCTCGTCGTCGGTGCCGCGCGGACCCGAAGGCCCCTCGGGAATTTCGGGAGTGGCGAACAACTCCGGGGCCGACTGGCGTGCCGGCGCCGGCGCGCTCGCCGCTTCGGCGATCGGCGCAGGCGCCGGCACGGACGCCCGCTTCTCCACCGGCACGGACGCCCGCTTCTCCACCGGCACGGACGCCCGCTTCTCCACCGGAACGCTCGCGCGCGCCGACGGCCGCTCGCCCGTCGGCGGCTCGATAATCACCGGCGCGGGAGGATTCGAGTACGGCGTGCTCCGCCCGAGCACCGAACGCAGGAACGCGATGTCATCGACGTCGGGCGTCGGTTCGTCGACGGCCGGCGGCTCCGCTTCGCTCAGCAGCGCGCGCAGCGTGTCGAGTTCGCGCTGGATGCCCTCGCGCTCCCCGGACAGATCCGCGATCGCGCCGTCGAGCTTGCCGCGCAGCTTGTCCCACTCCTTGCCGGCGAACTCGCCCACCGACGCGCGCAGTTCGGCTTCCGCCCGCTCGTCGGTGCGCTCGGCGATCTGGCGTTCGAGCTTGGCCAGCGACTCCTCGAGCTCCGTCGCGAGCGCATGCACCGCTCCGGACTCGGAAGAGAGCTTCTGCTGCGCCTCGCCGAGGCGTGCCGAGTAATCGCGGTGCACCTTCACGAAGACGTGACTCGGCGTGCTGTCCTTTCGCGCATCGAGCTGCGCGAGCCACTGCTCGTACTTGCGCCGCTCCGCGAGCAGCACCTCGATTTCCTGGATCTGTTTCGTGCGCGCGTCGGTCATCGGTTCGCTCTCCCCTTCACCTGGCGCGCCGCGAGCAGGATGCACGCGGCGTGCTCGAGACTCTCCATGCGTTGGTGCGCCACCATCAGTGACGGGCCCACCGTCACCGCTCCGTGGTATTGGAGCAGCACCACGTCGTACGACCTCAGGGATTCAGCGGCCAGCTCCGCCAGTGCGCGCGAACCCGGCTGCGCGTACGGCACCAGCGGTATCGTGCCCACTCCGTATTTCAGTTCCGCGAGCATCGGGTGTTCCACCGTCTCACCCGCCACCGAAAAACCTGTCGCCACCGGCGGATGGGCGTGCACCACCGCGCGAATATCCGGCCGTATCGCATACGCCGCGAAGTGCACCTCGACTTCGCTGGATTCCTGACCCTTGCCCTTCGACGACTTTTCGTGCTCGTGCTCGAGCTGCAACTCCACGAGGTCCGACGCGCGCACATCGACCTTCGACAACCCCGCAGGCGTCACGAGTATGCGATCCTCTTTGATGCGCACGGACACGTTGCCGTCCTGCCCCGCGATCAGCCCGCGATCGTACAGCCGCCGGCAGACCTCGACGATCTCCCGTCGAGCATGTGCCACGCCGAGAATGACCCTCGCGGGCACGCTACCCCTTCACGGTATGGACGATCCGGCCGTCCACGAGGACACATGCGACCAGCCCGGTCAGCGTGCGGCCGGTGTACGGCGTGTTGCGCCCCTTCGTGAAGAACCGCGTGGGCTCGACCGTCCACTCGCGCGCCGGATCGAACACGGTGACGTCCGCCGCTCCGCCGCGGCGCAGCGTGCCGCCCGGCAGGTGAAACAGCTTGGCCGGAGCGCACGACATCTTGTCGATCAGCGTGGCGAGCGAGATGATCCCCGGCTTCACGAGCCAGGTGATGTTCACGGCGAGCGCGGTCTCGAATCCGACGATGCCGTTCGGCGCGTCGGCGAACTCGCGCTCCTTCTCGTCGTAGTGATGCGGTGCGTGGTCGGTGGCGATCACGTCGATCGTGCCGTCCTTCACGGCCTGCTGCAGCGCGTCCACGTCGTCGGCCGAACGCAGCGGCGGATTCATTTTCGCGTGCGTGTCGTATCCCTCGACCTCCGCTTCGGTGAGCGAGAGGTGATGCGGGCACACCTCGGCCGTGACGCGGATGTTGCGGTCCTTTCCCCAGCGAATGAGCTCGACCGATCCGCGCGTGCTCATGTGACAGAGATGCACGTGCCCACCGGTGCGCCGCGCGAGCAGGATGTCGCGAATGGCCATGATTTCCTCGGCCTCGCTCGGGATCCCCTTGAGCCCGAGGCGCGCGGAGACGAGCCCTTCGTTCATCGCGCCGCCCTCGGCGAGCGTCGGATCCTCGCAGTGATCCGCGACCGGAATGCCGAACGTGCGCGCATACTCGAGGGCAGTGCGCATCAGCTGAGCGCTCACGACCGGTTTTCCGTCGTCACTGACCGCGATCGCGCCGGCGCCGACCATCTCGCCGAATTCCGCGAGACGCTCACCGCGCTCGCCCATCGAGATCGCACCGATCGGATACACGCGGGCCGCCGCGGCCGCCTTGCCCTGCTTGAGCACGAAACCCACGGCCGCCTGGTTGTCGGTGACCGGATCGGTGTTCGGCATCGCACAGACGGCGGTGAAGCCGCCGGCCGCGGCCGCGCGCGCGCCCGTCGCGATCGTCTCGACATCCTCGCGGCCCGGCTCGCGCAAGTGGCAGTGCACATCGATGAATCCCGGCGCGACCACCTGCCCCGTGCAGTCGATCACCGTCGCGTCCGCCGGAGCCGCGATGTTCCCGCCGACGCTCTCGATCTTGCCATCGCGCACGAGCAGATCGCCGATGCCGTCGAGCTTCGACGACGGATCGACCAGCCGGCCGCCCTTGAGCAGCACGTCGCGATGCGCGCTCATGCGATGCCCTTTGCCGCCTCGGCGAGCTGGGGCGTGTTGCCGGAGAGCAGGTAGAGCACGGCCATGCGGATGGCGACGCCGTTCGTGACCTGGTTGAGGATCACGCTGTGCGGCCCGTCGGCCACGTCGGAGTCGATTTCGACGCCACGATTCATCGGCCCCGGATGCAGGATGAGCACGTCTCGCGGCGCGCGCTCGAGCCGCTCGCGCGTGACGCCGAAAACGCGATTGTATTCGCGAAGCGACGGGATGTACCCGGCGTGCATGCGCTCGAGCTGCAGGCGCAGAACATTCAGCGCGTCGGCCCATTCGATGGCGGTCTCGATGCGGTCGAAGACCTTGACGCCCATCTCCTCGATCGCATTGGGGAGCAGCGAGCGCGGTCCGCACACGGCCACCTCGGCGCCGAGCTTGGTGAGGCCCCAGATGTTCGAGCGCGCGACGCGCGAATGCAGCACATCGCCGCAGAGGCAGACCTTCTTGCCGGCGATCGTGCCGAAGTGGTCGCGCAGCGTGAGCAGGTCGAGGAGCCCCTGCGTCGGATGCTCGTGCGTGCCGTCGCCGGCGTTGATCACGTTCGACTCGATCCGTTCGGCGAGGAACTGCGCGGCACCCGACGCCGGATGGCGGATCACCACCATGTCAATGCGCATCGCCTCGAGATTCCGCGCCGTATCCACGAGCGTCTCGCCCTTCGAGACGCTCGATCCCGCCGCCCCGACGTTGACCGTGTCGGCCGACATCCGCTTCTCGGCGAACTCGAACGAGATGCGCGTGCGCGTGGACGCCTCGAAAAACAGGTTGACGATCGTCGCGCCGCGCAGGGTCGGGACTTTCTTGATGGTCCGCTCGGAGATTTCCTTCAGCGGCAGCGCGGTGTCGAGAACGAGGTTGATCTGCTCGGCCGTGAGCTGCTCCAACCCGAGCAGGTCCTTGCCGAGCGGCGCGCTCACGCCGCGGCTCCGCTGGTGAGGACCACTTCGTCCTTGCCGTCCAGCTCCTTCACGAACACGTCCACCCGCGCCCCGTGCGGCGCCTCGACGTGTGTGCCGACGACGTCGGGCTGGATCGGCAGCTCGCGTCCGCCGCGGTCTATCAGAACGGCCAGCCCGACGCGGGCGGGCCGGCCGAAATCCGCCAGCTCGTCGAGCGCGGCGCGGATGGTGCGGCCGGTGAAGAGCACGTCGTCGACGATCACCACATTGCGCCCGTCGAGCGCGACCGGGATCAGCGTCTTCCCCACCACCGGGCGCGGCCCCACCGTCTGCAGGTCGTCGCGATAGAGCGTGATGTCGAGCGCGCCGAGCGGCACGCGAACACCTTCCGAGGACTCGATGCGTGCCGCGATGCGTTCCGCGATCTGCACGCCCCGACGCTGGATGCCGACGAGCACGAGTCCATCGGTGCCGTCGTTGCGTTCGAGGATCTCGTCCGCCATGCGAGTCACCGTGCGTTCGAGGGCGCGGGCGCTCAGGACGATCGACGATGAGTTGGGCATGTCGAGCGGGAAATATGGCTCGCGCGCAGCGCGAAATGAAGCGGCGGGCTCAGCTTTCAGTGTCCCTGCTGCTCAGCCGAGTCGGCGACGGGCGACGCTTCAGAGTTGCGTCCCCATGCCACGGACGGCGACTTTTCCCCGGATGACCGACCCGCACCTCACCCTCGTCGTGCCCTGCTACAACGGCGAGGACCGGCTGCCCGCCGCCCTGTCGCAGCTTTCGGCTTTCCTGGCGCTGCAGCCATACTCGTCCGAGCTCGTCCTCGTGGACGATTGCAGCGCCGAGCCGGCGGCAAGGGTCCTGCGGGAGTACGCCGCATCGCGCCCCGGTATCACGTTGATCCGCAACGAGAAGAACCTCGGCAAGGGGAGGAGCGTCGGCCGCGGGATGCTCGCCGGGCGCGGCCGCTTTCGCGTGTTCACCGACGCCGACCTGGCGTATCCGCCCGAAGAGGTGAACAAGATCCTGCGCGACCTCGAGGCCGGAGCGGACGTCGCGATCGCGTGCCGCGTGCTCCCGGAATCGCGCTACCTGATGAGCCCGAGCTTCTTTCACTATCTCTACACGCGGCACGTCATGAGCCGGGTGTTCAACCTGCTCGCACGCGCCGTGCTGCTGCGCGACGTGCTCGATTCGCAGGCCGGGCTCAAGGGATTCACGTCGAAGGCGACCCAGACGGTGTTCCCGAGGATCACGATTCCCCGGTTCGGATTCGACGTCGAGGCGCTCTTCATCGCCCAGAAGCATCGTCTGACGGTGCGCCAGACCGCCGTCTTCTTCCGGTACGACGAGGAGCCGACCACGGTGAGGTTCGCGCAGTCGGCGTTCACGATGGCGCTGGAGCTGCTGCAGGTCCGGATGAACGATTGGCGGGGCAGATACGACTGAATGCGAGCGGACCTGCCACACACCCGGCGCCGGCTGATCGTCAACGCGGACGATTTTGGGTTCACGCCGGCCGTGACGGACGGGATCCTCGAGGCGCACGCCGCCGGCGCCGTCACGTCCACGTCGATGATGGTGCACTGTGCCGGGTGGGACGACGGCGTGCGACGGGCGAGAGCCACGCCGGCGCTCGGGGTCGGGCTTCACCTGAACCTGCTCGTCGGCGTGCCGCTCGCGGCCGCGCCCTCGCTCACGGACGCGCGCAGCGGCCGCTACGTCCCGCTGGCCACGATGGTACGGCGGGCGCTGCTCGGGCGGATCGACGCCGGTGAAGTCACCGCCGAATGCGAAGCGCAGCTCGCGGCCCTCGCCGATGCCGGCATCCCGTGCACCCACATCGACTCGCACCGCCACGTCCACGCGCTGCCGGTGATTCGCCGCGCGGTCGCCGCGGTGGCGTGCGGTCGTGGATTGCCGTTGCGTCGCCCAGTCGAATCGCACTTTCGCGCGGGGGGCGGACTGACGTCGCAGATTCATCGTGGACTCATCGGCGTGGCGTGGCGCGTCACGAGCATCGGCGCGCCGCGCACGCGCGCCGCCGACCATTTCATCGGCGTGTCGATGCAGGGGGCCGACCGGTTTGCGCAGCAGCTCGCGTCTGCGATCGACGGCCTGTCGCCCGGCACGACCGAGATCATGGTGCATCCGGGCCGTGTGGACGACGCGCTCGTGGCGGTCGACGGCTATACGTGGCAGCGCGAGCGGGAACTCGCGGCGCTCGTATCACCGCTGCTGCGCGAGCGCCTCCGGCGCGACGATGTGACGCTCATCGGATTCCGCGCGCTCTGACGGGTCGCGATTCGGGATGAGGCCGAGCAGCTCGCCCTGCATCGCGAGCCACACCGGAATCAGCGGGATGGTCTTCACGAGGTAAGGCACGTACCACGCGGCGTACCACGCGCGCGGCATGAGGTCCGTCGACATGAGGTTCACGATCACGATCGACGCCGCCATGAACAGCGTGCGCCACCACGCGCGTGCCGAGACGGCGAACCAGATCGACGTGCCGATGATCGCGATGCTGTACGACGGCGACTCGGCCTGGTGATTGAACAGCACGCAGAACACGAGGATCGACGAGAGAAAGAGCAGCCGGAACTGCCGGCTGCCGAAGCGCCGGCGCTGGAACACGAGCGGCGCGAGCAGAACGAGCACGCCAACGAGCTGCGTGGGCCAGAGCGGCCACTGCACGCCCCACCACACGCGGAACTGGCCCATGAGCCCGGCGTACAAGTCGGCGCCGCCGGTGCCGTAGCGCGCGAGCGGCGCGGCGTCGTGCGTCTCGATGGCGAACCACGATCGATACTGGTTCGCGAGCAATGACGGCGGCGTCACCAGCAGCGGCAGTGCGATCCCGGCCACGAGGACGGCGGCGAAGATCAGCCCGAAGCGCATCTTGCGGGGACGGAAGATGGCGGTCGCCAGCGCGACCACCGGGAAGATCTTCACGAACGTCGCCGCGGCGATCGCCATCGCCGGACGCCACTCACGTCCCCGCTCCATCGACGTCCAGGCCATGATCATGAGGCCTGCGCACAGCGCATTGCTCTGCGCGCGCTGGAGATCACCCACGACGGCGAGCCATGCCAGCGCGAGCGCGACCAGCGCCTGCCGCGGCGGCAGCGCACGCGCGATCCCGAAGAACACCGCCGAGGCGCACGCGACGGCCCAGAGGATGTATCCGGGCACGAGCGGCAGCAGCGCGAACGGCGCGAAGAGCAGGGCGAACGTCGGGCTGTACTTGAAGAAATCCGCGTGCAGCGCCGGATACGCCGCGTAGAGATCCTGGCCGCTCGTCAGGTGGACGAACGCGGCACGGAAGATCAGGAAATTGTTTTCGGTGGAGTAGAATGAACGCTGCACCGCGACGCCGACGGCGCTCGCGAGGTACAGCACCAGCAGCCAGCGTCGCGCGCGCAGCACGCGCGGCGTGATCGGCTCGAACTCGGGCGAGGCGGCGCTGCGGTGCGGTTCCGGCATGCGCAGAACATCGCGACCGGAACGGTTTTCAGAAAGTCACGCCGCCGCGGCGGGCCTCGCGTCCCCCTGCGCCGGGCGGGCGTGGCCTTCACTGCGTTCGACACGGCCGCGCGGAGAATGGTTTGCGGCCATTGCGGGAGCGCGCCCGCTGATGGACTATACGATGTCAGTTCCGGCCGACGCCGGTCGCTCCCAGCCAATGCCGACCCTCCTTTCGTTGGCCACAACCCAGCCGCATCCGCGGGACGCGCGGGACGCGCCGTCCGCGCGCTCGATCCTGACCCGCTTCGCGGTCGTTGCGTTTCTCGTCGTCGGCGTCACGCTGGCGGCGGGCAAGCTCGCCGTCGACGCCGTCATCCGCGGGGTGGATCTCGCGGACCAGCGCGACGACCTCACGCGTGCGCGGCTGGCCTTCGACCGGCTCGCGAATCACACGCGGCAGAAGGTCGAGGACTATGCGTTCTGGGACGAGACCGTGCGCCTCGCACAGAATCCGGCCGCTCCCGGCGCGACCGGCTTCTTCCGGCGCAACTTCGTGGACTGGCTGCCGCGGAACGACTACGAGTTCATCGAGCTGCTCGACCAGAAGCACGACAGCGCGTTCGAGTGGTCGGCCTCGCCGCAGGTCAGGCGTCCGGCCGAGCTCACGAGCGCCGCCATCCTCGATCACCTCGCGCGCCAGGGAAGCTTGGGCGGATACGTTCGCGATGGACGCGATCTCTTCCTGGTCGCGGGATCGGCGGTGCGGCCGAGCAAGCGCGCGAGCGGCGCGCCGGCGCCGGGCGTGCGCGGATACCTCGTGGTGGGAGGCGCACTGCACGGTGAACTGCTCCGGGACCTGGAGCGCGACCTGCAGCTCACGATTCGCGTTCTCCCCGCCGACACGCCGCTCCCCGACACGCCGTTGCACGCGGAGACCTACGCGAAGGACGACAGCGTGCGCATCCTCTTCCGCCTCGCCGGCGTGACCGGAGAACCTGCGGCGGTGATCGCGGTGCTCGACACGCGGGTCCAGCAGCACCGCTTCTCGGAATGGACGCTATATGGCGAGCTGATGGCCGTGTTCCTCTGCGCGGTGGCGTTCTTCCTCGTCTGGCTGTACGGCCGCCGCCTCCTGATCGCGCCGCTGAGCGCGATCGCGCTCGAGATCGTCGCGATGCACGGCCGCGGAGAGCTTTCCCCCATCTCGAGTCCGGCGCCTTCGGAAGAGTGGGCGCTCTTCCTCTCGACGTTCAACGACACCGTGCGCTCGCTTCACGATTCCGAGCAGCGGTACGGCGCGCTCTTCGACCGCGCCGTCGATCCGTACTTCCTGCTCGACGCGCCCTCGGGACGCGTGGTGGACGCGAACCCCGCCGCGGCCTCGCTCACGGGCGAGCCGCGCGACCGGCTGGTCGGCGCGCCGCTCCCCGAGATACTGCGCGCGCAGCCCGCGAGCGACACGATCCGCGTGCGGCGGCCCGACGGCACCGTGCAGACGTGGGGCGTCGCCGAGACGGACGTGACGATCGGCCAGCGGCATCTCGTGCTGGCCGCCTACCGCGACCTCACCGACCGCGAGGCGCTCGCGCAGTCGCAGAAGATGGAAGCCGTCGGCTCGCTCGCCGGCGGCATCGCGCACGACTTCAACAACCTCATGGGATCGGTGCTCGCGGGAGTGCGCGTCGCGCGCGACTCGCTCGGCGCCGACCGGCGCGGCGCCCCGGCGCTCGACGCGATCGAGCACGCGGGGCGGCGCGCGGCGGAACTCACCAAGCAGCTGCTCGGCGTCAGCCGGCACGAGCCGTTCGTGCGCCGGCCGGTGGACGTCGGCGTGGCGATCGCGAACATCCAGCGCATGTGCGCGAGCACCTTCGATCGTCGTATCCGGATCTCCCTCGACGTGCCGGATCGACTGCCGGCGGTGGAGGGAGACGCCGGCCAGATCGAGCAGGCGCTGCTCAACCTGTGCATCAACGCACGCGACGCGATGCCGCACGGCGGCACGCTGCGCCTCGCCGCCCGGGTCGAGCGCGTGGACGACGAGGCCGCGCTCACCATTCGCGACATCCAGCCGGGCCTGTTCGTCGTGCTCAGCGTCGCCGATGACGGCATCGGCATGAACGACGACGTCAAGCAGCGCATCTTCGAGCCGTTCTTCACCACCAAGAGCAGCGGCCAGGGCACGGGACTCGGGCTCGCGATGGTCTACGGACTCGCGCACAGCGCGGGCGGCACGATCGTCGTGGACAGCGCGCCCGGCGCGGGCGCGCGCTTTCACCTGTATCTGCCAGCGTCGAACGGCGCGGTGCCGATCGCGCAAAGCCCCAAGTCCGAGGCGCCGCCGTCACGCGCGAACGGCGATCGTCCGGCGGTGATCCTGGCCGACGACGAGGCGGGGCTGCGCGAAATGCTGCGGATGGTGCTCGAGCACGAGGGTTACGAAGTGATCGAGGCAACGAACGGCGAGGAGGCGGTCGCGATCTTCGCCGCGCGCCGCGACCGCGTGGCCGCGGTGCTCCTCGACGTTCAGATGCCCGTGCTGAGCGGGCTCGAGGCCTACCGACGGATCCGCGCGCTGTCGCCGCAAACTCCCGTGATTCTCGGCACCGGATACGTGGGCGACGCGGAGCTCGCGGCGATCCGCGACTCAGGAGCCGACGACATGCTCCTCAAGCCGTACGAGATGCGCGACCTGCTCGACCTGCTCGACCGGCTCGCGCGGGTGACGGCGACGCGGGCGTAGCGAGGGGCGACGAGTGAGGAGATTATAGGAACTTCAATGGCGTCGACTCGATCATCGCGCGCCACACACCACCAGCCGCCCGCCTGCCACCGCATCGGGCGCCGGCGTCGCTGAAGCGATTCGGACAAGGCAGGTCGCCAGATCACTTGCGAGTCCAGTCAATCCCTTGTCGACCCGGGTCACGAGGCCGAGATAGTCGCCCACCTTCCACCCAGTTTCCCTGCGATCGGTTTCGCCCCGTGCGACGAGCGTGCCGTCCTGCGACCGGATGATCTCCCACGACGCCATCACGTGGATCTCGCCCTCCGTCGCCGTCAAGTCTTCGGCCGCAACGCCCTCGAGATGCGAGACGTGAAGCTGGACCAGGTAGTCGTGCTGCGCCTGGACCGGCCACGGTGCAACGTCGACAGCGAGAATCGTCGGCGCCGCGCCGAGGGATACCGCCACGGCGCGCATGATCCCCGCGCTGGGTTCTTCGCCCCACCGGCGAAATCCGGAGGTGACAATCTTAGATCCACGCCGCACGACAATCGCCGTTGTCGAGAGATACGGCGCAAGGTCCAGGCGTCGCAGGCCGATCGTGAGGCCACCGGAATCCCGCGCCGGCAGAGCGGCTACCGGCCTCGGGCCCGCCCCGAGCACGTACTCCTCGAGTGGCGGCGTCGGGCGGGCAAGCGAGAAGCACCCTGCCTCGGTGAGCAGCGCGCAGATGCCGAGCAGGCGAAGCGTCCTCGCCATCCGTCGTGTGTTTGGGACGATCATTTTTTCTCCGGCGGCTTCTTGCCGCGTAGCAGCATGTCGGGATTCTGATCGAGCGCGTTCAGGAGCCGGCGAAGCGCACTGGTCGCGTCCTTGAGGTTCACCAGCGCCTCCTCCACTCCATATCCGAGCCCCGAGTCGGTCGACAGCAGGCCGTGCGTATCGTCGACCGTCTTGCGCAACGACTGCAGCGTGGCGCTCATCTCCTTCGTCGCGCTCTTGAGTTCCGCCGCCATCGGGTCGATGGCGGCACCGGCCGTTGCGGCCAGCGTGTCGACCCGCGCCATGGTGCGGTTCAGCTGTGCCGTCATCGCGGGCACCTCCTTCATCGCCGCCCGGAGTTCCGGCGCATCGACGAGCCGCTGAACGGACTGCGCCGACCCGACGACGGCGGCATTGATCTTCGGCATGTCGATGGTGGCGAGCATCTGGTTGACCTTGAAGAGCACCTGGACCACATCCTCCACGACGCTTCCCGCGCCGGTGCCGAGGGCGGCCATGAGCGAAGGCGTGGTTGGGATCTCCGGCCACAGGGTCTCGCGCGGTTCGAGTATTGGCGGCTTGGCATCCTTGCGGTAGGTAAGCTCGATGTAGAGCAGACCCGTCACGAGGCTTTCCGACTGGAGCTGCGCCCGCAGTCCGTCGGCGATCTGCTGCTTGAGCACGGGCAGGTCTCCCAGGTCGACGTAGGTGCCGCTCGCCGTCCTGAGGCGCTTGATGTCGATCTCGTACTCCACGGGGACCTGGAATGTCTTGTCATGCTCGTCGATCTGGATCACCATCCTGGTCACCTTTCCGACGGGCGCACCCTGGAACTTCACCGGTGCACCGTCCTCGAGGCCGTTCACCGATTCCCGGAAGTAGCTCACGAAGGTCGTCTTGTTCCGGAACCACGAGTTTCCCGCAAGCATTGCGGTGCCGGCAACGCTGATGACGATCGCTCCGACCAGGAACAATCCGATGGACGTGGGATTCGCGCGTAAGCTCACGTGACGCCTTCGCTGCTGCGGGTAAGAAATCGGTGGACTGCGTCATTCGGCGGGTTGTCGCGCATCTCGGCGGGGTTTCCGAGTGCGGTCATGGTCTTCTGTTCGATGTCGAGGAAGAGCGCGCGATCGGCGATCCTGTAGATGCTGGCCAGGTCGTGGCTCACCACGACGATCGTGGTGCCAAAACTCGCCTTGATCTCGAGGATCAGGTCGTCGAGCCGGCTTGCGCTGACGGGATCCAGGCCGGACGACGGCTCGTCGAAGAATAACAGCTCCGGATCGAGCGCGATCGCCCGGGCCAGCGCCGCCCGCTTGCGCATCCCGCCGCTGAGCGCGGCCGGGTAGAAGTGCTCGAACCCGCGCAAGCCGACCAGCGCGAGCTTGAACTGGACTACATCGCCGATGGCGTCGGCGCCCAACGTCGTGAATTCCGTCAGCGGCAGCGCCACGTTCTCCGCCAGCGTCAGCCCGCTCCAGAGCGCGCCATTCTGGTAGAGCACACCCATGCGCCGGAGTACCTTCTTGCGCGCCTCCGCGTCGGCCGCGCCGAAATCCTCGCCGTCTATCAGGATCGTTCCCTCGGCCGGCGCCTTGAGACCTATCAGGTGCTTGAGCAGCGTGCTCTTGCCGCTGCCGCTTCCACCCATGATCACGAACACCTCGCCGCGGTTCACCGCGAAATTGAGGTCGCGCATCACGACGAATGGCCCGTACCGCAGGGTCAGATGTCGCACTTCGATCGGCGGTGCACCATCGGGAACTCGCACCGCGAGCGGCGGTGCCGAGTCGGGGCCTGGCACGGCGAAGGGTGCGCGCGTCATATCTGCAGGAGCGCCGCGAGCCAGTCGATCACGGCGTTGGCGAGGATGATGAGCGTGATGCCGAGGACGACCGCGGACGTCGCGGAGCGGCCTACCGCGCCGGCATCGGATCCGGTCCGCAGCCCTTTCATGCAGCCTGCCATGCCGATGATCAGACCGTAGATCGTCGCCTTGAATACGCCAAGCAGCGTGTCGGAGAGTTCCACCGCCGTCAGCATCCCGTGCACGAACTGCGTCGGCGTGAGGTCGAGCATCGCGAGGGAGACACCCATCCCGCCGACGATGCCAACGAGATCGGCGTAGACCACGAGGAGCGGCATCATCACGAAGAGGCCGAGCACGCGCGGAAGCACGAGGTGATCGATGGGAGAAATGCCGAGTGTACTGAGCGCGTCGATCTCCTCCGTGATCTTCATGCTTCCCAGTTCGGCCGCGAATCCGGCGCCGGTGCGGCCTGCCATGATGATGCCGGTCATGAGCGCGCCCAGCTCGCGCAGCATTCCGTATCCGACCAGGTACGAGACGTAGTAGCCGGCGCCGAAGCGTTTGAGCACGACGACGCCGAGGAAGGCGACTATCACGCCGATGAGCAGCGCGATCAGCGTCACGATGGGGAGTGCGCCGGAACTGTTCGACTGCACGACGACCCAGAACTCGCGCCAGCGCATGCGCACCCGCCCGCGCAACAACTGGGCGCCGCGTTGGATCACCTCGCCCGTGAAGGTGACCGCGACGTGCGCCGCATCCCACGCGGCGATGCCGGCGAGCCCAAACCTCGCGACCGGTGAAAGGCGCGGTTCGTCGCGGTCGGTGACGCGCTCCGGCACGACGCGGGCGAGGGCGAGCAGGCTCGCAATCCGCTCAGGGACGCCCTCAGTCCCGAACTCGAGTTGATGGGCCTCGCAGTATTCCTGGCCTTGCCGCAGGAAGATCAGGAGGCTGCTGTCCCAGGTACCGAGCGCGGAGGCGTCGACGTTGACGGCGCGCACCTTCCGAGCGCCCGTCGGTTCGGCGGACAGCGCCGACTCCATCAACTGCGCGAAGCGCGGCGCGGGGCGTTCCAAGTTCCACTCGCCCGACAGCACCGCGACGAGGGAGTCGTCCTCGCGCCGGATCTCCGCGAGGGTCGCGGTAGCCTCCGCGGTCACAGGGGCCGTGCCGCGCACTCAGCCGAATCGACCTTCCGCTTTCGCCTTGCGCCCATTATGGCCTCGCATCCAACGCCCGGTCGCGACCCGAAATGGCGCGAATACGGCGGTATCGAACAATGCCGTGAGGTCGTCGCGGTGGCTAGCGCTCGAAAGCACTAGGTCGAATCCTCGCGCTTCAACGGACGGGGTGGGATTCGAACCCACGGTACGCTTGCACGTACACACACTTTCCAGGCGTGCGCCTTAAACCACTCGGCCACCCGTCCCTAAAACAACAACCCGCATCCTGCATCGCCGTATTCGCGAGTACGAACTGAGTCCCGTATCCGGCCCAGACTCTACTCGCGTCTGATGCGAGGAGCGACGAGTGAGGGGATTCCTGTTAACGGACAGGGTGAGATTCGAACTCACGGTACCGTTGCCGGTACGCCGGTTTTCGAGACCGGTGCCTTCAACCACTCGGCCACCTGTCCAACAATGTGCTTAGCCGGGGAAAATTAGACGGGGGGAGGAGGCGAGTCAACGCGCGAGGCTGCGTTTCGAGAACCCAACGGCGAGTAGTCGGTCATTGGTCGTTGGTCGTTGGTGATCGGCCAAGAACCAATGACCAATGACCAATGACCAAGAACTTTCTACTCGCCGTAAGCCCTCCCCCTAGCGCTTCTCCCGGAAAAATTCGGAAAGGATCTTCCCGCATTCCGCCTCCAAGACGCCACCCTGCACTTCCGGGGAGTGATTGAGCCTTGGATTGCGCAGCAGGTCCTCCACCGACCCCGCCATCCCCGCCTTTTCGTCCCATGCCCCGAACACCACGCGATCCAGCCGCGAGAGCACGATCGCGCCCGCGCACATCGCGCACGGCTCGAGGGTCACGTAAAGGGTGCACCCCGCAAGCCGCTGGTCGCCAAGGACCGCCGAGGCGGCCTGGATGGCGAGGAGCTCGGCGTGGGCGGTGGCGTCGGCCGACGAGACACTTGAATTGCCGGCACGCGAGACGACTTCCCCCTCCCGGACGATCACGGCGCCCACGGGCACCTCGCCGCCCTCGGCGGCGTCCTCCGCCTCGTCCAGGGCCAGGCGCATCCAGGCTTCGTCTCGCTTCGCGCGTGAAGTCGTCACGTCAGATGTGATCTCCGTCGCAATTCCGGGGGGATGCAGCAAGCAATAATACGGGGAACGACCGGTTCGCGTGTCGAACCAGCTGACCTTCCGCCGACATTCGCGAACTTTTTCCTCGCGCGCAGGTACCACGTAGTCATATGCGATATATCACGATGGGCCTGCTGCTCTGCGCAGCGTGCAGCGGCGGCGGCTCGACCGGGCCGGCTGCCGTCGCCTCCGTGCAACTCAACGCGCCAACGAACACGATCGCTGTGGGCCAAACCACGACGATCACCGCGATTGCGCTCGACGCCTCGGGCACGGCCACCACGGGTGGAACGGTCACCTGGCAGACGTCTTCAGCCGCCATCGCGACCGTCACGGCCGGGTTGGTGACCGGCGTCACGGCGGGTTCGGCGGCGATCACGGCCACCATCGGCACGAAATCGTCGCAGACGAACATCACCGTGACGCCGCCGATCTCGACGTCGTGCTCGGGCGTTACGCCGCTGTCGCTCAGCGTCGGCGCGGTCCACACGCTGACCGGGGCCGAGCGCTCGACGCTCTGCATTTCCGGCGGAGCGGCTGGCAGCGAGTACGTGCTGGTGCCGTTCAAGGCCGATACCGTCAGCGCGCCGGTCTCGGTCTTGATGACGGGCAGTGGCACGCTCGCGACGAGCGGCGCGCCGACGGCGGCCGCAGCGGCCAGTCTCTTGCCGGCGCCCGCGAACGCGCGGCTGCTGAGCTCCGTCACGCACGGCGCGTTCGGCGCCGCCTTCGAACATCGCATGCGAGTCATCGAGCGCAACCAGCTCACGCCGCTGGTCACCGCCGGCCAGCGCAGCACACTGCTCCGCAGCATGCAGCGCGCGTCGGCCAATCGCTCCGCGATCTTCAACCTGCCGTCGACGCCTGCGCTCGGGACGTTCTTCAAGCTCAATGCGAACGGCAACGACGCGTGCACCAACCGGCAGAACCATACGGCACGCATCGCCGCGGTCTCGAACGCCGCGATCATCGCCGTGGACTCGCTCGCCCCGGCCGGCGGCTTCACCGATGCCGAGTACGCCGGCTTCGCGGCGACGTTCGACACGCTGATCTTCCCGCTCGACACCGCGGCGTACGGCGCGCCCGCCGATCTCGACAACAACGGCCGCGTGCTGATCTTCTTCACGCAGGCCGTGAACCAGCTCACGCCTCCGGGCTCCGGCGGCTACATCGGCGGGTTCTTCTTCGCGCGCGACCTCTTTCCCGACAGCACGCAGAACTCGCTGCTCGAGGCCTGCCCCGCGAGCAATCAGGGCGAGATGTTCTACGTCCCCGTCGTGGACGCGGCCTCGCGGTACAACGGGTTCTTTTCCCAGAAGGATTCGCTTCGCATCGAGCTTATCGGCACGCTCGCGCACGAGTTCCAGCACCTGATCAACGCGTCCCGCCGGCTGTACGTGACGCAGACGCCGAACTGGGACGAGGACGTTTGGCTCAACGAAGGCATGAGCCACATCGCGGAGGAGATCCTCTATTTCCACGAGGCGGGCTTCGCGCCGAAGCTGAACCTCGGGCTCTCGACGGTCGCGGGGAACCAGGCGGCGCTCGACGCGATCAACAATTATCAGGTGCAGAACCTGGCGCGCCTCGAGGAGTACCTGAAGGCGCCGGGCCTCAACTCGCCGTACGCGGAAAACGACAGCCTCCCGACGCGAGGCTCTACCTACCAGCTGCTGCGCTATTCGATGGACGAGTCGGCCCAGCCGAATAACGTGTATCTCCACGCGCTGATCAACACGCAGAACACGGGCATCGTGAACTACAACACCGTGTTCGCGGGAACCTTCCCGAACATCTTCACGGCCGTTCAGCAGCAGGTGCTCGCCAATTTCTTCGGCGGCGCGGGCATCGCCGTCGATCCGAAGTACGCGTTCCCGAGCTGGAACTATCGCGACGTGATCGGGAACGGACTCAACAAGAAGGTCAATCCGCTCGCGATGCAGTCGCTCGCCGGGAGCGCGACGTTCGGCCTGACCGGCGGTGGGGTCGGATATGGCAGGTTCCGCGTTGCCACCGGCGGTACCGGGTCCATCGTCATTTCCGCAGCAGGCGGCGCGGTTCCGGCGAACGTCGTGATGCTGCTCATCCGCACGCAATAGCCGGTAACTAGAGCACGTCTCACAAACCAATGCTGAAGGGTGTGGTGAGGGAATGCAGAGGGGCGAGATGAATGCGGGATGCGGACGTTCACCCCGATGCAGAATGCAGAAGAGGAATGCGGGATTCGGAATGTCGACCCGATGCAGAATGCTGAAGAGGAATGCGGAATGCGGCACCAAGAAGTGAGTTTTGAGAGGGATGTGGGCATATGAAACGGCAAGGGGCGCGACTCGCATTGAGTTCGCGCCCTTGCTGCATTTCACATTCGGACTCGTATCTCAACTCGTCTCCCGCGTCCCGCATTCCTCTTCTGCATTCTGCATCGGGTCGACATTCCGCATTCCTCTTCTGCATTCTGCATCGGGGGTGAAATTCCGTATCCCGCATTCATCTCGCCTCTCCCCACTCTTCCACTCAAAGGCGCCGGGTTTGCGAGATGGCCTCTAGTCGCTCGGCGGCCGCCCGGCGGCTGCCCGGCGGCTACTCCGCTTTCTGAAAATCGAGTGCGTTCCCGCGCACCATGGCTCTCACGTGATCGCCGTCCTTGAACTTCCCCTCGAGGACGGCCATCGCCAGCGGATTCTGCACCAGTCGCTGGATCGCGCGCTTCAGCGGCCGCGCGCCGAACGCCGGCTCGTAGCCGTCGCGCGCGAGCAGCGCTTTGGCCTCGGGCGTGAACTCGAGCGTGATCTTCTTCTCGGCGAGTAGCTTGTCCATGCGCGCGAGCTGAAGATCGACGATGTGCTCGATGTCGGCCTCGCCGAGCGGATGGAACACGATGATATCGTCGACGCGGTTCAGGAACTCGGGCTTGAAATGCCCCCGCAGCGCCTGGGTCACCATCGTCTCGACGAGCGCCCAGTCCTCCGTGCCCTGCTCGAGGATCGCCGTTCCACCGATATTCGAGGTCATGATGATCACGGTGTTGCGGAAGTCCACCGTGCGGCCTTGTGAATCGGTGAGCCGCCCGTCGTCGAGAATCTGCAGGAGAATGTTGAACACGTCGGCGTGCGCCTTCTCGATCTCGTCGAACAGGAGCACGGCATACGGACGGCGGCGGATCGCCTCGGTGAGCTGCCCGCCCTCCTCGAACCCGACGTAACCGGGCGGCGCGCCGATGAGCCGCGCGACCGCGTGCTTCTCCATGTACTCCGACATGTCGATACGCACCATCGCCTGCTCGTCGTCGAAGAGGAACTGGGCGAGCGCGCGCGCGGTTTCCGTTTTGCCCACACCGGTGGGCCCCAGAAAAATGAACGATCCAATGGGGCGGTTCGGATCCTGCAGTCCCGCTCTCGAGCGCCGCACCGCGTTCGCGACGGCGTGCACGGCCTCGGGCTGCCCCACCACGCGGCGCGCGAGCTCGGCGTCGAGCTTCGTGAGCCGCTCCTTCTCGCTCTCCATCATTCGCGTGACGGGAATCCCGGTCCACTGCGCGACGATATCGGCGATATCATCTGCGCCGACCTCCTCCTTCAGGAAGCGCGCACCGCCCGACTGCTGCGAGGCGAGCTTCGACTCCGTCTCGCGCAGCTCCGCCTCGAGCTTCGGCACCGTGCCGTACTGGATCTCGGCCGCCTTCCCGAGGTCGCCGGTGCGCGTTGCCCGCTCGACTTCGGTGCGGGCTTCTTCGATCTGCTGCTTGAGTTTGCCGACTTCGCCGAGCGCGTTCTTCTCGTTCTGCCACTGCGCCCGCATCGACGACGCCCGCTCCTTCAACTCCGCGAGTTCGCGCTCGATGACGGCGCGGCGCTCCTTCGACGCCGCGTCTTTCTCCTTCTGCAGCGCCTGCCGTTCGATCTCGAGCTGCACCACGCGGCGTTCCACCTCGTCGATCACCTGCGGGAGAGAGTCAATCTCGATGCGCAGGCGGCTGGCGGCCTCGTCGACAAGGTCGATGGCCTTGTCCGGCAGGAAGCGGTCGCCGATGTAGCGGTTGGAGAGCGTTGCGGCGGCGACGATCGCGCCGTCGGTGATGCGCACGCCGTGATGCGATTCGTAGCGCTCCTTGAGCCCGCGCAGGATCGCGATCGTGTTCTCGACCGTCGGCTCGCCGACGTACACCGGCTGGAAGCGCCGCTCGAGCGCAGCGTCCTTCTCTATGTTCTTGCGGTATTCGTCGAGCGTGGTCGCGCCGACGACGCGCAATTCTCCACGTGCGAGCATCGGCTTCAGCATGTTGCTCGCGTCCATCGAGCCCTCGGCCTTTCCCGCGCCGACGAGCGTGTGCATCTCGTCGATGAACATCACGAACTGCCCCTCGGCGCTCGTGATCTCCTTGAGCACGGACTTGAGGCGCTCCTCGAATTCGCCGCGGAACTTCGCGCCGGCGATGAGCGCCCCCATGTCGAGCGAGACGAGGCGCTTGTTCTTGAGCGACTCCGGGACATCGCCGTTCACGATCCGCTGGGCGAGCCCCTCGGCGATGGCGGTCTTGCCCACACCGGGCTCGCCGATCAGCACCGGATTGTTCTTCGTGCGGCGCGAGAGCACCTGGATCACGCGGCGGATTTCTTCGTCGCGCCCGATGACCGGATCGAGCTTCCCCTTCCGCGCCATCTCGGTGAGGTCGCGCGTGAACTTCTGCAGCGCCTGGTACTGGTTCTCCGGATTCTGGTCGGTCACTTTGTGCGCGCCGCGCACGGACTTCACCGCGTCGGCGAGTCCTTTTGGAGTCACCCCCGCATCGCGAAGGAGAGCCACGCTGTCGGCGCCCTTCGTGCCCGCGAGCGCGAGCAGCAAGTGCTCGGTCGACACGAACTCGTCGCCGAATGCCTTGGCGAACTTCTCGGCCCCGTCGACGACGTTCGACAATTCGCGCGAGAGCGTCGGACTCGCGTCGCTCTGCCTGGGGTAGCGCGCGATCTCGCGGTCGATCGCCTGCGCCAAGGCCGGAATCGCGACGCCGAGTTTCTGGAGAATGGGCGCGACGATGCCTTCGTCCTGGTCGAGGAGCACGCGGAGCAGGTGCGCATCGTGCACGAGCGGATTCCCCTCGCGACGCGCCAACGTGAGGGCGTCGTTCAGGGCGTCGGAACTCTTTACGGTGAGGCGATCTGGATTGAGCATCTGGACCAGACGATCGAAGATGGAAGATGGAAGATCGAATACCGTAGCCAGGGCAAGGGCGGTACCATTGAAAGTACGCCGTTGTGACACGAGCACAGGCAGGAATGTCCGTACATCGCGCCGTCGAGGCACGCGCGGCCTCTCCATCTTCCATCTTCCATCTTCCATCTTCGGTCTTCCATCTTCGGTCTGAAGTAGCACGCAAAAACGCCCGGACATCGTCCGGGCGTTTTTGCGTGCTACTTCATCACGATCATCTTGTTCAGCAACTTCTGTCCATCGACCGCGAGCGCGTATACGTACACTCCCGAGGCTGCTTCCTTCGACGTGTTGAGATAGTTCCCGTTCCAGTACGCGATGTACTGGCCACAGGGCACCAACACGTTCTGCAGCGGCTGACCCCCTGCCACGTTGCCCGCTCCGCCCTGAATCACCGGAACCGCGACGAGCTGCATCAGCACGTTGTAGATGCGCAGCGTCACCTTGTACTGATGACTCGGATCCGTGCAGTTCGGATATCCTCCGATACTGAACGGGATCCTCGTCTCCGGATTGAACGGATTCGGGTAATTCTGTTCTAGCTTGGCAACCGGACTTTTCTGTGCAGTCGCCGTACCGGCCTGCGCAGTTCCAACTCGTGGCATGAGAATGAGGGTCAGCACCACACACAGTGCCGACCAACGAAACCTCATGTTTTCTCCGTTTAACTAGATAGGGGCTATGGAGCGAGCTCCTGAAAAGGTGAACATCACTACTTCGGTCAGGAGTACTCTAACCTATTCAGGCTAGGTACTCTAGTCCTATCGTACTGACGGGCTGCGGGAGTGTCAAGCAACGTCAAGCAACATGCTGGCAAGCAGTTGCCGAGAGTTTGCGGGGGCCGCTCACGGCTTCCAGTGAAACGATCGAAGGTCTCCCCTCCGCCTGCTGACCCCGATACGATCGCAGTATTCCAGAAACGGGATCAGATACTTGCGGCTAAGTCCAAGCACCTCACGGAGTTGTGACGCGGTCTTCTCGGCGCCATCCGATGTCGCTCCCCGTAGCGAGGCGAGAAGCGACTCGACCGCCTTCACGCTGTAGTATCGGTCGGGAGCCACGGCCACCGCACGCCCCTCGCGTTCGAGCACCCGCAGCAGCGCCGGTGTCTCCTTGCCGAACTGGTCGGCCAGCTCGCCCACGTTGAGCGGCGCGACTCCCCCGGCTTCGAGCGCCACGGCGATCTCCGCGATCTTCGCCGCGTCCGCGCCGGATCCGGCTTTCCATCCGGCCCGCGTGAGCACGCCTCCGCGCAGCTCGATCTTTCCGCGCTCCGACAACTCGCGCACGAGGTCGTCGAACAGCACTTCGCTCGCCCGGATGCTCGACCGCGCGTGCTGCAACGGAAGGCCGGCCTCGAGCGGATGCGCCTTGTGCCACGCGCGCACGTCCGCGGCCAGGCGGTCACGCAGCCGCGACCGCAGCGCGACCTCGTAGACGCGGTCGGCGAGCCGGACGACCGCGCGTGTCGTTTCGACGAGGCGGGCGACTTCGCCGGGTGGAATGCCGACGCGCACGGGAATGTCGCCGAGCGCGAGGCCCTGCCCCGCGCATTCCGCCGCGGTCCACTCGAGCCGCAGCTGCTCGCTCGCGCCCGGCGACCGCCACGGCTTGGCGCGGCGCGCCGGCGGCTGCGGGTCGGTGACGACGCCGCCGCCGATCGTCATCGCGGGACTCGTCGTGCGCAGCACGAAGCGATCCCCCGCACGTGCGACGATCGGTGCGTCGAGCGCGATGCGCACAGGATGGATCGCCCCCGGTTCCACGCGGCCGGCCGCGGCGACGAGCCGCGCGCCCACATCAGACGTTCCCAGATGGAACCGCACTCGCGTGCGCACGCCGAGTGATGTCGCGCCGTCGAGCAGCGCGACATCGGCGCGGAGGACGGCCGATTCCCTCCATGCCTCGTCGTTAGAGACGAGCACGCCGCCGTGCGATACCTCCTCGCGATCCACGCCGGCGAGCGCGACCGCCACGCGCGTGCCCGGCAGCCCGCGTTCGACCGCGGCACCGTGCGACTCGAGCGAACGCACGCGGGCGGTTCCTCCGTTCGGAAAGAGCCGCACCGTCGACTCGCGATCGATCGCGCCGCTCCAGAGCGTGCCCGTGACGACCGTGCCGGTTCCCTTCACCGAGAACGCGCGGTCCAGTGGCAATCGTGTGAGGTCGCCGGCATTCCTCGAGGGGACGCGGCCCGCGGCCGCGGCGAGTGCGCGGCGAATTGTATCGAGCCCCGCGCCGGTCGCTGCCGAGCACGGCACGATCTCGGCGCTCTCGAGCGCGGATCCCGAGAGCAGGTTCCGCACGTCCTCGGTGACGAGCGCGAGCCAGTCACCCTCCACCAGATCGCACTTGGTGAGCGCCACCACGCCGCCGCGCACGCCGAGCAGCGTGAGGATCGCGAGATGCTCGCGTGTCTGCGGCATCACGCCTTCGTCGGCGGCGATCACGAGCAGGGCGAGGTCGACTCCCGTCGCGCCGGCAAGCATCGTGCGCACGAACGCGTCGTGACCGGGGACGTCCACCACGCCGAGAGTTCCGGTGAACGAGTCCTCGGCGAGCGCGAGCGGCGCGAACCCGAGTTCGATGGTGATGCCGCGCCGCTTCTCCTCGGGAAGGCGATCGGTGTCCACGCCGGTCAGCGCCCGCACCAGCGAGGTCTTGCCGTGATCGATGTGGCCCGCCGTGCCGAGGATCACGCGTGCTCCACCGCCGCTGGAGAGGCGGCCTGCCCTTCCCACGTCACGAACGCGCGCAGCGGCCGGCCGTCGCCGAGATGCTCCTCGAGGAATTCGCGCAGGAGCCGCTGGTGCGCGCGGCGCGTGGATGAGTCGGCGAGCGCGGATTCCGCGCCCGCAAGCCAGCAGCGCAATGTCTCGCGCGCTTCCGCCGGAAGCGGGCGGCCGCGGGGCCCAAGGCGGCCGCAGCGCTCGCACAGCGCGCCGCCGGCGCGATGGTCGAACGTCAGGGCATCGTTCGGGGCGAGATCCGCGTGACAGCCGGCGCACTGGTCGAGCGAGGGAGCGAACCCGAGCTCCGCCACGACGCGCCAAGCGCCGGCGAGCGCGATGGCGGGCACTTCGTCCGGCGCGGCCTGCCCGATGACGTCGAGCACCGCGGTCGCGGCGTCGTGCACGCGCCCCGAGTCGTCCTCCCGCGCGAAACGCAGGCAGAGTTCCGAGATGGCCGATGCCGCGGTGAATCGCGCGAGCGAACCGGCGAGCTCGCTCCGCGTGCGGGTCGCGTCGAAGCCGGTGAGCACGTGGAGATCGCGCGACGGATGCACCCGCACGTGCGCGACGCCGCTGGTGAACAGGTCGATGGCGCTTCCGAACGGGCTCTTCGGACGCCGCGCACCGCGGGCGATCACCGAGAGTACTCCCGCATCGCGCGTCGCGATGCGGACGATGCGCGAGGTCTCGCGGTAATCAAACGAGTGGAGGACGAGGGAATCGGACTCGATGAGGCGCACTCATCAAAACTACAACGGAGGGACGAGCGACGCGTGAGGGGCGACTTGGTGAAGAGCGACGTGCACGGAGCAAGGAGAAGTTCTCCGCGCTCCTCACACGTCGCTCTTCACCAGATCGCCCCTCACCCGTCGCGCATCGCTCTTCACCAGATCGCCGCTCACCCGTCGCGCATCGCTCCGGTCTCTACTTCCCGATGCGAACCCCGATGAACACCATCCTTCCCGGCGCCGGGAAATGCGTGACCTCCTGATATTTCGAGCCGAAGAGATTGTCGACGCGTCCCTCGAGCGACACCCCGCCCCTGATATGCGACGGGAGCGGCTGCACGAATGAGAAGTCCACTTTGGTGTAACCCGGCAGCGTCGCGGGCACCGCGGGATAGGGCACGTAGTCGCGGTCGGCCCGCTCACCGACGTACGCGGCCACCAGCGTGAGCCGCGCTCCGCCCGGGTACGTCTGCAGCGCGGCGACGTTCCACGCGTTCCGGGGCCGGCGAATCAGCGGCTGGCCCGGGACGTACGACGCGCCGGTCGTCGAGTCGAATCCGATCCTCATCGTCCGAGTGTCCGTGTACGTGTAGCTGCCGGAGAGCGTGACGCCGCCCGCCGCCTTCAATTCTGCCTCGAGCTCCACGCCGTTCGCGTTCGCCGCCGCGACGTTGAAGTAGCTGGGCGTGCCGGACGGAGCGTTGCCGGAGTAGTCGATGATGTCGTGGAACTGCTGGAAGAATCCCGTCGCCTTGAGCGTCAGTCTTCCGTCGGCCAGAAAGGTGTCCATGCCGAGCTCGGCGCTTCGCGCGTGCTCCGGTTGGAGGTTCGGATTCCCGGTCACGTAGCCCGTGGCGAAATTCTGGTAGAAGCTCGGCGCCGTGAACGCACTCCCCACCGAAGCACGCACCCGTGCTTCACCGGAAAGCACGTACGCTACGCTCGCGCGCATCGTCTCGAACGACCCGAACGCGCTGTTCTTGTCGAGCCGCCCCCCCACGACGTACGAGAGCCGGCCGGTGGCGTCGCCGATCGCCTGCACGAACGTCGCCGAGTTGTGCCGAAGCGCCTCGAACGCGCCCGGTGAGTTTCCGTACTGACTGAGCGAAAGCGAGGTCTGGTTCTCGCGGTCGCTCGCGATTTCCTCGCCGATCGTGAACACGCCGCGCGCGCCGTACCGGAGGTTCAGCCGCGCGTCGCCGCTGCGGTGCGTCTCCACCGAGCGGGAGAAGTAGCCGAAAAAGCCCACCGTGTCGGCCGGCGAATCGGGGCCGTTGTTCGACCGCGGCAGATATTCGTTGGAGGCGAAGGACACGCGGACGTCGGCGCGATTGCCGAGCCGGCGTCCCGCGTCGAGCGACATCACGAGGCGATGATCCGTCTGCTCCGCGTTGTGATCGACCACGGAGCCGTCCGACGCGGTGGGATAGTGATAGATCTGCGACGACCAGCGCATGGCCACGCGCACGTCGGTGTTCACGTCCGGAGCGACGCGCAGCGATGCGCTCAGCACGTCGTCCAGGAATCCGTTATTGAACGGCAGGATGCCATCCGTGTACTGATGCGAGCCGCTCAGCGTGAAGCCCGCATTCAAGTCGCCGCCCGACCATCCGAGCTCGTCGCGGCGTCCACCCCGCGATCCCACGCCCGTGTATGCGTGGGTGCTGAGGGGGCCCTGGCCGTTTCTCGTGAAGATCTGCACCACACCGGCCACTGCGTCGGATCCGTAGAGGACGCTCGCGGGTCCCTGCACCACCTCGATGCGGTCCACGTTGTCGACCGTGAGCGACGCCCAGTCGAACGCGCCGCCCGCGTCGTTCACCGGCACGCCGTCGACGAGCACGCGCACGAAGTTGCTGTTCCCGCCGCGCAAAAAGAGCGACGTCTGTGATCCAATCGGACCGCCCGACACGACCTGCGCGCCAGGCACCAGCCGCAGCGCATCCTCCACACGAGTGATGCCCTGCGCGCGGAGGTCGTCGCCCTTGAGGATCGTCGACATCGCGATGGGCGCTGCCGTCGCGATCGGAACGCGCGTGGCGGTCACGACCACGGCGGCGAGCGAATCGTGCGGCGGCTTCGCGAGCTCCTGGGCGGCGAGCGGGCGTGTGGCGAGAACGGCGAACGCGGTTCCGAACAGCGCTGTGGCGATGGTGCGGCGGGTCATCCTTTGGTCTCCAGCGATCGTTGAGGGTGAGGTGGAGCGAGGTTCAGCGCGGTGCACGGTGCCGCAGCGGCACGAGCACCGGTGCGCCGACGGCGGGATCGCGCGACACGACGAGGGGCCATTCGTAGACCTGCTCGAGCAGGTCGCCACGCATGACGTCGTCCGGCGTGCCGAACGCGGCGAGCGCCCCGGCGTGGAGCAATGCGATGCGAGTGGCGAACCGCGCGACGAGGTTGAGCTGATGACTCACGAGCAGCACGGCGCGGCCTTCGCGCGCGAGCGCGTCGAGCAGTTCGAACACCGCCATTTCGTGCGCGACGTCGAGGAACGCGGTCGGCTCGTCGAGCACGAGCGCGTCACCGCCCTGCGCGAGGGCGCGGGCGATGCGCACGCGTTGCCACTCGCCGCCCGAGAGTTCGACCGTGCGGCGCCCCAGATATTCATTGACGCCGGCGCGCTGTGCGGCCGATGCGATCGCCGCGCGGTCGTCCGCCGTCTCGCCGCTCCACACGCCGCCGTGTGCGTAGCGGCCGAGCGCGATGAAGTCGCGGACCACGAGCGGGAACGCGGGCTCCTCGCGCTGCGGAACGAGCGCCACGCGCCGGGCGGCCTCGAGCCTGGAGAGCGTTTGGATCGGAATGCCGTCGAGCGAAATCGTCCCGCGCTCCGGCACGAGGCGCCCGAGCAGCGCGCGCACGAGCGTGCTCTTGCCGCTCCCGTTGGGCCCGACGATCGCGGTGATCGCGCCGCGCGGCGCGTCGAGCGAGACGCCGTTCACCGCAGGCCGCGTCGCTGATGCGTAGCGCAGCACGACATCGTCGAACCGGATCACGTCATCCTCCGCAGGCGCGAGAGGAAGAACGGAACGCCGATCAGCGCGGTCACCGCCCCAAGCGGCAACTCGGCCGGTGCGCGAACCGTGCGCGCCACGACGTCGGCCGCCACCACGAGCGCGCCGCCCGCGATCGCCGCACCAAGCATCACGCTGCGCACCGACCGTGCACCGAGTGCGCGCACGATGGCCGGCACGACGAGTCCCACGAATCCGACGAGCCCCGCCCCCGCGACCGTCACGGCCGCGAGCAGGCTCGCCGCGAGGTACACACGCCGCGTCGCGCGCTCGACGTCCACGCCGAGCGCGGCCGCGGGATCCTCGCCGAGCGCGAGCAGTTCGATCTCGCGGCCGAGCGCGAGCAGCAGCGTGCCGCCGATCACGACGTACACCGCGATCCACCTCGTGCCCTGCCAGGTCGCGTCGCTGAGCGATCCCATCATCCACCAAAGCGCCCCGCGCACGGTGTCGCCGGGCGCGCCAGCGAGCAGCACCATCACGGCCGCGTTCGCGAACGCCCCCACGACAACGCCGGCCATGAGCAGCACGCGCGGATCGCCGCGTGCTCCGGCTGCGCGCGCCACCAGCAGCACGAGCGTCACCGCGAGCGCCGCGCCGGCGAACGCGGCTATCGGCAACACGGCGAGCGACGTGAAGTGCAATGCGACCGCCGTCACGGCGCCGACCGCCGCACCGCCCGAGACACCAAGGAGGTACGGCTCGGCCAGCGGATTGCGCAGCGTGGCCTGCAGCGCCGCGCCGCTCACGCCGAGGCCCGCGCCGATCACGATGCCGAGCGCGATGCGCGGCAGGCGCAGCGTCTGCACGATCGCGATGGCGTTCGCGTCGCCGTTGCCGAAGAGCGCGGACCAGACCGTGCCGGGCGCGAGCGACACGGGGCCCAGGGCAAGGCCGGCGAGCGCCGCGACGAGCAGCGCGACGAGCAGCGCGATCCAGGTACGCGGGCGCATCGGCCTCTACCGAACCGTGTCTTTCAGGATCAGCGCGCGCAGGCTGCGCGCGGCTTCGCCCAGTCGAACACCAGGGCGACCCACGAGAACCGTGTCGACGACGAGCAGCCGGCCCTCGCGAACGGCGGGAATCGACCGCCACAATACATTCTTGCGCAGCGCCTGTCCGGTCACCGTTCCCACGAGAATGAAATCCGGATTGCGGTGCACGATTTCCTCGAGCGTCACCTGGGGCGACGGATCGGCGAGATCGCCGAAGATGTTCTTCGCGCCGGCGATGGTGACGAGCTCGTCGAGATAACTGCCGCGACCGATCGTGAGGATCGGCGAGTCCCACACGTGCCAGAATACGGTCACCGGTCTTGCGGGGCGCGGCCGGGCGCTCACTGCCGCGAGGGAGCGCTCGACGGAATCGGCGATCGCCACGCCGGCGAGCGTATCGCCGGTCGCGCGGGCGAGGAGCGCGACGGTCCGCCGAAAATCGCTGATGTGGTCATCGCGGATCGCGAGCGTGTTCACGCCCGCCCGGCGGAGCTGCACCGCCGCCGCGCGATTCGACTGGCTGGCGTAGATCACCACGAGATCGGGATGCACGCCGAGGATCGCCTCGACGTTCGGCAGCATGCCGTCGCCGAGGTCGGGCACGGCGAGTGCGGCGGCGGGATATGAGTCGTAGTGTGTGCGTCCCACCAGCCGGCTTCCGGCGCCGAGCGCGAAGAAGAGTTCGGTGGTGACGGGGCTGAGCGAGACGATGCGCCGGGCGGGGCGCGCGGTGTGGATCGTGTCGCCGAAATCGTCCAACACGAACGGCGACACCGGCGGCTGCGCCGTCGTGCCGCACGCCCCCGCCAACGCGGAGAGAAACACGACTGTCGTTGCGCGCCGACTAAAAAACAAAACGGACTCCTTCCCGAATGGAAGAAGCCCGCAACGCAGGATGGTGAATACCGCAGGGATCACGGCGCCAGCATCGTACGCCACCAGCCCTCCCCCGAGGACGTGTTTACGTGGCGCGAACGTGGGTCGTCTCCTGGCTCCGGGCCGCCTCTCTCGCCTTCCCGACTCTGCAGTCAGTGGCGCTGTGAGGAGGCGTGTGCTGCTCGCGAAGGCGAGACGCACGTGCCCGTTACAGTGGCGGGGCCGCGCCGGTTTTGCACCGGCTTCCGTGTCCCGCGTTCGCAATCAATTGTACGGCGAAGCTATACGAGCCATACGCGGCGCGCAAGCGCCGCGAGACCTAGAGGCCGTCGCGTCGCGCAAGCGCCGACGTCAGCCGCGACTTCAGTCGCGCACGCGCTTCGTAGTGATCCGCGCGCTCGTCGTTGGTCGGCGAGTCCTTCTTCGCGAACGCGTCGTCGAGCGCGGCGACTTGCCGCGCGATGTCGTCGGGATCCGCGTCACCCAGTTCATGCGCACGCGCCACGAGCGGCCCCTTTCGCATCAGGCTCGCGGCGAGTCCGGCGAGCATCACCGCGCCGACGGCGACGATCACGAACGCCATGCGCGCCGAGAACATCGCGCCGACCTGCGTGGGCGCGAGGACGGTGACGACGGAACTGCCCGGCGCATCCTGCGCGAGGAACCGCCTGAACGGCCGGCCTTCGAGATTCACGGACGCCACCTTCTTGAGCTTCGCGCCGCTGGCGCTCCCCTGCGTGTCCTCGACGAGCACCTCGAGCACCGCAGCCGGCGTCAGCGCCGGAAAGACGACCGGCGCCGTGTTCAACGGCAGCCGATAGTGGAACGAGAGCTGCTTCACACCCGGCGCGATCGGCGCGAACACCCGCACGCGCCCCTTCTCGAATCTCACCGCTTCGGCGGGCACGTCGCCGTCGGTCGCGGCGGCATCGGTGGCGCCGTCGGGAAGCGCCGTCTCGAAGGTCGGCTTCTCCGGCGTGCCGGCGACCCGCGTCAGTGACGTGTCGTTCGAGAGTTCGAACACCTCGATCACCAGGCGACCCTTGCCGGTGTCGGGCGCGGTGACGATCACGTGCCGTCCGCGAACGCTGACCGGGATCGGCGCGCTCGTGGTATCGTACACGAGGAGGTCGGCGTCGCCGCCGCCGGCGACGGGCTTTCGGAGCGGCGGCGTGAAGTACGCGATGCCGTCGTAACTCGCCGCGATGAAATAGAGCGCGCTCGTGTCGCCGGTCGCGCGGTACCGGAACACGAAGTGCCCGCTCGCGTCGGTGCGCATCGAATCGATCGGCGCGGCCACGTCGCTGCCGACGCGATGCAGCACCACCCACGCGCGGGGAAGCGGCACCTCCCCCTTGGCGACGATGCGCTGGACGAGCCCGCGCGCCTCGCGCACCGGTGCGGGTTCCCCAGCGGCCGCCTTGGTACCCCTGGTGCGGTGCGGCGCCTGCGCGAGGAGCGCCGCTGCCGCCAGAGAAAGCAGCGCCGCGGTGACCAGTGCCCTGCCGATGCACACCCGGGCGCTAAAGCGTGAACTTTCCAAAATCTTCCGGACGAAGCTGTTCGAGATAGCGCTTGAGCTGCTCGGCGCCGCGCACGTGTGCGTCGAGCGACGACGCGCTGAGGTCCGGCCCGCTGTCGGTCCCGGGCTCGGGCGCGGCTTCGTCGGACGCGGCTTCGTCCGGCCCGGCGGCCGGCGCCTCGTATTCCGCGAGCAGCTCCTCGGCGGCGAAGATCGGCGTGTCGAGACGCACCGCGATCGCGATGCTGTCCGAGGGGCGCGCGTCCACCACATGCAACACGTGGTCCCGTTCGAGATGCATCTCCGCGAAGAACGTGCCGTCCTCCACGCGCGTGACGTTCACACGCTGGAGCTCGCCGCCCAGCGCGAGGATCAGCGAGCGGACCAGGTCATGCGTCATCGGGCGCTCGCGCTGCACACCGTCGAGATGTGCCGCGATCGACTCGGCTTCCGCCCGGCCGATCCAGATGGGCAGGATCCGATCGCCGCCCTTTTCCTGCAGGATGACGACGAACGAGTTCGACCCGCTGTCGAGCCCGAGACGCGAAACGATGACCTCGACCACGAGCCCTCCAGATGACTTCAGGCGCGGCGCGTACGTTGCCGCTACGCGCGAACGGCCTTCTTCAGTTCCGCCACGCGGTCGGTGCGTTCCCACGTGAAGAGCGTGACCTTCTTTCCGTGCCGCACGGCACGCTCGCACGAGCGCCCGAAGTGACCGTACGCCGCGGTGTCGCTGTAGATCGGCTTGCGCAGGTCGAGGGCGTCGATGATCCCCTTCGGCGTGAGGTCGAACACCTGCTCGACGGCCTTGATGATCTTCCCCTCGTCCACGGTGGCGGTGCCAAAGGTGTCCACCATCACCGACACCGGCTTCACCACGCCGATGGCGTACGCGACCTGCACCTCGCACTTCGTAGCCAGCTTCGCCGCGACGATGTTCTTCGCGACCCACCGCGCCGCGTACGACGCGGAGCGGTCGACCTTCGACGGATCCTTGCCGCTGAACGCTCCGCCGCCGTGGCGCCCCATCCCGCCGTAGGTGTCGACGATGATCTTCCGCCCGGTGAGCCCCGCATCACCCTGGGGACCGCCGATCACGAACCGGCCCGTCGGGTTGATGTGCAGCGTCATCGACTTCGCGCGCAGTTCCTTCGGAATCGTCGCGTCGATGATCTCGCGCTTCACCGCCTCGGTGATCGTCTTGTTGTTGACGCTGTCGCTGTGCTGCGTCGAGATCACGACCGTGTCGACCGACACCGGCCGGCCGTTCTCGTAGATCACCGAGACCTGCGACTTGCCGTCGGGACGCAGCCACGGCAGCGTGCCGTCCTTTCTCCGGTCCGCGAGCGCGCGCGTGAGGCGGTGCGCGAGGGTGATCGGAAGCGGCATCAGCTCCTCGGTCTCGTCGCACGCGAAGCCGAACATCATCCCCTGGTCGCCGGCGCCGCCGGTGTCCACGCCCATCGCGATGTCCTTCGACTGCTGGTCGATCGTGGACATCACCGCGCAGGTGTGCGCGTCGAAGCCGTACCCGGCCTCCGTGTATCCGATGCGCGCGATCGTTTCGCGCACGAGCGCGGGAAGGTGCACGTACGCTTCGGTCGTGATTTCGCCGAAGATCGTCGCCAGTCCGGTCGTGACCATCGTCTCGCACGCGACACGCGACGCAGGGTCTTTCGCGAGCAGCGCGTCGACGACGGCGTCGGAGATCTGGTCGGCCACCTTGTCCGGGTGGCCCTCGGTGACGGATTCTGAGGTGAAGAGGTGGCGACGAAGCACGGTTTTATCGAGTGGTATGAGAGGCAGGCTGGTCTGCTGTTGGTCCATCAATGTTAAGGGCGCGGGGCGCTGAACGACAGCGGTGAGGCTAGTGGGAGTGGGAGTGGGAGTGGGAGTGGGAGTGGGAGTGGGAGTGGGAGTGGGAGTGGGAGTGGGAGTGGGAGGATCGAGTAGCGATAA
>Ga0207932_1000065_pt1 | contig 32178 bp, 26 predicted proteins | sample NGESurdeep092012_FD_184480 | JGI IMG/M metagenome (GOLD analysis project Ga0207932, IMG submission 184480) | Arctic peat soil microbial communities from Barrow, Alaska - NGEE Surface sample 415-2 deep-092012 (SPAdes) | ecosystem: Environmental > Terrestrial > Soil > Wetlands > Peat ...
AAGGGCGAGGCGAAGCTCGAGCTGCCGGCGCTGCCGGCGGGCGCCTTCCGCCTGCGCTACTCGACGGCCGATGACTTCGGCGCGAAGTACGAGATGGCGCAGGACTTTCTCGTCGCGGGCGGCAAGGCGGCTCCCGCGCTGCCGATCGTCCTCCTCGCCGAATCCTCGTCCGTGAAGGTAGGCGGTGTCGCGCGCTTTTTCGTCGCGTCCGGCCTCGGCGAGCAGACGATGTTCCTCGACGTCGCGCGCGCGGGCCGGCTCCTCGAGCGGCGCGTCCTGAAGGCCGGAACAGACCCGGTCGTGATCGAGCGGACCATTACGGAGGAGGACCGCGGCGGGCTCGGCGTCACGCTGACCGCCGTGCGCGACCACCAGTTCCTGCAACAGACGCAGACCGTCTTCGTGCCCTGGGACGACCGCGAGCTGAAGGTGTCCTTCTCGACCTTCCGCGACCGCCTGCGGCCCGGCCAGACCGAGACCTGGCGCGTGACCGTGAAGGGCGCGACGAGAGAACACCCGCTCGCCGAGACCGCCGAGCTCCTCGCGTACATGTACGACCGAAGCCTCGACGTCTTCGCGCCCCACCGGCCGCCGAGCCCGCTGTTCCTTCTCCCGAACCGCGCGACGCTTCTCGTGGTCCGCGCGACGCTCGGCCAGGCGCCTTCGCTCTGGCTCACGAGCAGCGGCTTCCCGCCGCCGCCGTCCGCGCCGTCCCTCTATCCGGACCGCCTCAAGTTCGAAAGCGGATACGGGATCGGCGGCCCGGGAAGACGCGGAATGATGGGAGGCGTCTACAACGCGGCTGCCCCGGCGGCGCCGATGGCCATGCAGTCGATGGTCGTGCGGAGCGACGGGTTCGCTCAGGGCGCCGTCGCGGAAGGAAAGATGACTCGTGCGAGGGACGCACGCAGCGAGGAGGTCGATTCCCTTTCTAAGAAGAAAGATGGCGAGACCGACAAGGCAGCGACAACTGGGGACGACTTGGGCGCTGCGCTTCGCAGCAATTTCTCCGAGACCGCGTTCTGGCAGCCGCACCTTCTGACGGGCGCCGACGGCTCGGCCTCGATCGAATTCACGGTGCCGGATTCGGTCACGTCGTGGAAAGTCTTCGTCCACGCCGTCACGAAGGACCTGCGCGGCGGCTCGGCCGAGGCCGAGACGAAGACCGTCAAGGACCTCATGGTCAGGCCGTACATCCCGCGCTTCCTCCGTGAGGGCGACAAGGCCGAGATCAAGGTCGTCGTGAACAACGCGTCGGCGAAGCCCCTGAGCGGCACGCTCGCGTTCGAGATCACCGACCCGTCGACGGGGAAGAGCCTCCTCCCCGCGTTCGGCCTCGCCGACGGCGCGTCGAAGCCCTTCACGGCGCCTGCCGGCGGCGGGACGAGCCTGACGTTCCCCGTCACGGCACCGAAGGGCCTCACGACGGTCGCCTTCAAGGCCGTCGCGACGGCGGGCGACCTGTCGGACGGCGAAGTGCGGCCGCTGCCCGTTCTGCCGGGCCGGATGCATCTCGTGCAGTCGCGGTTCGTCACGCTGAGGAACAAGGACAAAAAGACCCTTCGCTTCGACGACCTCGCGAAGAACGACGACCCGACTCTCGTGAATGAGCAGATGGTCGTCACGGTTGACGCACAGCTCTTCTACACGGTCCTGCAGGCGCTTCCGTACCTCGTGAACTACCCATACGAGTGCACGGAGCAGACGCTCAACCGCTTCGTCTCGACAGGCATCGTCTCGAGCGTCTACAAGGACTATCCGGCCGTCGCGAGGATGGCCGCCGAGATGTCGAAGCGGACGACGCCTCTCGAGAGCTGGGACGCGCTGGATCCGAACCGGAAGATGGCGCTCGAGGAAACGCCCTGGCTCGCGACGTCGAGGGGCGGCGACGCGGGGCCGAATGGCGCGGTCGACGTCCTCGACCCGCGCGTCGCGCAGGCGAACCGCGAGTCGGCGCTTGCGCGCCTTCGCAAGGCGCAGACGTCCGTCGGCGGATTTCCGTGGTTCCCGGGCGGCCCGCCGTCGCCGTACATGACGCTCTACCTCCTCCACGGCTTCGCGAAGGCGGCCGAGTTCGGCGTGGATGTGCCGAAGGACATGGTCCAGCGCGCGTTCTCTTACGTCGCCGAGCACTACCGCACGGAGTGGAAGCGCTGCATGGCGCAGAACGGATGCGGGGAGTTCATCACGTTCCTGAACTACGTGGTCTCGGCGTACCCCGACGCGTCCTGGACGAATGGCGCCCTCACGGAAGCCGAGCGCCGGGAGATGCTCGACTACTCGTTCAAGCACTGGAAGGAGCACTCGCCTTATTTGAAGGGCTATCTCGCGCTCACCTTGAAACGGATGGGCCGCCCGGCGGATGCGCGGCTCGTGTGGGCGTCCGTGATGGACGCGGCGAAGTCGAACGACGAGCAGGGCACGTTCTGGGCTCCGGAGGACCGCTCGTGGCTCTGGTACAACGACACGATCGAGACGCACGCGTTCGCTCTGCGCACGCTCCTCGAGCTGGATCCGGACAACGCGAAGACCGACGGCCTCGTCCAGTGGCTGCTTCTGAACAAGAAGCTCAACCAGTGGAAGTCCACGCGGGCGACGGCCGAGGTCATCTACGCCCTCGTCCACTACCTGAAGCGCGAAGGCGCGCTCGGGATCCCCGAGAACGCGACCGTCACCGTCGGGACGCAGAAGGTCACGTTCACGTTCGACCCGGCCACGTACTCCGGGAAGAACAACCGCGTCGTCGTGCCCGGCGACAAAATCGACCCAAAGACGACCTCGACGGTCGTCGTCGAGAAGGAGAGCAAGGGATTCGCGTTCGCGTCGGCCGCGTGGCACTACTCGACGGAGAAGCTGCCCGCCGAGGATCGCGGCGATTTCTTCTCGGTCTCCCGCAGGTACTTCCGGCGCGCGACGAACGGGCGCGAGTTCGTCCTGACGCTGCTGGCCGAAGGCGCGATCCTGAAGCCGGGGGACGAGATCGAAGTTCAGATCTCTCTCAGGACGAAGCACGAGGCCGAGTACGTTCACCTGCGAGATCCCCGCGCGGCCGGCCTCGAGCCGGAAAACGCGGTCTCACGCTGGAAGTGGGACCTGGGGATCGCCTGGTACGAGGAGACCCGCGACTCGGCCACGAACTTCTTCTTCGAGCACCTGCCGGTGGGGCAGTACACGTTCAAGTACCGCCTGCGCGCGAACATGGCGGGCACGTTCCGCGTGGGGCCCGCGACCGTGCAGTCGATGTACGCGCCGGAGTTCAACGCCTTCTCGGCCGGATCGATCCTCGTCGTCTCGGGAGACTGAGTCGAAGGAGTCCCAGACTATGATTCGAACGCGTGCTCACATTCATTCTCACGGGCCTCCTCGTGACCGGCCTCCTGTTCGGAATCATCTGGTCCCTTTCGGTGACGAAGGCCCGCGCCGAGGCGCTCGCGGAAAGGATGACCGCGTCCCTCCGGTCTTCCGAGCAACGTTACGGGCGTCTCTTCGAACAGAGCCTCGCCGGGATCTACCGCACGACACCCGACGGCCGGATCCTCGAATGCAACGAAGCGCTCGCTCGCCTTTTCGGCTACGAGTCGCGGCAGGACCTCCTCGATCATTCCGCGGTCGCACTCCATGAGAGCGCGAAATCCCGACAGCGTTTTCTCGAGACCCTGAGGGCGAATGGCACGCTCATCGCGTACGAATCGCGGGCCCGCCGCAAGGACGGCACGTTCTTCTGGACTCTGGAACACGTGTCGCTTCTGCCGGGCCCTCCGGAAGTCATCGAAGGGACGATCGTGGACATCTCGAAGCGCAAGGAGGCCGAGGAAGCGCTGCGGTTGTCGCGGGAGCGTTATCGAAGCGTCATCGAGTCGTCGCGGGACGGCCTTTTCTTCTTCGATCTCGCGACGCGGCGGGTTCTCGAGTCGAACCCGGCGTTTCAGCGCATGCTGGGCTACTCCGCGGAAGAGCTTTCCGCGCTGAGCCTTTACGATTTCGCGCCCGACGATCGCGCCTCGGTCGACGCGAATATCCAATGGCTCGTCGATCAGGAAACGCTGGCGATCCCGAACCGCGCCTTCCGGCGGAAGGACGGCAAAGAGGTCATCGTCGAGATCGACTCGGTTCTCATCGAGGAAAGCGGACGCCGGACCGTGTTCAGCGTCGTGCACAGTCTCGCCGAACGGCGTGCGCTGGAAGAGCAGCTCCGGCAGGCCCAGAAGATGGAGGCGGTCGGACGGCTCGCGGGCGGCGTCGCCCACGACTTCAACAATCTCCTGACGGCAATCCTCGGGTACGCAGAGCTCCTTCTTGACTCGGACCCCACGGACGACGTGCGCAACGCTGCCGGCGAGATCCGGAAAGCGGGAGAGCGCGCCGCCGCGCTCACGAAACAGCTTCTCGCCTTCAGCCGCAAGCAGGTGCTCCAGCCGAAGATCGTCGACCTGAACGACGTGCTCGCCGAGGTCGATGGCATCCTGCACCGCGTGCTGGGCGAGGACATCGCGCTGGAGGCCGAGCGCGACCCGCACCTCTGGGTCGTTCTGGCCGATCCGGGCCAGCTTCAGCAGGTGCTCCTCAACCTCGCGGTGAACGCGCGCGACGCGATGCCCGAGGGCGGCGTCCTCAGAATCGCGACGCGGAACGTGTCGCTTCGTGCCGCGAACCTTCCGGAGGTTCCGAAGGTCGCCGAAGGGGACTACGTGCTGCTCGAGGTCGCAGACAGCGGTCACGGGATGGACGCTGAGACCCTTTCGCGCGTCTTCGAGCCTTTCTTCACCACGAAAGAGAGAGGCAAGGGCACGGGCCTCGGGCTCTCGACGGTCTACGGGATCGTGAAGCAGAGCGGCGGCTACATCCACATCGAGAGCGAGCCCGGGAAAGGGACGCGCGTGCTCGTCTACCTGACGCGCGTCCACGGCGCCGCGGACTCGCTTTCGAACGTGACCCCGCGGTCCCTGCCGCGCGGGGGCACGGAGACGATCCTGCTCGTCGAGGACGAGGAATCCGTGCGTCGCCTCGCCTCCCTCCTGCTCGAGCGGAAAGGCTATCGCCTCCTCGTCGCGTCGAGCGCGGAGGAGGCGCTCGAGACGGCGCGCGGATACGCGGGACAGATCGATCTGCTCCTCACCGACGTCGTCCTGCCGGGCCTGAACGGTCGGCGCCTCGCGGACCTGCTGAGCCCCGAGCGCCCCTCGATGAAAGTCGTCTTCGCGTCGGGCTATTTCGACGAGCGCGGCATCCTGGAGCCCGGAAGCGACTTCATCCAGAAGCCCTTCAACCCCGAGACGCTCGCGCGGACCATCCGGCGCGCTCTCGACCGCAAAGGCTCTCAGCCGGCCTGAGCTCCGCGTCGTTCAGCGGGGAATTCCGATGTTCGTCGCGTCGGGAGCGCCGGTCGCGGCCGAACGGGCGCGCGCTCTCGCGAGGAGGCGCGCGCGGAAAGCCCCCGGCGGGATCTGACCCTCGGAGAGAAACTCCTCGTGGAATCGCCGCTCGGAGAAAGCGGGCCCCTCGATCGCCTGGCATTCCTCGCGCAGCGCGAGGATTTCGGCCTTGCCGAGGTGGTACGTGATCGCCTGCGTGGGCCACTTCGAGTAGCGGAAGATCTCCCTGCGGGCGGATGCGACCGCGGCGCGCTCGACCGCGTCGGGATTCAGCGCCGGATCGGTCGAGACCGGGCCCTTCACGAAGGCGACGTTTCGGGCGAAGTACGTGACGGCGTCCTCGAACGACATGAAGCCGCAGTGGATTCCCGTGTCGACGACGACGCGGGCATCGCGCAGGAGCTGGTTCTGAAGCTCGAAAAAGCGCTCTTCCAGGCTGTAGAAGCCATCGGGGAAATCCGCACGGGGCTCACCCACGAGGCGCTCGCAGTAGAGCGCCCATCCCTCGGACGACATGGCGTCTTCCCACATCGAAGCGGAGTCCTCCACGCCGCCCGGTGTCATGCAGCGGATAGTGGAGATCGAACCGGCGCGTGACCGCATGAACTGGTAGTACCAGTCGTGGCCGGGGAAGCCTTCGTGCGCCGCCAGGCTCGCGACCGCCGCGCGCGCGTGCTCGCGAAGCGCGGCGGGGTCGTCGCCGGTCGGCGTCACGTAGAACTGCCCGACTCCGCCCTTCCTGAACTGTGGCGCCGGGTAATAGGCCGCGTCGATCGTGCCCTGCAGCGGCGGAGGCGTGAAGACGACGTCCAGCCGGTAGTCGGCCGGCAGGTCGAACATGCCGGTCTTCCGGCCGTACTCCACGAGACGCCGGCACGCGAGCTGGTACCACGACAGCATCTCGGCGTCGTTCTTCGGAATGTCGTTCCCGAGGAACGACAGGACCGCGCCAGGCGAGGCGTCCGGCAACTTGCGGTCCGCGGCGACGCGGCGCGCGAGAGCGGTCATCTCGGCCAGAGTCTCGGCCACCCGGGACTTGCCGTAGGCGTGAAGCTCGCGTGGGGTGCGCGTCACGCGCAGGTTGTTCTTCAGCGCCCACGAGTACTCCGCCTCGCCGGCCGCGAAGCGGTCCTTGTCGAAGGCCGGCTTGAGGGTCTTTCCCCCGGCCTCGAAGAAGAGATCCAGGAGGCCCTTGCGGAAGTCCCGGAACGCGGCGGCCGCGGCCGGGCAGCCTACCGAGAGCGCGGACCTCGTGTCGGCGCCTGCGCCCCAGGCGGCGGCCTTTTCGGGAAGACTCTTCTCGAAGTAGACGGCCGTCGATTCGGCCGCATCGACCGCGGCCGAAATGAGGCGCCGGTCCGGGATCGCGTTGCCCGACGCGCCGCGTCGCACGTTCGCGAGAGCCGTCTTCAGGTACCCGGGCACCGCGGCCGCGCGCAACGCGACGGAGCGCCACTCTCTGGCCGTGCCGCGCGCCCCGTCCGCGCCGGGAGCCATTCCCTGGAGTGTGAATTCGATGCCCCGGAGCGGCTCCTCGAGGAACACGTCGAGGGCCTTCTCATGCACGCGCCGGTCGAGGTTGTGGACGAGGAACGCGAGCTGCGCGGCCATGGCGGCCGCGTCGATGCGGTCGGGCTCCGCGAGCTTCCTGGTGTCGATCTTCGCGAGGCGCGCCTGGAATCCCGTCCAGGCGTCGCGCTCGGCGTGCAGGGCGCCGGGGGAGTAGTCGCGCAGCTTCCCGTCGAGGACCGCGTACGCGGGATCGAGCCCCTCGGCGCCGAGATACGTCGCGACGACGGGGAAGCGGTCTAGGAAGGTCCGGAGGTAGTCCGCTTCGAGCGAAGAAAATACCGAAGTCTTTTGCTTCGGAGAAGAGGAAGAGGAGGGAGAAGATTTCTGAGAGTGCGCGGGGAGGGGTGCGGCAAGGGCCAGCAGGATCGCCGCGCCTGGCGCGCCCGCGCGGGCCTGATTGATTACCCTTCTAAGCAATTTCCAGAACCTCCGCAAGGCCGCGTCATGACCTGGACGGGCGATTCTCTCTCAGTCGCCCGAGAAAGAACGGAAGTCCAACGGCCCCCGCCGCGAGCGTCGTGAGAAGGTGCAGGAGGCCGCCGAGGACGGCGCCCGTCGCGAGCGGGACGCCGTCCAGTGCGGTCGCCGCGGCGAAGCCCGATTCATAGGGGCCGAACGTGCCCGCGGGCGACGGCAGGACCGCGGCCGTCGCGATCGACGTGAAGAGGGCGACGAGAAGCGTCGCCGGATGGATCGGAAGCCCCAGCCCCCGCGCGGTGAGCCAGAGCGCCGGGACATGAAGAGCGAGAAATGCCGCCGCCGCCGCCGTGGCCATCGCGTAGGAGCCCGGCGCCCGCCGCGCGACGGAGAGTCCCTCGGCCACCTCGCGTGCGATGGCGTGACGGCGGCTGTTCTCGGGGAGCCGCGGCACGAGAGACACGAGCAGCCGTCCGCCCGCGAGGGGCAGGGCGAGGAGGAAGGCGGCTCCGAGGAGAACGAGCGCGGCCACACCGACTCCGAGCACGTGCGTGCCGTGTGTGAAAAGAAGCCAGGCCGTCCCCGCGAGCCCCGCGAGAAGCAGCGTCGCCGTATCGAGCAGCTTCACGAGCGCGAGGACCGCCCCCGAGCGCGCCCAGCTCGCGCCCAGCGCGGCCCTGATCGACGCCCAGGAGCCGATCTCCCCGCTTCGGAACGGCATCACCTGCAGGAGAAACGTCGTGGCGCCCGAGAGCGACCATGCGGTCGCGACGGGGATCCGATCGGCGGGCGGAAGGAGCAGGTTGAAGCGAAAGGCGCGCACCCCGAAGGCGAGGATGTTCAGGAGGAAGCCAAGCGCGACGATCCAGGGGTTCGCGGAGGCGAGGTGTGGAAAGAGGCCTGCTGAAGATTTCCGGAATGCGACCACGAGCAGTGCCAGCAGCGCCAGCACGATGGCGGCGCCGAAGATTTTCTTAGAAAGGGTAAGAGGGACGGTGCGCGGGGGACCAGCCTCCGATTCCGGCGACGACGTTCTTGCGGCAGGCATCCGCTCATTCACCTTTTAAGGAATTCTTCCGGTTCCCCTCCGAACCCTTCCGTCTTTGCTCGACGACGAGCTCCTCGAGGAGCGTCCGGTTGATCGAGATGAGGTCCGCGAGAAGCCCGGAGAGAACGCTGACGACGGCCGCCACGAACAACACGGCCGCGAGCAACAGCGACTGGAGGTGGCCGGCCGGGTTGTGATCGGTTATCACGAAGAAGACATAGCGCCCGACGAGCCCGAGGCCGAGCACCGCGAGGAGCGTCGCGCAGCCGAAGAAGACGGGCAGCGGCTTGTAGAGCGCCGTGATGCGCAGGATGTTCGCGCCCTGCACGAGGACGTAGTTCGAGGTGCGCCGGATGAGGCGCGAGGCGCGCACGGGCGGGTTCGTGCGCACGGGGACCGATGCGACGGCCATCTCCTTGTTGCCCGCCTGGATGAGCGTCTCGAGCGTGTACGTCATCTTCGAGAAGACGTTGAGCCGGAGAGCGGCTTCGCGCGTGAGCGCGCGGAAGCCCGATGTGGCGTCGGGCACGTCGGTGCCCGAGACGCGGCGTACGACCCACGAGCCGAAACGCTGCGCGAGGCGCTTGCCGGGCGAGAAGTCGGCCTTCGTCGCGACCCCGCGGTCGCCGACGACGATCTCGGCCTCGCCCGCGAGGAGGGGGGCAACGAGGGCCTCGATGTCGGCCGCCGCGTATTGGCGGTCGGCATCGGTCGAGACGATGACGTCGGCGCCGAGGCGCAGCGCGGCGTCGAGCCCGGCCCGCCAGGCGAACGCGAGTCCACGGTGAATGGGAAGCCGGACGACATGGTGCGCGCCCGCCCGGCGCGCGGCCTCGGCGGTGTCGTCACTCGAGCCGTCGTCCACGACGAGCGTCTCGACCGACTCGAACCCTGGCACGCGGCGGGGCAACTCCGCGAGCGCGGGCCCGATCTGTTCCGCCTCGTCCCAGGCGGGAATCTGGATGACGAGCTTCACGGCTCGGGAGAGCCTAACAGGAGCGTACCCTTCGAAGGAGGTGGCCCGATGACGAAGACCACACGCCCTCTCTTTGCCGCCTTGTTCATCGCCGCGGCATCCATCCGCGCACAGGACGGTCCCCCGAAGGAAGACCGCGCGTTCCGCGAGACGGATCTCGTCGAGCTCCTGACGCTCGACCCCACGATGCGCCTCGACGTGCGCTACGCGGGGAAGAACAACGAGTTCGGCCGGCCCTTCTATTCCGAAGCGCGCGTCTTCCTCCAGCGCCCCGCCGCTGAAGCCCTCGTGCGCGTGAACCGTGCGCTCAAGGCGAAGGGCTACGGCCTCCTCGTGTTCGATGGCTATCGCCCGTGGTCCGTGACGAAGCAGTTCTGGGACCTGACGCCCGCGGACAAGAAGGTCTTCGTCGCGAACCCGAAAAACGGCTCTCGCCACAACCGGGGTGGAGCGGTCGACCTCACGCTCTACGATCTTTCGACGGGCCGCGAGGCCGACATGGGCGGCAAGTACGACGAGATGACCGCGCGCTCTTACGTCACGTACGACAAGGGCCGGAAGGACGCGCTTGCGCGGCGCGAGCTTCTGAACGGCGCGATGGGGGACGAAGGCTTCTTCGTCTACGCCTTCGAGTGGTGGCACTTCGACTGGAAGGACTTCCGCGAGTACCCGATCCTCGACGTGCCGTTCGCGTCGCTCAGGCGGCTCTCGCCGGCCGAAGCGCCGCGTTAGGTCATGGCGAATTTCCGGTATCGCCTCTTCATGAGGCTCGTGAGCCTGTACCCGCCGTACCTCGGCGCGGGAGTCCGCGTCTCGTACCCGAAGGACGACGCCCACCGGATCGTCGTGCGGAATCTCGGCCCGGGTTACCTCGTGTGGGACAAGGCGGCCCAGATCGAGTTCCTGAGGCCGGGCCGTGGGCGCGTGACGGCGACGTTCCACGTTCCGCCGGAAAAGATCGCGGAGATCCGTGAGGCCGCCGACCGCGGCGAGAAGGTCGAGCCCGTGCTCGTCGCCGAAATCGTCGCGGACGACGGCGAGCTCGTCGCGCGCGTCACGAAGCGGCTGTGGGTCCGGAAGAAGGACCCCGCTAGAACTTGAAGTTGATGCCGGCCGTCCCGTGCCAGAAGTCGGCTTTTGGGTTGTTGTTGTAGCGGTCGCGGATCGCGTCGATGGAGCTCACGCCGAGGAAGACATAGCGGACGTCCACGTGGAGCGACACCTTCGCCTTCGCCCCGAGCTCGAGGCCGCCACCCACGTGCCCGCCGAACGTGTGTTGCGTGTCGGAGCCGAGAGCCGACTGCGCTCCCAGGAACGTCGATTTCGTGTAGTACCAGCCACCCCCGCCGAGGACGTAGGGCTGGACCTGACCCGGCAGGATGAACAGCATGAGCGAGGCCTGCACGGGGTACTGCTCGATGCGGAGCACGTCCTCGCTGCCGGCGCTGTAGGTGGTGCGGCGATAATCGATGAGGCCTTCGACGCCGAGCGGCCCTGGAAAGCGCAGCCGCAGCTGGGCGCCGCCGTACCAGGTGCCGTCGGCCCCGCTCGCCTTCGTGTAGGACGCGTGCCCGCCCAGCGAAAACTGGGCGCGAGCAGGAGAGGCGACGATGAAGAGAGCCGAAGTGAGGGCCGCGAGCCGGATCTTTCGAGAAATATTCACCGTTGAAAACCTCCGGCGCAGGCGTAGCAAGATCGTTGCCTGGCTTCCCCTCAACTTGCGGTCCTCGGCTGGAGCCGCTATCCTCCGCCGCTCCGGCCGATACGCCGGAAATGCTCTTTGGAGAAGACGATCCGGGTCGAGGTCGGGGATCCCAAGACGTTCGGAAAGGAACGGCCCCCGGCGGCAGCCCTCGGAAAGAAGAATCGCGACACGTTCAGGCGCTTAGCTCAGCGGTAGAGCACTACCTTGACACGGTAGGGGTCAGCAGTTCGATCCTGCTAGCGCCTACCATCGCCCGCTTCTTTCCTGTGCCGCCGCCAAAGGCAGCTCGAAGGCGCTTAGCTCAGTCGGTAGAGCACTTCCTTCACACGGAAGGGGTCAGCGGTTCGAGTCCGCTAGCGCCTACCATTCCCCCTCCCTCGACCCTCCATCGCAGTCTCTGAAGAGAGAAAGGAGAGGTCGAAACATGTCAGCTACAATCGCCCCCGTCGACGCCATTCGTCTGACGCTGCCCGACGGCTCCGTCCGTGAGGTGCCGCGCGGCACCACCGGCCGTGCCGTGGCCGAGTCCATCGGTCCCCGTCTCGCCAAGGACGCTCTGGGCGTGAAGCTGTCCGGTCACGTGTTCGATCTCTCCCGCCCGCTCACCGAGTCGGGCGCGTTCGAGGTCGTGACGCCGAAGCACCCGGACGCGCTGGAGCTCTATCGCCATTCGACGGCGCACCTCTGTGCGAACGCGGTCAAGCGCCTGTTCCCGGGCGTGAAGATCGGCATCGGCCCGGCCATCGAGAACGGCTTCTATTACGACTTCGATCCGGGCCGGCCCTTCGCGCCGGAAGACCTCGAGAAGATCGAGGCCGAGATGAGGAAGATCGTCGCCGAGGACAACGTCGTCGTCCGCAAGGAGATGTCGAAGGCCGAGGCCGTGAGGATCTTCGAGGCCCAGGACGACCCGCTCAAGGTCGAGATCGTCGCGGGCATTCCCGAGGGGAGCCTGTCGTGCTACGAGCAGAAGGACTTCATCGACCTCTGCCGCGGCCCGCACGTGCCGTCCACGGGCAAGCTCGGCGTCTTCAAGCTGACCCACTCGGCCGGCGCCTACTGGAAGGGCGACGAGCGGAACCCGATGCTCCAGCGCATCTACGGGGCCGTGTTCCTGACGCAGAAGGAGCTCGACGAGCACCTCCTGAGGCTCGAGGCCGCGCGTGCCCGCGACCACCGCAAGCTCGGCAAGGAGCTCGGGCTCTTCGTGTTCCATCCCTTCGCGCCGGCGTCGCCGTTCTTCCTGCCGAAGGGCGCGACGGTCTACAACCTGCTCCTCGGCTACATGCGCGAGCTGTACGTGAAATACGGTTACCAGGAAGTCATCACGCCCCAGGTCTTCGACGCCGAGCTCTTCAAGATCTCGGGCCACTACCAGAACTATCACGAGAACATGTACTTCACGATGATCGACGACCGCGAGTTTGGCGTGAAGCCCATGAACTGCCCGGGCCACTGCCTTCTCTATGCGTCGCAGGCGTACAGCTACCGCGACCTGCCCGTGCGCTTCGCCGACTTCGGGCGGCTCCATCGCTACGAGCGTTCCGGCGTCACGCAGGGGCTCACGCGCGTCCGCACGTTCGCGCAGGACGACGCGCATCTCTTCTGCGCGATCGACCAGATGGCGGCGGAGATGGACCGGTTTCTCGACTTCATCCGCGAGGTCTACGGGACGTTCGGCTTCACGGAGGTGAAGGTCGGCCTCGGCACGCGTCCCGAAAAATACATGGGCGCGATCGAGAACTGGGACAAGGCCGAAAAGGCGCTCCAGCAGGCCTTCGACAAGCGGGCCCAGGACATGACGGGCTGGAGCTACTTCCTGAACGCGGGCGACGGCGCCTTCTACGGCCCCAAGCTCGACTTCCAGGTCACGGACGCCATCGGCCGGCCGTGGCAGCTCGGCACGCTGCAGGTGGATTTCTCGAATCCGGACCGGTTCGAGCTTGCGTACACGGCCGAGGACGGGCACAAGCACCGCCCCGTCATGCTCCACCGCGCGATCCTGGGCTCTCTCGAGCGCTTCTTCGGCATCCTCATCGAGCACACAGGCGGCGACTTCCCGTTCTGGCTTACGCCGGAGCAGGTGCGCGTGGTGCCTGTTTCGGAGAGATTCAACGAGTATTCGGAGAAGATTCTGAGAAGGTTGGGAGAGGCCGGGTTGCGCGCGACGAGCGACCGGAGGAACGAGAAGCTGGGCGCGAAAATCCGGAACGGCGAGCTGGACAAGATCCCCGCGCTTCTCATCGTGGGCGAGAAGGAGCAGGCGGCGGGCACGGTCTCCCTCCGCGTGCGCCACGGAGGGGAGTTCAAAGACCAGAAGATCGAAGAATTGCTTCGAATGATGAAGAACGCGGTCAACGACCGCTCGCTCGCCTGGCACGCTGCATCGATCTCACAACGCATCGAGACCTAAGGAGGAAAACACTCTGGCATTTTTTAGAGGAGGCCCCCGCGTTCCCCCGACGAAGAACTCTCCGATCAACGAGTTCATCCTCCGTTTCCAGCAGGTCCGGCTCATCGGCTCGGACGGCGCGCAGCTGGGAGTGGTGGATCCTCCCGCAGCCATCTCGAAGGCGCGCGCGGAAGGGCTGGACGTCGTCGTGATCGCCGAGCAGGCGGATCCCCCCGTCTGCAAGATCATGGACTTCGGCAAGTTCACGTTCGAGAAGAAGAAGAAAGAGCACGAAAGCAAGAAGAAGCAGAAGGTCACCCAGGTCAAGGAAATCAAGTTTCGGCCGAACATCGACGAGCACGACTACGACTTCAAGCTGAAGAACATCCTCCGGTTCCTGGAGGAGGGCGACAAGGTGAAAGCCACCGTCCAGTTCCGCGGCCGCGAGATGTCGCGCCTCGACAACGGGCGGAAGGTCCTCGACCGGCTCGTAAAGGACCTCGAGGGAAGGGCCCATGCCGAGTCCGGCACCGAGATGATGGGAAACCGGATGCACCAGATTCTCGGCCCGATCAAGAAGCACTGAAATCAGGGACAACGAAGAAGGAGCCCCGAACATGGCTACGAAGAGAAAGACGCACCGCGGCGCGGCGAAGCGGTTCCACAAGACCGCCACCGGCAAGTTCAAGCGCGGTCACGCGATGAGACGCCACATCCTCACGAAGAAGAACTCGAGCCGACTCCGGGGCCTCAAGAAGGCCGGCCTCGTGTCGAAGGCCGACACGAAGAACGTCCGCTCGATGCTTCCGTACGCCTAACCCGAGAGCCGAGACCGAGACAAGACAAAGAGAAGACAAGGAGTAACGCCATGCCTCGCGTCAAGCGTGGACCCAAGAGGAAAAATCGCCGCGAACGAGTCCTGGAGCTCGCAAAGGGCTATTACGGCACCAAGCACAACTGCTTCCGCATCGCCGAACTGCAGGTCGAGCGCTCGCTCGTCTACGCGACGCGCGACCGCAAGCAGAAGAAGCGCGAATTCCGCGGGCTTTGGATCATTCGCATCAACGCCGCCGCGCGCCTGCACGAGCTTAGCTACAGCAAGCTCATGGCGGGCCTGAAGAAGGCCGGCTCCGACGTGAACCGCAAGGTCCTCGCGGAGATCGCCGTCGAGGATCCGAAGGGCTTCGCAAACATCGTCGCCTCTGCCAAGTCGGCGCTCGGGCTGCCCGCGGGCGCGTCCGCGAACGCCTGATCGTCGACCTTGGGCGAAACCAGTAACGCGGTTGATGTCGGCGTCAACAAGCTCTCGAGCGAGCTCGAGAGAGCGGAGAAGGAGTCTGCTGAGAAAGGGGGCCTGACGCCCGCCGAGGTCCAAGCGCTACGCGTGAAATGCGTGGGCCGGAGCCAGAGCTTCGTCGGCTTTCTGCTGGAGCAGCTTCGCGCAGCGCCCAAGGACCAAAAGGCTGCGCTTGGGGCGGTAGTTAATCGCGCCAAGGTCGATGCTGAGAGCCGAATTTCAACTCTCGAAGAACGCGCCATCGCCCGGCAGGACCGAGAGCGGGTGATGGCACGAGCCGTCGACGTGACCCTCCCGCCCCGAGTTCCGCGCGTCGGGCGCCTACACCCTCTCACGATCGTGAGGCGGCGGATCGAGGCCGCCTTCGCGTCTCTGGGATACGAGATCGCGCACGGCCCGGACATCGAGACCGATTGGCTGAACTTCGAGGCGCTCAACTTCCCCCCCGATCACCCCGCACGCGACGCCGTGGACACCTTCTTCGTGAAGGGAGGGGGAGAGGGCAAGGAGCGCCTTCTCCTGCGCACGCACACGTCGCCTGTGCAGATCCGCACGATGCTCGCCCAAAAACCTCCGATCCGCATCGTGATTCCCGGCCGTGTCTACCGGAAGGACGACATCGACCCGCGCCACTCGCCGGTCTTCCACCAGATGGAAGGCCTGACGGTGGACGAGGGCGTCACGTTCGCCGACCTGAAAGGGACGCTCGCGGCCTTCTCGCGCCTGCTCTTCACGCCCGAGACGAGGATCCGGTTCGGGCCGACGTTCTTCCCGTTCGTCGAGCCGGGCGTGGACGTAGCCGTGTCGTGCGTGTTTTGCTCGGGCACCGGCACCGCGAACGGCGCGACGTGCCGCCCCTGCTCGGGCTCGGGCTGGATCGAGATCATGGGCGCCGGCATGGTGCACCCGAACGTCCTGAAGAACGGCGGGATCGACCCCGAGAGGTACTCGGGCTTCGCGTTCGGCATGGGGATCGACCGCATCGCGTTCCTGCTCTACGGCGTGCCGGACCTCCGCCTCTTCTTCGAGAACGACGTCCGCTTCCTCGACCGCGTGTGGAGTTGAGGGTGGGCGCATGAAGTTCTCGTACTCCTGGCTCGCCTCCTACCTGCCCGGGCCCGCGCCCGAACCGAAGACGCTCGGCGACCGGCTGACGGCCGTCGGCTTCATCGTCGAGGGAGTCGAGGGCGAAGGCGCCGGGACCGTCTACGACGTCGAGATCACGGCGAACCGCCCGGACGGCATGAACCACCGCGGCCTCGCGCGGGAGGCCGCCGTGGCGATGCGCCGTCCGTTCGCGGAGCCCGCGGCCGTGCCTCTGCCCGAGGGGGCGACACCAGCCGATGCGCGGGCCCGTGTCTTCGTCGAAGAGCCCGCGCTCTGCCCGCGGTACTCGGCGCGGGTGATCGAGGGAATCCGCGTGCGTCCCGCGTCGGCCGCCGTGGGCGAACGGCTGGCCGCGCTAGGCTCGGGAGCGATCTCGGCGCCCGTGGACGCCACGAACCACGTGCTCTGGGACATCGGTCAGCCGCTTCACGCGTTCGACCTCGACACCCTCGCGAAGGGGAGCGACGGCCTCCCGACGATCGTCGTCCGGCGTGCGAAGACGGGGGAGACGCTCGTGACGCTCGACGGCGTGACCCGGACGCTCACGGCCCAGCATCTCGTGATCGCCGATGCCGAGAAGCCCGTCGCCCTTGCCGGAGTCATGGGGGGTCTCGCGACTGCGATCTCACCGAAGACGACGCGCGTGCTTCTCGAGGGAGCGCATTTCGAGCCCCGCGCCGTGCGTCGCACGGCGCGTTCCCTCGGGATGCACACCGACGCCTCTCATCGCTTCGAGAGGGGAACGGACCCCGCGGCGACGCGCGAGGGTCTCGACCGGGCCGCGCGCCTCATTCTCGCGGACTGCGGGGGCGCGCTTTGCCGGGGGACGATCGATGTCCGCGCGGACGAGCCCGCGGTGCCCATGCAGACGCTTCGCCTTTCCCGTCTGACGGCCTTCCTCGGTATGGACATTCCCGCGGCGCGCGTGCTCGAAATCCTCGCCGCGCTCGGCTTCTCTCCGGTCCGCGAGGGCGACGCGGTCCGCGTGACCGTGCCGTCGTGGCGCATCGACATCACCTGCGAGGAAGACCTCATCGAGGAAGTTATCCGCTGCGAGGGGTACGACCGGTTGCCCGAGACGCTGCCACGTCCCTACGCGCCGGCGCGGCCCCGGGTCTCGGCTCTCGTCGCGGACCGCGCGCGCGATCTCCTCGCCGGTCTCGGGCTACTCGAATGCCAGACCTACTCGTTCGTCTCGGAGGCCGAGAACCTCCCGTTCGCGTCCGCCGCCCCCGGGGCACCGGTCGTCGTCGAGAACGCGCTCGGAGAGCCGTTCACGACGATGCGCGCGACACCAGTGATCGGGCTCCTCCAGAGCGCGCAGCACAACGTGCGGCGCGGCCAGAAGGACCTCGCGCTCTTCGAAGTCGGGACCGCGTTCGGCTGGAATCCGAAGAGAGAAGACACGAAGGAAGAACGGGTCCTGGAAAGGAAGAGGGTCGGGATCCTGCTCTCGGGGCGGCGGCGCCACCACTGGTCGGAGGCGTCCGAAGAGAACGATTTCTTCGAAGGGGCGGGTATTGCAGCCGCGTTGCTTCAGGGCCTCGGCTTTGCCTCCGGTTCTTTCACCTTCGAAGAAAATCTTCCTTCGTACCTTGCCCCCGGGAGATCGGCCCTCGTGCGGGTCGCGGGGCGTGACGCCGGTTGGGTCGGCGTCCTCGAGCCGTCTCTCGCCGCCGCATGGGATCTCACGGATCCCGTCGTCGCCGACCTCGATCTCGATCTCCTCGGCGCTCTCTTGCCTTCGCACGTCACGTCCGTCGAGCCCCCGCCCCGTTTCCCCGGAAGCGAGGTGGACATCACCGTGACTCATGAGGTCGCGACCGCCTGGAAGACGCTCGAGGCGGCCGCGCGCGCGGCCGCGCCCCCGGAGCTCATGACCGTGGAGGCGAAAGGCCGCTATCGAGGGCCCGGCGTGCCCGACGGTTTCGTGAAGACGAACTTGACGCTCCGCTTCGGATCGCCCCAGCGCTCGCTCGCTCGAGACGACGTGAACGCATGGCGGGATGCGGCGGCCCGGCGCCTCCACGCGCTTCCCGGGGCGAAAGTGGACGGCGTGAAGGAAGAAGCCTGAGGAGGACCATGTGAAAGAGACCAAGGGCCGCAGCGAAGGCAAGGCGGAATCGCACGCGGAGGCCTCTCTCGACGAGGTCCTCGACGCAATCGAGTCGCGCCTGGAATCGCTCATGGAGGTCGTGAAGGGCCTCACCGGGGAGAACGCGCGCCTCGAGACCGAGCTCGCGTCGGCCCGCGAGGCGGGCGAGAAGAACGGCGGAGCGGCCGCCGCTCTCGCGAAGCACGAGGCCGATCGGGCCGCCGTCCGCGCGCGCATCGAGCGCCTCCTGAAGATGCTCGAAGAGTCGAACGCGACCGGCCGTCCGGCCTGACCCGGCGTGTTATTCTCTCGTCGCGGCGCGAACCGGTCGCCGCGCGAGAAAAATGGCGCCCAGACCGTCCGTCACGCAAGTGGAGATCTTCGGCCAGACGTACTCCGTCCGGGCCGCGGGGGATCCCGCGTACATCCGCGAGCTTGCCGAGTTCGTCGACAAGAAGATGCGCGAGGTGTCCGAGCACGCACCGACGGTGGACGCCGCCAAGATCGCCATCCTGACGGCGCTCAACATCTCGGACGAATTTCACCAGTTTCGTTCCAAGTCAGGCTCTGAGGGTGATCCGGGGCATGCCGCGAAGCGCGCGACACGCCTCGTCGAAAAACTCGACGAGATCCTGAAGACGTCTCCTCGGGTCATTCCGGCGAGGGCCGGCAGCGAATCGATTGGCACCCTGCGCGGTGCGTGAATGGGATATGTCTTTGAACCGATACTTCTATCGTGGAATCACCGCACACGGGCCGTCCTGTGACGCCCCTTCGGGGGAACTAATGGTCTGCCCCGGAGATTCCCCCTGTCTTTTGACGGGTTCAATCGACTTTTCCCACACGGCCGAGGCGGGGCGCCTTTCCTGCGCCCGCATCGAGAGACGCTTTCAGGAGCTCGTCTAGCGTTCGACCCGGCTCACCCTCGAAAAAATTGATCGATCGAGGGGGTCCGACCCGTGAACTCCATTTCAATCATCGCCATAGAGGTCGTGCTCGCGGCTTTCGCCGTGGGCATCCTCATCTGGGCCCTGAGAACCCGGGGTACGGCCTCGCTCGCGAAGGCCGAAGCCGAGCTCGAGGCCCGCAAGAAGCTCGAGGAAGCGAAGCTCTCCGCGGAAGCCGCCGTCCGCCGCGCCGAAGCCTCCGCCCAGAAGACCGAGCTCGACGCGAAAGAGCGGGCGCTCAAGGCTCGTGAAGCCGCCGAACAGGAGGCCGCGAAGCGGCGGGCCGAGCTCCTGGACCAGGAGAAGCGGCTTTTACAAAAGGAAGAATCCCTCGACAAGAAGATCGTCAACGCCGAGAAGCGCGAGCTGGACTCCGAGAACCGCGCCCAGAACCTGACGAAGCGCGAGAAGCGCATCGACGAGATCGAAGCCGAGGCGCAGAAGAAGGCCGAAGCCGTCATCCAGGAGCAGCGCGAGAAGCTCGAGAAGATCGCGGGCCTCACGGCCGAGCAGGCGAAGCGGGATCTCATCCGCGAGCTCGAGAACGAGGCGCGGCTCGAGGCGACGGGCCTCGTCCGCCGCATCGAGGAGGATGCCGTCGAGAGCGCGAACTGGAAGGCGAAGCGCCTCCTCTCGATGACGATCCAGCGCATGGCGTCCGAGCACGTGGTGGAGACGACCGTCTCGGTTCTCGACCTGCCGTCGGACGACATGAAGGGGCGCATCATCGGGCGCGAGGGCCGGAACATCCGTGCCGTCGAGGCCGCGACGGGCGTCGACATCATCATCGACGACACGCCCGAGGCCATCCTTCTGTCCTCCTTCGACCCGATCCGTCGCGAGGTCGCGCGCCGCGCCCTCGAACGCCTCATCCAGGACGGACGCATCCATCCGGCCCGCATCGAAGAGGTCGTCGAGAAGGTCCGCGAGGAGCTGTGGCAGGACATCAAGACGACGGGTGAGGCGGCCGCGTTCGAGTTCGGCATCGCGGACCTGCACCCCGAGGTCGTCAAGCTGCTTGGGAGGCTCAAGTACCGGACGAGCTACGGCCAGAGCGTGCTTCAGCACAGCAAGGAGGTCGGCTGGGCGGCGTGCCACCTCGCGAGCGAGCTCGGCGCGGACGTCACGGTCGCCAAGCGCGCGGGACTCCTGCACGACATCGGCAAGGCGATCGACCGTGAGCAGGAGGGCACGCACCTCGAGCTCGGACGGCAGATCCTGAAGAAGTACGGCGAGACCGAGGCGGTGATCCACGGCATGGAATGCCACCACGGTGACTACGAGCCGCGGACCATCGAGGCAGTCCTCGTGAACGCCGCCGACGCGATCTCGGCCGCCCGCCCCGGCGCGCGCCGCGAGATCCTCGAAACCTACGTGAAGCGCCTCGAGAAGCTCGAGAAGATGACGGACGGCATGAAGGGCGTCGAGCGGACGTTCGCGATCCAGGCGGGCCGCGAGCTGCGCGTCATCGTGGACGCGAAAAAGGTCACGGACGACGAATGCCTCTGGATGTCGAAGGACCTCGCCAAGCGCATCGAGGCGGAGCTCCAGTACCCCGGGCAGATCAAGATAACTGTCATTCGAGAGACGAGAGCGGTGGATTTCGCAAAGTGAAGCTCCTCTTCATCGGTGACGTGGTCGGCAAGCCCGGCCGCAAGGCGCTTTCTCTTCTCGAGAAAGTCATCGGGCGGGAGCATATCGACTTCACGGTCGTGAACATCGAGAACGCGGCCGGAGGCTTCGGCGTGACGGCCGAGCTGTTCGCGGACCTCTCGAAGCTGCCGATCGACGTCTTCACCTCTGGCAACCACATCTGGGACAAGAAAGACTTCGTGCCGCTCCTCGGCGACCTCGAAAACCTGCTCCGCCCCGCGAATTACCCGCCGGGTAACCCCGGCCGCGGCTGGGCGATCCAGGACACGCCGTCCGGGATTCCCGTGGGCGTCCTGAACCTTCAGGGTCAGGTCTTCATGGCGAACACGGACTCGCCGTTCCGGGTGGGCGATCAGGCGCTCGCCGAGATGAAGGCGAAGCGGCCGGATCTGAAGGTCGTGGTCGTCGACATCCACGCCGAGGCGACCTCCGAAAAGCAGGCGATCGGATGGTGGTTCGACGGCCGGGCGTCGCTCGTCATCGGCACGCACACGCATGTCCCGACGGCGGATGCGCGCATTCTGCCGAAGGGCACGGCCTATCAGGGCGACGCGGGCATGACCGGCGCCTACGAAGGAATCATCGGGTTCGACCCCAAGGCCATCCTCGAGAAGTTTCTCTACCAGACCCCGCGCTCGATGGAGACGGCGACCCGGGACGTCCGCATGTGCGGCGCGATCGTGGACGTGGACGAGGCGACGGGGAAGGCCCGCGCGATCACGTCGATCCAGGAGAAGCTGGCTTAGCGGCTCATTGCGCGCCGCGATCCTGCTAGGATCGCCGCATGGCCGTCGACAAGGAACTGCTCGACATTCTCGCGTGCCCCGCCTGCGACGCGCGGCCGCCGGTGACTCTCTGCGCGCTGAAGGCCGACGTCGCGAAAGCCGTCGTCGAGAAATACCGCGAGAGCCTGAAGGACGAGGAGCCCGTCGTGACCGAGGGGCTCTCGTGCGCGGCGTGCGGGCGCGTCTACCCGATCGTCTCCGACATTCCCGTGATGCTCGTCGAGGAGGCTCTTCCGGCGGACGCCCGGATGGCCTGATTCTTCTCTGAGGCTTCTTCCCGAACCGATCACGCGCCGAAAAGGCTGGGAGCGCGCGGCTTTCGTGTTCTTCCTGCTCGGTGTGGGGTGTGTTCCCGGCATCGGCGTCGCGAACATCTGTCTCGGTGCGGCCCTGTTCTGCACCCTCGCGTGGCGCCTGTCGGCCCGCGCGCGCGGAGAGGACTTTCTGGGTCCGTTCCGGCGCACGACGCCCCTCCATGCCCCCATCGGCGCGTTCGTGCTGCTCTCGATCCTGTCGTGCGCGTTCTCGACGCTTCCGTCCCGCTCCTTCATCCAGATCAAGGGATTCGGGACGTTTCTCCTGGTCGTCTTCGTGGCCGCGCTGCTGGACGACGAGGACGACGTGCATCTCTTCGTCGATGCCTGGCGGACGACCGCCCTCTACCTCGTGCTGCGCGGACTCGTCGAGTGGCTCGCGGGCGCCGACAACCTCGACGCGCGCGTGTCGGGCGGGCTCTCCGTCTACATGACGTATGCGGGCCTTCTCCTCGTGTTCGTGCCCCTTCTCGGCAGCCGGGGCCTCTCCGGAGGCCGCCGGATCTCGCGCGTCGCGGACGCGATTGTCGCGGCGGCGGGCGCTTTCGCGATCGCGTTGACACTCACGCGGAGCGCATACCTGGGCCTCGCGATCGGACTTCTCGTCGTTCTTCTGACGGCGCGCCCGCGCCTCGCCCTCGTGGCGCCCTTCGGAATAGCCCTGTTCGTCGTCATCATGCCGCTCGCCGTGCGCGACCGTCTCATGTCGGCAACGAATTCCAGGGACGTGACGATGAACGACCGCGTCGCGATGTGGAAGGCCGGCGCCACGATGATCCGGGAGCGACCGCTTTTCGGAGTCGGTCCGGGACGCGTGAAGGCGCTGTATCCCGTCTACCGCGTGAGCGGATGGGTGGAGCCCCGGCCGGGTCACCTCCACAACAACGTCGTGATGATCGCCGCCGAGACCGGGATCCCGTCGCTGCTCGCCTATCTCTGGTTCGTGGGCGCCTTCTTCGCGGCGGCGCTCCGCCAGGTGCGCGGCCTGGCGCGCGGTGAGCCGCTTCGGGGCGTCACTCTGGGCGCGATCGGCGCGATGGCCTCGATTTTCGCGGCGGGAATGTTCGAGTACAACTTCGGCGACGTCGAGGTGCTCATGGCGACGCTCGTCGTCGCGACGCTTCCTTTCGCGGGTCGCGCCCGGCCGCCCGCCGCCGACTAGAATCGCCTCATGTCGTCAAGATTTCCCGCACGCCCGTACACGCTCCGGCGTACGGCCGCCCGCCGCGTCGGCGAGACGCAACTGTCGTTCGGCGACACGGGCAAGGACGCGGACGCGATGACGGTGTCGGAGCTAATCGAGCGCATGAACGGAATTCTGAAAGGCGGGATTCCGGACGCGTGGGTGAGCGGCGAGATCGCGGATCTGAGACGCCCCGGCTCGGGCCATCTTTATTTTTCTTTGAAGGACGAACGGGCGGCGATCGCCTGCGTGATGTGGCGGAGCACCGTTGTCCGTCTTCCTTTCGAAGCGGAAGAAGGACTTCTCGTTCTGGCTCGTGGCTACCCGGACGTATACGAACCGTCCGGCAAACTCTCTCTCGTGGTCGGCAATCTGCAGCCCGCCGGCATCGGCGCCCTGCAGCTCGCCTTCGAGCAGCTCAAGGCGCGGCTCCAGGCCGAGGGGTTGTTCGACGTCGCGAGGAAGAGGCCCCTTCCGCTGCTGCCGCGCCGCATCGGAGTCGTGACCTCGCGGCACGGCGCCGCCCTGCACGACATTCTCAAGGTGCTCGGAGCGCGTTTTCCCGACGCGCACGTCACGATCTATCCCGCCTCGGTCCAGGGGGCGGCGGCGCCGGGGGAGATCGTGCGCGCGCTCGCGGCGTTCTCCCGCGTCGCGGATTCCGCGGACGTCGTCATCCTCGCGCGGGGCGGCGGGTCCTCCGACGATCTCGCGGCCTTCAACGACGAAGCGGTGGTCCGCGCCATTGCCGCCTCGCGCGCGCCCGTGATCTCCGCCGTGGGGCACGAGGTGGACGTGACGCTGGCGGATCTCGCGGCGGACCTCCGCGCGGCGACGCCGTCCCAGGCGGCGGAGCTCGTCGTCGGCCGCCGCGACGCCTTCGAGCAGCAGCTCGTTCGGGAAGAGAAGAATCTGAGAGAGATTCTGAGAAGGAAGAGCGAGTGGGGGCGCTCACGCCTGTTGCGGCTCGCTCCGGCGTTCCCGGCCTTCGCGTCGCGTGTGAAGCTGCAGGGGAGCGAGGCGCGCGCGGCGCGGCGCGGGCTCCTGGTGTCGCTGAGACGCCTCCCCGCGCTTTTCGAAGAAAAAATTTCCCGCGTCGACGGCATGCTGCACCGCTGGCCGGATCGCGCCGCGCTGCCCTTGAGGCGCGGGCGCGTCGCCCAGGAGCGGCGTGCCGCCGCCGACCGCATGGCGGCGCGCGTCGCGGCCGCGAACGAAAAGCTCTCCGTCGCGGCGGGCCGCCTCGAGGCGCTGAGCCCGCTGCGCATCCTTGCCCGCGGGTACGCGGTGGTCACGAAAGAAGGGGAGACGGTCCCCGTGACGGACGCCGCCCGCATCACCGTGGGAGAGGGGCTTCGGGTTCGCCTCGCGCGGGGCCGCGTTCGCGCACGGGTCGTTTCCACGGAGGTCGACGATGAGTAAGGGAAAAGCCGAAAGCCTTCCGAAGAACCTGACGTTCGAGAGGGCGCTTTCACGCCTCCAGGACATCGTCAGCGAGCTCGAGGACCCCGAGAAGGGGCTCGAAGCGAGCCTCGTCCTTTTCGAGGAGGGCGTCGCGCTGTCGCGTTTCTGCCGCGGCCGCATCGACGAGATCGAGAAGCGCGTGGAAGTCGTCCTGAAGGAGACCCCCGACGCCCTGGTGACCGGGCCCCTCGAAGGCGAGCTCGACGAAAAGGCGCTCGACGGGGAAGAACCCTGACGATGGCGGACGGGAAGAGCGTCGCCGGTCTGCCGGCGGCCCTCGAAAGGCGCCGCCGGGAGGTCGAGGACGCGCTCCTCGGGGTGCTGCCCGCCGAGGGGGCCGAGCCCGCGGCCCTCGTCGCCGCGATGCGCTACAGCGTGCTCGCGGGCGGAAAGCGCCTGCGGCCGCTGCTGTTCCTCGCGGGCGCGGAGTCCGCCGGGCCGGAGCGCCTTCCCGCCGACGCGATCGAAGCGGCCGCGGCGCTCGAGCTTCTCCACACGTATTCGCTCATCCACGACGACCTCCCCTGTATGGACGACGACGCGCTGCGGCGGGGGAGGGCCACGTGCCACGTCGTCTTCGGCGAGGCGACCGCCCTCCTCGCGGGCGACGCGCTGCAGACGCTCGGCTTCGAGCTTCTCGCGACGCGGCCTTCGGGAGAGGCGCACGCGGCCCGGCGGTCCGACGCGGTCGCCCGCACCGCGCGCGCGATTGGTTTCCTCGGCATGGCCGGCGGCCAGGCCCTGGACGTCGGGGCAACGGGCGCCGAAATTCCCGCAGCGGAGCGCGCGACGCACCTGAGGCGCATTCACGCCTTGAAGACAGGCCGGCTCATCCGGCTGTCCCTGGAGCTCGGAGCCCTTCACGCGGGAGCGGACGCGGACCGGCTTCGAGGCGTTTCCCGCTACGGGGACGCCCTTGGGCTCCTGTTCCAGATCGCCGACGACCTCCTCGACGTCACGCAGACGTCGGCGACTCTCGGCAAGACGGCCGGGAAGGACTCCGCGCAGGAGAAACTCACGTATCCGTCGGTCTTCGGCCTCGCGGGCGCGTTTCAGGAGCGCGACCTCGCGCTCGCCGCGGCACGGGAGGCCGCCCGGGATCTCGAGGGCGACTCCGGCCTTCTCGCGGGGCTGGCGATGTTCGCCGCCAGCCGCGACCGCTGATGAACAGCGGCGGGCGTAGAGTACTCGACGTGGTGGTCGCGCGCCGCCTCTCGATGGTTTTCGCGCTCGCCTGTCTCGTCGTGGCGGTCGCGCTCGTCGCCCGCCTGACCGGGACCGAAGCGCGTTCCCTGGCGGCGGCCGGACGGGAAGCGGATGTGGTCGCGAGCCGGGCGGCGGAGGCGATCGGGTCGCTGCTCGTGTTTCACGACGCGGACGGCGCGGTCGAAGCCGTCAAGGACCTCGTGCCGAGCGGGCGGCTCGTCTCGATCGTCGTCCTGAACCATGCGGGCCTTCCGGCCGCGGTCTGGCAGGCGCCGGCCGCGGGAGAGACCCACGTGACCCGCGCGGCGGTGACCTACGAAGGGAACCGCATCGGCACGCTCTTCCTCGGCCTCTCGTTGGCCTCCGCGCGCGAGGCGGCCAGTCGGGAGCGGCGGAGCAGCCTCGCGGCGGCTCTCGCGCTCGCGGCGCTCGGAGCCGGCGCCGCGACCCTGTCGGTGCTCGCTCCTCTCCAGAAGCACGCGAAGCAGGTCTCCGCGGAACGTGAGCGGCTCACGGTGGAGCGCGACGCGCTCGCCGAATCAGCCGCCGAGTCGGACGTCCTCCTCCAGCGCGAGCGGAAGGACCGGCGGTTTGTCGAGGGCACGCTGTCCGGGCGCGATCTCCTCGAGCGGGACCGCCGGGTGATCCTCGAGAAGATCGCGCGGGGCGAGCCGTTGCGCGTGATCCTTACGGATGTCGCGGCCCTCGTCGAGCACCAACGCCCCCGCGCGATCTGCGCGATTTCGCCGCTCCGCCAGGGGGTTCGCGCCCTCGGCTCCGCCGGTTCCGTGGGCCCCTTCGGGAGCTCCCAGGAGGACATCCCGCTCGGGTCCACGACGCCGCCTCTCTCGCGCGCGGTCGAAGAGCATCGTCTCGTCGTGACAAGCGACGCGCCCGGAGATCCTCTCTGGAGCGCGTGCCGCGAGACCTTCGCCCCGCACGGGATCAAGACCTGCTGGACCGTCCCTATCGAGACGGGCGGCGGCGTCGTGCTCGGCACGGTGAGCGTTCTCCTGCCCGAGGTCCGCCGGCCGGAACGCGCCGACACGTCCCTGCTTTCGAACGCGGCTTCGCTCGCGGCCATCGCGATCGAGCAACGACAGTTCGCCGAGCAACTCCTTTTCCAGGCACGCTTCGACTCGCTCACGAGTCTGCCGAACCGGCTGTCGCTCGAAGAGAGCCTGCGGAGCGCCGTTTCGCGAGCCGCGGGGAGCGGCGCGCGCGTCAGCCTCGCGTATATCGATCTCGATCGTTTCAAGCAGGTCAATGACACTTTCGGACACGCGGGCGGAGATGAGCTGCTCCGCGAAGTGGCGTTCCGGCTTTCGGGCGCGCTCGCCGACGGGGACATCCTCGCGCGCATGGGCGGCGATGAATTCTGCGTGCTCCGGGTCGAGACCCCTGGCACGGCGGGCCAGTGCGGACAGCTGCCGGAACGCCTGCTCGAGGCCCTGAAGGCACCGTTCGACCTGCGGGGTGACGAAGTGTTCGTGGGAGCCAGCATCGGGGTGAGCGTGTTCCCGGATGACGCGCGCGACGTCGTGGCCCTCCAGCGGCACGCCGATGCGGCGATGTACACGGCGAAGTCGATGGCCGGAAACGGATACCGGGTGTTCGGACCCGACGTGGCGCTCGGCGGCGGTGAGCGCCTGCGCCTCGAGAACGACCTGCGGCGCGCCTTCACGCGCGGGGAGCTCGAAATCGTGTACCAGCCGCAGATGGACCGCGACGGAGCGCTCGTGGGGGCCGAGGCGCTCCTTCGTTGGAATCATCCCGAGCTCGGCCCGGTGCGCCCGAGCCGCTTCATCCCCATCGCGGAAGAGAGCGGCCTCATTCAGTCCATCGGCCTCTGGGTCTTCGAGGAGGTCTGTACCCGGATCGCGGCCTGGCGGCGCGAGGGAATCGGCGCCGTGCCGGTGTCCGTCAACCTGTCGCCCGTTCAGTTCTCGCAGGCCGATCTCGCCGAGACGCTCGAGCGCCTTCTCGGAACGCACGGCGTGCCCGGGTCGTTCCTGAGACTCGAGGTCACGGAGAGCCTCCTCGTCAAGGACGTGCCCGCGACGATGACGCTTCTCGGGCGACTGAAGGCGCTCGGCCTCGGCCTCGCCGTGGATGACTTCGGGACCGGTTACTCGTCTCTCTCCTACCTTCAGCTCCTCCCGATCGACGAGCTGAAGATCGACCAGGCCTTCTTGCGCGACCTCGTGGCGCCGATCGACCCGGCCGGGCGCATCGCGAAGCTCGTGCAGACGATGGTGACGCTCGGGCACGACCTCGGGCTCGTCGTGGTCGCGGAAGGGGTCGAGACGCCGGGTCAGATCGAGTTCCTGCGGCAGGCCGGCTGCGACCGGCTCCAGGGCTTCGGCGTGAGCGCTCCGGTTTCCGTCACGGCGTTCACCGAGCTTCTCACTTCGGCGCGGGAGCTCGGCGGCGCGCGGCGGGCAAGCTAAGATCAGCGCGGTGCCGACGAGCTCCGAAGACCGCAAGTTCGGGTGGACTGTGGGCGGCGTGTTCGCTGTCCTCGGCGCGCTGCTCTTGTGGAGGCACCGGACGGCGGCGGGGGCCGCTTTCGCTCTGCTCGGCGGCGCGCTGCTTTTCCTCGCTGCCGCGGCGCCGCCCCTCCTCGCGGCCCCGCACCGCGCCTGGCTCGCTTTCGCGCGAGTCCTCGGACGCGTCAATTCCGCGATCTTCCTGTGCCTGACGTTCTTCCTCGTCCTCACGCCTCTCGGCTTCGTCCTGCGACTGTTCGGGCGCGACGAGCTTCGGCGCCGCGGGCCCGCTCCCGCCTCGATGTGGACGCCCTATTCGGAGAGAAATCGGGACCCCCGCCACTACGAGACGATCTGGTAATGGGCAAGAGCGACGTCCTCTCGCAGCTCTGGGCGTTTCTGAAATACCGGAAGAAGTACTGGCTCATGCCCATCGTTTTTCTCCTCGTCCTCGTGGGTCTCCTCCTCGTCCTCGCCGAGAAGAGCGTGATCGCGCCCTTCATCTACACGCTGTTCTAGTGGCGGCGATCCTCGGCCTGTCGGCCTACTACCACGACTCTGCCGCGTGTCTTCTCGTCGACGGGAAAATCGTGGCCGCAGCGCAGGAGGAGCGCTTCACCCGCAAGAAGCACGACGCGGAGTTTCCCGCCCGCGCCGCGCGCTACTGCCTCGAGGCCGGAGGACTCGCGGCCGGGCAGCTCGACCACGTGGCCTTCTACGACAAGCCACTATTGAAATTCGAGCGCCTCTTCGAGACGTACCTCGAGTACGCCCCGCGCGGGTTCGCCTCGTTCCGGAAGTCGATGCCGCTCTGGATAACGGACCGCCTCTGGATGTCCGAGCACATCGGCAAGGAGCTGGGTTACGGAGGCCGGGTTCTGTTTTCCGAGCATCACGAATCCCACGCGGCCTCGGCTTTCTATCCGTCGCCTTACGAGGAGGCCGCCGTCCTCACGATGGACGGGGTCGGGGAGTGGGCCACGTCGTCGCTCGGAATGGGCAGCGGAAGCCGGCTCGACATGCTCTCGGAGCTCAAGTTCCCTCACTCCATCGGCCTCCTGTACTCGGCCTTCACATACTTCTGCGGCTTCAAGGTCAATAGCGGCGAGTACAAGCTCATGGGCCTCGCTCCCTACGGCGAGCCGAAGTACGTAGGTCTCATCCGCGACAAGCTCGTCCACGTCTGCGAGGACGGTTCGATCCGGCTCGACATGGACTACTTCGACTTCGCCGATCGCCTGACGATGACGGGCACGGGTTTCGAGCGGCTCTTCGGCGGCCCGGCGCGGGCGCCTGAGTCGAAGCTCACACAGCGCGAGATGGATCTCGCGCGCTCGATCCAGGACGTGACCGAGGAGATCGTCCTGAAGATGGCCCGCCACGCGAAGAAGACGACGGGCGCGAAATATCTCTGCATGGCGGGCGGCGTCGCCCTGAACTGCGTCGCGAACGGGAAGCTCCGGGAGGCGCGGATCTTCGACGACCTCTGGATCCAGCCGGCCGCGGGCGACGCGGGCGGCGCCGTCGGCGCCGCGCTCGCGGTGTGGCACCGGCACCTCGGGATGTCGCGCGAGAGCGCGGAGAAGAGAGGCGCGTGGAAGCCGCCCTCGCCGGGCCCGCCGCCGCCCTATGAAGACGGCATGTCGGGCGCGTTCCTCGGCCCCTCCTACCCTTCAGAAGAAATCGCGGCCTGGCTGAAGTCGAAGGGTTACCCGTTCCGCACGGTCGATCCCGTCACGCTCCCCTCGGCCGTCGCCGACCTCCTGGCTTCCGGCAAGGTCGTCGGACTCCTGCAGGGGCGCATGGAGTTCGGGCCACGTGCGCTCGGCGGGCGCAGCATCCTTGGCGATCCGCGCTCGCCCGCGATGCAGTCCGTCATGAACCTGAAAATCAAGTTTCGCGAGTCGTTCCGGCCGTTCGCGCCCTCCGTCCTGCGCGAGGAGGCCGCGGCGTGGTTCGAGTTCGACGGGGACTCGCCCTACATGCTCCTCTGCGCGGACGTGGCGAAGGGCCTCCGGCGCGAGATGACGGACGCCGAAAGGACGCTCTGGGGCATCGAGAAGCTGAACGTCCCGCGGTCGTCGATCCCCGCCGTCACGCACGTGGACTACTCCGCGCGCCTCCAGACCGTGCGGAAGGAGACGAACCCTGTCTACCACGCGATCCTCACGGCGTTCCGGGACCGGACGGGCTGCCCAGTCGTCGTGAACACGTCTTTCAATGTGCGGGGCGAGCCGATCGTGTGCACGCCCGAAGACGCTTACCGCTGCTTCATGCGGACGGCGATGGACGCGCTCGTTCTCGAGAATCACGTCCTCGTGCGCGACGACCAGCCGGCTTTCAAGGAGAGCGGCGACTGGACGAAAAGGTTCACGCTTGACTGAGGAGCGCCCCGGCCCGGACGAGCCCGCTTTTCGTGCAGGCGGGTCCCTGACCGTCGCGCTCGCCCTGACCGCCCTCACGTTTGCGCTATACGGCGGTGCCCTCGGAATGTGGTGGACGTCCGAAGACCCTGCGATTCTCCTTCACGGCCAGATCCACGCGTCCTGGTCGACGTTCTTCGTGCCCGAGGTCTATCAAACCTACAACCGGATCTCCTTCACCCCGGGCCTGATCGCCTCCTTCGCCGTGGATTGGCACCTCGTCGGATTTCGGCCCGCCCTGTTCTATGCGCACCAGCTCCTCGCGCTGGCGCTCGCGGCCGGCCTGCTCGAACGCCTTCTCCGGCGCTACGTTTCGCGTCTCTGGTCCTTCCTCGCGGCGGCGCTGTTCCTCGTGGGTGTCCCCGTCGCCGGGGTCGCCTCGTGGCTCGGGGTTCGCCACTACGTGGACGGGCTCGTCCTCGCGCTCGCCGCGATTCTCTGTTTCCGGAGAGGTCTGTCGAATCACGCGCGCGCGTGGACGCTCGCCTCGGCGGCGCTCTATCTCGGGGCGGTCGTGTGCAAGGAAATCTACGCGCCGGTTTTCCTCCTGGTCTTCCTGCTGCCGGAAGGAAACCTCGTGAAGCGTCTCGTGCACGCGATACCGCTCGTGCTCATGGCGGGACTGTACGCGGGTTGGCGCCAGTTCATGCTCAGCGGGTACCTCGGCGGTTACGCCCAGCGTCGGCTCGACACGCCGGAGCTCATGCGCCTCGGTCGACTCCTCGTAGGGCAGGCGGCCACGGCGGTGTTCGGCGTCACCGAAGGGGCTGCGACGCTCGCTCTCGGCGGGCTCGCCGTGGCCTTTCTCGTCGTGGTCGTGCGTGGCGGCGGAGCGGCGTTCCTGCGGGTCGCGATCTGCGTCGCGGTCGCCCTCGGCCCCCTCCTGCCGGTGGGGGATTCGTTCGAGACACGGTACGCGTTCGTCCCCTGGGTGTTCGCGGTCTTCGGAACGGGCTGGGCCGCGGACCGCTGGGCGCGCGGGCGGGGCCGCGCGCTGGCCGGATTCGCGCTCATCGCCCTCGCACTTTGCTTCGTCTGGCCGGCGAACCGTCGACGATGGGCCGAGGTTCTCCGCGTCGAAGAGCGGAGCCGGGCAGAAGCAACGTTTTTTTTCGAGAGGTCCGAGCTCCGGGACGTGGTGCGCGCGCCGGTGGAGCGCGGAAATTTCTACTTCACTCTCGCCGAGATTCGAACGCGGATCTTTCATCGATCGCAGGCCGGCCACGCGGCCTTCGACGACCTGTTCTTCTGCCGACACGGCGGGGAGGGCCTGCAGGTTTTCGGCTGGGCGGAGAGCAAAGGCGCGCTCGAGCGTCTTGAAAGCCCGGACGCGCTCTGCACGGCCTACGCCTCCACTATCCGCGAATCGGCCCCTCTCTCTCTCGCGATGACACGCGAGAACGGCGTCCTTTCATGGACGTTCGGGCCATACGCCGAGGGCCGCTGGGCGGTTCTTCTCGGGGAGGATCTCGTCCGCTACGACGTGCCGCGACAGGGCCGGATCCTGCCGTTCCTGCCGGACGATCTCGTCGTCACGCTTCGATACGAGTCCGCCGAAGGCTGGCGAACGTTCAGCCCGGCACTGCCGTTCCGTTCGACGAACGGCAGCACCCGGCTGCAATGGTCGCGTTGAACCGCGCGCTTGCCTACGGGAAGATCCCCAGCTCCAGGTAGCTCACCGCGATCTTGTCGATCGCGGAAATGAAGGCGGCGGTGCGGAGGTCCGTCTTCGG